>Ga0315294_10001439_pt1 | contig 25859 bp, 36 predicted proteins | sample YL17G13_40_MG_FD_203626 | JGI IMG/M metagenome (GOLD analysis project Ga0315294, IMG submission 203626) | Sediment microbial communities from Yellowstone Lake, YNP, Wyoming, USA - YL17G13_40 | ecosystem: Environmental > Aquatic > Freshwater > Lake > Sediment | place: USA: Wyoming | collected... | reverse complement strand
TTGATTTTACGATGAGCGCCTGTATTATAGTTGACGGTAAGTTGGTAACCCGTAGGGGTAGTAGCTAAATCCCAAACTACACTATCGGGGGTAGCGCTTTTCAGAGTTTGAACATCGTGGAAATCTGCACTGATGAAATTGGGGACGTAAGCAACGTCAACAGTAAAAGAACCTACGCCATTAACGTTATGGTAATCGACAGTACGTGTAGTGTGAAATGTAATAGTCATATTTATCTCCTATGGTAGAAATTCTTAATTTAATCTAGGAATAAAGTTATGAAGGGTTTGCATTTAAGGGGAATGAAGGATGGCTCCCAAGGCAGGACTCGAACCTGCGATGGGAGTAAGGCTGGGCAGTGTCTTGATCTATGTTGGGTAACAGATTATTTATAAAAGGAGAGCATGAGTACTAAGCAACGTTTTATCAGTGGGCTTCCAGTTTTTGATACTTACAATAGTAGGGATGGTAGTATATCTGAGATGAATTTAAATCTTAATGCTACACACCCTTTAAGCACTATGTATGTAGGTCCTTATTTCGTCGTGACCTTTCAGGATTTAACAGTTCAGCTTTTCACTATTAACGGGAATCGTGTTATAGACAATGCTGGAAATATAATCCCAGGTATAACACTACTCAATCAAGCAGAGAAATTGGCTCTTTTAAGTGCTGGTTATCCCGCCTAAAAATAGAGGCGCTCGACGAATCGAACACCTCTAGCTTTACGAAGGACTTAGATCATCGCACATTAGGGTGGCTTTGTCTTGCGCTAAGTGGTGCTTAGCCTTCGGACAATTTCAAGCAAGGTCTTTATTTCCGGATTGCGAAAAGCGTGATGAGTATAGGAATGCGGCTTTTGAAACCAATCCCCTCTATAGTTATGTCCATTTAGCTCCATATGTTTTTCATAACCTTTGCGTGTAAAGAATACATTGTGATCTTCTTCAATCTCATCGGTTCCATACTCTATGAGCGCATCCAAGCGTTCTTGAATGTCGGCATACCCATAGCGGCTGAAAGCCTCAGCAGCCTCTTCGAGCGATTTGTATAAAGAAGTGGCTGGATCGTCACCATCTTCATCGTGATATACCGCCTCTCCAGATCCATGACCCTGAGGCAGAATAATTTGGCGACTAGTACGCACGACAATATAGTAGGGATGAGCCGTAGCAGCATTGTCTTGCGAATCGATCTCGTGAGCAAGATTTTTAAGAAAACTTAAATCTTCATCGGAAATTTCAATCTGGGGCAATGTGGTGCTTCCTTTAAAACTGAAAAGATGGTAATTTCGCGCTAGACATAACATTTAAAACTAGAATTGTATAGGGAGCATCTGATGAAACTATTGGCACTTCTACTACTCGTTAGCCTTTTAGGCTGTGAAAGTTCCACAAAATACGGGCGCTGCGTGGGTATTAACGATGTTAAAGATCCTACCTTGGTCTACAAATATAGTGCTAGGAACCTAATTATAGGAGTAGTTTTCTTCCAAATGATTGCTCCCCCCATCCTCGTCGGTTTAAATGAATTACAATGCCCTGTTGGAAAAGTCCCGTGACCAACGAAAGTATCAGCTTGTTTTTGATAGCATCACTGAATCTCAATCTTAGATTAATGGTATGACTATTTTAGAAAACAGACATCATTCCAACCGTGTTCCTGTGTATGCTAGTACTTTTTCTTCGGATAAAGAAGTATATCGCAGATCTATCCGTAAACTTGAAGTTTTAGATAAAAAACGAACTATAGCTCAAGTAAACGGACGGAATATCAACTACGCTTGGCTCAAAGGGGCGTCAGAAACTTATAACATTTCACCAGATGTAAAGGATTACCTTTGGACCGAGTGTGGAATTGTAACATGTGGAATTCCTAATAGGAATATGCACTGCTTCCCATATGAAGAAGTAACCTATTTTGATCCTAGATTTGGAAATTTTGTTTACAATACTTTTGTAGGTAAACCTACTTACGCTGATCATAAAAATAAAGTCCCTGGAGATGCTAAGGGCATTCATTTTGATGCAGCAATTCGCAAAGTGCCTGGGTGGGATATCTGGAAAATTTATGTCTTGTTGGGGTACGATCGCACAAAAGATAGTGCCTTAGTAAAACAGATAGAAAGAGGACAAAGGCGAGCATACTCAATGGGTTGCTGGGTTTCCTACTTTTTAAACAGCATTACAGGACAAATAAGTAATGCTAGTCAGGCAGCTAAATACCCAAAGGGAACAGTACATGACGGGGTTCTCAGTTTTGATCAATGCGTCGGCTGCGAATTTTTTGAATGTCTAGTGGGAGGGACTCAGGTACTTACGTCTAAAGGCTCGGTGCCTATTGAATCTGTACAAATTGGGGACATGGTATTCGATGAATTTGGAAAGCACATTAAAGTTAAAAGAATATTCCAGAATGGACATAAAACTGTTGCTGACTTAACATTGTCTGATGGTACTGTCTTGGCTTCTTGCACAGAAGAGCATCGTTGGCAGATCGAGGATGGATCGGTCAAAAAAGTTAAAGACTTTTCTGCCAGCGAGAAGGTAACGGTAATTAAAAACGGAATTTGCCAACATGTAACTGTTTCTTATGGAAACAATTCTAGAGTAGAACCTACCTACGATATTCATGTAGATTCTAATACTAATCTGTATTTGTTAGCCAATGGGGCAGTTACGCATAATACAAGCTCCGTGGAAGGTCCTGCCGATGTAACCGCAGAGTCACATCAGTTATGGTATTTTTAAAAGGGTGACCCCCCAATAGGACAAAAATGGCTGGCTATCCCGATGACGCTTCCCCCGAACAGTGCCTTGAGTACCTCAAATGGTGTCTTGATGTACATCAAAGTGACGTGCGTATAGTTGGCAATTTACCAGCCTTCGGCAAATGCTCCATCCATCGTGCGATTAAAACACTTGAAGCCAAACTGACTGCCGCCGACTACCTAGCCGACGTATCCGAGGAATTCCTTAACGACTTCTTAAACAATAAGTCCTGCGTACCAGGCGCATTAAAGCGAGCGATTGAGGGTCACAGAAAAAAGGCTATTTGAGTTTACCACGGAGCGCAACGGCTGGTTGATGAACTTGCGTTTAATCAATCCATTCGTTCTCGCCAATCGGGAATCTTCAACTTTTCTTTAGAATCGTTTGTGAACTGATAGGGTCCACCTCGCTCGTAGCGAGTATCAAGATATACTTGCAACTCACCCAGATTTTTTGGTGCTCGCGGTCCCATGAAGGAAAAAGATACGGTACGGAAACCGTTGTCCGTTTCATCGTTCGTCACTTCTACTTCTACTTCATTAACCTTCACTGGAAGACCTAACTTTTGAAGATGTTTTAAATCTTCCGCCCGCATGTGAATCCATTCTTTCTTTTCACTACAAGTGACTCCGTATTTTGCCTGAATTTTTCTTAAAAATTTCATCGCGTCTTTCCCTTATTGTTGTGTCTTAAGCCACGAAATAATCTCAGTCATTGTGTCGCGATCTATCTTCCATTTGGGTTCATACCCTAGAAGATCTAACCCCTTAGTCCTATTATGGTGACCTTCCAGCAATGTAGATAAATAGTATCTGCTGATAAACTGCCCATATTGAGTATGTGGATGCTCGGCATCATAGAACTCAACAAGAGGCTTGTCTTTATCATGTGTTAATTTAAAGTTAAGCCCGTATTTGTCCCCCGAGTAAACAACCCGGACTGAGAACTCCGCACCTTTGTCGTTTTTAAACTTCTTTACGACATCAGCAGTGACTTTATATTTGGTCTTTAACCTGTATACGAAATCCATGGTACTCCTTAAATATAGCTTGCGAACTTAATCTTGCCAGCATACCTTCTCCGCATGATTTTGCTATACCAGTATGGTTGGGGGTTTTGTATGGTTCTCGAAGATATGATGGGTTTATGTGAAGCAAACGGCTGCTACTGGACTGTCAGGTGCGAATCGCTTGTCTTCCCTGAGTATAGCTGTGAGATCTTTTCCTTTCGAGAATGTAAGCTGTTAGCGAAAGTATCTGGCGCAACACCAGTGGCAGCTTTTTCAGCCGCTCTGAAAGCGGCTAATATCAATATCCATGCATCGGTTTGATAGATTTAATTGATCTGTTAAACTTTAACCTGGATTAAAGGACAAAATGCTTTTTATAGATAAAATTCTTTCTAATTACGAAATTGTATCAAGTGTTCGCATTCCTGATTACAGTGATTCTTTTGAATTAGATAATGATGTTATGTCTTTTCTCCAGGAATATAATTTGTGGGATGATGTAGAAGCTGTTGCGACTGCTAAAATTCTTTCTGATAAAGAAAGGGCTAAAAAATCATATCCTGCTCCTAGCAAAAAGTCGGCACCTGTTACTCCTGATGTATTCAAGAACAAAGCTAAAAACTTTGCTAGATATCCTTTAGAGACTGAACTACGTCTTACAAAAAAGATGCAAGCCTCACTAACCCGCACCTATAAGATTTTCGTCGAAGGTAAAGAGGCGGAAAAACGCTGGAAGAGGACAACAGAGGGTTTAACTAAAGAAGTTCAAGACCTTATCAAAAAGGTAGCCGTTAAATTAAAAGTAGAGCCTCGGGGTATCCGTGTAGAGGTGGATTTTGAAAGTGGTACCCGTTATGTCCCAGAAGGGACTGCCGGTCATATTGAATTACACTATAAAGGGAAATCTATTAAATTAGAGCCTGAAGGTCTTTATTACAGAGCAGACGCTGGTGGCAATTTAGGTGATGCGATGGGGAGTTGGAATTGGGCAGCTTGGTTAGGCGACGATAGAAGTCCGTTCCATAGTGGTACATGGACAGAGGCTTATGCTGAGGACCAAACTAGTCAGTGGTTTGAGCAGGCGGGCAGTCTTGAGGGCGATGCGGATCAGATTGAAAATAAGATCAAGGATCTGCTTTTAGAGCATGCTATGGGCGATCAAAAAGATGCGCGTCCGAAGAAAACACAGAGAGCGGGAACACGTTAAGCGCCCCCGCTCTGGGCAGTTAAGATAGCATCTCTTGCTTAATTTGCTCAATGCATGCTCTGCGCTGATCAAGAACAAATTGCTTTTTATCTTTGACGGCAATGCCGTTATCGCTTAATGCTTCAAAAAACTGATCCCCAACGAACCCTTTAGTTTGGTTCTTGCCAGTATCGGTTTCTTTGTACCCAACGAAGGCAGTCCAAAAAAGTTGCGGTTCTTGCGCGGCGTCTGCGTCTAAGCGAATGCGCAGCATCCTCGAACCAAGGTTTCTACCTAAATTTGCATTTTGGTAGACCGTATAATAGTTGACAGAGCATTTTTCTAAAATGAACTCATCACTCTTATCCTCCTTAGTAGTAAGGATCTCGAAGATTTTCTTCTTAATGAAAGGAAGGAATTCCTCCGCTTTCTTTTTAAGCTCAATCTCCTGCTGTTCTCTTTCTTGAACTGTTAAGTTCTTCCGCACTCTCTTCTTCGCCTCAACACCGGCTTGGTTTTGCATCCTATCCCTTTGCTTAAATAGTGAACAACAAAGGCGGGTATACTACAGGTTAATTAAGCACGTCAACATGCCTTATATTTTTCTTAAAGAGCAAGCCGCGCACCACTTTGTGGCTTCCTGGGATGACTGATTTCACTGTGGTCTCTAAGTTGGAAAAATGCACACTGACGGACCACTCTTCGCGCTCGTTGAACCACGTGAGCTTATAATCACTAAGGAGGGGGTAGTTACTTATAATATCCGGGGTCTTATCAAAAGATGAGATGAGGGTGTTAATGTCTGGGATGTCTTTAGTTTTGTAAATTAAGCCTTCTAGCATGCTTTTCCCCTTGGCGTGTGAAAGGATTAGGGTGTATTTCACATTCTAGGCAAAAATTCAATGAACATTTTGATTGCCTTTAAGCGTGGGCAACAGGTACGATGAGTGCTTTTAAGGAGGAAATAATGCGTCCGAATAGGCAATCCCCTGAAGTGATCAAAGCCGTTGTAGAAAAACTCTACCCCAAGTGTAAAGCGTGGATTAAAGCGGGGGATGTTGATGACGACGAGGAATCTACTAAAGAGGAGCTAGCTGACGCCCTGCGGAGGTGCTGGTTTTGGGACGGTTATGAGCTTGCAAAGTATCTAGATGATTGGTCTCCAGATGCTAGTCTTGTGGATATCCTAGATAATGCTGACCGCTACTGCGCTACTCCCCTTAAAGGGTTAGAGAGGGAATATGCTAAAACTCTCAAGCCTCTATTTAGAGTGGGGGATAGGGTTACACTTCCTAGAGAGAGTGTGTGCGGCGAAATTACAAGTCTTGATGATACTGGTCACTACCATATCTACAGCGAAATTCTAGGACATGTTAAAGAAGGGTCGGGAGTACACGCTGTCATCTATAGGTGGGAAGATATTGACGAGGCTTGATTCCTGTCCCCGCTGCGGAAGTGTGGAGGGGACTAAAAGAATCCAGGTAAAAGGACTTTGGTATTGCTGCAATACCATTGTAGGACCACCATGGCCACAATAATGGCTGCCATCAGCTCGGTTAATGATATTGGTGTTTTGTCAATATACTGCTTCAGCATTGAAAGGAATTCAGGATCAAACTGCCGTGTTGGGATCATAGTAACCCCCGACTGTTAAATGTTTAGATCCTTATCTCGTTGTCTTTACTCTATTGTACAAAACTCTGTTTAAAAAATAAAGCAACGAGATCAACTACCCAGGCATTCCCCACCAGCTTGTATCTTTCTTTTGGTGGAAAACCTTCCGTTATCCCGTCGGGTAAGGTTTGGAGCCTTTCGCATTCCAAAGGCGTGTAGGCTCGATCTCCAATGAAGGCTGGCCTTGTTGTCAGGATGGGTGACTTCTCATCACAGCTAGGAACAGGAGTTTCAAGTATGTCAGCTTGATATTTTTTGTAGTCTGGGATTTGCCCTATAGAAAGGTTTGTCCAGTAGAGCCTTGGTCTATTTTGGGCTGAAACAAGCGAACCATTAATGCTTAACGGCTCCACGCCTAGCTTATCTGTGATGACCTGGCACCACTTAGATTGCATCTTTACGTTCTCAAATAGAAAGTAAGTAGGAGCTAGTTCGTATTTGAGCCTAGCAAACTCAAGAAATAGACTACTCTCTGGATGGTCTAAGCCCAAGGAGCCGCCTTTGTTTAGAAATGAGAAACCTTGGCAAGGCGAGCCGCCTATAAGGAGATCGATTTTTGGTAGGTCTGTGGCTTTAATCTGGCGAATATCTCCAAGCTGGATGATCTCAGAAGACACACGCTGAGAGATTTGGATGGCTGAAGGATCTACTTCGCTGGCGTAGTAGGTGAACCCTTTAACCCCTGCTCTCTTCAGAGCTAGGTAACCGCATGAGATGCCATCGAAAAGGCTAAGAACATTCATAGGTTTGCTCTCAGGACATCAGCATACTCCGGCTTTTCCCTGAGAAGATCATCGGGATCGTACCCTTGGGGAAGGTGATGTTTCTTAAATGCCGACAGCTCCATTCCATGGCGACCAGCGATATCCCCATCAAGGCAAAGAATAGCGTTTGGGTATTTTACCAAAAATTGTGCTTGCTCTTCACTGACCGAAGATGATCCAAGAGCCACGCTTGGTATCCCATGGTGTTCTGCCGTTAGGGTATCAAATACCCCTTCAAAGACGTAAAAGGGTTTTGTTAGGTCAACATTGTTGACATTGAACAGAGAAGTCCGACCGTGGGAAAAAAAGAATTTGAAGATATCTGTGTAGTCGTTATCGAGAATGCGGCAGCAAAGGTTCGTTACCGAAGCACCATCGATAGTGAAGAAAGGAAACGTCATAACGTACATTGTCTCTTTCCCGAAGTATTCTTTGACAGGATCGATCTCGATCAAAGGTGGATAGAAGAAGCATTCTTTCTTCTTGGACTTGGCTTTAAGCGAAGCCACAAGAGGGTTGTAGTGAACATTGCAACCGATCTTGTGTTTCAAGATCTGCTCGTCAGTTACACCACGCTCCCCTAACCAGCTTCGGCACTGGGCATCCAGTAGGGAATGACAGTAAAGAGCTATTTCGTAAAATATCCTATCTATCTCTGCTTGGTTCTCTAGCTCTAGAGATGGGTTGAATCCGCAGGCAGTTAACAGCTTTTCCCTATACTTTACGTTGAAGAAGTTGGCTTTTAACTCCTGCTTTATATTTGGAGATCGCGCTGCGACAAAATCAAAAAACGTCCTATTCTTTTCAAACGTCCAGGAAAGGAAATCAGAAAGATCGTAGGTCGCTTTTATCCACATGCTCCGATTATGTCTTAACAAGTAGCCGCCTTATTTATTTGTATTCAGAGATATCACCATCATCATGGCTATCCCAGTAGTTGTCTTCGATATCTTTTTGCTCATCTGGGGATAAGTCTTTGAACCATGTTTTAAGTTTTTGTTTCCAGACGCTTTTACCTTTAAAGTGGTTTACCATGATTGGAAACATATCGGGACTGTACCCATACTTGATACCATCTTTAATTGGGTTTTTAAACCGAGAGAAGGCATACTCCAGAGCATCTTCTTTAATCATGTGGTGTAGACCACCAGAGTAGACACTGGAATAAAGAATGCTATTTATAAGATAATCGTTGGTGACTTGCTCAAAGGCTTCTTTGGTAATGGGGATGTCCTTTCCAAAACTCTTTTCATAGTAGCCTATCCCATTCTTCTCAGCCAATTCCATGAATTTACCGTAGGCTTTTTGATTCTTGTTAAAGTAGTCTACGACTTCTTTGTATTCTTTTGTTCTTCCATCTTCAGCGTCTCGTAGGAGATCTCCGAGATCTTTATTTATTTTCCCAGCTTCGATCATAGCTATCATGGAATTTGAATGCTGTGCTTTTGGTTTAGGGGTTCCTTGGACAGTTGGCTTCTTCAAAGCTGAGAAACCTTCCTTATTCAAATCATACATAAGATCGAGAAGATCATCTCCTGAGATGCCTTCATCCATAACAAACTTTTCAAGGAAGGCTTGTTGCTGTTTGCCTGGTTCGATCTTTGACAATTTGGTTGCCAACTCCTTGGCTACATCAGTACCCAAGGCGGTTGTTTCATAATGGGCTTCGATAGCTTTGGTATATTTCTTATGCACAGCTACCTTCTTAAGAAACGACATCGTTGTATTCCTTTCAGAAATGCGTTGAAATTAAATCTTAAAGCCAAGGCTTTAACGGTAAATTATGTTTTGTAGCAAGATCTTTCACATACTTGTAAGCTAAGGGGTAACGTTGTCGTTGCCAATTAAAAAATGCCACTTTGGGATAACCCTGGTAGTAGCCACCGGCTTAGCAAGCACAAAGGTTGGAAAGGCGGCTAAGGATCAAAGGGGTACACATCCCTTAGACACTGATCAACATAGAGGCTACAAACTAGGGAAACATATTGCGCCATACCCGTGGGTGATCCCACAGCTACTGTGCAGGGCGTTGTTAGAAATTGCAGGAAGCGGTGAGTTTTAACAAGTTATAGATGCCGCAGGCAATTGGTAGTCCTACCAATTCTGAAATAAAGAACCATCTAAAAATGGGGAAGGATGTCTTCGTACTTTTTAGTCGAATAGCAAATCCTAGCCAACATAAGAAGAAAAATCCGTACAACAGACCTGAAGTTGCTAAGTAGACTGTCCAAAAATTCACGGCGTCCTCACTTTAATGTAGTAGTCAACCCAAATAGACCCTGTGACACCAGGGGTGCCTTGGAGTTCCGTCTTCAAAGGATTTGTGGACTATTTCTAACCATTTCTTCTCCATCAGACGATGGTAGCATTAAATAAGGCTGCGTGTCTATCCGCCATGTTTTCCCAGCTATATTTTTCTATGAAATTCTGCTGAATCTTTACCTGCTCTTGGGGATATTCTTTTAATATCTTCCTTACTTGATTCTCAATATCCCCTTGCAAGACAACATCTTTTAAATCATCGAAAAGGGAGACTTTGCTCGTCACTACAGGAAGTCCCCAAGCCATGGCTAGACGCACCGCGCCACTTGCTCCGTACACCTCCCCCACATACGGGAATAGTGCAAGTGAACATGTCTGCGCTAATTTCTTTAATTCATCTATTGGTTGATAATCTAAAAACGTAAAATTACCCGTAGCTAATATTTTTATATCTTTTAAATAATGCTTAGCGGGTACACTTTCTTCACCAAATACGCCTAAGTAAGATAGGTTAGGGAATTCCGGAAGTAAGTTCTTTACTGTCTTTACAGCTACCTCTATGCCTTTATAACGTAAACCAAAACCAAAAGAAAATATCCTGGGTTCATTTGGGATTATTTCTTGTGGGGAGTACTCTAGGCACCCATGCGCTATGACATGAATATTTGCAGTAACCCCCCTTCTTAATAAGATGGTTTTAGCTTCTTGTGTATGCACAATAATATTCTTCATTACATTGATATAATCAGAACTCTCTAGTGTGCCTCTCAGCATTAAAGGTTGCTCATAGACGCAATGCATTTTTACGAAAGGGTTTTTTAACCGACGTAAAGAAGCTATCCATTTATCTTGGTTGCTATATAAAGCATATTGATGCTCAATATAAGCAATAGATTCTGGTTCTATGAATGGCAATTCTTCTGGGGTATAGATGTTAGCAGGACGTAAATACTTAATAAGGGATTTATTGTAATCACCCACACCGCTTTGAGTGTTAGGTGATATACAATTATAATTGGGATTCAATGTAGTCTATTACGCGAGTATATAATTTATCAGCAGCATCTTTTACTAGAATTTTATTTACTTCGATTTCAACATCTTCAATTTCAGGATATTCTGCGGGTTCGTAGTAGGTGGCGGGTCTATATCCACCACTCACTCTATAAGTAATATTCATCTCCACATCTAAAACACCGTCTTCTGGGATGTCTAAAGTTTTGAAAGCTACTGTGGACGAAACATCAAACTCGTCCCCTTCAAAATTTAGATAGGTCTTCTCTCCGTCGCGCCATAATTCTGCCGAAGCTTCCAGATGGTGCGCCTGTGCGGAAACTATCTGGTATTTAGCTTTTATATTCCGGTAAAAATTTAACAATCTACACTCCACTCAATCAATCGTATACCGTGTTTCACTTTCCATGAAATTTTAAGAAACCAACGTGGGCGGAATTTATGACCCATATTGACCGCTTCTGCTTCCACTTCATCGCAAGAAGATGGTGGTGGACCGCAGCTTGGGGGATCGTTAAACCACGCTTTAGCATGCCGAGGTCTTGATCTAAAAGGAATAGTGAAACTGCCAGTGCCGGTGACCCAAACACCGCCATCAGTATCTAATAGGAACAGGTGTGAATGTTCACCCAGATCTGGTTTTTTATGCTCATCCATAATGCCTCCCCTGTATTTAATTTAGCATTACATAATCTATACAATTCTAATTTTAGAGGATCCTCTGAAGAAGCTTCTTAGTTCTGCGGGATCTGGTTCTATATCTTGTATTATGTCTGCTAGGCTATTTGAAACCATGAAGACTTTTCTTTCTCTGTGGGACATTCTTAGTAGTGCTAGGTGTAGGAATTGATTCTTCTCTGACGTTTCTCGTTCTTCTATACATTTAGGATCTTCTATACGATCTTTTATTGTTGTTTTACTTTCCGATTTTTCGTCATTGAAAACTTTCTGATCTAAACTATGTGGATTTTGCATAGAGACTTGTCTGTATATCTCACGTACTTCTTCTTTACACAAAGAATTGATCCGTATCAGATCTTCTAAGTTTGGATCTTTTCCATATTCATCGTAGTATTTCTTACGTAGATCTTCAAACTCTCTGTAGCGTTGCCAGGTCTTATGGGGCAACGCTATCAAATTATAATTACCTAATTGGTAATAGATCTCGTAACGTATTTCTCTATCTGCGAAGTTACTGAAAGCCATGGACAGAGAAGGTGCGTATTTAGCTATGGAGCGCATCAAGCCAGTACAGGCAATATTAAAGGTGTCTAAGAATTGCCCTGGTTGATTATAAGCGGCTATCGACTTAGTGATGGTGTATACGAGCCTAAGATAGGGATTAGCAATCTTATGCTTCAAAGCAGTGGAGGCGTCATAGGTGGTTATGAAACGGTGAGCTACCGGAAGATACATTTGAGGATCTAATAGACCAATGCTTTTCCCCCACTGTTCAATCCTCGGCATTCCTGCTTCTAAGTTATTACGAACCTCACCCCAGATGGTTTTGATCTCTCGCGCTTTAGACTCAAACCACCACTCCCAAACCATCCGGTTGGGGTTAATGTCATAAACAGCAAGCCATAAGTCATAGGTGTTAGGCTTCTCCTCGTAGAGAGGATCGGCAAGCTCATACCACAAAGCATGACAGGCACCTAAAAGATCCGGCACCTTGTCTTTAAGTGTTGAAAATGTGGTCTTGACCTCTTTCACAGGTCTTAGAAGATCGTAATCCTCACAGAAGTTACGGTTACGCGCCGAACCACTTGCAATGGCAGAAAGCTGCGAAAGCAGTATATCCCAGAATCCTGTGGAAGGAACTGAGAAGAAATAAAGAAAGAAAGTATAGTAGACTTGATCCAACTGGGAAAAGAGTTCAAAGATTACTTGCTGAGAGGCAGGAGCTTCCGCAAAAATAGCTTTGCGTAAGTCGCCATCACCCTCGATGTATTCTTGGAATTTTTTTAAAACTTTCTTTCCCATTCATCTCCTTAAATTAGATTAAATTTATGCTAAATATTAAACAACTTCTAAATTTAACACCAGCCAAAGTTAGGTACCGCGCATCCTACCCCGATATCAGATACATAGAAGATAAACCAAGATCTAAATATAGACACATCTATACACGCGTTGCCCTAAGAAACGTAGAATCGACAGGAGACTCCTACACACAAACGATACGTTGCCACGGTACAAAGAAGAATTCTGGAGACTTTATCCTTTCACCTGACAGTCTGCTTTGGGTTCATTGTAGCTGCCCCTATTTCACTTACTATTTAGAAACTGTACTTCATCTTCATGGATCCTCTAGAATATACAATTCTAATGGTGGAATGCCTAGAATAACCAATCCTAAATTGCGTCCGTACCTATGCAAGCATCTGTACGCTACAACACTGGACATGCTAGCTAAAGATAAAAAGAAGTTTAGAAAACGGTAACAAATTAGAATTAATATGTCCAGGGTTTCTGCTACCATCGAATAGATAGTTGATTTACCGGATCGATTCATTTATGATTTTTGCATAATCAACTTTAGGGAGAGATCTATGTTAAAATTGTTGGTGTTATCTTTAGGTTTTTCTGCGGCGAGTTATGCATCTACGGTAGCGGTTATTGATAGTGGTTTAGATGTGGATCATCCGGATCTTCAGGGGCATATTTGGCGTAACCCGGTAGATTCAACCTTTGATCGGGCAGATCAAGATGGTAATGGAAAAGTAGACGATGTTTTTGGTTGGAATTTTATCAAAGACGATAATTTCTTAATCGACATCACCCAGGCGGGGTTGTTGAACGATGAGGTTAAAAAGTTCTTCTCGCTGCAAACTAAAGTACTTTTAGGTAAAGATGAAGTTGGCGATAAAGATTGGTTGAAAGAAAAAGCTGGGGATCAAGAGTTTCGGAGTAGGCTGATGCAATTTGCGGCTTTTGCTCACGGCACGCATGTCTCTGGTATTGTCGCTGCTCAAAGCGCAGATAACAAAGTACTTACCGTGAGACTTATTCCTACGTCGAGTCCTTTCCAAGATCTTGAGCGGCAAGTACGTAAGGCTCAACTAGAAGGTAAAGAACCTCATTGGATTGTAAAATATCTTATTAAAGGTGGCTTAATTGCTTTTGCTAAAGTGCAAGCTTCTGTCTTTACGCCAATCAGTGGTTATCTAGCTTTCCATAAAGTGGATGTAGTCAACGGTTCGTTTGGCTTTGGTGTTCCACAGGCGCGTGGTTTGGTCACTCCTCTTTTGCGTCTTGCTCTGAATAAAGAAGAGCCTTCAGATGCTCTGGTTGATGAGTATGCTTTGTTTCTTACTAGGCAAGTTGTAGACGCTCAGAACTCTCTGGTGACTTCTGCTCAAGATACGTTGTTTGTTTTTGCCGCTGGCAATGATGGAACGAGTAATGATGTTTATCCAGTAGCCCCTGCAAGCCTGAGGCACCCTAATACCATCTCTGTGGCTGCGGTTACTCCTTCAGGCGAAGTAGCCACGTTCTCAAACTTCGGTGAAACTGTGGATATCGCTGCTCCTGGTGTGGGTATTGAATCGCTCTCCCCGCGTGGACCACGCATTACTATGTCTGGAACAAGTCAAGCAGCACCCGTGGTGGCAGGAGTTGCAGGTGCCGTAAAGACGATTAATCCATCTCTCACTCCCAGTGAAGTTAAACAGATTATTTTAGGTACAGCAGACCTCCATGCCTTCTATAAAACGAAGGTGGCTAGTGGTCTTTTGAATGCGCAAAGAGCTGCTACAGCAGCTCAACTGTCTGTTGATCATCCAGTACTTGTGGCGATCACTCAGGCAAAAGAACTGGTCAAAGATGTTTCTCTTCCCGCCTCCGTTGCTAGCTTCACTACAGAAGCTTGGATAAATTTCCTGCCTACGCTGGTTTTCTAATCTCTGCTCCCGCTACCACCCACGTAGCGGGAGCTTCCTTTTAGGGAGGCTTATTTTGCGAATTTTATTAACAGGCGCTACTGGAATGATTGGCGGAGAACTAGCTGCCAGGTTGTCTGACAGTGAAGTACTGTGTTTAACACGGGCAACATCCTCTTTTGAGGCACAGAAAAGACTAGACGCACGCCTAAGTAAGAGTAGTACACAGAAGTATTCTAAAAACATCAGAGCAATCTTAGGTGATTTACATGCTGAAAATCTTGGCATAACGGATACCACAGCATACGACATCGATGTATTAGTTCATGCCGCAGCGGAGACTGGGTTCAATGACGAAGAATCTTGCAGCAAGACAAACATTGAAGGTACAAAAAAGATTATTGAGTTCGCTAAGAAATGCAAAACAAATCCTTTAATATGTTATATAAGTACCGCATGCAATGTCGGTGCCATCACCAATACATGTTTAAATGAAGAAGATGGTTGTAAGGTGGATAATCACCACCACAATGCTTATACTAAGTCTAAAGCTATTTCAGAACAATTGATTAGAGATTCTGGATTACCTTTTTTGATTATCCGACCTCCTATTGTACTTAGTGATAGTGTAAGAGATAGATCATTCGCTCGGCAGATATTTTGGTTTGCCCCGATAATTTTTAAATTTGATGCCATTCCTGTATCGCCTACATCTCGTATAGATCTCATTCCAGTATCTTATTTAGTCGATTATGTAGCGCGTCTACTTTATCTTCCGGCTAGAAAATATGACTGCTATAATATTTCCGCAGGCGAGCAAGGATGCTTCACTGCCTTAGAGTGGGTGGAGGTGATTCGTAAATTTAATAATTTCGATTATGCACCTAGATTAATACCCCCTGAAGAATGGGGCGTGGGGCATTACAAAAAATATGTTCCCCCGGAACTCGCCAAAGCCTTTAGAAGCCTTCAGTATTACTTTCCTTTCATGACTATGGATGTGGTATTTAGCAACGTAAGACTACAAGAAGAATTTGGAGACTTGAACATACCACCACTGAATACTTATGTTAATTTAATTCTAGAGCAAGTATCTGAAGAAGAGGCTTTAGTGGAAAGTGCTGCTCCGTGAAGTTTAGAATTCTAATTCTAAAAGATCCCCACGCAGAAGTTAGAGGCTTCAACCTAAAAGGTATTAAAGTTCCTCTTAGGGATTGGTGTCCCGTAAATTGGGAGGAAGATGTCGCCACGTTCGATGGAAAGCGTTTACATCGAGGTCCATATCAAAAGTTCTGGCGACTATCTTGTGATGATTTGATAAGGTCACGTCCAATGCTAGAACGCTTCCTGAAAAGGATAGATCACCTTCTTGTACCTACAGAATTCTGCGATGTAGCACCTATTGAAAGGGCAGACGAAGCATGGTTTTAAAAGTTAAAAAACTTGTCCCAGAAGCCGTCATTCCAAAAATGGCTACGTCAGGTTCCGCTGGAATGGATCTCACAGCAATCACCGTGCATATAAATTCAGAGGGGAAATATGTTTACGGGACAGGTCTCTCTTTTGAGATTCCAAAAGGTTATGTTGGGTTGCTTTTTCCTAGATCCTCAATCGCCAAAATGGATATGACATTATCTAATTGCGTCGGAGTTATTGACTCTGATTTTAGAGGTCATGTGACGTTTGTCTTTAATGTCCTCGACTACGGTAACAAGCTCTATAACGTTGGAGACCGCATAGGACAACTGGTGATATTAGAAACTCCCAGCATATCGATCGAAGAAACAGAAGATCTCTCAGAGACTGAACGCGGTGGAGGCGGTTATGGCAGTACAGGTAGGTAGCATGGAACGAGATATTAATAAGATGTTATCTATGCTTATTGCAATGTCCATGCAAAGCGACTGCGAAATGTTCAATATGGGCGACTGGTCGGAACAAAAGATGGAGAAGGCGCTTGCCTATAAGCAAGAATGTGTGGACAAGCTAAAGAAATCAAAAACATCCATAAAAACCATGCCCGTTGAATTACTATACGAAGCAGCGCATGATTTCGTCTTGTATCTACGGACCTTCGGACCAGAAGATGGCTTAGAGGGTCTGCAAGATGTAGAGCATATTCTGGCAAGACATATTGCTTTACAAAAGCACGGAATTAGGTCAGATGACACAGAGAAATTCTGGAGCTACTATCGGGGTCTGTCTATGGTAGACAAGATCAAATTATTAGGATTTGTTCATCCTAAGATTAGCTAGTTAACTATCGAAGGGATTTTCAACATGAGTTTTTTAGCTAAAATACAAAAACGATATGTAGCAGCTAAGAATGATGATGCGGCATTCAAAAGACTTGGCGGCACAGAGGTTATAGTTAAACATTCGCAAGGTACTAGCGATGCCATTTGGATAGAAAAAGACACCAAAGAAGAGCACTACGATCACGGAGCTAAATTAGCTACGGAGTATTGGGGGGACGACTATACGGGTACGCATTGGATCTCTAACGATGCTGCATACACCTTATTTAAGGGCGATGAGGAGCCAACTTCGCATGAGTTAGACCCATTGGTTAGGAAGTACGCGCTACACTTCGAGAGCTACCTATACGACGGCAACGACAAAGATTTCGAGAGGGCAATCAAGCACGCTGGAATCGACAAGATGCCGCCTGAGAAAGCCAAGATTCATCGTGCCGCCATGCAGAAGGCTAAGGACATTCTTGGCAAATCCTATTAGACAACGGGAGTAGCCGCCGTGTCCTTTAATATTCCTGGTTTCTCATTTTGTAAGTTATGATTGGTTTTAAAGTACCAACTACTTCTGCCATCTTATGCTCTTCCATATCAGCAATCACGCTAGCTATATTCAGGTGCCTCCTCATAGGAGGTCGGAGTATCCGGCAACGGTTGCCGGATACCTTGCCGGATACTCGGATGTTACCTGTAATTGACGCAACGCTTCCCCTCAATCCAAGAGGGGGGGAGTTAATAACTTTATTGACATATTCGCCCACTATTGGTATTCAAGTTTTCGGCTAGTATGCCGATAAGCTTTGGCGGAGAATAATATGTTATTTTTAAGAAAAATTCAAGACTTTATAAGTGGCTTCAGCGAAGTGATAGCCATGTCTAATATACTGCCAGAGGATAGCGGTATCAAAGGAGCCGTCCTATGGATCAATCCCGGTACGGTGGAGGGGAAGAAATTAAAGCATGGTCCTCGTCTCAAGGTGACGTTGCATGGTAGCTCTACGAGCGTATCCGTGACTATCACACAACCACCTAGGATATTAGGTAAGCTGCCTAAAAAAGTTGAGAAGGATGTCTTTGCTTTTATAGCACTCAACTATGATTTGCTGATGGACTTTTGGAACGACAAAATGGGCAGCAAAGCATTTTTAAACCAGATCAAATCAATTTAGGATTCCTCTATCGAATATTTCGCATCAAGCTTATTGCGAAAGGACGCACCAATTTTTTCCTCGTATGGCTGCGCGGCTTCTAACAGATCATCAGGACCTAAAAGGGCTAATCCTTCCCATTCTGGAACACCATCCACAAGCTCAAAGGAGCGGAGATATTTAATATCTCGACCTAACCGATGCGCCTTCGGTCCTAAAAGGTTAAACTTCTTTAAGTCCACTATTTGTGGGGACAGACCCTCGAACTGTATAATGATTTCAAAATTATCTAACACTTCTATATTTTCAATCGGCGGAGCAGCTTTCATACAGTTTTCTCCTCTAACAGTTTTACTGATACTCCGTTTTGAAACGAATTCCAAACCGAAGCCGCTTTATTATAATTGCTAATCACTGCAAGCCAATCCTCTACAACACCCAGTCCAGTAAGCCTACCTATGCCATCGTACACCGTACACTTCTTAGTATTAAATGATAGCCAAGCTACTCGTCTACCACCTTGGTAGATTGCAAGATACGGACCACCATGAACTAGCGAATTTATTGCCTTTATGTTGTAAACACCTACTTTAGCTATACTAGCAATAATATTAAACATTTTAAACCTTTGTATAACAAATAGACGCTATCTGTCTATTCTTTAATCACTATAGCAAAAATTTCCGCAGGTGTGGTAGAAATTTCTGCATACCCGGATGTAGCGGGGTTGGGACTTCATCGAGTGATGTCCACACAAAGCCTTGTGTTTCCCAGTCCATCTTGGGAGTAAATTCTTTAGGGACGCTAATAAGAAAGTTAGTGTAGCGAAACTTCTTATCTTGAAACGTATAGACTTTTTCAAGTTTAACTTGTCCCGTATACTGAGATTCCTCTTTAACTTCTCTACGCACGCCTTCTTCAGGCGTCTCACCTTCTTCTAAAGCTCCACCCCAAGTTCCCCAGGTGTTAGGTTCGTTGACATGGTTTGATCTGTGTGCAAAGCATAAGCGCTTGGTGTCTTCAGCATAGAAGAGACCTCCAGCACCTTCATTCCCCCAATATTTACCTGATTCATCTGTGTAGAGGGAATGATCTGCAATCACTTTTGTAAAAATGTGGTATTTTACGTAGACATCTGATTTAAACATCAGCTTAGTTTCTCCCTCAACTCAGCAGAACATTTTATTTTGGATTTATCAGTCACATATATTTTATCTTTCACTTTAAGATCCTGCGGCAATTCTTTAATTTGTGTGTCTCTAAGATCGAGATATCCGCCTACCTTTAGACCTTGCGGCAATTCTTTAATTTGTGTGCCTCTAAGATCGAGACCTCCACCTACCTTTAGACCTTGCGGCAATTCTTTAATTTGTGTGCCATAAAGATTGAGACCTCCACCTACCGTTAGACCTTGCGGCAATTCTTTAATTTGTGTGTCTCTAAGATTGAGATATCCACCTACCTTTAGACCTTGCGGCAATTCTTTAATTGGTGTGCCTCTAAGATAGAGACTTCCACCTACCTTTAGACCTTGCGGCAATTCTTTAATTTGTGTGTCTCCAAGATAGAGACTTCCACCTACCGTTAGACCTTGCGGTAATTCTTTAATTTGTGTGTCTCTAAGATAGAGACCCCCACCTACTTTTAGACCTTGCGGCAATTCTTTAATTTTTGTGCCATTAAGATCGAGACTTCCACCTACCGTTAGACCTTGCGGCAATTCTTTAATTTGTGTGTCTCCAAGATCGAGATCTCCTTTTATCTCTAAGTTTTCCATTTTAGATAATTGTTCAATGGTTATCTTTTTACCATTTATAATTACGACTTCTGTCGCATGTTCTGGTTTAAATTCTGGTAAGCCAGCAGGCTCTTTTATTTTCTTGTCATGAGCATTCCAGTATTCTTTCTTCCCCTTTGCATCTATGTTCATAGCTATCTTAGCTAGCGGATCCTCTCGATCTCTAGTCTTCGAGATAAAGAAGTAGAAGTTCATATGCGCTATATAACTTGCCCAATGTTTACCATCTTCTTCTGTAATACACCACTTTGTATTTGCTCCGTATTCCATACATGCTTTATGTTCTAGTATGTTATACACTCTCCAGTCGCTATTTTCCGCCACTAGCTTCGCGCCTTCGGACTTGGTGATGGCTTTGTGTTGAGTTTTAGATTTCTCGCTTGTTATTTTATCAACGAATTTTTTGAAATCTTCAAAAGGTTTCTTAGCCCAGGTATCTATGTTCTTTTCTTTGAGGTCTTTTATTTTGTTTGCATCTTTAGCTGATTTGAAATCTTTGAATGTTTTGTCGATATCGTCTTTAGGCACTCCTTGACGTAGGAAGACCTTTTCCACTGATTTAAAATCGGCGGTGATGATGTGGTATTTTACGTAGACATCTGATTTAAACATCATTTCCTCGTCACTTTGCGAACCCAAGCCATGAGGTCAGGATTTTTTGTTACTAATGCTGTAGCGAAAACTTCCGCCCAGAATTCTGTGTTTCTAGTTTTTGCATAGCCTGAGACATCGAAGATATTTTTCTTATCTTGCTCGCCGTTGACTTTTTGCCAATTTTCGATGAAGTCTCCGGCAGTACCGCGCTTTCCCTCGCCAAAGGAAACCTTATACTTCCAGTTGCCGCGCACATACAGGGGGGCTACTACGGTGTACTCAGCGCCGTCTTTGGGATCTTTTACGATATCACCCACGCGAAGTCTCTGGCGACCTGCCACTACTTCATTGAACTTGGCATTATTTTCCGCCTCGTCCACTTTGAATTTGTAATACTGGCGGTGACCAAGTTCGTGGATAAGGTTGTGAACCATAGCCGATTCGGTGACGTTAGTTTTAAACCTAATTTGATCTGTCCCCCGATCATAGTCCGCAGCTACATCAGCCTTCATGGCGCTCCCCAGCAAGAACACTTCTCCATATATTAAATGATTAAATCCCGCGTCTTTAACAATAGTAATACCCTTTTCAATTGCCTTCATTACTATAGCACTGTTTCTGACAACATCAGAATGCAGGATTTTCATACCGCCAACATCTACGGCGTCTTCTATAGAGGCATCCTTAAGGTCAGGAAAAAGACGATGGAAAGTAGATAAGCTCAAACCCTCTTTCTTAAGTAAAAGAGCAGCCAACTCCTTGGGAGTCACAGAAGGCATGTTTTTCTTTAAAAAACCCTTTTCACCAGCGTACCGCATAAGCGCCACAAGCATCTTCTGTGCGTCCATATCCTTCTCAATATGGTGAAGCAGTTGAGCGGAAATCACTTTATTACTTTTGAAAAGTAAGACCCAGTAGGTGTTGTCGCTTTTCTTAGCAATCGCCACACTAGCACCACCCCGCGCAGGGTATAGGTAAGTGATGCCCAGATGCTCATGAGTACGGCTGACGCGGGCTACACACTCATACTTGTCTTCTATTATTTTCTTAAAGTTCATAATATATACCTTATAGCAAGAGTTAGGTCCAAATAACTATAACTATAAGGTGCAATATTGATACTTGGAGCCAACTCAACACTGACTTGAACTGGTGGAAGGTGTACAATAATACCCATAGGGATTTCTAATCCGACGTTCAAACCTTCTTCGTAGTAGTAGTAGTAATGACGGCGATGGTAGTAATGGTTTCTAAGATACATACCCCCACCTAGAAATCCTTTGATTTGATTTTGCAAAGTTTTTGCATAACAAGCATCTACGCTAAAAGTCATGGGTTCAGTAATACCTAAAAGGCTTTGAATGAAATATCCCTGATGGGTATCGGTATAGATTGATAGCCCGGTAGAGGTTGAGATACCAAGACCTATCGCTGTTTCAGCTTTTGCTTGTACTGCCCCGAGTAGAGCAAGTGCCAATATAATTTTAGGTAAAATAGACATCTCCTTTAGGGATTAAGCTAAAAAATCACGCATACTAAATCTCAGAGCGGTGATCGAAAAAATAGTTGCAGGCTCTCTCAAATACCACTAGGGTAATTTGCAGATCCCAAACCTTAGGAGTTAGTGCTTATGACAGAGCAAGTTGTTGTTGTCGAATTACGTCCTGGACAAAAGATCAATTTTGTAACGGAGGCGGTTCAAACCACCCCGTTCGGTCAAAGAGAGGTTAAAGAAGCTAAAATCGCCCTTTCTTATGAGGAGATTTTAGAGCGCTTTAAACCAACTGAAACCAAGCAAAGGAAACAAAACGTTCCAAAGGCAGTGAGGGAATTTAACAGGTACTCTAGTACCACCCCGCACGTTTTGGACTCCGGTAAATGGGTTACAGGAGCCACTGCCAATTTAGGAAAAGTGACTAGAGATCTTCTAGCTCACGTCCGAAACCTTCCAGACACCTTGTATCCTTTAGTTTCCACAAAGGCACGCACTGCACTAAATGGCTTAACAAGCCATAAGCTCTTCACCGAAGAAGAGCAAAACACGCTCAAAGAGTTTCTAACCAAACTCCCAGCAGCAGTATAGTTTTTAAGCGAGAATGCCTAAACCCCCTAGGCATTCTCGCTGAACATTATAATACCGTTACGTCTCTGCGCCCACAGAAATTGGTTCTGACGCAGACTACTTGTTAGGGGTAGGCTTACCTTAGCTATCGTCACATTCTGCGGCGTAGCCGGTATACTGTTCCATGTATGGGTAATTAAAAGTCCAGTCCCCTCAGACAAATCCGTAAGACCGCCCAAAGCTACCGTTTGATCTGCTAAGGTATTTCGATTGATATTAGCCCCCGTAGCAACTGCTACCGCTAAACCCTCCCATAAAAGATCGTTGCCGTTCCACTGTATATTGTCCAAGAGCAATGTAGGAGCATTTATAGCGACCACAGATCTGCCGATAGGTTCAGGATACCTACCCCCAGCAGGCATTTCTGTGTCATCCCAAAGGAATACGGACGAGCCTGCACGACGAGCGAAAGCAAAATACTTAGTGATATAGGTAGCAGCTATGTTGGGGTAATTATCAGGCAGGGGGACCACACTAGCCTGCGTACTGGCGATGATCGCACTGTCTGCTCCAGCCAAACTTCCCGCCTGATTTCCTAGGTTAAGCGTAAAATAGACCACATCACCATCGGCTAAATCCCAAGAAAGGTTCGTCGCAAAAATGCGTCCTGCCACATGGGGGAAGGACATAAAAAAGGTGCCTGAAATCTTTAAGGTTAAAGTCGTTGCTGGTCCAGGTTCTACTGAAATATAAGAAGCATCAGCTAAAAATGTTCCCATATTCGTATTTTGATACAAAGTACGTAGCAGTTGATCCGTATGATAGATGCGGGTTACTAGGTTTTCACCCACAACGCCTGAAAAATTATCAGCATAGTTTGGTTGTGATGCATTGTAATCCGGAGATCCAATGTAATCGAGCAAACTCTTAGAAGACCCATCTACAAAATATTGACCCACCTGACTACCCGTTGCCGGAAAACGAGTACCCCGCCCGCCACGCCACCATAAACTATCGTTCAAAGCAAAAGCCAATACCCATACCTGCTGATTAGCCGTGTTGTTAGGTACAGACCCTATACTCGCAAGTTGAGGCGTTAAGGTTATTGGAGTGTTATTCAGATTTCTATCTAGAGTATAATATAATACCGTATTATTAGGTATATTAATACCTAGTGTAGGAAGTACCCAAGCAGCATTTCTATGCGATGATTGTAAGTGCAAAGGTCCTGTAGACGACAGAAGGTGCGTTGCTTGATTCCAGGAAATCGTAGTGGGTTCTGTGGCGGCTACCAGATGGAAGTTACGTTCTTCGTACCGCCACTGCACCAACAAGTCCAAAGCGGATGTTCTTGCCGTTAAATCCTCGCCAGGAGGACCGGAATAATTATTTGAATAGATGGGGGTGGTAGCTATAATTGAAGGACTACCTATATAGAGGAGGACATCTAAGAAATCATTGTCTTCATTGTTGACTGTATCCGGCGTATTAGCCCTCAGCAAAGTCGTAGGACTGGCAGTTACAGTAACTCCGTCGTTGAAATGATTCGCTACAGCTTTTACATCCACACAACTAGCGATACGGATACCGCCATTTTTTAAAATGTTAGCAGTTACTGTAGTGTTAGTGCAAGATTGCAGATCAATCGCATACACCGTGGGTGTATCAAATAAACATCCATGAATAATGTTATTTGTGCATGCAGTAAATACACTAGTTCCTATATTGGAAATACAAGTAAACATTTTTAAATCGCTAATACCTGTAGCAGTAATCAATGTTCCCGAGATGTGCGAAAGAACCAAATTCTCTAAAGATACGTTATTGCCCAGTACAGAAAGGCACGCACCATTGCTGGAGTTTACAGTTAGAAAAGATACGTAAGCATCGTTACCTAAGGTAAATAAGGGGGATGCTATATTGCCGGTAATGATGGTGGTACTTGTAGTAAATCCAACCAACTTCACACCCGGAGGGATGGCTACCGTAGAACTAAAAGTGTAGGTACCGGGAAACACCTGGAACCAAAAAAAGCCACTCGTAAAAGCTGCTGTGAAGACCGCATCAGTGTTTCCTTGGAAGTCACCACTGCTACCTACAGGACCTATGGTTTTCCAAGGAATACGATCCGCAATGGACGTGGTGAGGTCGGAGAAAGTAATATAAGGATTGAGCGCCCCCGGTGATTCCGATGCATCAAAAGCTTGTTGCTGAGCTAGGGTGGGACTTGAGGATGCAATTTTAGCTAAAATGCTGTCATAGCTATCATTAACCGCCACACCCGTCCCGATATGAGCGTGGGCGCTAGTCGCCTTGATTTTGGTATCCAAAATCTCCGCAACGTCCGGTGTCCTTACCTTTTCATTCATCAAATTCCTCGTCTATAACTGGAGGATTGTTTTTATTTAAAATCGGCAGTAATATTTTATCCCGCCAATCCATCAATAATTCATCATCCTCATAACAACACCAAAGATAGTAAGCTAGCTCCTTTAAATCTTCGGGAGGTAAATTGACTATATCTAATCTTAAGTAGTCCTCAGGTACGAGGTTATACAAATCCATTTAGTTTTCTCCCCTGTGGTATTTTACGTAGACATCTGATTTAAACATCAGCTTAGTTTCCTCCTCAACTCAGCAGAACATTTTATTTTGGATTTATCATCCACATATATTGCCTTTTTCACTTTTAGATCTTGCGGCAATTCTTTAATTTGTGTGTCTCCAAGATCGAGATCTCCACCTACCGTTAGACCTTGCGGCAATTCTTTAATTTGTGTGCCAATAAGATCGAGATCCCCACCTACCGTTAGACCTTGCGGCAATTCTTTAATTGGTGTGCGTTCAAGATCGAGATTTCCACCTACCTTTAGACCTTGCGGCAATTCTTTAATTTGTGTGCGATAAAGATCGAGACCTCCACCTACCTTTAGACCTTGCGGCAATTCTTTAATTTGTGTGCCATAAAGATAGAGATCCCCACCTACCGTTAGACCTTGCGGCAATTCTTTAATTTGTGTGCCTCTAAGATCGAGACCTCCTTTTATCTCTAAGTTTTCCATTTTAGAAAATTGTTCAATGGTTATCTTTTTACCATTTATAATTACGCCTTCTGTCGCATGTTCTGGTTTAAATTCTGGTAAGCCAGCAGGCTCTTTTATTTTCTTGTTATGAGCATTCCAGTATTCTTTCTCCCCCTTTGCATCTATATTCATAGCTATCTTGGCTAAGGGATCCTTTCGATCTCTAGTCTTCGAGATAAAGAAGTAGAAGTTCATATGCGCTATATAACTTGCCCAATGCTGACCATCTTCTTGTGTAATACACCACTTTGTATTTGCTCCGTATTCCATACATGCTTTATGTTCTAGTATGTTATACACTCTCCAGTCGCTATTTTCCGCCACTAGCTTTGCGCCTTCGGACTTGGTGATGGCTTTGTGT
>Ga0315294_10001438_pt1 | contig 25867 bp, 21 predicted proteins | sample YL17G13_40_MG_FD_203626 | JGI IMG/M metagenome (GOLD analysis project Ga0315294, IMG submission 203626) | Sediment microbial communities from Yellowstone Lake, YNP, Wyoming, USA - YL17G13_40 | ecosystem: Environmental > Aquatic > Freshwater > Lake > Sediment | place: USA: Wyoming | collected... | reverse complement strand
CCTTGTGAGGATCCTCCAGCGCGCCGGCGATGATCTCGCCCGCACCACGCCGGGGCGGCGGGAAGATGCGCCGCACCTGCGTGGGCGAGCCCTTCAAACCCACTTCGTCCTCGCCAAGGCCTATGTCCTTGACGTGCCACACCGGAATCCGGGCGCGCAGGCCGCGCACGAGGTCGGGCAGACTGGCGTAGCGCGGCTGGTTGATTTCCTTGACCACCGTCAGCAAGGCCGGCAGTGGCCCTTCCACGATCTCGCGCGCCCCCTCCAACATGCGCCGTACCCGGATCCTCCGCGCGTCGAGGTCGACCGACTCGACCCTGTCCACGTAGGTGAGCTGCGTGTATCCCAGGCGCGCGGCGATGCCGGGGCCGACTTGAGCGGTATCGCCGTCTATGGTCTGCTTGCCGCAGATCGCGATGTCCACGGGTTGCTCTTCCCCGAGCTTGCGAATCGCGGCGGCGAGAGCGGCGCTGGTGGCGAGGGTATCGGAACCGGCGAGCGCGCGGTCGGTCAGCAGGACCGCCTCATCTACGCCCCAGGAGAGCGCCTTGCGCAGCGCCTCGTCGGCCCAGGGCGGCCCCATGCACAGCATGATCGCGGTGCCGCCGTAGCGCTCCTTGAGGCGCATCGCTTCCTCGATCGCGTGAACGTCGAAGGGGTTGATGATGGAGGGCACGCCCTCGCGAATGAGGGTGTTGGTCACCGGGTCAATGCGAACCTGGGTTGTATCCGGGACCTGCTTGATGCAGGCTACAATCCGAAGCATCGTCCATCCTTTGAGCGGAACCGTGCAGCCGAACACGGGGGCGGCCGCACCGGCGCGAGTGACAGCACAACATGCGATACCAGCCTACACCAGGGTGCGTTTCGCGGTCAAGGGCCTACTTGTCACCTTCTCGGGGGCGGGAGCTCCGTTCTTAGGAAATGACCTCGGATCAAACACGATGGCTCTCGCTTTCCGCCAAGCCATGTGGCACAGCCGCCCCCGGCTGTGTCCCTTCGCTCTCTCTCGGGACGGGTGGGGCAGCATCGAAGACGTCAAGACCCGACCGTCCTTTCGCCGACGCGGCATCTGCCGGGCAATACTGTGCCACATGCAGCGACTCGCCGCTGAGCGCAGCGCCCCGGGGTTGTACCTGTATCACGTTGAGGAAGCCCCCGGCCGCATCTACGCTTCCGCGGGGTTTGAGATGGTTGCGCAGGTGCTTCACGCATCCGTTTGGCTGGAACGCTAGCACGTCCATAGGTGCACCCATACGCCACCGGTCCTGGCGGGCAGGTCGTATCGCCCGCCCGTCGAATGAGGTTCCGCCAGGAGCCCGCGCCAAGGCGTTCCTGAGGCCCGGGGAGGCACAGGGATGCGATTCGCGATCATAGGCGGCACCGGCCTCTACTCCATCGGCGAAGACGTCGAAACGCGAGAGGTGGAGACGCCATATGGCCTCGCCGCCGTTGACGTGGCGCCGCTCGGCGCCGAGGAGGTCGCTTTCATCGCGCGGCACGGCCGTGACCACTCAATCCCCCCGCACCTGGTGAATTACCGGGCGAACATGGCCGCCTTGAGAGCGCTCGGCGTGAGGCGGGTGGTGGCATCGGCGGCGGTGGGATCGCTCAATCCGTCCATACAACCGGGTGACTTTGCACTGCCCTACCAATTCATTGACTTCACGCATGGAAGGGCCGGCACGTTCTTTGACGGCGCCAGCGAGGTGCGGCACGTGGACATGACGACTCCGTATTGCCCCCTCCTGCACGGTGAGATGGAGCGGGCAGCCCGTTTCCTTGGGCACGCGATGCATCCGTCGGCGGTCTATGTCTGCACCCAGGGCCCGCGGTTCGAAACGCCGGCGGAGATCGAGATGTTCCGGCGCCTGGGCGGCGACGTTGTGGGCATGACCGGGGTGCCGGAGGCGCCGCTGGCCCGCGAAGCCGGCCTGTGCTACGCTGCCCTGGCCGTCGTCACCAACTGGGCCGCAGGGATGTCGCAGGAGCCGCTTGACCACGAAGCGATATCCGCGCACATCGCCGAGCGAATGTCCATCGTCAAGCTGGTATTCACGCGCGTCATCGAGTCATGGCAGGAGCGCCCCTGCAGCGTCTGCCCGCGGGCGGCCGCCGCCGAATGACTCGCCGAACGTTAGCCTGGCTGGCGCTCAATCATCTCCCGGGGGCGGGCGCGGTGACGTTACGGCGGCTCGTGTCGCGCTTTGGTTCACCTGAGGCCGCGCTCGAGGCGCCCGTCCACGAGCTGGTCGCGCTTGGTTCCCTTACGCTCGACCAGGCGCGCGCCGTCGAGCGCCTGGCGTTGGATTGCGCACACTTCGAGGAACTGGGCCGCAGATTGCACGCGGCCGGCACCCGCCTGCTCACCCTGGAGGACGACGACTACCCCCCGCACCTGCGCTTGCTGCGCGATGCCCCTCCCCTGCTCTACGTGCGCGGGTCCCTGCTGCCGCGAGACGCCGTCGCCGTCGCGGTTGTGGGCACCCGCACCCCGTCGCCCCAAGGCGCCGCCGCGGCGGCCGAGGTCGGGGAATCGCTTGCCGCCCGCGGGATGACCGTGGTCAGCGGATTGGCCCTCGGGGTGGACGGCGCGGCCCACCGCGGAGCGCTTGCGGCGGGGCGCAGCATCGCGGTGTTGGGAAGCGGCATTGACCGCGTCACTCCCGCAAAGCACGAGGGCCTGGCAGCGCAGATTGCCCGCAGCGGTGCGCTCCTCTCCGAGTTGCCGCCGGGCACGCGCGCCACGCGCGAGACGCTGCTCGCCCGGAACCGCATCCAGGCCGGGCTGACGAAGGTCGTTATCGTCGTCCAATGCAGGGACCGTGGCGGCAGCTTCGCCACCGCCCGGCGGGCCCTGCAGGCGGGGCGTCCGGTGCTCGCCATCAGGTGGGAGGAACCTGAATTCGCCGGCGGCGTGGAGCGACTTGAGAAGACGGGGGCGCGCGTTGTGAGGCAGGTCGAGGCCGTGGCAGCTGCCGCAGACGCCGCATCAGCCCCACTGCCTTGCCCGGCGCAGGCGGAGATGGCGCTCGGCGACGCTCCGGACGTCGACTACGCCTGGTAGCGAGCGTCGCTTCATGACCGGTCGGGTTCGCGCGCGGCGGTCGCGCCAACGCGCATTCTGCGGGCCGCAGCTCCGCGATCCGCGTCATACCGGACGGAAGGAGACTCCCCTCAGGAGGTTGTTGCACAATTGTCGGCGAGCAGCGCAACCGCCCCCGCCAATGTCATTCCGAGCCCCTCGACTGCGCTCGGGGTAAACTTCGCGAGGCGCGAAGCCGAGGTTTACCCGCCTCTGGAGGGAATCTTGGCTCGGTCGCAGCGCCCAGGCTGAATTGCGCGACAACCTCTCAGGCCTTGCCCGTGGACCCGAACAAGCGCATCTTCTCGGCGATGACATCGGTCATCGCGTCGCGCGCCGGGGCCAGCAGCTTGCGGATGTCGTACTTGCGCACGCCGCCCGAGGCGTCGGCCTCGGCGTGCTCCTTTTCCGCGGCGTGGATCTGCTCGGCCACTGCGTCATAGAAAGCGACGCGGATCTGGGTGTCAATGTTGATCTTGCGGATGCCCAGCTCGATCGCCTTTCGCACTGCTTCATCCGGCACCCCGGTCCCGCCGTGCATGACCAGCGGGACGGGAGTCGCCTTGTGTATGTCGGCGAGGCGGTCGTGGGCGATCTTGGGCGTGCCCTTGTAAAGCCCGTGGGTGGTGCCGATACCAACGGCCAGCAGATCGACCCCGGTGTCCTCCACGAACTTCTTCGCCTCGGCGGGCACGGTCAGGTGATCCTCTTTGTTGGCGTCTATGATGCCCAGCCGGCCGATCTCGCCCTCGACGGTCACCCCGATGGCGTGGGCGGCCTCGACCACCTTGCGCGTCACCTCGACGTTCTCCTCATAGGAGCGGGGGCTCTTACCGTCGGCCTGCAGCGAGCCGTCGATCATGACCGAGGTCATCCCCAGCCGCAGGAACCGCATCACGAGCTCGAAGGACCGGCCGTGATCGAGGTGGATGGCGAAGGGCACCGTCGCCCGCTCCCCCAAGGCGCGAACGACGGCGAAGAGCTCCTCGGGCTCGGTGTAGGCGATGGTGGTCTGGGTGATTTGGATCAGAAACGGCGCCCGCTCGCGCTCCGCGGCGGCGAAGATTGCCTGGGCGCTCTCCATGTTGACGGCGTTGAAGGCCCCCACCGCGTAGTTGCCCTCTTCGGCCATGCGCACGATTTCCATGCTCGGCAGCAGCATCGTAGATGAACCCTCCTTGGCCATATTCCGGCGCGTCACGCAGGGGCGGCAAACCAGGGCGACATCACGCGATGCGGAGGCTTGCCCCAGGTCCCGGTAACGCTTACGCACACCCCGTCAGCAGACCGGTCGCGAGTAGTTATACTTCGAGCCCGCCCACAACTTTCCTCTAACCGCCGCCGGCGGGCGGCCGTTCCTTGCCAACCACAGCGCAACTTCCTATAATTGCAGTGACGTGTGTCAGCGCCCACAGGGCGGCGCGAGCCGCGGGAGCAACCATTGAGTATTGCGTCTCGGGCGATCGCAGGGGTGCCGGCGGCGTGCAAGTCCCTGCGCGTGCTGCTGGCGCTGGGACCGGCGGTGGGCGGCATGGCCCAACACGTCGCCAGCCTGGTGCGCGGGCTTGACCGCACGCGCTTCGACGTCGCACTGGCGGGCCCGCAGGACGATCCCGCCGCGGAGGCGGCTCGGGGCTGCGCCTGTGCCGTGCACCCCGTGCGCTTCGGGGCGTCCCCCCTGCGCATGGCTTCCGCGGCGATCCAGCTTGCGGCGCTGATGCGCCGCGGGAGCTATGACATCGTGCATGCCCACGGCTATTCCGCCGCCGCGGCCGCTGCGCTTGCCCGCCGCGTGACGCCCCGAGCCAAGCTGGTGTGTACCCTCCACGGCTTCCTGACGGCCACCACCGCACGCCCGCTAACTGGGCGCCGGACGCGGTTTCTGCTGCGGCTCATCGCCCGGCGCGCGGAACGCATAACCATGGTTTCCGCCAGCCTGCGGGATCAGTTTGCCGACATCCCGGAAGTGGACGCGAAGCTCGTCGTGGTGCCCAACGGTATCAACCTCGCGGCGTTTTCCCATCCCGACCCCGTGCGGGCGCGACGCCAACTCGGCGTGCCCGAGGGGGCACCCCTGGTCGGCATGGTCGGGCGGCTGGCGGCCCAAAAGGGCCCGCTCGACTTCGTTCGCGCCGCCGCGGCGGTGCGACGGCAGGTGCCGGACGCGCGCTTTGCTCTCATCGGCGAGGGGCCACTGCGGGCCGATGTCGAGGCGCTGGCGCGAGGGTTGGGGCTAGCCGAGTGCCTGCTGCTGGCGGGGCACCGGGACGACGCGCCCTTCCTGACGCAGGCGTTCGATGTGGCCGCGGTGGCGTCGGTCAGCGAAGGTTCGTCCATCACTGCGATGGAGGCGATGGCCTGGGCGAGACCGGTGGCGGCGACCGCGGTCGGTGGACTGCGCGAGGTCGTGGAGGACGGGGAAACGGGGGTTCTCGTGCCGCCGGGTGATCCGCAAGCCCTGGGGGAGGCGATTGCGTCGCTGGTGAATGATCCCGAGCGCGCCCGCCGCCTGGGCGAGGCGGGCAGGCGGCGTGTGGAGCGTGAGTTCTCTTTGGCCCGCATGATCGAGCGCACGGAGGAGGTGTACCTGGCCGTGGCGCACGGCAGCAGTGACCGGGGGACAGCGCGATGCGCCTGACGCCGGCGATAGTGGTGGCATTTACGGCCTGCGCCTGGGCCCCGGTTTCCTCGGCGGCGGCCACCGCGCATCAGACGCAGCGAAAGGTAATCATCGTGGTGGCCGACACCGCCACCTGGCAGGACTACACGTCGTCTGCCGCGCCGTTCGTGCGCGGGTGGCTGCGCGAATGCGCAGTCGGGCTGATGAACACCCGCGTCGCCACAGTGCCGACCCCTCCGGCGGCGTACCTGACCCTGGGGGCGGGCAGCCGGGCGGCCGCCGGGCTGGATCAGGACCTGGCGGATCTGGCGCTCAACTATGATGAGCGCTACGACGGCGCGCCGGGGAACGATCTGTTTCACGCCCGGATGGGCCTCTGGATTCCGCCGGGCGGGGTGGGTTACTTCGGGCTGCCGTTGGCGCTGCTGGAGAACGCCCAGGCGATGTACCCCCTGCGGATCGGGCTGCTCGGCGGCGCGCTGCGCCGGGCGGGCCTGAAGGCCGCGGCTGTCGGCAACGCAGATCTCCGGGGTCGCTACCGGCGTCAGATCGCCACGATCGTGATGGATGAGGAAGGAATCGTTCCTTCCGGCGATGTCGGCCCGAACATGGTCACCCCTCCCATGTTCGTCGAGCCGGAAGTGGCAACGGACTACGCCGCGCTGGAGCACGCATTGAACCGCGCGCTCTCCCGCACGAGCGTGGTCGCGGTAGAGACCGGTGACCTCTCCCGAATCAGCGAGCAAGCCCCGTTGATGGCGCCGGAGATGGTGCAATTCCGTCGCGGCGAGGCGATGCAGAGAATGGACCTGTTCCTGCGTCACGTGGTCGGGCGGATGGCGAACCACCCGTGGCGGCTGTACCTGGTGACGCCCAGCGCGGCGCCCGGGCCGGAGCAGCGCAGCGACGTGCTCACCCCGATCGCGGCGTGGGGCGAGGGAATGCCTCGCGGACTGCTGATCAGCCCCTCGACGCGGCGGCCGGGGGTAGTGGCTAACGTGGACCTGGCGCCGTCAGTGCTGAGCTTCCTGGGAGTCCCCGTGCCGACCGAGGCCGTCGGCCGCCCGATGTCCGTCCAGCCGTTGCGCGGGGACGCAGTCGCCTACGTCACGTGGGTGCAGCGTGCCCAGCAGCAGGTCGAGATCAGCCGTCCGTACCTTCTCGACCGTGCGAGTGCGTTTCTCATTGCGGCGTTCGTGGTGGCGGCGGCGGTGCTCATCCTGTCGGGGCCTGCGCCGCGCAGTCTGACCGCGGCGCTGCGGGGCGCGGCGCTGGTGGTCATGGCTTTTCCGCTCGCCGCGCTGCTGATGCCCGCGGACATCCACGCGGGACCAGGCGTCATCCTGTTAAGCGTCGTCGCCCTAATCGCGGTGCTTTACGCGGGCGCGCGAGCGCTGGGGCGCTTCGCCCCGCCGTATGCGTGGCTGGCGAGTGCGTTCGCGCTCGTGCTGTGCGCCGACATCGCAACCGGGCAGCACCTGGTTCAGGCCTCGCTTCTCAGCTACTCGGTGACCGTTGGCTCGAGGTACTACGGGCTGGGCAATGAGCTCGGCGGGGCGCTTCTAGCGGCGGCGCCGCTTGCCCTTGGCGTATGGCTCCAAACTACGCGAGCGCGCTCTGCCAAGCGCCTGGGCGCGGCGCTGGCCCTCGCTGCGGTGGTGGTCATCATCGGCTACCCGACGATGGGCGCCAATATCGGCATCGCGGTTCCCGCGGCGGTGGGGTTTGGGCTGATGATGCTGGGGCTCTACAGCCCTCGCCCCGGCATCCGACAGATGGCCGTCGCGGCAGCGATCGTGCTCGCCGCGGTGGGCGTTATCGCCGCGGCCAATTTGCTCATCAGCGGTGAAGGGCTCTCCCACATCGGGCTTGCGCTGCGGGCAATCAGGCACGGCCATTTCGTCGAGGTTGCCGAGGCTTTCTCGCGCAGGTTCGCCCGCAACCTGGTACTGGTGCGGTACTCGTCGGCGACGTGGGTGCTGGTGTCCGCCCTCGCCGTACTGCTCGGGACCGCCATGGGGCGCAACCGCGCATTGTCGGAAAGGATCGACGCCAACTCCGCACTGGGGCCCGCGCTCACCGGTGCCGGGGTTGCGTCGGCGCTATCGTTCTTCCTCAACGACTCGGGCGTCGCCTCCGCGGCCTGGGGGTTTTCCGTGATCGCCGCAACCACCATGTACATTGCCTTCGACTGGCGCCTGCGCCAGGGAGGCCCGCGCGCATAGCGCTCGACGGGCAGGACGCCTTGGGGGGCCCGCCGAAGTAGGAGCCCACGGGGGTGCAATGTGACGCACGACGAACAGACGGGTTTCTCCGAGCAAGCGGTGCAGGAACGCTTCGAGACCATCGGCAAGACGCTGGTCGAGCAGGGGCTGTACGCGGAGGCGATCGAGGCCTACAAGGAGCTTATCCGTGACTACCCGGCGAGCCGATGGGCAGCCAACGCGTATATGGCCATTGCCCACTCTTACCACGCGATGGGGCAGGAGGAAGAGGAACTCGAGGCGCTCGAGGACATCATCACGCAGTTCCCGGACCACATAGTAGCGAAGCGAGCACGTGGGGCCATCGGCGCGCTGCGGGAGCGCCGCCACGGCGAGGGCGGGACCGCCGCCGATCTTCACGGCGCGGTGCGGCGCCTCACGCGGCAAGTCGAGCGCATGCACCAGGCCCAGCATCGCCGTGCGTGGCTCGGAGCGATCGCCTACCTGGCGCTGGGCGGCGTCGTCCTGTGGCTGGCCCTACGCGGGCCGGGAGGCGTCCCCCCCGCGCGACTGCATGATCTGGACGAGCGTGTGACCGCGCTGGAATCGGCGCTCGCCGCGCTCTCCGACGGCGGGACGAGCGCCCATTCGCCGCGCCCATCAGCGGCCCCCGCGCCCAGCGTCACCGTCACCCCGGTGGCGCCGGGGCCCGCGCCGGCGCCCGCAGCGCCTGCCGCGCCCGCGTCCCCGCCTGCGCCCAAGCCGTCACAAGCTGCCAAGCCGTCCCCGAAGCCAGCCCCGGCCAAGCCGTCCCCGCCCCCGGCCGCGGCGACGCGAGCCTACACGGTCAAGCAAGGGGATTCGCTGTGGACTATCGCCTCCCGCGAACTCGGCGACAGCCGCAAGGCCGACGAGCTGGCTCGTCTGAACGGCCTGCAGGCGCCCTACAGCATCCGCGTTGGAGACAAGCTGAAGCTGCCGGCCAAGAGGTAGTCGGGGCGGGGGCGCGAGCCAATCGCCTGCTTGGGACCGCGCAGCGCGCTGCGAGAAAGGCCAAGGCCTCCGGGTCGTCCCGGAGGCCTTTCGCTGTGGGCAGTGCGAATTGAATGGCCGTGTGGCTAGTGTTTTGTCCCGAAAGAACTTGGTAGACCGCCTGAGCGTGAAACACGCTCGAAGCGTTGCGTGAGTACTACTGGGACAGAACACTAGGTCGCACGCGACCGCCACGGCGGCCGCAGGCCTAGTCGCTAGTGCTGACTCTCGGCGCGGCGCCAGAACTGCAGGAACGCCAATGCGGGCTTCTTGGTCTGTCGCTGCTCCAACTGCTCCAGTTCCCGGGCGGCGTTCTCGTGACCCAGTTCCCGCGCGCGCTCGAAGCATTCGCGTGCCGACTGCACGCGTCCCATCTCCATCAACGTCTTTCCATACAGGAAGCGGTAGTCCGCGTTGTCGGGGTCTGACTTCAGCAGCACGCGGTAGTAGCTCAAGGCCTTCTCGTGCTCGCTCGACTGGCGCAGGGCATTCGCCTTCATCAGGTAGGCGCTGATCGTCTGCGGGCTCAGCGCCGACAGCTTCGCCACATCGACGACGGTGTCGCGCTGGAAGCCGAAGTTTCCAACGAACAGGCCGCGGAAGTCCAGGGGTTCCACCTTCGGCCGGAATTGCTCCGTCAGCGCGTCCGCCTTGGTGGCGTGCTTCTTGGGCTGGGGCGCGACCGACGCGTTTGGCTCCAACTCGGCTTCGGCGGTGATCTGTTCGTGCTCGGGCTCGACTTCCACCGCCATTGCAGCAGCCACCGTCACCTCCTCGAGTTCGACCTCGCCCTCGGCCAGTTGCTCTTCGGGGCAAGGGGGCTCCACGCTCTCAGGCGAGTCTGCCAGCGCGGCTGCTTCCACCACCTCGACCGGTTCGGCGTAGTGGGACGCCAGAGCCGAGTTGTCCGCCGCCGGCTCATCCGCCGCAGACCATTTCTCCGGCGCCGAGTTGTGGTCGTCATCATCGCCCCGAGGCGGCGTGTCGGCGGCGACATTCGAATCGTCCGCGGCCGTCGCCTGGCGGTCCGTCGGAGCCGTTCCGACCTGCCCCGCCTCGGGTTCCGGCGTCGTGGTCGCCCGGCTTGCGAGCTGGGGCGCGGCAAGCGCGCAGCACATATCGCGGCGCAGGGCCTCGCGCGCATGGGCGGCGCCCACGTTGTCGTGGTGGGCCGCCCTGGCGGCGGCGCCGAATGGTTCCACCGTCAGGTGAAGGACGAAAAGGGAGCCGGACTGGTACTCTCCGCTGCCCTGTGCCAGCAGCGTCCGCGCCTGGATCTCGCCGGCGCGGGCGGAGTCAATGGGGTCGTTCGCGTCGCGGACGAAGACGCGATAGCCTGAGTCCAGAATGGACTTCACCTTCTCGGTGATCTCGCGTTCGCCGACGTACTGCTGGGGGCGCTGCTCGCGCAGGAGCGCCACGACGTCGTCATCCACCGCGCCCCGCATCAGCGCCTCGATCGACAGGGCGCCTATGGCGTGCGAAATGACGCCCCACCGCCGGATCATGCCCTCCGCTTCGGAGGACGAAATGGTGATGAGGACACTGGCGTCATCCGCGACTTCAGTGCGCTCTATGCATGGGTCGTTGACGTGTGTCATGTAACCTCCCCAACCCCGCGCAACGTTCAGCTCGCGCGCGCGAGGCGCTGCAGCAACTCGTCCGCCACCGCCTCGTACGCCTTCGCGGCCGACGCGCTCCGATCCAGGAGCACGATGGGCTTGGCGCTGCCCTCGGTCTCGCTCACTGCGATGTTCTTGCCGATAACGGTCTCAAAGAGGAAGTCGCCGTACTCCTTCTCGATCTTGTCTTTCAACAGCTTGTAGATGACGCCGTCGAGGGCGGTGCTGCGGTCGAACATGGTGACCAGGATGCCGAGCGTTTTCACCCTCGGGTCAAGCTGCTCGTAAAGGGAGGCGACGGTCTCCGCCAGCAGGGCCATTCCCTGCAGCGAATAGAACTTGGCCTGCACCGGCACCACCATGTCGGTCGCCGCCATCAGGACGTTGATGGTGATGAGGTCGAGCGACGGCGAGCAGTCCACCATGACGTAGTCGTATTTCTTGGTGAACACGCTCTTCGTGTATTCCAGCAGCTTGTTGCGCAGGCGCACCTCGCGGCCCACCTCAGCCACCAGCGTCTTGTTGCACATGTTCATGCTCGGGCTCGACGGCACGATGTCCAGGTTGTCGATGCCGGTCTGGGTAATCGAGCGCTCGAGCGGGTAACGGGGATCCATCAGCAGCATGTGCGTCTGCGCCTCGACCGCGTCCAGGTCCAACCCGAACGCGAGCGTGGCGTTGGCCTGGGGATCCATGTCCACGCACAGCACGGAATGGCCTCGCTGGGCCAGCGCCGCCGCCAGGTTGACGCAAGACGTAGTCTTGGCGACGCCGCCCTTCTCATTAGCGAAGGCGATAACCCGCATACCCCCGTAGCTGTAGCCAGCCTCGGCCAGCGAGTATCCCTCCATCGCATACCTCCACTGGGCGGCCCACGCGCGCAACCGCCTGGTCCTGCCTTATCGGAACTGCTGCAGCGAGGAGCGGCATCGACCCCCAGGGGCAAAGCCGGCGCTCGCCTAGGCCGGCAAGCCGGCGTCCGATAGGTCGTTCGGCTTACTTATTCCATATGGCGGTGCGGGCTTCACATCGATACCGGAGCGGTTGCCGCGATGCAAATCCTCGTTTGCTGTGCGGGGTGAGGCGTGGTGGCCGCCGGCGCTTCCGGCCCGCCCCGGCGCGTGTGCTTCCGCTGCGTTGCATCACGAGCCGGACACTTGTGCGCCGCCGGCGTCATTTATGCGCCGCCGGCGTCATTCCATCGCTTGTTCGGCGTAGGGGTCTCAGGTATAATCTCGGCGCGAGCTCACGCAAGCGGAGTCGAGGTCTATGGCGGGCCTTCCCCAGGACAACGACAAGGAGTGCATGTTCTACGATCCCCCCGCGGACGGGCGCATTCACTGCCGGCTGTGCCCCCATGAGTGCCGCATCGCCGACGGGAAGACGGGCATCTGCCGCGTGCGCCAGCACCGGGACGGCGTGCTCTACGCCCTCACCTATTCCCAGGTGTCGTCAATCAACCTCGACCCGATAGAGAAGAAGCCGCTCTATCACTTCCACCCCGGCTCGTGGATCCTGTCGCTGGGGACGCTGGGGTGCAACCTGGCCTGCGACTTCTGCCAGAACTGGGAGATCTCGCAGGGCGACGTTCCCATGCGCACCCTCACGCCCCAGCAAGCGGTCGAGATGGCGCGCCGCGAGCAGCGCAACATCGGCATCGCATACACCTACAACGAGCCCCTGATCTGGTACGAGTACGTCCGTGACACCGCGTTCCTGGCGCGCGAGCACGACCTCAAGAACGTCCTGGTGACCAACGGCTACCTCAACGAGCAGCCCCTGCGGGAGCTGCTGCCGGCGATCGACGCGATGAACGTGGACGTCAAGAGCTTCGCCGAGGACTTCTACCGCACGCTGTGCAAGGGGCGCGCCGAGCCGGTGCGGCGGACGGTGGAGATCGCGCACGCCGCCGGGTGCCTGGTGGAGCTGACCAACCTCGTGATTCCGGGGCACAACGACTCCGAGGAGGACCTGCGTGCGCTGGTGGACTGGGTCGCGCAGCTCGATCCGACGATGCCGCTGCATTTCTCGCGCTACCACCCCGCGTACAAGCTCGAGGCGCCGGCGACGCCGCTCGAGACGCTCCACACCGCCTACCGCATCGCCAAGGAGAAACTGCAGTACGTGTACCTGGGCAATGTGGCCGGCGCGGGGGGCGAGGATACGCAGTGCCCGGCGTGCGGGGCGACGGTGGTTGCGCGCAGCGGGTTCTCCGCGCGCGTAACGGGGATCAGGCACGGCAAGTGCGCCCACTGCGGGGCGCAGCTCAATATCGCAGGCGTGTGAGAGGAGACAGGGACATGAAGAGTGAGAGCGAGCATACCTCGTGGCGCGACCTGCTGACCAGGTCGATCGACCTCGGCATGGGGGCCATCATGCTGACGAAGGAGGCGGCGCAGAAGGCGATTGATGAGCTGGTCGCGAAGGGCGAAGTCAGCCGCCAGGACGGCACGCAGTTGCTGGAGCGGCTGATCGAGCGCGGCAAGGAGCAGAAGGAACGCCTGGAGAAGCTGACCGCCGAGGCGGTGGATCGCGCCCTCGACAAGGCCGACCTGGCGCGCGGGTCCGAGCTGCGCCACGCGCGGGCGCTGATCGCGGCGCTGCAGGAGCGCCTCGACCGCCTCGAAATGGATATCGGCTCGGCCCGGCCGCCGCACGAGCCGCCCGAGTGAACACCGCCGCCAAGGCCGTGGCGCGCTGCCCGCGCATGGGGAGCGCGGCGTCGTAGGCCGGCCGGGGGGCAGCCGCGCGAGGGCACTGTGCTACTTTACAGAAGACTGCGCAATCTGCGTCGCCTGCGCGAGATATCCCGCATCCTGGTGAGGTACGGCTTCGGATACGCGCTGCTGCAGCTCGGCGTCGATCGCCTGATCCCGATCAGCCGGTGGCGCGCGCGCGTGCTGCGCCGCGAATACGCCCTGTCGCCCGCGGAACGACTGCGGGTGGCGCTGGGAGAGCTGGGGCCGACGTTCATCAAGCTCGGCCAAGCGCTGAGCAGCCGCTACGATCTGCTGCCGCAGTCGTTCGTCCACGAGCTGCGCAAGCTCCAGGACGAGGCGCCGCCGGTGCCCTATCGCGCCGTGGCCAGCGTGGTGGAAGCCGAGTTCGGCGCATCCCCCGAGGAGGTTTTTGCGTCGTTCGAGGTGGAGCCCGTATCCTCGGCGTCCATCGGCCAAGTGCACGGCGCGGTCACCAAGGACGGCCGGCGCGTGGTGGTCAAAGTGCAGCGCCCCGGCGTTATGTCCCTGGTCGAGACCGACCTGGCGATTATGGCCGACGCCGCCAACTTCCTGCACGTGCGCTCCCGGGCGCTGCGGCGCTACGACCTGCCAGCGTTCGTGCGCGAGTTCAGCGCGATCATCCGCGACGAGCTGCGCTACCGCATCGAGGCCCACAACGCGCAGACCATTCGCGACAACCTGCGCGACTTCCAATGGGTGCAGGTGCCGCAGGTGGTGTGGGAGCTCACTACGCAGCGCGTGCTGACCCTCGAGCGCCTGAGCGGGGTGCGCATTGACAATGTGGACGAGATTCGCAAGCGGGGATTCGACCTGCCCCTGCTGGCCGCGCGCTTCGCGCAGTGCGTCGTAGCGCAGGTTTTCGTCAACGGGTTCTTCCACGGGGATCCCCACCAAGGCAACGTGTGGGTGACGCCCGACGGCGGGCTGGCACTCCTGGATTTCGGCAGCGTGGGGCGCCTGGACCGCACCTTTCGCCGATCGCTCATCGATCTCGTGCTCGCGCTGCGCCGGCAGGACTCGAAAGCCGCGCTCGACGACATCGCCGTCATGGGCATGATGGGCCAGCACCAGGAAGTGACGATGCTGCGCCACGACCTGCGGCGCCTGTTCACGCGCTATTACTTCCTGCCGCGCCGTGAATTCCCGTTCGGCGACCTGTTCGTGCGCGTGGTGCAGATCATGTCCAACCGCGGGGTGCCGGTGTCGTGGGAGTTCTCGCTCATCGCCAAAGCGCTCGCCATCACCGAGGGCATCTGCCATGAGCTGGACCCGGCATTCGACTTCGATGAGGCCGCCCAGCCGGTGATCGAACGCCTGCGCCGAGAACGGTTCAGCCCCCACGCCCTGGCGGAGGAGGTCGTCGAATTCGCCCGCGACATCGGGCGCGACCTCGCAGCTCTGCCCGACGGACTCAACCAGGTCCTCAGCCAACTGCGCCGCGGGACGCTCCGGCTGCGCGTCAGCGACGAGGAGGTTGACCACGTCCTGGCGCACCATACCGCGCTCTACAATCGGATCTCGCTCGCGTTGATACTGTCGGCGCTGGAGGTGGCGACCGCGCTCTTCCTTGTGTCGCCGGTCGCCTCCACCACCGTCAAGCTGTGGGTCGGCATCCCCGTGGCGGTGATCGCCGGCATCGCCATCGTCCTGCTGCTCGGCGGCGCCGCCCATCCGCGCGACTGACTTTTCACCCATCGGGCATCCATTAGGAGGAGAGGCTCGTTGAGCGGCGAAGCCATGCATCAGCGGTCGCTCATTCTCGCGTCGGCATCTCCGCGCCGGGAGGCGCTGCTCGCGCAAGTCGGGCTGCCTTTTCGGGTCCAGCCCAGCGGCGTGAGCGAGCAGGGCGCGGTGGACGCCGAGGACCCCGCTGCGTTCGTCGAGCAGGCGGCCCGCGCCAAGGCCGACGAGGTCGCGGCGCGCCTCGGCGATGGCCTCGTGCTGGGCGCCGACACGGTGGTCGTGGTGGGTTCGCAAGTGCTGGGTAAGCCGGACTCCGCGGCGCAGGCGCGAGACATGCTGCGGCGCCTGTCGGGGGTCACCCATCGGGTGTACACCGGGTTGGCGCTGGTGCAGGTCGAGGGCGGCCGCGTCACGCGCCGGCGGACGGCGCACGAAGTGACGGGGGTGACCATGCGCCGCCTGGATGAGCGCGAGATCGAAGGCTACGTGGCGACCGGGGAGCCGCTCGACAAGGCGGGGGCATATGGCATCCAGGGGCGCGGCGCAGTGCTGGTGGAGCGCATCGAGGGCTGCTATTTCAACGTCGTCGGCCTGCCGCTGGCGCGGCTGGCGGCGATGCTGCAGGAGTTCGGCGTGAGCGTGTGGGAGGATTCACGCGGCCAGCCGACGGCGGCGCCCGGCACCGCGGAGGACGCACGATGAGCCTGTCCCGCGCATGGCGAGGGCTGTTCCGCCGTTGGGCGCGGGACATGGGGGTGGACCTGGGCACCGCCAACACCCTCATCCACGTGCGCGGCCGGGGCATCCTGCTGCGCGAGCCCTCGGTGGTCGCCGTCGAGCAGCGCAGCCGGCGCATCCTCGCCATCGGTGAGGAAGCCAAGCGCATGCTCGGCCGCACGCCGGAGAACATCGTCGCCATCCGCCCGCTGAAGGACGGCGTGATCGCCGACTTCGACATCACCGAGAACATGCTCAAGTATTTCATCACCAAGGTGCACCGGCGCCGCGCGTTGGTGCACCCGAGCGTGCTCATCGGCGTCCCCTCCGGCGTCACTGAGGTCGAGCGTCGCGCGGTCAAGGACGCGACGCTGCGCGCCGGCGCGCGCGAGGCGCTGCTGATGAGCGAGCCCATGGCGGCCGCCATCGGCGCCGGCCTGCCCGTGGCGGAGCCGACCGGGTCGATGGTGGTGGACATCGGCGGCGGCACCTCCGAGGTCGCCGTCATCTCGCTCGGCAGCATCGTGACGTCGCGCTCGATTCGCATCGCCGGGGACGAAATCGACGAGGCCATCATCGCCTACATGCGCCGCGAGCACAACTTGCTGGTCGGCGAGCGCACCGCGGAGCAGGTCAAGATCCATATCGGCTGCGCGTGGGCGGAGGCGGAGGATCGCTCCTGCGAGGTGCGGGGACGCGACTTGATGAGCGGCCTGCCCAAGTCCCTGCGCGTGACGTCTTCCCAGATCCGCGAGGCCATCCAGGAGCCGGTTGCCGGGATCGCAGAGGCGGTGCGGCTGACCCTCGAACAGACGCCGCCGGAATTGTCGGCCGACATCATGGAGCGCGGCATAGTCCTCACCGGGGGAGGAGCGCTGCTGCGTGGTCTCGACCGCCTCATCGCGCACGACACCGGCATGCCGGTGCACGTGGTGGACGATCCGCTGACGTGCGTGGTGATGGGCACCGGCATCGCCCTCGAACACCTGGACGCGATGCGCCAGGTGCTGGACGGCAGCGGCCCGTCCTAGCGCGGCGACTCCCATCTGCCGGTCAAGCCGCGCCCGCGGGCGGACAGCTCCGGCGACCGACCTGCCGTCCGCCGCAGCGTGACTCTGATGAGCACCAAGAGACCGATATGCCTGGGGCGAACCTACATGCGCCGGGACTGGCAGGTCCCCAACACGCGCCGCGGCAACCTCGTGCGCCTCGTGTTGTACCTTGCGGCCGCAGCGCTGGTCGGCCATTGGCAGGCCGGCCGGCCGGCGGGGCGCATGCTCGTGCAGGAAGGCGTCAACATGCTTGCGGCCCCCGTCCTTACCGGTCTATCGGCCGTGGCCGGCGGCGTTCACGACGCCGCCGCCGCGCTGCCTCGCGCGAGCCAGGTCGCGGCCGAGAATCGCAAGCTCAAGCGCCAGGTCGAGGAGATGCAGCGGCGCAACGCGAGCCTGGCGGAGGATTCGCTGGAAAACGAGCGCCTGCGGGCGCTGCTCAAGCTGCGCTCGGCCCTGCCGCGGCACGCCGTCGCCGCCGCCGTCATCGGCCGCCAGCTAACGCGCTGGCCGACGGCCCTGGTGATTGACAAGGGGCATGCCGACGGCATCCGGCCCCGACAGCCGGTGATTGCGGCCGGCGGCCTGGTAGGGCGCATCTACTCGGTATCCGCGCACAGCGCGGTGGCGATCCCCTTGATTGACCGCAACAGCTCGGCCGGCGCCATGGTGCAGCGCTCGCGCAGCGCGGGCATTATCGACGGCGACGGCGAGCAGTGCCGCCTGAACTATCTGCCTCTGCATGCCGACGTCAAGCCCGGCGACGCGGTCATTTCGTCCGGGTTCGGCGGCATCTTCCCCAAGGGCATCATGATCGGCACCGTCGAGGGCGTCAGCCGGGACGACGCGGCGGCGGTCAAGTCCGCGGCGGTGCGCCCAAGCGTGGACCTGTCGCGGCTCGAAGAGGTGCTAGTGATAGGCAATGCGCCGGAGGCGCACAAGTGAGCAGGCAGCGCGCACGGCGCCACAGGCGCACAAGCATTGCAGCCATCGCGCTGACGCTGGCCGTCGCCTCCGCGGCCGCCGGGCAGCCTGCGACCGTGCGCGCGATCTGGGTGTCGCCGTTCAGTTCCGCTGCCGTGGTCCCGGTGGCGATGCGCACCATCGGCAGCGCCGGCCTCGACACGGTCGTCGTGCCCGTGTTCTACGACGGTCGCGTCATTTACCCCAGCCGCGTTTTCCCCCAGCACGGGCGCTACGCCGGCTCCGATCCCGCCGCCGCGGTCATCGCCGAGGCGCATCGCCGCGGAATGCGCGCCTTCGCCGCCCTGGATGTGCTCTACTGGCAATCCAGCGACGACCCCTCCCCCGCCATCGCCAACCATCCGCAGTGGCTGGAGCGCACTGCCGAGAGTCGCGTGATCGGGGACGTTGCCGGCCGAGCCGGCGGCTTCGTCAGCCCCTCAGAGCCGCGCGTGGCTTCGCTGCTTGCGGACTTGGCCGCGGAACTGGCCGCGCGCTACGACTTCGACGGCGTGGTCCTCGACTACGCCCGCTGGTCGCGGCTCGATTTCCTGGGCTACGCCGACGCCGATAGAAAGCTTTACCTGCAGGAGCGCCGGACCGACCCGCTCGACGTTGACCTGCTGGGTTATGATACGCCCGACGACATGATCCAGGCGCTCGTGAGCTGGCAGGAGCAGCAGATCACGGCAGTGACGGCCGCTGTGGCGCAGGCCTTCCGGCGCGGACAGCCGGCGGCGACGGTGCTCGCCGTCGTCGAGCCCAGGTACTACGTGGGCCGGGCCACTGATCCCGTGCGCCAGGACTGGCGGAGCTGGCTCGGCCAGGGATGGCTGACGGGGGTCGTGCCCGCCGGGCTCACATACTCCGACCCAGCCGCCCTGCGCTCGGATCTGCAAGCAAACGGTCTGGACCGCGCGCGGGCAGTGGCGCTGATCCGGCCCAGCCGCACGGCGTCGCTGCTTCGCCAGATGCAGGTCGCGTCGTCGGCGCGGCTGGAGGGCTTCATCCTGTGGGGGCGCGATTCGTTGGAGCAGCGCCGCCAGGTGCTGCGGGAGCTGGAGGCGCCGTAGCGCAGGAGGTCCCGATGTCCGACTCGGAAGCGCCCGGGTTCCATGTCGCCAGCGAGCAGGAGATCAGAGAGGGCAAGGGCACCGACGTCTACTTCGCGCGCACGGTCGAAGTGCTGCGGCGGGAGGGTGTGCGCAAGCACGTGCTGGCCGAGGTGCGCGCGTCGAGCCTGCCAAGCGACAGGTTGAGGCGTCTTCATATTCCGGCGCCCCCGCCGCCAGCGCAACAGAGCATCGTGGACAGCATTCGGTACTTGGAGCGGACACTCAACGCTCTGGGAACCGAGCAGCCCGAGACACAGGCCGAACTCCGCGCGCTTATGCCGGCTGTGCTGGCGAAGGCGTACCGAGGGGAGTTGTGACCATGCCGCGGGGTCGGCGGGCTGTTCGCCAACTCAAACAGACATCTTTGCGCGCACTGCCGGTGGCCGTGGTGGTTGCGTCGCTCGCGTTGCCGGCCGCGTCGGAGGGCATCCCCATGTTCGCATCCCCCGAAGAGCGCACGTGCTTCCAGATATATAGCCCCTACAGCCCACAGGTGGATATCAAGTCGGACGTTGCGATCGTTTACGGCATTGACGACTCGCTGCCGCAGCGTCTGGCGGGCTGGCGCGACCGCGGCTATCGCGTTCACGTTATGACCGGCATCGCCTGGGGGGCGTACCAGGACTATCTGTACGGCAGGTTTGACGGCCAGCAGCATCTCGACGACGCGCAGACTCGCCGCGACGGGGAGAAGATCTCGCACGGCGGCGACGTGTACTACATGGTGCCGACCATCCCGTACACGGAGATGCTCAAGGCGCGGGCGGCGCGCGTGGTCGAAGCGGGAGCGCTCGCCCTGCACACCGAGGAGCCGGAGTTCTGGGTCGCCGGCGGTTACAGCCCGTCGTTTCAGCGCGAGTGGCAGGACCACTATGGCAGCCCCTGGCAGCCCCCTCACGCCAGCCCGGCCGCGCAGTACATGGCGAGCAAGCTCAAGTACTTCCTCTACCGGCGCTGTCTGGACGAGGTCTTCCGCTGCGCCAAGGCGGAGGCGCGGCGGCGCGGGCGCGACTTCGCGTGTTACGTCCCCACCCACAGCATGATCAACTATTCCCATTGGGGGATCGTCAGCCCCGAGTCGAGCCTGGCGTCGCTGGCTAGCTGTGACGGCTACATCGGCCAGGTGTGGACCGGCACCGCGCGCACGCCCAATCTCTACCGCGGGGTCATCCGCGAGCGCACCTTCGAGTACGCCTTCCTCGAGTACGGATCGCTGCACAACTTGGTGCGCGCGACCGGCAAGCGCATGTGGTATCTCGCAGATCCGGTGGAGGACAACCCCGAGCATAGCTGGGCCGACTATCGCACGAACTATGAGCGCACGGTCGTGGCTTCGCTGTTCTTTCCCGACGTGTGGCGATTCGAGGTCATGCCCTGGACCGATCGCGTCTTCTCCGGCCGCTACCCAAAGGTGGACGGCAAGGAGCGCGGCAATCGTCCGGCAGGCGAAACCGAGGGCATTCCCCAGGACTACGCGACCGAGGTGCTCACGCTCATCAACGCCCTGAACGACATGCGCCAGCCCGAGATCGCGTGGGACAGCGGGACACCGGGGGTCGGCGTGCTGGTGTCGGACACGATGATGTTTCAGCGCGGCGAGCCCGCGCCCACGGATCCCAACTCACTTTACGGCCTGGCGCTTCCGCTGCTGAAGCGCGGCGTGCCGGTGCATCCGGTGCAGCTCGAAAACGCGCCGCTTCAAGGCTATCTTGCTCCGTACCGCCTGCTGCTTCTGAGCTATGAGTTCATGAAACCGCCGTCCGCGCAGTTGCACGAGCCGCTGGCGCAGTGGGTGCGAGACGGCGGGGCGCTCGTCTATGTCGGCGACGGCAGCGATCCCTACCACGCCGTGCCGGAATGGTGGAACGCCGCACCCATGACGTATGATCGCCCCGAGCAGCACCTGTTCGAGCTGCTCGGACTGGGCCGGAGCCCCCCGCCCGGGGTTCATCGCTGCGGCCGTGGTGTGGTGGAAATCGCGGCGGCGCACCCCGCCGCGTTTGCCCATTCCGCCGACGGGCCGGAGCGTCTGCTCGAAGCCGTGCGCCGCGCCTGGGCCGCGGCCGGCCGCGATGACTGGCGCGAGCAGAACTACCTCAAGCTCACCCGCGGCCCCTATGTCATCGCCGCCGTCTTGGACGAGAGCGAGCCCCAACGCCTGATGATACGCGGCTGGACGGTGGACTTGCTGGACGCTCGGATCCACGTCGCAACGCGCAAGGCGCTGGCGCCCGGCGAGGTCGCCCTGCTGCGCTCGTTTGAACCGGGCGAGGGGCCGCGCGTTCTCGCCTCCGCCTCGCGGGTCACCAACATTCGCCCAGGCAAGGGCGAGTTCGCTTTCGACTCCGCGGGCCCGGCGGCCACCACCGCGAGCACGCGCATCGCCCTGCCTCGTCCGCCCGGAAGCATCAGCGTCACCGACGGCGATGGCAACCCCCACCCGTTCACGCGCGAGTGGCACTCGCGCAGCAAGACCCTGCTCCTGCGCTACGAGAATCTGCCCGACGGCGTTCATGTGCGCATCACCTATTAGGTGAGCGGGCGCCACGCCTTCGCACGTTCAGGGATGCGACTGTTTTTCTTTGGTATGCGCGACAGCCACGCAATCCCTGCTCCCTTGAGGGAGAGGGCGGCACCGACCAGTCGGGGCCGGGAGAGGGCGAGTGTGGGGGGTGCGTACCCTCACCCTGCCTCTCCCTGCCAGGGAGAGGAGTTTTCTGCCCCATACCAAAGATCCGCGAACACACCCCACGTTCAGCAACCACTGGTCAGCAGGGCCGGTACTCTGGTACACTTAGCACGACAGGCGCTTGCGCGCCCACGGGATGAAGGGAGCTCTTACAGATGAGGCGCATCGTATCGCTTACGCTGGTGGTGATGCTGATCGGGTTGATCGGCGCCGCGGCCCATGCCGGCGCACTGCGCGCGGGTGCGGCCGTCGTGGACATCCAGGTGCCACAAGGCGCGATCACGTGCGGCTACGGCGACCGCGCGAAGTCGCCGCACACAGGCGTGCATGACGCGGTGGCCGCTCACGCGCTGGTGCTCGATGACGGCAGCGCGAAGACGGCGATCGTGGGGGTGGACGTGCTCGGCATCGGCCAGGAGATGCGCGACGCGGTGGTCAAGGGCATCGCGCAGACTGGTATCGCCTCCGACCATCTGCTGCTGGCCGCGACCCATACTCATTCCGGGCCCGGGCATATCTACCCTGTTCCCATGCTGGAACCGTTCTTCGGCAAGTTCCGCCAGGATGTTTTCGATAGCGTCGCCTCCGCCATCATCCAAGCCATCGCCGCCGCCGATTCGCGCCTGCAGCCCGCAGCCATCGGGGCCGGCGAAGGCAGCATCAAGGGCGCCAGTCGCAACCGTCGCCACGACGGCGGCCTGGTTGACGAGAACATGAGCGTCGTCCGCGTGGACGCCGCCGACGGCAAGCCGCTGGCGGTGGTCGTCAACTTCGCGGCGCACCCGACGGTCGTCGGCGGCGAGCCGGTGCTGCTAACCGCGGACTTCCCGCGCGGGATTTACGACCACGTGCAGAGCAAGCTCGGCGCGGTGGCCATCTTCCTCAACGGCGCGCAGGGCGATCAGTCGCCCGGGAACCCCACCGGGGCGACGGGCGATGCCTATGCCCGCGCACGGGCGCTCGGCGAGGCGCTGGCGGCCCGGGCTCTGGCGATGCGCGATGACATCGAGCCGCGCACGGAAATCGCGATAACCACGGCGTACGAGAACGTCACGCTGCCGCCGGCGACAACGCCGCTGCTGCCGAAGACCGCCGCGCCGTACATGGCGCTGGCTTGGCAGGATGCCGTCTTCGCGGCGGTTCCCGCCGAGTGCATCGCCGAGATCGGGCTCGCCGTCAAGGACCAACTGCGCAAGTCGGGCAAGGCGCCGTTCTTCGTCGGCCTCGCCAACGACCAGCTCGGCTACATCCTCACCGCGGCGGAGTACGACTATGACTTCGGGCCCGGCGAATCGAAGGGCGGCTACGAGCGCACGCTGTCGTTGTTCGGGCCCAAGTTCGGGGAGCTGACGCAGGCTAAGCTGCTGGAACTGGCGCGCCGGGCGCAGACCGAGGCCCCCCGGGCGGCTGCCGGCGTCCCCTAGACGGCCGCGACGGCCGCCGGCATCACCGGCGGGGACAATCGCGACCCACACGTTTCCGTCGGGCGTCGCCGACCGGACGACCGCGCGCGTCTCGCGCCGCCGTGGGCATTGTCGAGCGGCGCCGCACCCCGGGCGCGCCTCACTTCCCTCGCCGTTCACCCGCGAATGCCGCGGGCAGGATTCACTTCCCGCAGCGGCGAACACCGTCCCACGGACACAGCTTGCGTCGTTGGGCGCGGCGGTCCGCAATCATCTCGCCGCCCGGCAAGCACCCGCCACGCCGCCGCCAGGCGATTCATTCCGGAGGCAATAGATGGTCAAGGAAGTTGACGTGCTGCCGAAGTTCGTCCCCGGCGCGATCGAACTCGGCAGCATCCCCAAGTTCAGCTACGCGCGCACGCTCGCCGATGAGATGGCCGCCGGCCTCGCGCGCGAGCAGGTGCTGCTGATGCTCGAGCGCATGGAGACCATCCGCGCGTTCGAGGAGATGATAATAGATCTCAAGAACGGGCGCTTCGCCCCGCTGGGCGAGTTCAGATTCGTCGGCGCGACACACCTGTCGCTGGGGCAGGAAGGGGTGGCGGTTGGTTCGATGTCCGCGCTGCGCCCCGACGACTATATCACCAGCACCCATCGCGGCCACGGCCATTCCATCGCCAAGGGCGCCTACGCCATCGACGCCATGGGCGCCGACGAGGTGTGCCGCTTCCTCGGCGTGTGCGACCTGCCGGAGAATGCGTGCCGCGACGCCCAGCGCCGGCACCTGCACCGCACCATGTGCGAGCTGCTGGGCAAGGAGGATGGCTACTGCCGCGGGCGCGGCGGCGGCATGCACATCGCGGACTTCCACGTCGGGCATCTGGGGGCCAACGCCATCGTCGGCGGCAGCATGGCGATCGCGGTGGGCGCGGCGCTGTCCAGTCACCTGCTGGGCAACGACCGCGTTACCCTGTGCATCGCCGGCGACGGCGCGGCCAACAACGGCATTTGCCACGAGGCCTACAACATGGCCTGCATGAAGCAGTTCGAGGCCGGCCTGCCGGTCATCTTCCTGATCGAAAACAACCAGTACGGGATGACCGGCCAGCAGGTGTGGGAGGTGACGGGCGTGGACTACCTGGCGCGCCGCGGCGCCGGATACAACGAAGCCAACATGCACGCCGAGGTGGTCAACGGCATGGACGCGCTGGCGGTGCGCGACGCCGTCGCCCGGGCCGCCGACATGTGCCGCGGCGGCGAGGGGCCGGTGCTGCTGGAATGCCTGACCTATCGCTACATGGGCCATTCGCTCAGCGACATGCGCACCACCTACCGCACCAAGCAGGAGGAGGAAGCCTGGCGGGCGCAGGACCCCATTGACCGCCTGCGGGGGCAGATCCTCGAGGGCGGCGTGGCAAGCGAGGCCGAGCTCGACGACCTGCGCGAGCGCGCGCGCCGGGCCATCCACGAAGCGACGCTGGCGGCAGGCAAAGCCCACGATCCGGATCCCAAATCAATCTACGAAGGGCTGTTCGCCGACACGACCTCGGACGACATCGCCCCCGACCTCGCCACGACCAAGACGTACAGGCGCCCGGCGCGGGTCAAGCGCGACAGCGAGGGCCAGATTCTGTACCGGCATGCGGTGGCGGAGGCGCTGATGGAGGAGATGCTGCGCGACCGGCGCGTCGTGCTTTACGGCGAAGACGTGGCGGACTACGGCGGCGCATTCCAGGTAACGCGCGGACTCATAGACGTGTTTGGCCGCGAGCGCGTCTTCGACACTGCGATCTCGGAGGCGGCGATCGTGGGCTCGGCCGCCGGTGCGGCGATGACGGGCCTGCGCCCGGTGGCCGAGATCATGTACATCGACTTCATCCTGATGGCGATGGACCAGGTGGGCAACCAGGCGGCGAAGGTGCGCTACATGTTCGGCGGCAAGGCCAAGGTGCCGATGGTGGTGCGCACCACCGTCGGCGGCGGCAAAGGCTACGCCGGGCAGCACTCGCAGAGCCTGGAGGCGGTGGTGACGATGATCCCGGGGCTGAAGGTGGTCGCGCCCTGGAGCGCCTACGACGCCAAGGGCCTGCTGAAGAGCGCCATCCGTGACGATAACCCGGTGATCTTCATCGAGCACCAGCTCCTCTACACCGAGAAGGGCGTCGTCCCCGAGGAGGAGTACACCGTGCCGCTCGGCAAGGCGGCGGTGGTCCGCCCCGGCGAGGACGTCACCGTAGCGACCTACTCGCGCAGCGTCGGCCTGGCGCTGGAGGCCGCGGGGAAGGCGGCGCAGGAGGACGTGCAGGCCGAGGTCATCGACCTGCGCACGCTCATCCCACTCGACGTGGAGGCGGTTGTGCGGTCGGTGCGCAAGACGGGGCGCCTGGTGCTGGTGACGCAGGCCCCGCTCACGGGGTCCTACCCGCAGCACGTCGCGTACATGGTGCAGGCGAACGCTTGGGAGGCCTTGAAGGCGCCGATCGCGGTCGTGGCCGCCCACGACGTGCCGCCGCCCATGGCGCAGACGCTGGAGATGGAGAACCTGCCGAGCGCCGAGAAGATCGCCCGCGCGATTCTGACGACGGCCGCCCAGTGAGGAGGCGTCCGGACGATGCACGCGCCCTGCGCTGAGGACAGCTTCGCGGGCAAGGTTGCGCTGCTAACGGGCGGCGCTGGATTAGCGGAAAGGTTGGTCGGGGATACCGTGATCCTGAGCGAAGCAAGGGATCTTGCCATGGGCGATTCCGCTGCCAAGATTCTTCGCTCGCGCTCAGAATGACATCCGTCTTTCAGCGGGAGGAGCGATGCCGCACGCGACCGATAGGCAAACGATACTCGACCAACTGGTGGCGATGTCGCGGGCGCTGGGCGATCCGCAGCGCGACTACGTGATCCTGGGCGAGGGCAACACCTCGGCGCGCGCGGACGACGACCGCATGTA
>Ga0315294_10001436_pt1 | contig 25882 bp, 24 predicted proteins | sample YL17G13_40_MG_FD_203626 | JGI IMG/M metagenome (GOLD analysis project Ga0315294, IMG submission 203626) | Sediment microbial communities from Yellowstone Lake, YNP, Wyoming, USA - YL17G13_40 | ecosystem: Environmental > Aquatic > Freshwater > Lake > Sediment | place: USA: Wyoming | collected... | reverse complement strand
ATTTGATTAATCCAGCAGATGACATTGATTTAAGAGTCGTCCCTTGATAGCCAAAGGTTTGATGAATCTGAGCGCCAAATTTAATGCAACAACAGGGTTTACTCTTCTTTCATGAGCGTGAAGTATCTTCTGCGAAAGAATAAAGATTTAGCGAAAAAGGTTTGAGCTTATGGAGAGGCATCTGACTGAAGATAAAAAATACCTTATTTCTATTGCCTGCCCCCAAATTCTCTCTTCAATCAAAAAAGGAGTTTGTGAAAAATCTAAGATCGGGATCAAATTAACTAAGTAGTTTTTAAGGAGTAAACCTACAAAGAGTGAAGATTATGCCATATCAGAAATTGGCGATTACGGGTTGAAAGTGTATATGCCGGTTAGATAGAAAGGGGGCTCAATCCGACTTTAACTCATATACCACCTCTACTACCCAATCTCAATTTTCTAAAGGCGATATTCTGCAAAACCGTAAATAGCCTCTACTCTTTGCTCCTATTTGAAATTCCGCTTTGCGTATTCGGCTATCTCCTTCGCGCATCTCCAAAGGGACCCATTGACACTAGCGATACCGCCCTTAATTTTTCCCTCTGTCCGAATCGCTGCTTCCTCCCGACACGAAATTTGGCAGTGCCCAGAAGGTCAAATCGTAACTTTCACACATCAAAACGTGACTTTCCAGCGAGCCTTACGGGGCTTGGCCTTTTGGGGGCTGCTTTCCTTAAAAGGAGAATGATTTTTACTGGGTATAAATTTTGACTTCTCCTTGTAAAGAGTTTCCAGCTTTTCTTCCTGATGTTCTGTTAGCGCATGGTTTTTATCGAAATCCTCCAATGCAGTTTTGACAAATTGATCTTCAGTCTTAGTTAATGTATGTTGGTTTAATCCCGACATAACCCATTCCAGCCTTTCATTATTCATGAGACCCTCCCTTTCCATCCTGATGACTGAGTTCTCTAAATTCTTATTACTATCTTCCTCGGAAGCCACGTCTTTCTTTTGCCTCTTTTACCAGCAAATTTTTCCCCATAAAATCTGTCCGATTCAGCATGGAAACAGCTCTCCGGCCTTCCCATTGTGTGGACATCTCCACGAAGGCAAAACCCCTCGGTTGGCCAGTTTGCCTGTCCTCGACAATCTTGACTGACATGACACTTCCAGCTTTGGAGAAAAGGGCTTTGAGTTCAGGTTCGCCGGCCTGGAAAGGGAGGTTGGCTACGTAAACTTTCTTATTCATCTTTCCTCCTTAGATATCTCTGTTGCTAAAGCACTCCATACACAGTAGTTTTTTGTCATTTGGTGGGGGAACCTGGGTGACACCTTCCTTTCCGCAACCCGAACATATAACTTCATAGGATTTGGGATGCCTTAAATGGCCCGGTTTTGAAGCATGGAACCTCCCATGCCTTCTTCGCTGCATCATTAGTCAACCTCTTTTCCTGCGAAAACGGAATCAATAACGGTTCTTGCGGCCACTATAATCCATTCGCCCTCCCTGGCCTCCAGATCTTCCCTGGTCGGTGCGAGGACGTGCCTCATTCACACTTATCTGTTTGCCCAGGAGTTCCTTCCCGTTAAGGCTCTTAATTGCCGCTTGAGCCTGAGCCTGCTCAAGCATTTCTACAAAACCAAACCCTCGGGACTGGCCAGTATACTTGTCCTTGATAATTCTTGCTGATGTTACTTGGCCGAAGGCTTCAAAAGCCTCCCGGATCGTTTCGTCTGTTGCATTAGAGGATAAGTTCCCAACATAAATATTCATAATCATTCTCCTTGTTTTGGATTTATTTCTCTTTTGTTTGTTATAAAAGTCTTGCTCCATTCTATTGCAAAATCCTTATGCTAATTCCACGTTGACCTTCCTTTCCTTCGGGGGACAGTTTCATGACGAACGATTACCTCCTTTTCCTTATTACTTTCCCCTTCAACTTTGATTATTTTTATATCACCATTTCCCTGACCTTTATACGTCATTACCATTTTAACCTTCAAGTCGGCTTTGATTCCGCCATAAAAAAAGCCCACAAAGAAGTTGTTTAGAGTTCTTTGCGGGCTTAACTATCATAACCTAAAACGGCTCTAGGCAACTAGTTTTGAAATTAAATATATACTATTTTTAACTGAGAAGCAAGAAAAATCGTTAATCTGCAAGTTATCCCTCGAAAGTGTGAAAAAGTATGTCCACTCTTTATTGATTTCGGATTGAAATCTTCTATTTTGAGAGAAAATTCCAAAATCACCCTTTCAGGAAGAAGTTAAGCAGAAATATCCTTGTGCTCCCAATCAAAAAAGGAGTTTGTGAAAAATTTTAGATCGGAGTCAAATTAAGCGGGTAGCTTTTTAAGGATAGCACCTACAAAGAGTGAGGATTAACATCATTTTCGATTGAAAGAGAGGACAAGATTAGGAAATAACGTTATTGATTAATTCAAATCAAATGTTAACATTAAAAACTTGCCCCCATTATTATTTTCTCAATAAAACGTATCGAGATGCCTAATGATTGACCGAGGGAGATCAATTCATCAACCGTATTGGATGCAAGCGGAATACCCTTTTCCAAGTGCTCGGATTCGGTCCTGAATTCGGGTTCGCCAGGCATCAGAATCTCCTGGACATTCTTAGCCTTTCCACTCTCTTTGATACTCTTGATATATAAATCCATACTCTGCTTGAACGCTTCCCTCCCGCAAAAACACTCTGGATCCAACGCCATAAAGGAGTGGCATGTTCCCTGAATGCCGGATTTGTCCTCCTCATAAAGGCTCTTGATATTGCGTGTCCACTTACCCCCAGTCAATATGGCCGTGAGCATTTCATGGGCCAGGGTCAATCCATAACCCTTATGAGCTCCCATAGGGGACAGGGACCCGCCACCCTCATAGCCGTCGTAGGGGTTTTCGGTGGGCACTCCTTCTCTGTCAACGGCCCATCCCAAAGGAATCTTTTCACCCTTCTTACGAGCCAAGATCAACCTTCCCGACGCAACCACACTGCAGGAGAAATCCACAACTACCGGTGGATAGGTGCCGGTTGGGAAGGCATAGGACATGGGGTTGTTACCAATGATCCGCTCTCGCCCACCAAAGGGAGCCATCATCGGGGCCGAGTTTGACACCACATAACCGATAAAATCCTTCTCAAGGGCCATCATGGAGAAGAGGCCCGCCACACCGAAATGGCCGCTGTCCTTTACAGAAACCCAACCGATCCCGTATTCCATGGCCTTCTCGATCGCCCTCTGCATTGCCTTGTAGGCAACCACATGCCCCATGGACCCGTGCGCCTCGGCAAAGGTTAGAGGACCCTTTTCCTTCAGATATGTCAATTGGCATTCAGCCAGGACATAACCTTTTTGAAGCCGTTGAATATAGATGGAAAGCCGTGTAACACCATGGGTCTCAATTCCCCGAAGATCCGACATAGCCAGAAGGTTCGCTGCAATATATGCCTCTCCCTCAGGAACGCCCACTTTCATGTAAGCCTGCTGACAAAATGACCTCAGATCATCAAATCGTATCCTGCGAAACGGTTTCTCTTCCAAACTCTGCTCCTCTCGAAAAGGCCACCTGAAATTGACAGAAAGCTCTTAAAGAAAGAATTGGAATATGCCATGGAGCACAACTTCCAAAAACCATTGTTTCAGGGAAAAACTACACCTTTAAGTAGGATCTGTCAATCGTTGATTACAGCGTTGATTGAAGAAGTTCGCGCAGAGTCCCTAATCAAAAAAGGAGTTTGTGAAAAATATTAGATCGGGGTCAGATTAAGCGGGTAGTTTTTTAAGGATAACACTTACTACCCTTCACTTTCGTACCGTGGAAAAAATTGAAGATTACGGGTTGTAACATGCTTAACGATCGAGCTAAGCTGCGGGTTAACCCGTCAACTTCAGTGAATTGATAGGCAAAATCACTAATAAATTTGTCAAATGTCAAGGGCAGACCCTCTTGATTAAGCCTTTAAAAATAAGGATGCCCTTTTATTGACTTTTTCGAAAGACCTATATAGACTCTTAGAAAGAAAAGGTGGTGAGATCTTCGAGGTCAAGAAGCAAAGAGCAGGATAAGTAAAAAAGCAAAATGACTAAGCGCCGCAAGTTTCACAGATTATTATATCCAATTCCGCTAACTATAAGGCTGTTAGGGATAGCCAAACATCCATGGCCTATCAATGTGGAGACAAGAAATGTCTCCCGTGAGGGCCTCTCAATCGAATTGGAGGTAATGTTAAAAAATGGGAATCTCCTAATTCAGCAAGGAGAGGAACCCATAAAACTGATTCCCTTCCTTGTACTGAATGAAAAATTAGTAGAGTTGGACATAGAAATACCGCCAAGAGGTGAAAGGGTCAGAGCGACAGGGAGGGTTAGATGGTACGACTTTGGCTCGAGGGAAAAATCATATTATTTTAGGGCAGGTATCTTCATGGAAGAAATGGAAATTGAAGATAGAAAAAGGTGGAAGGATTTCATAAAGACCGCTGAGTCTGTAGGAAAAGTAGTAAAAATGGGTTTTTAGTTCATATTTCATTCCACATGGTGCACAATGCCTTTTCCAAATCACGCCACCACTGTTTATTCATAAAGGTTCCTCCACCATTTCGTAATGTCCCTAATAAAACGGTGTGTCCCCAAACGTGTCGCCAATCAAAAAAGGAGTTTGTGAAAAATTTTAGATCGGAGTCAGATATTGAGAAAATGTAGTGAGAGATGATAGCAATTTGCAATTCTTGAAATATATTGACATCCATTTATTCACAATGATAACTTAGCCGTAAAAGGTGTTCCTTTATGCCTAAATTAACACTCCAGCATCCGATATGTACATTAGATAATCAATTATTGTTCCCTCCTGATACCCTTCTGACTAAAGAGACGTTAGAGGCCGTTATCTATCCGCACAGGGCTTATCCCTATCAGACATATTCCCTCCTTTTATACGGTTCTGTGAAAGGAGACTGTTTAAATTTTCTCAGTACCCCTCCTTACGACACAATTTTCTTAGACAAAAAGCAAATCAATGATCTCTTGAACCTTTTAGAGACAGTCCATCTTTACACTCCCATTTTGGAATCGCTGGACTATTTCAAACAGCATGACTTCCACACCTATGCCCATATTCTCATGGTGTTTGTTTTGTCTACACTTCTGGCAAAGGATCTGATACCTGACTACCAGGAGTGTATCCAGTTGTCCGCAACAGGCCCTACCCACGACATTGGCAAGACCTGTGTTCCCCTGAACATCTTAAAAAAGACGACGCCTCTCACCAAAACTGAGCGGGGTTTCATAGAGCATCATGCAACAGCGGGCTATGTGCTACTCAGCTATTACTACAAAGACATCCAAAACCTCGCCTGCGAGGTGGCCCTAAGTCATCATGAAAGGAGAGATGGTTCGGGATATCCCCGAGGCATCCTGCTTAAGGATCCCATGGTAGAAATCATCGCTGTTAGTGACATTTACGACGCACTTATTAAGCCCAGACCTTATCGACCTATAGGATATGACAATCGAACAGCCTTGGAGGAAATTGCTGCAATGGCGGAACATAATAAGATAAGATGGGATGTGGTTAAGGCACTCATTGCTCATAATCGCAAGTCTAAGCCTCACTATAAAGAGATAAGAATCTCAGCCGAAAAAAGAGGTACCCCCCCTTCATATAATGTCTACGGTATAATAGCTGAGGAAGAGAAAACAGACCCAAAATACTGAACTGAGTAATGAGCTAAAATTTAAAACCAGGAAACGGGTTGAGATCCAGATGAGCAAATCATCGAAATTGAAGGCCTCCAATTAATATCCTCATAAACTGTAAAAAACCGTTCACATTTTTTTCACAATTAGATTAAAATCCAGCCCCCAGCCCTGTTACTTTCTTCCTGAAAATTGGGGTCTGGAAAATTGGGGTCTGAAAATTGGGGTCTGCCCTTGACATTTGACAAATCAATGATTCCTTTGGCCTAACCAATCCCTGAAGCTGAAAGGTTTACGCGCAGCTTAGCTCAACCGTTGAGCGCCAAAATCATTCTTGTTTTCTACTGCAATTGGTAGTATCATTAATACTATTATAGGAGGTATTACCAATGGCTAAAATTCCCAATATCATACCGATCACCGATCTTCGGCAGGATGCCACAACTATCGTAAAGCGAGTCGCCACATCACGGGAACCTCTTGTCATCACCCAGAGAGGTCGGGCTGCTGCGGTGATGGTCAGCATGGAAACTTATGAGCATTCCCAGCATGAACTGGAACTTTTACGCCTTCTCGCCCGTGGCGAAAAAGAGATCGAGGCGGGGAAGGGGTATGACCTTGATGCCGTTCTTGCTGAAGCCGATTCCTTGTTGAAAGAGACGAAGCGTTGAAAGTTCTATTCACTCCTTCGGGGCGCAAACAGTTCCTTGCGGCCATTGCTTATATCCACCGCGAGAACCCAACAGCGGCAGTCGCTTTCCGGCGCAAGGCGGAAAAGATCTTGTCCAGACTCCGAAAGTTTCCGCAATCCGGCAGGGTACTGCCGGAATTTCCTGATCTTCCTTTTCGTGAAGTTATCGTAAATCCTTACCGTTTCTTTTACCGTGTAAAAGGGAAAACTGTTTGGATTGTTGCTGTCTGGCATGGTGCTCAACTTCCGAAAGAACCAAATGAGTCATAAAGCACCAACAAAGCACTAATCGGAGGGGGCAAAGCCTCGCTTTAACTCCTCGTTAAACGACTCACTCTCAAGTCAAATGTTATAAGCTTTAGCAGTGAGGTAAACTCACCTAAATTAACTAAGAAAAGAGATGGAGTAACTTAGAGGAAAAGTATTAACCGAATTTTGAATGTTTAATCCTAGGCAGATTTCCCATGCTTTCTCCTGCACGCAGATTGCTAAAAATTATTCATCGTGAAGGCATTCCATCGCCAGGCACGGTGTTTTACAATGCAATAAGCAAAACGAGTTTATTTCAACGTAATTATGAGTTGATAGCCAAAGACATATTAAGCTATTGCTCAGAAGGCAGGATCTTAGACATCGGCACAGGGCCAGGCTGGCTACTGGTGAAGCTTCATCATGAGTCCCCAAGATTGCGGCTAACTGGCTTGGATGTTTCACCCTCTATGGTAGTTAGAGCCCGGAAGAACATGGCAGAAGCTGGTCTTTCTGAAGTTATCGAAGTTAGAGAAGGTAATGCCAGTCATGTACCCTTTTCTGACAACTCCTTCGATACGGTGGTGAGCACGGGATCCATTCATCACTGGAAGAACCCCACCGCCTGCTTGAATAAGGTTTATCGGGTTCTCAAGCCAGGAGGTTTTGCGCTTATGTACGACTTGGTAAGTGACACTCCAGCGGCTGTTTTAAAGGAGACAGCTTATGAGTTCGGCAGATTAAGGGTGCTGCTTTTTTGGTTACATTCTTTCGAAGAGCCTTTCTACAGCAGTAAAGATTTTGAATTGTTAGCTCAGCCCACTTTGTTCAAAGAGGGGCGACCCCGCTTTGTGGGGCTAATGTGTTGTTTGATTCTAAAAAAATGAACTACAAGTACTTAAGTAGTGTGGAATCAGACAAGGAAAGATGTGTACAAAAATGCCTAACCATACGCTCAAGAGGAAATTGACAACGGCGCTTAGCTTTTCCATTGGCATGTCACTCTGCAATAAACCAATTTTGATGGAGTAGTGTTTTTTCTTGACAGGTGCCCTTTAATGGGTAACCCCAGGCGGATTTCGGCCAGACTGGAAAAGCTTTAGGCCCTTATCTCCACTTCGAAATCCGCAAAAACAACAAAGCCGTCGATCCAATGCCTTTTTTGAAATAAATGCATCCAAACCCCACTTATTTCCTAACCCTTGTCCCTGATCAAAAAAGGAGTCCATGAAAAATTTCAATCAGAGTCAGATTTGGGATGTGGTTTGAAAAGTACACCTACAAAGAGTGAGGGTTAAAACCCCAAAGATTTGTTGATTTCTGATTGAAAGAGTGGATGAGGCCGTAGCAATGAGCTGCGCCCTCTGCAGCCGGCCGTTTGGTTTATTGTCGTGTTAGACAGTTCAGGTGGTACGAAGCTCCTGGGTGACAACGATCTGTGGTATGCGACCACTAGTGCGCATCACCTCCCACCCTTTCCACCGAAGAGAGTCAAGATCAAGATTTCGGCTGGGGATGCACATAATTGTTTGGAACTGATTGTCGGGGTCCAGAAGGTGGTGGGAGTAGAAATCGAAGATGCCGTCGAAAAGGATCAATGGGCAACCATCAAGGATCAGCAGCGTTGGTGTGTATCTTCCAGACACCCGTGCCGCTGCGGTAGCAAACTCCATAAAGATGCTCTCTGTCTCCCTCCCGCTCAGCAACCGAAGGGGGAGTCCCGGAACAGTACCATCAACGTCGGCATAGAGTTGCGTCAACCCATCTTCACTGTCTATTTTAAATTGGAGATTCCTTACTCGAGCGTGGGGAAACGAATGAATTTCATGCGCGAGGTTGCGCACAACTACAGGTGGCAGGTTCAGAGCATTCGACAGGAGAAGAAGGTCGTCGTCTCCCGCAAACTGAACGGAGCCGAGCCGTATGATTCGAAGGCCCATGGGGTTGAAGGGGATATCACGGCCGTTGACGCGGTATTCAAGTTTGCTGTCTGCTTCCACCTTGAGCTCAATATCGTGGAGCTCCGGGTTAAGGAAGGAAAGGCGCACATGAACGGCCGGGGACCTTCTGCCCCTCCATCGGGCGAGAGAGGAAGTATCGAAACAGCCCGCTACCCACTCGGTTAGGGCCGTCTTCCCGGCAGAGTTGTTTCCAAAAACGAGATTCAGTTTTGCAAAGCGAATCTTCTGCCCAGATACGAACAGCGGGTTCTCTGAAATAGTGAGTTCATGGAGCCATCCGATCGGTGAGTATAAACCCTGAACTTCCCGCACCACACGTGCTTCATGCAAGGTCTTGTAACTGAGCAGAGTTTCTGGAGGAAAGGCAGTACCGCGATGATTGTCTACAAGCCTTGCGTGATCCGAGCAGAGCCAAATGCAATTTTCCGGTTGTGCGAGTTCGTCAGGCGTTAGTCCACCCTGCCCGCGCGGACCGCTGGCGGCCGCAGCATATATGTGCGCTGCTACACCACTACCCGATACCTCGTCGCCCTCGGAGCCGGGGCCGGTCGTACGGTGGTTGCAGGTAGGGAAGCTACATTGATGACCGGCGCGATCTGCGATGAGCCGTCGGGTGCTGGGGGAAAAGTTCATTCTGGGCATGTCGGAACCTATATTGGTGTCTGTCTAACATTAACATTTTGTGTTGACGCTCTATTTTCCTTAATGACCAAATCTCTCAGTGTCTTTAGAGACTCATATGCATCCTATAATATCCTGGCGGCAATCCCTTTTTGCAAGAAAATATTATTAACAACATCATATCGCATCCTCACAACTGATGAATAAAATTATTTAGCCGTCATTGACAGGATGTCAATCATCAATTATGGTTCGTAATATACACCACTTTTAAACTTTTTGAAAGTGCGGATTTCAGGAAGAAGTTATGTGAGGTGCCGCAATCAAAAAAGGAGCTTGTTAAAAAGGTTCGGGGTTATTAATTCGGAGTTCGGAATAATTTTCTTAAAAAATGAGTCTGTCTTTACCCCGTTAGAAATAATGCCCCGCTGGAATTTCTAACGGGGTTTACCTTCTTAAAATATTACGCTAATTGAACTTCAATCCCTTTTTCTCTTATTTCATATATCAGAGGTATCCATGTATCATTTTCATAAGAATCTGACGATATAGGCACAGGCTCGATTCTTGGGTCAACTCTCCAAGCTATTTGCAAAAGTTTTTTTCCCTCTTCAAATCTGTCCTTTCCAAAATCAGGCGAGACAATAGCGAGATCTAAATCGCTTCCTGGATGGATATTTCCCGATGCGTAAGAACCATAAAGCACAGCCTTTTCTACTCGTATTCCCCTTGTTGTTAATACATTTACATATCGTAGAATTATGTTTCTAATCTCTGGATCAACCATTGATAGACATCCTCCATCTCTTTAAATTTATCACGAGCAAATTCTTCAGTACACTTCTTGTAAAAATCTTTCTTTTCGTCTGGATACCTTGATTCTAAATGAAATTCGGTGTACTCAGCAAGTTTGTCAATGATGGATTCTGGTATTTCAATTTTGGCTTTACTCGCGAGGAAGGTTAAGGAGTGGGTATAGGGGGCATGTTCTCGCATAGCCTTTACAAAGATCGCTTTCAGTGCTTTTTCGATGGCGAGATGGCCGAAGAAAAGCGCATATGGAAATCGCTTTGATTCTAAAAGAGCTCTTCCTGTATCGAGGTCATAGACAGCGCTATCAAGCCAGTATTTGATTGTTTTGTTTACGTCGAAATTTGCCATTCTTCCTTTAAATGTTTAAAAATATGGAGTATAAATCTAATCATATCACAATTTCCGAATATTCTAAAATAAAAAATCGGTCTAATCATAACTCTTTGGTTTGCATTCCAAACCGTTTTGCAGTATCCTTTCTGAGTGATTTTCCTTGATGGATTCGCTACTTTTGTCTACGGTAGCGGGGACGGAGATTTTCCCCTTTGGCAGCAATTAAGGGATGGATGAAATGCTTGTGCTGGCGATTGAGACATCGTGTGATGATACTGGAGCGGCTGTCATATTGGATGGAAGAAAGATTCTTTCCAATATCGTCTCTTCCCAAATCGCCATCCATCAAAAGTATGGAGGAGTCGTTCCGGAACTCGCTTCAAGAAGGCATATCGAGTCGATTGTGCCTATTGTGACAGAAGCCTTAGAGACGGCAAAAGTTAAAGTTAAAGATATCAATGGCATTGCAGTTACTCAGGGACCGGGATTGGTGGGATCACTCCTGGTGGGTCTCTCCTTTGCCAAATCCTTAGCCTTTGCTACAGGATTGCCCTTTGTTGGAGTCAATCATATTGAGGCGCATCTTTCAGCTATTTTTCTCGAAGAGAACCCTCCACGTTTTCCTTTTATCGGTTTGGTCGTCTCAGGAGGCCATACTTCCCTTTTTCGAGTGGATGGATTTGGAAAGTATAAGAGATTGGGACAGACGAGAGATGATGCGGCAGGCGAGGCCTTCGACAAAGTGGCAAAACTTCTGCGACTGGGATATCCAGGAGGACCGATCATTGACGAACTCTCGAAATCAGGTAATCCGAAAGCCATTCGATTTCCCAGAGCATCCCTCGGTAAGAATTCCCTCGACTTCAGTTTCAGTGGGCTTAAGACAGCTGTGGTGAATTATGTGAAGTCTAATCCCGAGCCAACAAGAGGTTATTCAGAGGATCTCGTTCGGGATATCGTATCCAGTTTTCAGGAAGCGGTCGTCGATGTGCTGGTGAAAAAAACGCTTCAAGCTGCCCAACAACAGGGATTAAGAAAGGTCGTTCTTTCAGGAGGGGTAGCGGCCAATCAACACCTTCGAGAGAAAATAAAAGAGGAGGCTTCTCGAGAAAAGGTGAAGGTATATATCCCTCCTCCTTCCTTTTGCACAGACAATGCCGCTATGGTGGGTGTGGTTGGATATGAATATTTGAAGCGAGGCATTCGTTCACCCCTATCACTCAATGCATTTTCCAATTTGCCTCTCTAATGAACGAATGTCAAATGACAAAATCCAAAGTTCAAATGAAATCCAAAGCGTAACTCAACCCTTCAGGGTTGATCTAAATCAAGGCTAAAGCCTTGAGTTACAGATCATTTGACATTCATTTGGCATTTGATCCCGCCTTGGCGGGATTGATATTTGGATTTGATGGATATGGTCTCCATTCGCAAAGAACTCACAGAGTACGGACTCATTCCTAAAAAGGGATGGGGTCAACATTTTCTCATCGATCGAAATATTCTCAACAAAGTGATCCGAACGGCACAGATCAATGAAAAGGATATCGTTCTTGAGGTCGGGCCTGGTCTTGGAGAAATGACTATTGGACTTGCTAAAAAAGCTAAGAGAGTGATCACCATTGAGATCGATCCAAAATTAGTGGAGATACTAAAGAAGAAGATGGTCGACTATCCGAATGTGGAGGTGGTCAAAGGGGATATTTTAAAGGTAGACTTCAATAAGCTTCTTAATCAGGAAAAGGACCCTGTCAAAGTAGTGGCCAATCTGCCCTATCAGATTTCGACACCTCTTCTCTTTTGCTTCATCGAGTCAAGAAAACTCTTTTCCACCCTTACCTTAATGTTACAGAAAGAGGTGGCCGAGAGAATCGTCGCCCCTCCCGGAGGAAAGGAATATGGACCATTATCGATCTTTGTCCAATTGGTCTCGAACCTCTCCATCCTTTTTTTCGTCAAACCCACTGCCTTCTTTCCTCCTCCAAAAGTAGAATCAGCCGTGATTCACATGACCTGGAAGGAAAAACCGATGGTGGAGGTAAAAGATGAAGAGTGGTTTAAAAAAATAGTCAAAGGCTGCTTTGGTTATCGTAGAAAGACCTTGACCAATGCGCTAAAACATTCCGATCTTTCTCTTCCACATGACATAGAGTCAAGAATAAAGAAAATAGGAATAGATCCTCAAAGAAGACCAGAAACCCTGACGATTCAGGAATTCTCTAACCTCGCAGAATGTTTAAAACCATAATCCCCCCTTTACTAAAGGGGGGTAAAAACTCTCCTCCCTTTAACAAAGAGAGGTTGGGGGGATTTGGAAAGTTATTTTCTGCATAATCTATTTGCAAAACTTCAAGAGGATGATTATTTTTAGTGAAAAATGAATAGGGGAGTAAAATGAAATGCAAGTAGAGAAATTCACGCTAAAAGCTCAAGAGACGTTGCAAGAAGCCAAGGCAATTGCTGAACGAAAAAACCACCAGCAGATCGATGTTGAACATCTTCTGTTAGCCCTTCTTATGCAAAAAGAGGGGATTGTCGTTCCGATCCTTCAAAAATTGGGAGCAAATCCAGATCTGATTGCATCCCAATTAGAAGAGGAGCTAAGGCGGATTCCTCAGGTGACAGGTAGAGGGGCTGGGCAGGTTTACCTTTCAAGTCGGCTTAATGAAATTTTCAACATGGCCTGGAAAGAGGCTGAGAGATTGACGGATGAATACTTGTCTACAGAACATCTCCTCATCGCCATCTCTGATGAGAAACAAGGTGCTTCCTACCAGATCCTTCGAAGAAGCGGGGTGACTAAGGAAGAGATTTTCAGAGTTTTGCAAGAGATTCGGGGACCCCATCGAGTAACCGATCAGAACCCAGAAGAGAAATATCAGGCTTTAAAACGTTATAGCAGGGATCTTACGGAAGAAGCGAGAAAAGGAAAACTCGATCCTGTCATTGGGAGGGACGATGAAATCCGTCGGGTCATCCAGGTACTTTCCCGAAGGACGAAGAACAATCCTGTATTGATCGGGGAACCCGGGGTTGGAAAGACAGCGGTTGTGGAAGGTCTTGCACAGAGGATCGTCAAAGGGGATGTTCCAGAGACATTAAAAAATAAAAAACTGGTTGCCCTTGATTTAGGGGGCCTGATTGCAGGTGCCAAATTCCGCGGAGAGTTTGAAGAAAGATTGAAGGCTGTTTTAAAAGAAATTACAGCAGCAGCGGGGAATATCATCCTTTTTATCGATGAACTCCATACCCTGGTGGGTGCTGGAGCAGCAGAGGGTGCGATCGATGCATCCAATATGTTGAAGCCGGCCTTGGCCAGGGGAGAACTGCGATGTGTCGGCGCGACAACGCTCAATGAGTATCGAAAATATGTGGAGAAGGATGCTGCCCTGGAGCGTCGATTTCAACCCATCTATGTCAGCCAGCCCTCGGTAGAGGATACCATCGCCATTTTGAGAGGGTTGAAAGAACGCTATGAGGTTCATCACGGTGTAAAGATTAAAGATTCAGCGATCATCGCAGCTGCCATGCTTTCACACCGATACATCTCGGATCGGTTCCTTCCGGATAAGGCGGTCGATCTGATCGATGAGGCTGCCTCGGGGCTGAGGATCGAGATCGATAGTGTCCCGATGGAGATCGATGAAGTACAGCGGAAAGTGATGCAATTGGAGATTGAACGTCAGGCCTTAAAAAAGGAGAAGGACAAGGCTTCCATCGAACGGTTGAAAAAGATCGAAAAGGAATTGGCTGATCTGAAAGCAGAGGTAAAAGAAAAGACGCTCAAATGGGACAATGAGAAGAAGGCGATCTCCAAAATCCGCGAGATCAAGGAGCGGATAGAGAAAACAAAACAGGAGATGAAAGAAGCAGAACGAGAGGTGGACTATACGAGGTTGGCTGAGCTCCAATATGGGGAGATGTCCCACCTCGAAAAGGAGTTGAAGAAAGAGGAGGAGAGGCTTGCCGAACTCCAGAAGAGCGAAAAGATGCTTAAAGAGGAAGTTGATGAAGAGGATGTTGCTGAGGTGGTCTCCAAATGGACAGGCATCCCTATTTCAAGAATGTTGGAGGGAGAGGTTGAGAAACTGATCCACATGGAAGAGAGGCTCAGGCAGAGAGTAGTTGGTCAGGATGATGCGATCCTCGCCGTCTCCAATGCCGTGAGAAGGGCGAGAGCAGGGTTACAAGATCCCAATCGGCCTATAGGCTCCTTTATCTTCATGGGGCCTACGGGTGTGGGAAAGACAGAATTGGCACGCGCTTTGGCCGAATTTCTTTTCGATGATGAGCAGGCGATGGTGAGAATTGATATGTCAGAATTTATGGAGAAACATTCTGTTGCACGCTTGATTGGAGCACCGCCAGGTTATGTGGGGTATGAGGAGGGTGGATTTCTCACAGAGGCAGTGAGAAGGAGACCTTATTCTATCGTCCTGATGGACGAGATCGAGAAGGCCCACCCAGAGGTATTCAACATTCTTCTTCAGATTTTAGACGATGGAAGACTGACCGATGGTCACGGCAGAACCGTGGACTTTAAGAATACCGTCGTCATAATGACCTCCAATATTGGAAGTCAATGGATTATGGATTTAGGAGCTAAAGACTACGAGGAGATGCGACGTCGGGTGATGGATGCGGTCAAGGCCCATTTCAAACCCGAATTTCTGAATCGAATTGATGAGTTGATCATTTTCCACGGCCTCGGGATCGAAGAGATCAAAGCGATCGTTGAGATCCAGATGAAGAAGCTTCAGCATCGGTTATTAGAAAGACGATTACAGCTCAAAATGACTGAAAAAGCAAAGGAATGGTTGGCAAAAGAAGGGTTCGATCCTGCATATGGGGCTCGTTCTTTGAAGCGGGTGATTCAGAAAGAGATTCAGGATCAATTGGCAATGAAGATATTGGAAGGAAAATTTAAAGAAGGGGATACTATTACAGTGGATAGTGATGGTAAAAAAGAGGGATTAGTATTCAATGCATAGAGTTGTAACTTAAGAATTTTCTTGACAATATTTAAAAAAACAGTTATAGATACAGCAATTTTTGAAAAGAGGCTTGAGTTAACCCCGTTAGAAAAGACGGGGCTTTAATCCCGCCCTTTTTATAAGGAATTAGAATTCTATCTATAATTATCCCGCAATAAATGGCGGGGCTTTCTAACGGGGTAAAAGTAAGGAGGATAAAGGCACGTAGCTCAGGGGGAGAGCGCTACCTTGACGCGGTAGAAGCCTGGGGTTCAAATCCCCACGTGCCTACCATTGAAACTCCCTCACCCCATCCCTTTCTCAAAGGGGAGAGTCGAAAAGACCCGACCACGGGGGGAAGGGTGAGGGGCGAAACCCATTTTGGATAACAAAAGGTTCGCATATCTCTGTTAACTCTTGGATAATTTGTTGGAAAAACAGACATTTTGATCAAATTAAACCGGAGAGGCATCATTCAGGTATTCTATGAGTGATGCCTTTTCCGCTTCAAATTGAGAGCTTTGAAAAAATACATCACGCTCTCTTGATAGAGATTTCTGGACTTTTTCAGAAATCTTAAATGTGGATGAGGATGGAAGAGCTGATTAATATTACATTATCCGATGGGGTGAAAAGGTCGATTCCGAAAGGGATGAAACTTCAGGAGTTGGCAGATGAAGAGGCTGTGGCAGCGCAAGTCAATGGGGCACTGATTGACCTCTCTCAAACAGCGGAACAAGACGCTTCAGTTTCGTTTATCTCTATCCATTCAAAAAAAGGGTTGGAAATATTGCGTCATTCCGCGGCCCATGTTATGGCGCAGGCAGTTAAGGAGCTTTTTCCTACAGTGAAACTAACCTTTGGTCCCTCTACAGATACCGGGTTCTATTACGATTTCGATTATGATCGAACCTTCACTCCGCAAGATCTTGAATTAATTGGAAATAAGATGTCAGAAATCATCGAAGAGGATCTTCCCTTTATTCGAAAAGAAGTTTCGAAAGAGGAGGCCATTAAAACGTTTCACGAGATGGGCGAGGCCTATAAGATTGAGCATTTAGAAGAACTTCCAGATCGTATCTCCCTCTATCGTCAAGGAACTTTCTTAGATTTATGTGAAGGGCCCCATCTGCCTTCCACAGGAAGGATCAAAGCTTTTAAACTTTTAAACGTTTCCGGAACCTATTGGAGAGGGGATGCCCAAAACCAGGTCCTCCAGCGGATCTATGGGACTGCATTTCCAGAGCCCAACGCATTAGATGAGTATCTCCAAATGCTTGAGGAGGCTCGAAAACGGGACCACCGAAAGTTAGGCAAAGAACTCGATCTTTTCAGCATCCATGAGGAGGCTGGTCCAGGCCTGGTGATCTACCACCCCAAAGGCGCCATGCTCCGAACGATCTTAGAGGATTTTGAAAGAAAGGAGCACCTGAAACGGGGATATCAGATCGTCATCGGTCCCCTACTCCTCCGATTGGATCTCTGGAAACAGTCTGGCCACTTCGAAAATTATCGGGACAAGATGTATTTTACAAAAGTGGAGGATGCTGAATATGGAATTAAGCCGATGAACTGTCTTGCCCATATGCTTATTTACAAATCACATATTCGAAGTTATCGAGACCTTCCCCTCCGATACTTCGAGCTGGGAACAGTCCACCGGCATGAGAAATCTGGAGAACTGCATGGTTTGCTCCGCGTCAGGGGTTTCACCCAAGACGATGCTCATATCCTCTGCCGACCTGACCAATTGAATGATGAGATTTGTGCCATTATCGACTTCGTCGATGATGTGATGAAGATCTTTGGTTTCGAATATGAGATGGAACTCAGTACACGACCGGAGAAGTCGATCGGAACCGATGAGGATTGGGAAAGAGCGACTCAAGCACTTCTTCAAGCCCTTAAGGGAAAGAATCTCTCTTTTGAAATCAATGAGGGGGAAGGAGCCTTTTACGGTCCGAAGATCGATGTGAAGTTGAAAGATGCACTCAACAGGAGTTGGCAATGTGCAACGATCCAGGCAGACTTCGCCATGCCTGAGCGATTCGATCTCACCTATGTAGGGAGCGATGGAGAGCGGCATAGACCGGTGATGCTTCACCGCGTGATCCTCGGAGCCATGGAGAGGTTTATCGGAGTGTTGATTGAACATTATGCGGGCGCCTTTCCTGTTTGGCTCGCCCCTGTCCAGGCCATCCTTTTAACGGTGACAGAGCGACATATTCCTTACGCGGGAAGAGTCTACCATCAGTTGATTCAAGAGGGGATACGGGTTGAAAAGGATTTCCGCAATGAAAAGTTGGGGTTCAAGATCCGGGAGGCCCAGATTCAGAAGATCCCCTATATGTTGGTGGTTGGGGATAGGGAGGAGAAAGAAGGGACCATCTCGCCACGTCGCCGAAGTGGTGAGACTATGAAAGGAATGGGAGTCAAAGACTTCGTCAACCAGGTCGAAGCAGAAAACCCATCCTTGTAAAAATAGATTGCAGATGGCAGATGGCAGATCGCAGATTGCAGATTGAAATCCCGCCTTTGGCGGGACTAAAATCTAAAATCTGAAACCTAAAATTAAAATAAAAGGAGGTGATGTCTATCATCAGGGATGTTCGGATTAACCGGGAAATTCGAGCGAAGGAAGTAAGGGTCATTGACCCTGAAGGAAAGCAGTTGGGAATTTTACCTGTGGTGGAGGCGCTTCGTGCCGCTGCCAATTTTGAGTTGGATTTGGTGGAAGTTTCTCCGAAATCGGACCCACCGGTTTGCCGCATCATGGATTATGGGAAATTCAAATACCAACAGAGCAAAAAAGCTCATGATGCAAAGAAGAAACAAGCGGTCGTACACATTAAAGAAGTGAAGATGAGGCCGAAGACGGAGGAGCATGATTTCCAATTCAAACTTAGACATATTGAGCATTTTTTAAAAGAGGGGAATAAGACCAAGATAACAATTGTTTTCAGGGGAAGGGAGTTGGCTCACCCTGATCTGGGAAGGAACATGCTGGGTCGGATTATTGAGGAGGCAAAGGAATGGGGAAAGATAGAACAGACTCCCAGATTTGAGGGAAGAAATTTCACTATGGTCTTGACTCCCCTCCAGAGTCAAAAACCAACTACTCATGAACCATAAAAATTAGGTTTTTGGGTAAGGGTTATGAGGCCCGTTTAGTTTAGGGTAAATGGGTTTGGGCTAAAAATTTAAACACTAATGACCTAACCCATCGACGAAACCGGCATCCCGTGGTCGGGTCTTGTCGACTTTACCATAGCCCTTGAACCAAATATTTTTCTAAAGGAGGATGGTGTGCCCAAATTAAAAACGAATCGGGGAGCAGCAAAACGATTCAAGAAGACCGGGACCGGAAAGATAAAGGGTAAAAGGGCATTTGCCCGACATATCCTGACAAAGAAATCAGCCAATCGAAAACGGGGTCTCAGAACTCCGAAGTTTGTAGAAAAAGGGGATACAAAAGGGATAAAGGCATTGCTCCCCTACATCTAATTTTAAAAACGCTAAGCCTACCTACCGCAGGCAGGCGCTTAGCGCTATGCCCTTTACACCATGCGGTGCCCTGAACCGTGCTGGTTCAGGGCGGTGCAGGGCTATGCGCATAGCATTAATTTATCTTCAGGAGGATTATCGACCATGCCAAGGGTAAAAGGTGGACCAAAGACCAGGTACAGAAGAAAGAAGATCCTAAAAATGGCGAAGGGTTATGTAGGGGGACGAAGTCGACTTTACCGAACGGCTGTGGATGCAGTTCATCGGGCTCTGGCTTATGCCTATCGAGATCGGAGGGCTAGGAAGAGAGATTTTCGAAGACTATGGATCACCCGCATCAATGCCGCCGCAAGGCTCCATGGTCTCTCCTATAGCCGTTTAATGGATACTTTGAAAAAAGCTCACCTCGAGTTGGACCGGAAGATATTGGCCGATTTAGCGGTGAGCGATCCCAGTGCCTTTTCAAAGATTGTAGAGATGGCCAAAACAAGAAGGGGCGTATAGCCATACGCCCGTACAGCACAGAAGGGGCGTATAGCAATACGCCCGTACTGGGCAAGGCAACAGGGAAAAGGAGTTCCCTTTGTGAAAGAGGAATTAGAGAATCTCCACAAGGAAATATTGGCTTCACTTTCTCAGATCTCTACAGAGAAAGAAGTCTCCGAAATACGAGTGAGGAGTTTGGGAAGGAAAGGGAGTGTGACGCAGCTCCTTAAGCGTTTGGGAAACCTCCCTGAAACAGATCGTAGAGAAATAGGGAGAAAGGCGAACCAGATTAAAGAAGACTTGGAGACGAGGATTGAGGAGGTCCTTTTACAGATTCGAGAGAGGGAGCGAAAAGAGGCATTAGAGAAGGAGAAGGTCGATGTTACACTTCCGGGCAGAAGGATTCCTATCGGAAAGAAACATCCGATCACTCAGATTCTGGAAGAGATTATTCATATCTTCTCTCGTCTGGGTTTTGAAGTGGTGGAAGGGCCAGAGGTAGAATTGGACTACTACAATTTTGAGGCCCTCAATATTCCCAAAGGGCATCCTGCAAGAGAGATGCAGGCTACTTTCTTTATTTCGGATGATGTGGTTCTGAGAACTCATACCTCACCTGTTCAGGTGAGAACAATGGAGAAGAAACGTCCTCCGGTCCGTATGATCTGCCCAGGGGCGGTCTACCGCTGCGATTCGGATCCAACCCATTCTCCTATGTTCCATCAGGTAGAAGGCCTTTTAGTGGATAAAGGGATTACCTTTGCAGATCTGAAAGGTGTGCTGACCGTCTTTGTTCATCAAATGTTCGGCGAGAGAACGAAACTCCGATTCCGACCCAGTTTTTTCCCCTTCACCGAACCGAGCGCTGAGATTGACATTGAATGCTTTATCTGCGGGGGAGGAGGATGTGGAGTCTGTTCCAATACGGGATGGTTAGAGATTTTGGGGTCTGGAATGGTGGACCCTGCTGTCTACAAATTTGTGAATTATGATCCCGAGGAAGTGGCCGGGTTTGCATTTGGGATGGGCATCGAACGGATCGCCATGCTCAAGTTTGGGATCAATGATATTCGACTCTTCTTTACAAATGATCTGAGGTTTTTAAAACAGTTTTAGTTTATCTGGTTTCTTTGGTTTATTTCGTTTCTTTAGTTAACAAAATAAACCTGAGAGACCAAACAAACCAAATTAACGAGATAGCCAAGAATGAAGGTCAGTCTCAATTGGCTCAGGGATTACGTTGAGATTCGGATGGAAATAAAAGAGCTGATTAATCTTCTGACCATGGCCGGTCTGGAGATTGAGCAGGCTATCTCCACAGGTGAAGGATTTGAGAAGATCGTTGTGGGGGAGATAAGTTCCATTCGGAGACACCCCAATGCGGACCGGCTTTCTTTAGTCGAAGCAAGAACCGGAAAAGAGAAGTTTTCAATTGTCTGCGGTGCGACCAATATCAGGGAAGGGCAAAAAGTCCCCTTAGCCTTCGCAGGAGCTCGTCTCCCAAATGGTGTCGAAATCAAAAGATCGAAGATCAGAGGGGAAACCTCTGAAGGAATGCTCTGTTCAGAGATTGAGCTTGGACTGGGCCAAGATGCGGCTGGAATCATGATCCTCCCACCCGATCTTCCTTTGGGGGTGAACTTGGGTGAGGTACTGGGTTTGAAGGATACCATTCTCGATATCAGCATCACACCCAATCGTCCAGATTGTCTCTGTGTCATCGGAGTAGCCCGAGAGATTGCCGCCTTAACTCATCAGAGAGTGAAATATCCGGCCCTTTCCCTTTCTGACAGAGGGGAGGAGATCCATCAAAAAACCTCTGTGACCATTTTGGATCCAGACTTATGCCCCCGATATGTGGCGAGGATGATTGAGGGCGTGAAGATCGGTCCTTCTCCGCTTTGGATGAGAAATCGATTGGAAAAGGTAGGGGTCCGTTCCATCAACAATGTGGTTGATGTGACCAACTTTGTCATGATGGAATACGGCCAGCCCCTCCATGCCTTCGATTTCGACCTGCTGGAAGAAGGGAGGATCGTCGTTCGGAGGGCACAAAAGGGTGAGGCGTTTGTCACCTTGGATGGGGTGAAGAGGACCTTGGATGTAGAGATGCTCATGATCTGCGATGGCGTCAAACCAGTCGCCATTGCCGGTGTGATGGGTGGACTCAATACAGAGATCAAAGAAGACACGAAGATTGTCCTATTGGAGAGTGCCTATTTTAACCCGATGGGGAATCGAAGGACTTCAAAAGAACTCGGCCTTGAGACAGAGGCAGCCTTTCGTTTTGGGAGAGGGATCGATTATGGAGGTTGCGTTGCCGCTGCAAACCGAGCATCCCAATTAATTCAGGAATTGGCTGGCGGTAGGGTTATGGAAGGAGTGGTGGATGCCTACCCAAACCCCATCCGATCGAGCCCAATCCGTTTGAGTGTCCGAAAGATTCATCAGGTCTTAGGTACGGAGATCTCTGCCAAACAGGCAAGGGCTTATTTGGAAGATTTGGAGTTGGACGTTCGAGGAAAAGATGAGGATATTCTCATTGTAACCCCTTCCTCTTTTCGAGGGGATTTGGAGAGGGAGATCGATCTCATCGAGGAAATCGCCCGAATGGACGGATACGAAAAAATTCCCCTCTCGCTCCCCAAAGGACCACCCTCCCCAGAGGAGAGGAGCAGAGAGTTCTTTCTGGAAAGGAAGGCAGTGGAACTCCTCCTCCAGCATGGTTACTATGAGGTGATCACTTATAGTTTTACCTCTCCCACCTCTTGGGATTTCATCGGCCTTAATCCGGACGATCCAAGGAGGAAATATCTCCGAATTCTCAACCCTCTGACAGAAGATTTCTCGGTCTTAAGGACATCCCTGATCCCGGGTCTGATGGAGAACGCCCGTTATAATGTCACACGAAAAAATTCCAATCTCAAAATTTTCGAGTTAAAAAAGGTCTTTTTTCCTCAAGAGGGAGAAAGACTTCCCAAAGAAGTGAAATATCTGGCGGGTTTGGCCATGGGGGCAGATCAGGACCCTCATTGGGCCTTTTCTCCAAGGCCGATTGATTTTTATGATGTCAAAGGTTGCGTTGAAGATCTTTTAGAGGCCCTCCAGATCGAGGAGATAAAATTTAGTAGAGCAGAGGATATCCCTTATCTCCATCCGGGAAAGGCATCGAGGGTCTTATGCGGAAAGGAGGTGTTGGGCGTTTTGGGAGAGGTCCATCCCCAAGTGTTGGGCTACTATGAAATACATGGAAAGGCCTATCTTTTTGAGATCGATTTCGAGCAAATGGTGAAATGGGCAGGGGAGGGAAAACGATTTCAACCACTGCCGAAATTCCCAGTCGTTTATCGGGACCTTTCCTTGGTCGTCGATGATGACTTGGAGGTGGATAAAGTGGCAGAGGCGATCTGGAATTTTCATCAGCCCTTCATCGATGAAGTCAATCTCTTCGATGTGTATCGAGGGGCTCCTATCTCTGAGGGGAAGAAAGGGGTTTCTTACCGAATCCGGTACCAGGCGAGTGATCGGACCTTGACGGACGAAGAGGTAAATCGATATCATGAAAAAGTTATTTTCCAATTGAGGGAAATCTTCCAGGTAGAGTTGAGGCGATAAACCCCGTAGTTGTAATATGATGCAAAGAAATGAGGTGAGCGCAAAGATTTGACAAGCGTTTGATGATCTTGGAGGTTATTGGTTTTACAACAACGGGGTAAAGGATTCCAAATAAACCCTGCACCCCGTGCCGAAGCACGGGGTTTTCTGAGGGAGAAACTTTTAATTCACCCCTCCATCCCAGGTCTGCCCGCCCCGCTTCGCAGAGCGAGGCCGGGGAAGAGCGGGGCTTTAGGGGTGCGGGGTAAAGGAGGAGGCGAGCCATGACGAAAGTTGATATCGTTGAGAACATTTACGAAAAGGTGGGATTTTCTAAAAAAGAGGTTGCCAAAATTGTGGAGTCCATTTTCGATATCATTAAAGAGAGCCTTCAGCAAGAGGAGAAGATGAAAATCTCTGGTTTCGGAAATTTTGTTGTCCGGAAAAAGAGGGCAAGGCGAGGCCGCAACCCACAAACAGGGAGTGACATTGAGATCTCCTCGAGGAGGATCTTGACCTTCAAGCCAAGCCAGGTATTGAAATCAGCCCTCAACCGTAAGGACGCATAATCTTTTTCATTTTATCTCTCTATGTAAGGCCTGTTTGTCCTGCTGTGTTTGACTGCGGTGAGGTAGGGCAGACTGGGAAATCAGGCGATAGGTAGAGAGGAGCGATGTCCAGGTTACTCAAGAGGCAAGAAATTGATCATCCCATCTCCTCCGAAAGACTCTATTATCGGATTGGAGAGGTCAGCCGCCTTACGGGTCTCAAACAGCATGTGCTGCGTTATTGGGAATCAGAATTTAAAGTCATCAAACCCTATAAGGGAGGATCCCTTCAGCGACTCTATCGAAAGAAAGATTTGGATCTCATCCTGAAGATCAAAAAACTCCTTTATGAAGATGGTTTCACCATCGCTGGAGCAAAGAAAAAGATCCGAGATCTGGAGAGAGCAGCAAACAAGCAGATGAAATTGAGGCTGGTTGAGAAAAGATTCAATGGGAAGGATAGTGAGTTACTGGTTGCTATCCGTGAGGAGTTGAAGGGGATACGGAATATGTTGGATTAGTTCCATTTATTCGTTCCATAGATCGGCATAGACTTTTAGGATGAAATTGAATATACTGATTAAAGGAATAAAGGAATGATGGAATAGTGGAATGATGGTTTTAGACCCATAGAGAAAATAGTCCTTCTTTGCAACACCCAATATTCCAGTGTTCCATTACCCCATCGTTCCATTATGTTTATCGGGGCGTAGCGCAGCCTGGTAGCGCACTGGCATGGGGTGTCAGGTGTCGGAGGTTCAAATCCTCTCGCCCCGACCAACTTTTTTTTGAAGAATCGGTTTACGGATCACGAGTCATACTTTACTAATTACTATGTCATTGTCCATGACTGTTACGTCACCCCTTGAACGATGAAAATTGGTAATCCCCCCTTACCCCCCTTTAGTAAAGGGGGGTAAGGGGGGATTTGAAAGTCATTTTCCCTAGATAATCATGGCCGAAAAAATAAAGATTCTGGTCACCAATGATGATGGAATTTATTCGGAAGGACTCATCGTCTTGGCAAAGGCTCTCCGTGAGGTTGGGGATGTTTTTGTCGTCGCCCCTCAAACAGAGAAGAGTGCTATCGCTCACTCTCTCACCCTTCATCGACCCCTTCGAGTGGAAAAGATTAAGAAAAATATCTATGCGGTTGATGGAACCCCTGCTGATTGCGTGCATCTGGGAGTCAATGCTATCCTCCTCGAACGACCCCGATTGATCGTCTCGGGCATTAATAAGGGAGGAAATTTAGGAGATGATGTGACCTATTCCGGAACCGTTTCCGCCGCTTTTGAAGGGACGTTGTTGGGGATCCCTTCGTTCGCCATTTCCTTGGTCTCAAGGAGTCATTTTAAATTCCACACCGCTGCCCGTTTTGCGGTGAAGGTAGCGCACCATATTCTTAAAAAGGGGCTTCCAAAGGATACCCTTCTCAATATCAACGTCCCCAATCTCAAGGAAGAAGAGATCAAATCCTATAAGATTACACAACAGGGAAGATGGACCCATAATGGGAGCGGGGTCATCGAAAAGGTCGATCCGAGAGGGAAAAAGTACTATTGGATCGGAGGCGGACAGCTGGTCTTTGACAAGGGAAAGGACACTGATTTTGAGGCGGTCTCCCATTCTTACATTTCTATCACCCCACTCCACCTCGATTTGACGAACTATTCTTCAATTCGAGACTTAAAAAAGTGGAGAATTTAGAGTTAAGGGAAAGGAGGCTCCATGATGCGATTCGAACAAACCTTCATGAATTTTCTCCTTCAACACCAGGAGAAACATAATCGCACATTTCACTTCCTGGTACTCATGGACGCATTGATCAGTGCGGCAAAGCACATCCAACACTACTATCTGACAGGTGCCTTAAAGGGAAATCTCGGCTTAGCAGGTGATGTAAACGTGCAGGGGGAGGATGTCATGCGTATGGATGAGATCGCCCAGGAGATCACCATCCATTATTTGAAAGCTTCGGGCCGAGTCATTCATGCGGTCAGTGAGGAATTGGAGGAGATCATCTCGATCAATCCTGATGGAGGACGTTATTTTGTCTATTTCGACCCCATGGATGGTTCGTCCAATATTCCCCATGGGTTGCCGATCGGCTTTTTATTCGGGATTGCGAAACGTAATCTGGAAGGCCCTGAGGACGGTCATCTGAGGGCTGGAAAAGATTATATCGCTGCTGGCATGTTTGTGGTTCCAACTGGGACTTTCACTCTCGGACTGAAGGATGCGGGTACCTGGCGGTTCCACATCGACGAAACAATGACTTTTGTCAGGCCGACCCGGATGATTCTTCCCCAAGACACCAAAACCTGGGAGCTATCATTCAATGCATCCAACCGCAACACCTATGCCGAAAGGGTTCAGAAGTGGATCTTGGAGAATGAAAGTAAGTATGCATT
>Ga0315294_10001432_pt1 | contig 25941 bp, 21 predicted proteins | sample YL17G13_40_MG_FD_203626 | JGI IMG/M metagenome (GOLD analysis project Ga0315294, IMG submission 203626) | Sediment microbial communities from Yellowstone Lake, YNP, Wyoming, USA - YL17G13_40 | ecosystem: Environmental > Aquatic > Freshwater > Lake > Sediment | place: USA: Wyoming | collected... | reverse complement strand
TTCCCGGGTCTTTTCCTCTCCTATGATGAGTGGCGTTCCGGTGAAGGCGAGGAAGGACGCTTTGGGAAGGGCGTTTCTCATGTTCAGGGCGAGGGTATCATATTGGCTCCGGTGGGCCTCGTCGGTGATGACGATTATGTCATCCCTCTGCGATAGGGCAGGATGGGGACTGCCATCCTCGGTGCGAAACTTGTGGATCAAGGTGAAAACGAACCGGTGATCCTCGATGAGGAGGCGCCGAAGGTCTTTTGAACTTTCGGCCTGACAATGGCCCTCCGTGATTACCCCGGTATTTGCAAAGGTCTTGTAGATCTGGTCATCCAATTCCTGCCGGTCGGTAACGACGACAAATGTCCAGTTGCCCGGCACCTTCCGCAAGACCTTCTGTGAGAAGAAAATCATGGAGATGGATTTGCCGCTTCCCTGCGTATGCCAGAACACACCCAAACGTCCCTTGCGGTTCTTAATTTCCCGCAGGGCCGCCATGGCGTTTCCCACCCCAAGATACTGGTGGTTCTTTGGCACAACCTTGACTACCCCGCCCCGGACTTCCATGAACAAGAGGAAGTTCTCCAATATGTCCAGAAACCGGATTGGCTCGCAAGTCCCCCGGAGAGCGGTTTCAAGGGAGATGACCCCTTCTTCTCCCTCGCTATTGATTTTTTTCCAGTCATTGAAGTGGCCCCAGTCGGATGTAATGCTCCCAACCTTGGCCTCGCTTCCATTGGAGAGTATGATGAAGGCATTGAACCAGAACAGTTGCGGGATGGTATCTTTATAGTCTGTTAGGTTTCCGGTGTAAGCGGTCTGGATTTGCTTGTGGGCTGCCTTGAGTTCGACGAATAGGAGCGGGATGCCGTTGACGAATCCCACGAGGTCGGCCCGCCTCTTATACATTTCGCCTACGAGCCAAAACTGGGAAACAAGGAGGAAATCGTTGTTGGCGTGGTTGTCCCAGTCTATCAGCCTGACAGTTTCTACCTTCTCTCCGCCTCCTTCCGGGTCTGGAATATGGACTTTGACGCCGTTCCGCAGAAGTTGATATATCTCCCGGTTGGCAGCAGGCATACTGAGCCGGGAACGGTCACGGGTCAGTTCCTCAAAAGCGAGGGTATATGCTTCGGGAGGGAGGTCGGGGTTCGGGCGCTTGAAAGCAATACGGAGGCGAGATTGGAGGATGATTTCAGATTGATTGTCCCGGCCAAGCGTGCCGGAGGAGCCAAGGGTTTCATGCAGGGCGTTGATATGTTTCCATCCAAGTTTCTTCAGCAGTTCGATGGCAGGCTGTTCGATGAGTTCTTGCTCAGAATATGAAGAGCCGCCTTTGGGGGTCATGCGTTGGCCTCGGGGATGGTAATGTCCAGTTCTGAAACATCCAATTCGCCGGAGATAAGTTTCGGGAGGAGAAGATCACGTGTTACGACGATGTTGTGATTTTTTTTAATCAGGTTTTCGATAAGCCTGCACATCGGCTCCACAGTTTCAGTAAAAGTATTTTCAATAAAAGGTGGCGGAACAACTATTGGGAATTCTCTGAACTCTCCTCGACTGATCTCCTTAAATGTTGCACCTGAAGCAACGCTTATGATTTTCTCTCGACTTTCATCTATCCAAAAATATAGATGAAAAACTGAAAGTCGATCGCTTGGAACACACGTGATGAATCCTTGATTTGTGCAAGCCTTTTGAGTGTTAATTGACACAACACCAATGGTGGCCCGACTTGTCATCATAAGTGAGTATGCAGGGAAAAGTTTTGCAGAGCTTTTGTTAAGCCCGATTTGAGTAATTTTCTTTGACGATCCAGTAATGAACATAGACCCCGATGCGGTTAAGTCGGAGGGGCTATACCAATCTATGTCTCCACCTTCCCAATAAGAAGGTTCTTTGGTTGAGGGAGTTCCACCGCCCAAGGTTTCAATGACTTCACCTATTTGTCGTATCTCCCACCCCTCCGGTATCTGCCCTGTGGGCGAGTGCACCATCTTGACCTTCTGGTGGCCGGGAAAGCGGAACTTGACGAACCACTCCCGGTAGAGGGACTGGGCTATCTCCTCCAATATCTTGATGCGTTGGAGGTTGTTCTCAATCAAGTCATCGTAGGCAGAGAGAATAGCAGCAATTTTGCGCTGCGTGGGGAGTGGTGGAATTTTTACTTCTTGCCGCAAGGCGACTTCTCTATTTAGACCGGGGACAGCAGCATCTGAATTTAAGCCTTGAAAACCAACTTGGTCGAGAAGCTTGGATAGGTAATATAAATCTAAATCCTCAGACTTAGGAGCAACGTAAAATACCGTGTCTATAGGGTAGAAATCATTCTTCTCATAGAAAACCGTTCCGATAGACCCTTTCCTACCAACGATAATGCCGGGACCAGAAACCAGAGCTTCACTATGAAAATCGACAACTCCGCCAGAACCGTATACAGGAAACTGTCCGGGGATTCGTGAACGCTTTGGAAGCCCTTTTCCGTATTTAAGCTCGATTATGTCCCTAAGTTTTTTATTGGCGAAGCCTGAGGACTTATCAGCCATTACTCGGCCTCCAACAACTTCACCACATTCTCGGCGATCCGTTCTTCCAGTTCTTGGGCCACGGCGTTGAGGGTTTCCAACCCATCGTTCAACTCTTGCAATCGTGCCTTAAAGTCAAAGTCATCTGCCTCTCTCTCGGCTACTCCGACATAACGGCCCGGGTTAAGGCTCCAACCTTGTGCCTCTATCTCCTTCACTGTTGCCACCTTACAGAGGCCGGAAACATCCGCATACTTCTTCTCCGGGAACTTCTCGGCCATCAACTTGGCGCTCCCGTGTTGGTTCTCAGGTTTCTCTCCTCGGTATAGGCGCACGATGTTTGCAAGAAATTCAATCTGCTCGGGTGTAAAGTCCCGGTGGGCACGGTCGATTTGTCGGTAGATGTGCCGGGCGTCGAGGAACAAGACTTTGTCCTGTCTGTCAGTTCCCTTCTTTCCCCTGTCGAGGAACCAGAGCGTGCACGGCAGAACGACCGTATAGAACATATTTGGCCCCACAGCCACCATCACGTCCACCGCCCGGTCTTGGATAAGTTTCTTGCGGATTTCCAATTCAGAGACCCGGGCGTCCGCCGCCGAGTTCGCCATGACGAAACCGGCCCTTCCGTTCTTGCTCAAGGCGCTGTAAAAAATCTGTATCCAGAGGTAATTGGCGTTATCGACCTTGGGCAGGCCAAAAGGGAATCGAGGATCGTCTTTGAGGCGGTCTTTATCTACTCGGTCAACATTGAAAGGAGGATTGGCAAGGACAAAGTCGAACTTGCCAGGACTGGTGTGTAGATCTTCATAGTAGGTGTTTCCCTGCCGGATGTCTCCCGCCAACCCATGAACAGCAAGGTTCATCTTATTGAGGCGGACGGTTTCTGACACCCGTTCCTGTCCGTAAATGCTAATTTCAGCCGAGGGGTTTTTCTTGCGCTCCTCGACGAACCGGGCGCTCTGGACGAACATACCACCTGACCCGCAGGCAGGGTCGAAGATTCGGCCATGAAACGGCTCCAATATCTCCACGATAAGTTTGACGATGGCCGTTGGGGTGAAGAACTCCCCTCCCTTCTGGCCCTCAGCCATGGCGAACTTGCCAAGGAAATATTCATAGATTTTCCCGAAGGCATCCCCTTCGATGTCCATGGGGATGGAAGCCATGATTTTCAGGAGTTCCACCAAGGAGGAGTTTTCCAACCGGTTGTAAGTCTTAGGCAGGACATCCTTGAGGTCAGGATTCACGCCCTCGATGGCCCGCATGGCGTCGTTGATCGCCTGTCCAATATTTGCTCCTTCGGGTTTCAACAGAAGGTTCTGGAAACGAGCGGCTTCAGGAAGATAGAGAACCCCCTTTGCTTGATAGTCGGACTTGCCGACCTGTCGGCGTCCGGTTCCTTTTCCCTCAAGTTCCTTCTGGGCGACAGCGAACTTTTGGTCTGCATACCTCAGGAAAATGAGTCCCAAAACAGGGATCGAATACTCCGAGGATTTGAGCTTTGAATTTGCCCGCATTTCGTCGGCGGCATCCCAAAGCCGTTTTTCAATCTGGTTGTTATTCCCGACGGCCATATCGCCTCTCTAAAAGGTGGCAGACCTTGAAATTTGAACTAAGATTCTAACCGCCCTCACCTTTCAATTGTTCTGGGGTACGCTCCTCAAGCCACAGCTTACCCCGGCAGAGAAGACCATTCGCTTGGGGCCGGGATGTCGCCCCCACCCAGCCTTTGAATGGTTCGATCCTTTCCCATGGGGGCTCCACACACATTCTTCCACCCAATACGACGCCATCTTCATACAGCAAAGCGCATCCTCCGTCGCAGTAGTTTCTGCTTTGGAGGACAGGTAGAGCATAGCGTAAATACTCAACCCTTCTTTCTGGGCAGCCCTTAAATCTTCAAGGGATGCAATCGCCGGCATGGTTGCCTCAAAATATCGCAGAGCGCATAGTGCATAGGGTAAAAATCTTTATCGTTAAACGTAATGCAAAAAAACGTGTCCGTGATTCGTGGCTCGTGTTGACTGCTTTTTTAGCTATTGCCATCTCCACTTTTCAGGGCTCCATGTTACCTGGTCTCCTGACGAAAGTGATTCTCGAGAACAAACGGGTTCAAGAAAGAGTTCCAGTTGATCTATCGCCTTAGCAAAACTCTTATAAGATTCGAGATGACTCCTCCTTAAAAATGCTATCCATTGGGTCTGTTTCTCTTTTGAAGATTTAAACTCTTTTTTAAAGATGGATTTTCTATCCTCAATCGGTGTCCCTCTCCTATTAAAAGTCTTAACAATGGCTTTGTGCAAAAGATGCATATCGAAGGCCTGATGTGATGCAAGAAACAGGATGTCATAAATATCCTTCATCCGGCTGGTTAAGATATTCAATTTTACGAGGGACTGAAATTTCTCCGCAATGGTAGATTCTTTAGAATAGACTTTCAAACGTGGAACGAGTTGGTCATCAAGCAATACAGGAAATTCCATTTCAACCGGCCCTGCCACCAAGACATCCCCAAATGCAATATCAATCTGGAGCGTCTTCCTTGCTTTATCCAATGACCCATTAATTTTGATTCTTATACCCTCGTCATCTGCATCCTCCATAATATTTTCAAGGCTGATACTCTCGGGGATAAAGGTAACGCCATCTGCCACGTCGGTTCTTGCGATATCCTGGATCATTTCTATTATAGTGACCAGATCCTTCGATTTCGACCTCGCCAAAAAATCAACGTCCTTCGTCGGCCGAAGGAAGGGCATCTCGTAGACAAGAAATAATAAAGCACCTTTCAGGACAAAAGTCGAACGAAAGGGTGAAATAGAAAGCCTGTAGAGGAACCTTTCCTGAAAATACTGAAGAAGAAGGGCATCAAAATCCCTCTTCGTTTCTTTTGCTATATTCGTAAGCCTTGCCCTGATCGATGCCCCTGAATCCTTTATTTCCCTCTTTTTCACCAACCTCCTTTTCCTCATTGTCTAACAAGAGCCTTCAGATACGGCATCATGATTGTTTTCACCTGACAAATCTCAGCATATTTCCTGAGCTTATTGACATTTGCTTCCTTCCGGGAGAGATAGTTTTTAAGGCCCTCAAGAGCAAGGTCCTCCCCATATTTATTACGGTAACGAAACATATCGCAGATGGTTTTCTCTTTGTTGTAAATCTTGATGGTGCAGTTGGGCGCTGCAATGTGTTCAATCCCAGGTTTGTAAAATCTTTCTCTAAAATAAAAAACCCTCAGCGGCGGGAAATCGATCTTGGGGACTTTGGCTGCATTTGGAATAGCTACATAAATCTCCGAAGGATTAAACGTGGTAAGATCATAAAAGGCAAGGGCTGAAACAAGGCAGATTACACCATCAGGGATCGCCTTGCAAACATCAATGATTTCCTGGCTTATTGTAATGCCAGAACCCTTTATTTTTGGAAGGGGAATCATCATCTTTCCAACGTTTGCAAGTCTGTAAAGCCCTGGTTTGACCTTGACGATTGTCTCCTCTTTCAGTAGGCGAGCAATATCCCGTGTCTGGAAGGAGACGGCTTTGAGCTCCTTCATCAGGGCATATCCCCCATGTTTCTTGAAGTATGCGATAATTTTTTCCATATCAGCGAAACGACTCTTTTTTACTGTCAATATTATACATTGACAGATAAATAGAATCAATCCAAATTCGACCCTCTTAATAAAATAATCTGGGGGCGTTTTTGAATTCTTTCACTTATTTCACCTTTCAGAAATCTCATCCACCTTCCCCTTTCAATTTTTCAGGAGTCCTTTCTTCCAGCCAGAGTTTGCAGACATTTTTCCACCCAATTCGGCGCCATTTCTTAAAAACTCTTTTTAATTCGTCAACGTCCTTTGCTGCAAGAAGTTCTTCCTGGGCAGCTTTCAAATCTTCAATCGGTGCAATTAAGAAGATACGAAGGACGGGATTGAATTCTTTTACTTATTTTCATTGGTAGGAGTTTATCAGATTGGGGGAAAAAATCAACAGAATTGAAAGTTTGATGTGCAGGTGGTGATGGAAATAAAGAGATTAAATGGTCCAGGGGTTGGGGACAGGTCTCTTATAGCCTTTTTGGGAGGCTAAGATATCGAGGTGGAGGGTAGCGAGGTCTTCTAAAATCGGATCAATTGCTTCGATCTTTCTCAGGTCGATTATTTTAATATACTGATGACATTTGTCGCAGAGGTCGATGCGGTGAGCTTCCTCTCCCTCTGCATGGAAATATTGTTGAGATTCCTGTTCTTTATTCCCACAGAAAGGACAAACCAATCTTTCGATCCGCCACTGATATCCGCAAAAAGAACAGAGGAGGGACCTTTTTCCCACTTCTTCCTTCAACAGACTTAAATAAGGGAGAGACCCACAAATCGGACAAAACCCTTTCAGCCAGTTTTCTGTCTCTAATTCATTGAAGAACCTTTCTACTCCTGCTTCGATCGATGGTTTCATACTCTCTTGAATAAGAAAAGAGAATATTTTTTTGTCCAGTCTTAATTCTTGGGTGATGTCTTCGACTTTGATTTCTTTGACTCCTCCAATCAATAATCCCTCTAAATCTATTTTTTTCTGATCAAGGGCCTCCTCCATCTTTTTCACCTCTTCAGCCATGTGAAGATTTGCCTCTTTTCCAATTTGGCAGAGAGAGCGGAAAAGTTTGATTGAGCTCTTAAGATCAATTGGAAAATCCTTTTTTTCAATCAACGAAAAACCTTCTCTGGATAAAAGATCCTTCCATTCCTTTTTGAGATGAATAGGTTGAAGTTCTAAGGAGACTTTTATTTTTTTTTGTTCCTCCCTGACTTTCTGATAGAAGTTAAGAATCGTTTCATAGCCAGGCCTTTTCTTTTTGAGCTGCTGAATTCTTTTTTTTAGTTTTTCCAAAATAATCCCTCCTAACCTCCCTTTAGCAAAGGGAGGAGACAAATGATCCCCCTTTTGTAAAGGGGGATAGAGGGGGATTATGAAAAAAACGGGCTTGTTTCGGAATTCCCATATCCGAAACAAGCCCTCATAACACCCCCCTTTTTCTTAAGGATTTAAGCAACCCTTAAACTTCTAAGGGGTTGGAAGATACGTTTGAGTGCCGCCTTCCTTGTGATCCCAATTGTGTTGTCTGCTACAGCAAACTTATGATACTTCTTGGGATCGTCGACCAAAAGAAAGATCACCCGAACATCATCTGGATTGGCCAACATGGCCTCTTTATAAGTGCCTTTCACTTCTTCCAGTCTCTTGTTTGCCTTCTCAAGTACGTCCTTCCGGTCACCAAAACTCATTGCTCCGGTTGGACAAGTCTTCGCACAGGCTGGTAGCATTCCCTCTTTGATACGGTCAAAACACATGGTGCATTTTCCCATGACTCGCATTCCAGAGATTCTTGGGATATCGTATGGGCAAGCTTCGCGAATCTCATTAAAATCTTCCATTTTTATTCTCACTCTGGGGCTGAAGATCACTGCTCCAGTCTTCTCATCCTGTATAATGGCTCCCTTGGCCTTTCCGTCTGCAACTTCTTTACAAGGGGGGGTGAGGCAATGGCGGCATTGATCTGGGAAAAAGTACCATTTGGGTTCTCCTCCTGGCACTTCCACTTCGTTGAACCTCACCAATTTAAATGTGGAGGCAGAAAGGTCAGACGGATTCTGATGATTTCCTCGTTGCAGGGTTTTCGTACCAGGGTTTTTATTCCACTGTTTGCAAGCAATCTGACAGCCTCGGCAAGCAGTACACTTCGTTGTATCTATGAAAAAGGATTTATCTGCCATTTATGTCACCTCCCTTAATTCTTCGAAGTCTTTTTGGCTGGCGGGGCCGGTTTTTTTGTTAGTTTCGTGACGTTGGCCATAAAGGCCTTGGATTCTGGAATCATCGTATTGGGATCTCCAACGGTTGGTGTCAACAAATTTGCACTTTCTCCACCATCCCTGGGATGGAGCCAGCCAAAATGCCATGGGATCCCTACCTGATGAACAGTCTGACCGGCGACTTGAAAGGGTTTAAGACGGGAAGTCACAATGGCCACAGCCTCCACTTTACCTCGAGGGGTCTCCACGACCACTCGTTCACCATTTTTGATCCCTCTTAATTTGCCTAATTCCAAACTCATCTCGCAAAACATTTGAGGTTCGGCCTCAATGAGCCAGGGAAGCCATCGGGTCAAGACCCCTGTCTGCCAGTGTTCGGTCACCCGGTAAGTGCTGCAGACAAAAGGATACCTCGGATCGCAGGTTGTAAATTTGTCCAGGCCTCCTTCAAAAATTTTGATGACCGGGCTAATCCTCTGGCTGGACATCACGTTCTTCTCAATCGGGCATTCCAGAGGCTCATAATGTTCAGGGAATGGTCCGTCTTTTAACCCGGGCCCAAAAAGAGAGGCTATTCCATCAGGCTTCATAATAAATGGATAGGCTCCATCAGTACCCATAGGCGGCACTGCATTATCAGGTACGTCTCCTATCCATCTCTTTCCGGCTGCATCCCATTTAAGCAAGGGCCGTTTCGGATCACGCGGGTTTCCATCCAGATCAACAGAAGCTCGGTTGTAGATGATCCTTCGATTGACCGGCCAAGCCCACGACCACTCCGGATAGAGACCCAATCCGGTCGGGTCTGTCTTCTTTCGTCTTGCAGCCATATTTCCAGCCTCCGTATAACTGGCTGAATAGATCCAGCTACCGCACGAGGTCCGGCCATCATCCAGCAGGTAAACAAAGCTGGGGACAAGGGTTCCTTTTTTATAAGCCTTCTTGTCTGCCGGATGTTCTGGGATATCTTCTAAGAAGTAACCATTAATTTCCTTGGCTACCTTGTGAATATCGAAATGGCCATTGGTTTCATAGTCCCACTTTAAATTCAAGATCGGTTCTGGGAATGCCCCTTTGTCTTTCTCATAGAGGGCTCGAACCTTTTTAAACAACTCATACACAATATCCCCATCAGGCTTGGCTTCACCAGGGGGATTGGATGCCTTATAGCGCCACTGCATCCAACGGCCGCTGTTACTGATGCTGCCTTCCTTTTCCATGGAGGCAGCGCAGGGTAGCTGGAAGACCTCGGTCTTGATCTTTTTGGGATCCATGCCTGGGCCTTTCCAGAATGAACCAGTTTCGCTGTCAAAGACATTAACATTTACTAACCAATCCAATTTGGTCATGGCCTGGCGAACCTTCCCAGAATGAGCACCCGAACAAGCGGGATTCATACCCCAGGCAAAGAAACCAGTGAAAGTTCCTTTATACATCTCGTCAAAGAGGTTCAGCCAAGATGCGTCTTGACCCGTATCGAGCTTAGGCATCCAACCATACCCGAAGTCGTTCTCCTTTTTGGCTTTGTCAGCAAATAAGGATTTGAGATAGCTTGCGACATATTTGGGCCGGTTCTTCCACCAATTGACACTTCGAGGATCCTTTGAAACCGGAGTTGTCTTGTTATAATCTTCAAGGGTTGCCAGATGAGCCTGTGAAGCAGGTAAATAAGCTGGCCAAATGTGGAACAGAAGACCTGCGTCAGTGGAGCCCTGAACATTAGACTCCCCCCGAAGGGCATTAATTCCACCACCAGCAATACCCATATTCCCGAGAAGAGACTGGATGATGGACATGGCCCGGATATTCTGAACGCCCACCGTATGCTGACACCAACCCATGGCATATAATTCGGTTCCCGCCTTATCCGGGGCTCCGGTAGAACCGTAAGCCTTATAAACCTTTACTAAGTCGCCTTCAGGAGTTCCAGTGATCTCCGTGACTTTTTGTAGTGTATAACGTGAATAATGTTTTTTTAGAAGCTGGAAGACGCAACGTTCATGTTGAAGGGTCATATCTCTTTTTGGAATCCCATTTTCATCTTTCTCTAAAGCCCAAGTTGACGCATCATAAGCCCTTTTAGTGGGATCATAGCCTGAGAAGAGCCCGTCATCAAAATTATACTTTGGGTTTACAATAAAAGAAGCATTGGTGTAGTTTTTGACATAAAATTCATCACAGAGGTTATTGTCCAGGATGTACTTAATCATACCCCCCAGGAAGGCGATATCCGTCCCCGAGCGGAGGCGGGCGAAGATATCCGCTTTAGTCGAGGTACGAGTAAATCTTGGATCCACATGGATAAAGATGGCTCCCTTATCACGGGCTGCCTGGATCCACTTAAAAGAGACCGGGTGGTTCTCAGCCACATTCCCACCCATGTTCAGAATAACATCGGCATTACGAAAATCGATATAATGATTGGTCATTGCACCGCGTCCGAACGACTCTCCCAGAGCCGCTACAGAAGGACTGTGTCAGATACGGGCCTGGTGTTCGATATAGATTAGGCCGAGTGACCTGAGGAACTTCTGGTAAAGCCAGCATTCCTCATTGTCGAGAGCTGCGCTTCCCACTGAAGCAATACCATTGGTTCGGTTGACCACCTGACCTTTGGCGTTCTTCTCCATGAAGCTTGCATCCCGACTCTTCTTGATGTTGGCTGCGATCTTATCCAAAGCCCATTCCCAGCTGACCTCTTTCCAAGTATTACTATAAGGGGCACGATAACGGACCTTTTTCAATCGGTTATCATTAACGGCAATCTGATACAATGAGCTCCCTTTGGCACAGAGGGCCCCTTCATTAATGGGATGATCGGGATCACCCTCTGTGTTAATCACTTTTCCTTTTGCATCGGTATGGACGATAATTCCGCAGCCAACCGAACAGTAGCAGCAGACGGTAGTGGTCTCTTTAGCTCCCTTGATTCTGAGTTCTTGGGCATAGACCTCAGCCGGAGACAGATCGAATCCTAACCCCCCTATCACCGTCCCTGCAGCTGTGGCTCCCGAGATCTTTAAAAACGTTCTTCGGGTAATCTTCATAGAAATTTTTCACCTTCCTTTCTTAAAATTTTTAAGACGAGAGTCAATTTCACCCCCTTTCATTAAAGGATCATGGGAAATTCATTTAATCAATGGACTTGATTTGAATTCCCTCATATTCCATTAAATAAATGTTTGGGTAATATAGATTAGGGACATGGCAGATTAAGCTTTGTGAAAGATACCACAAAAGTTTTTTTTGTCAAGAGAAAAATGGTTTTATTTTTAGGTCATGGAGTCATCTCTTCAACGAGTTAAAGCGGTGGAAAGAGTTGGAGGGCAGATCTCGAAAAGAAGATCAGTACCGTAGAGGCAAGAATTAAAGCCCTCTAAAAAATACTTGTTATTGGGATTTTTTTATAGTATATAGCCATCAAATTAAGAGAAAGGGGGATTTTATTAAATGGAAATCGAAGGTTACTTTTTGCCGGACGACCTGTATTACCACAAAGAGCATTTCTGGGCCAAAGTCGAAGGAAATACGGTGATGGTTGGCACAACCGATTTTGCCCAAAAATTAGCAGGTCAGATCGTTTATGTCGAATTGCCCTCTGTCGGTAAAGTGATTGGGCAGGGAAAACCCTGTGGTTCCATGGAGTCCGGCAAATGGGTGGGAAGGATTTATGCTCCCATCTCTGGCAAAGTAGAATCCTCCAATGAGGCATTGGAAGATTCTCCTGAATTCATTAATGAGAGCCCTTATGAAAAGGGGTGGATGTTTAAAGTCAATCCGTCTAATCTCCAGGAAGAACTTAAGAATTTAATGCAGGGCAAAAGCGTAGAAGAATTTATAAAGTCCGAGATTGTACGAATTAAGAAGACGAAAGAATAAAAAGACCCGCCTAACCATACCCTCAATGGCATCATTCTAAAAGCATTGTTTTGATCCCGAGAAAGAAGCCTATAAAAGGAGGGGAAAATATGGATGATTCAAGACTTTGATAAGGGTATGATCATTAACCTTTCCAAGTGATCTCACTACTTTAAAATAGTCGATGACTCTGTAATGAGAATCTATAATGGATAAGCACTTCATCTTCTATGCGATGTTCATTCCTTCCTTCATCCTCTTCCTCTGGGGCATGTGGTTTCGAATCAGCCTTTATCTGCAGGGGACTTTAGAAGGGGCAGAGGATGCCAAACCAGCGGGAAAGTTAAAAATCCTTTTAAAGAGGGGCTGGAGAAGCTTCTGGGCCAGGCCCGGCTGGTACATCAAAATTCTCATTAGCGATGTCATCTTTCACAAGAAACTCTTTGGCCAATCTTTCTTTCGCTGGCTTACACACACCCTTTTGGTCTTCGGTTTTATTGCCACGTTTATCGTTGACATGGTTAAAGGGTTGACCACGGGATACCTTGTTGAATGGAGTCATACCATTAAGGCCTTCTCTTTCGCCCATGCTTTTGAAACGGGATCCATTCGGCCTTTCTTAGACTTTTTTCTTGAGTTCTTCAGCTTCCTCATCTTAGTAGGGTGTGTATTAGCCATCATCCGCCGATTCATTCTTCGGCCAAATCAGTTGAGGACGGAAGAGGAAGACATTACGACCCTTCTTTTTATCCTCTTCTTAGAGTTATCTGGTTTCTTCATCGAGGGGTACCGGATTGCACATCCCGAAGTGGTGACATCCAGAATCTATCTTGCCAATTTCACACCAGCAAGTGCTAATAACTGGCTCTCCTTTGGAGGATATTTCTTATCCCTTTTTCTAAAGGATATCAAGATCGATGCCAATTTCCTCTGGTACTTCCATGTCGTTCCCAGTTTTATCTGGTTCATATACATTCCACACTCTAAACTCCTCCACATCTTCACCTCTTCTGTCACTGTATTTGCTGACAGGTCAAAACAGAAGCACATCCCTCAAGAAGACATTTTCACTCACTTGAAACCCTCCCCGGCAGATTAACCCTGTTGTTTCAAAGAGCTGATTGGTTGTATCTAACTTAATTTGGATGAAGACAAAAAAAGAAAGTTGTCCTTGACAAAATATTTTCGTAGTGATAAGGAATGTAAAAAAAATCACAAATACTCCTTTCTTTTTCCTTTAAGTTAAGGGGAGATGGAGGGACTAATAAGGAGGTGGTATTATGACTATTAGCAAATGGATGACTGCAGGAACAGTTCTTAAAATGATGGCCATGCACTACCCTGATAAGCAGGGAGCCGCGGATAAGTTCAGGAAGATGACATTCAAGCAATGGAATGAACGAAGCTGTCGGTTAGCCAACGCATTAACCAAAATGGGGATTAAAAAAGGAGATCGATTTGCCATATTAGCTTATAACTGCGTCGAATGGTTAGAAATTTATGCGGCTACTGCAAAAGGGGGGCAAATTACAGTTCCGATCATGTTCCGGCTTGCACCTCCTGAAATAGAATATGTCGTCAACCACACTGAATGTAAGGGTTTTTTAGTTGCAAAGGATTTTGTCCCAATCGTCAATTCTATTCGGAGTAAACTCACTACTATCCCGCCAAAAAACTATGTTTACTGGGGAGACGATAAGACACCAGAGGGTTATCAATCCTACGAATCCCTCATCGCAGGGGCTTCACCTGCTGAACCGGATGTGGTTGTCGATGGAGAAGATGCCTGGAATCTTATGTACACTTCTGGTGCGACTGGTAAACCTAAGGGGGTGGTTAGAACCCATGAAAGCAACCTCGGTCAGTATCTGTTGAGCGATCTCTGTATGGGCGTCAGGCCCGATGATTGCGTTATGCTCGTCATGCCTATGTGCCATATCAACTCAATTTTTTATTCATTTGCCTATACCTATGTAAGCGCAAGGGTTTTTGTTTACAATATGGTCAGTTTTGATCCCTTAGATCTATTGAAGACAATTGAAAGAGAGAAGATTACCTTTACTTCCCTCGTTCCCACACACTACATCATGATGTTGTCTCTCCCTGATGAGGTAAAAAAGAGCATCAATGTAAGTTCGATTCGACAACTCCTGATCTCTTCAGCCCCTGCTCGAAAGGATACTAAACTGGCGATCATGGATTACTTTAAAAATGCAGAACTCTGGGAGGCCTATGGTTCAACAGAAGCCGGTTTGGTGACGCTGCTCAGACCAGAAGAACAGTTTAAGAAATTGGGTTCCATCGGAAGGGAGATCTGGGGGACAGACCGAATCAAAATTTTAGACGAAAACGGGAAGGAAGTCCCGAGGGGACAGGTAGGGGAACTTTATGCACGAACCCCTCATATTTTTAAAGAGTATTGGAAAGACCCTGAGAGGACAAAATCGGCCTTCCAGGGCGAATGGTTCTCAGCAGGAGATATGGCTTTCCAGGATGAGGATGGGTATTTTGTCTTGGTTGATCGAAAGGCGAACATGATCATCACCGGGGGTGAAAATGTCTTTCCCTCAGAGGTTGAAAATCTTTTGGGATCCCATCCTGCTGTCAAATATGTGGCCGTGATCGGCATTCCTCATGAAAAATGGGGAGAAGCGGTGAAGGCTGTAGTGACCCTCCATCAGGGGAAGACAGTAACGGAGAAAGAGCTCATCGACTCCTGTAGAGGAAAGATTGCAGGATACAAGGTTCCGAAATCGGTCGATTTTATAAAAGACGAAGAAATGCCCATGACCCCTACGGGAAAGATCCTACATCGGATTTTAAGGGAGAGATATGGAAAGTGGAGTGATGTGAAGTAACACACCTTTTCCCAAAGATAAACCTTGAAGGCCCAAGTGAATGATCCTTGGGCTTTTTTTCATAAATATTTACTTGCAAAATCCCTTTAGATAGGCTATGTTATTAAGAATTATCAAGGGCTTAAAATGCTCTTGGTTTCATTTTGTCAGCCTGCCTACCGCAGGCAGGGGTAAGAAGAGGAAGGGTCCATGTTGAGAGGTCTAAAATGGAAATTGATACTTTATGCGGCGATCACCCTCTTCGCCATTCTCCTGCTTTTGCCAACTCTGACTGCTGATCTTTCACCTTGGTTTTATAAGATTATACCTTCCGAAAAGATCCATTTAGGTCTCGATTTACAGGGAGGAATGCATCTCATCCTCGAAGTGGAGGCAGAGAAGGCTGTAGAAAGCTATGTGGAAAGGATTAAAAACAACCTGAGAGATGACTTAAAGGAGAAGGGGGTTCCTGTTGGAAAACTGGAAAGGGAAAAGAGCAATCAGATTGTCTTAGAGGTTTCTGGAGAGAAAGAGAGATGGGAAAAAATCCTGAGCCAGCGTTATGCAATGATGCAAGAACTTTCTTCTTCCACCTTGGATAAAGGGATATGGAGAGTGGCGCTTGTTTTAGACAGTAGGCAGGCCGACCAGATAAAGAAGAATGCCATTGACCAGGCCTTAGAGACCATCCGGAATCGGATCGATCAATTTGGAGTGGCCGAACCTGAAATCACCCTCCATGGGACGGATCGCATTTTAATCCAGCTTCCCGGGGTCAAAGATCCCCAAAGGGCAATCAATCTGATCGGCCGAACAGCCTTACTGGAATTTAAGCTGGTCGATGAAGAAGGGAATTTTGAAGAGGCATTAAAAGGGAATGTTCCAGAAGGGGATATCATCCTCTATCAAAGGTTAGTGGATGCCAAAACGGGAGGAGTAAAAAAGATCCCTTATCTGTTGAAGGAAAAGACATTGATGACCGGTGAGGTTCTAAAGGATGCTCGAGTGTCTCTCGATTCACAATTTCACGAGCCCTATGTAGCCTTGGAGTTTGACGATATCGGAGCCAAACTCTTCGAACAGATCACAGGTGCGAATGTTAAGAGACGGCTGGCCATCATTCTCGATGACAACGTCTATTCAGCTCCGGTCATCCAGGAGAGGATCGCAGGAGGAAGGGCCCAGATCACCGGCCGTTTCGATACGAAAGAAGCCAGTGATTTAGCCATCGTTCTCAGGGCAGGTGCACTGCCAGCCCCTGTCAGGATCATTGAGGAGAGGACGGTGGGACCCTCTCTCGGACAAGATTCCATCCATAAAGGGATTATCTCCACTTTGATCAGTGCAATTTTGATTGTTCTATTTATGATCTTTTACTACCGGGTTTCAGGAGTGATCGCCGATGTCGCTCTCATCCTTAATGTTGTATTGACGTTAGCCACTCTTGCCCTTTTCCGGGCGACCCTCACCCTTCCGGGCATTGCCGGTCTGGTTCTTTCAATCGGGATGGCGGTCGATGCCAATGTTCTGATTCATGAAAGGATCAAAGAGGAACTGAGGTGGGGAAAGACGATTCGAGCAGCCATCGACCAGGGTTATCACCGAGCCTTTGTCACCATTATCGACTCCAATCTGACGACCTTAATCGCAGGGGTTCTTCTCTATCAGTTTGGGACTGGTCCGGTGAGGGGGTTTGCAGTCACGTTGTGCATCGGAATTTTAGCGAATATCTTCACTGCTGTTTACATCACAAGATGGATCTTCGATTTTCTCACCCTTAAAATAAGGGTCAAACAACTGAGCATATAATCCTCCCTCTCCCCCCTTTACTAAAGGGGGGTTGGAGGGGATTAGAGGTGTATAAGTTTTATGGAATTGATCCGACCGGATACCCGTTTCGACTTTATTGGGAAGAAGAAAATTACGGTTTGGGTTTCAGCCATTGCCATTCTTCTCAGCATCGGCTCCATTATCTTCCATGGTGGATTGAGATATGGAGTTGACTTTGCCGGAGGGATCCTGCTCCAGATAAAGTTTTCGAAGGCGGTGGATATCTCCGAAGTCCGAAGCGCATTAGACGTGATGGGTTCGAAAGAAGCAATGGTCCAAGCTTTCGGAGGAGAAAACGAGTTTTTGATTCGTGTAGAAAAAACCGCTGAAGATTTAGAAGCGGTTTCGAAAACGATCCAAACCTCCCTCCAGGAGCAATTCAAAGGTAAAGCCTTGGAAATTCGAAGGGCAGAGGTTGTTGGTCCGAAGGTTGGAAAGGATTTGAAGACGAAAGCCCTGTGGGCCGTGGGACTCTCCCTTTTAGGAATATTGATCTATGTCGCATGGAGGTTTCGTGAGATTGCCTTTGGTCTCGGCGGTATTGTTGCCTTGTTTCACGATATTATTGTGACCTATGGTGCCATCTCCATTGCTAACATTGAGTATTCTTTAAATGTTTTGGCTGTTGTCCTGACGATTATCGGGTTCTCGATCAATGATACCATCGTCATTTTTGACCGGGTGAGAGAGAATATTAAAAAGATGAGGAAGGAAAGCCTTGAGACGATTTTCAATGTCAGTATCAATGAAACCCTTGGAAGAACCATTCTCACTTCGGGAACTGTCATGATGGTGGTACTGATCCTCTTCTTCTTCGGAGGGCCGGTCATTCATGATTTTGCATTTACCCTCATCATCGGATTGATTAGTGGAACCTATTCCACGGTCTATATTGCGAGCCCGATTGTCCTATTATGGCATAGCCATATTACCCTTAAAAGAAAGAGATAATTAGTTAGAGTAATCATTGACAACCCTCGGGGGAATATATTAAATTTTTTTGGGTGGGATAAGATGAAGACATATCAAGCAAAAAAAGAGGAATTGGATCATCAGTGGTGTCTTGTGAATGCAGAGGGGAAGGTTCTGGGTCGATTGGCTACAGAATTGGCGAAAATATTGAGAGGAAAGAATAAACCTGCTTTCACCCCCCATGTGGATACTGGAGATTTCGTCGTCGTCGTCAATGCAGGAAAAGTGGTTTTGACCGGCAAGAAGATAAAAGATAAGATTTATTATCATCATACAGGTTATCCCGGCGGGATTAAAGAGATAACGGCTGAGAAGCTTTTGGCGAAAAAACCGACGGAGATGCTCAGGATAGCCGTAAAAGGGATGCTTCCCAAAAACAGTTTGGGCCGACAGATGCTACGAAAATTGAAGATCTATGCCGGGCCGAATCATCCCCACGAAGCCCAAAAGCCTGTTCCACTTCAGTTAAAATAGGAAGCGCGAATAGGCCAAATGAAAACGAATGAACCGAATTCTTTTTCGCAAAATTCGCTATCATTCGAGTAATTCGTAAATTTCGTAAAAAAGGAGAGCAGACAGTGACAGAACCCATTTATGCCACAGGTAAAAGAAAGACATCCATTGCAAGGGTATGGCTTGAACCCGGAGAAGGAAAGTTTGTTATCAACGAGAGGGCGTTGAAAGAATATTTTGGAAGAGAGACCTGTGAAATGGTCACCCTTCAACCCTTAGAACTCACTGGAACTCGAAATCAATTTGATGTAACGGTGAATGTCCAGGGAGGAGGCATCTCCGGACAATCCATTGCCGTCCGTCACGGGATCTCGAAGGCTCTTCTTCAATACAATGCTGACTTCAAAGATGTCTTAAAAAAGGCCGGTTTTTTAACACGGGATTCGAGAGTCAAAGAACGGAAAAAATATGGGAGAAGAGGAGCCAGGCGCAGACCCCAATACTCTAAAAGATAATCCCAAGACCATCGAAAGGGAGGTCCAGGGGCCTCCCTTTTTGTTTTTGAGTTTCTCTTGTTTATCTGGTTTCTTTGGTTAACAAAATAAACTAAACAAACTAAATAAACCAGATCAACCAAAAAGTAAAAGGGAACCGATGAAGACGAGAGTGGGTGTTATTGGAGCCACAGGCTACACAGGGGTTGAACTCCTCCGTTTGCTCCTCCTTCATCCCGAGGTAGAAGTGACAGCACTGACTTCACAAAAATATGCTGGAGTTCCAATTGACCAAGCCTTTCCATCCTTGATGAAACATCTCCAGTTGAAGTGTGAAGAACTTAGTGTTGATCAAATTTCTAAAAAAACAGATTTTATCTTTACCGCGGTCCCTCATAAGACCGCTATGGAGACCGTCACACTCTTTTATCAAAAAGGGAAGAGGGTGGTTGATCTCAGCGCAGACTTTCGATTTAAAGATGCTGGCATCTATGAACAATGGTATCAAAAGCACACCTCGGCAGATTTACTCCAGGAATCTGTTTATGGTCTCCCAGAGCTTCATCGAGAGAAGATTCGAAATGCAAAAATTGTTGGGAACCCAGGATGTTATCCTACTGGAGCATTGATCGGTTTAATTCCGCTCATTAAGAACGGAATGATTTCCTACGAGAACATTGTCATCGATTCCAAATCTGCAGTCAGCGGTGCTGGAAGAGACGTGGTTTTAGGCTCCCTTTTCTGTGAAGTAAATGAAGGGGTGAAGGCCTATAATATCTTTAAACACAGGCACCTCCCTGAGATCGAGCAAGAATTGAGTCAGCTGGCACGAAGCAAGATTACCGTGACCTTCGTCCCCCATCTTATCCCTATGGATCGAGGGATTTTAACGACCATCTATGTCAACTTTACTAAAAAAGTGAATACGGAAGATGCCCTGAAAATCTTCAACGAATATTACGAGAAAGAGCCTTTTATTCGAATTTATCCCAAGGGAAAGATCCCCAATACGAAAGATGTCAGAGGTTCCAATTATTGTGATATCGGGGTCATTGTGAATGAATCGGATAGCCGGGCAGTCATCGTCACAGCCATTGATAATTTAGTCAAGGGGGCATCTGGCGAAGCTGTCCAGAATATGAATATCATGTTGGGATATCCTGAAACGATGGGCCTCGACGTCGTACCACTCTTTCCATAGATCGCATGGAGCATAGGGCATAGCGCATGGCGTATTCCCAAATTCATAATTCATAACTCTGAAGCCTTAAATCTTCACTCCAAAATAAAGAGTCTAAATTCCACAATCCGCATTCCGAAATCCGCAATCCTGTTTCTTTCCATTTTACAACCTCAGAAGATTCTGTTAGATTATTTTCAAATCCCCCCCAACCCCCCTTTTCTAAAGGGGGGCGAGGGGGGATTAGAGAAAGATATGAAACCCCTAACCCCGATGATCAAACAGTATCTTCAGATTAAGAGTCAATACCCGGATTCCATTCTCTTTTTCAGGATGGGAGACTTTTATGAGATGTTCTTTGAGGATGCCCAGGTAGCCTCCAAAGAACTGGACATTGCTTTAACATCGAGGGATAAAGGCCAGAAGGATAGCGTGCCTCTGTGTGGAGTTCCCTATTTTGCTGCCGAGACTTATATCTCCAAACTGTTACAGAAAGGATATAAGGTTGCCCTCTGCGACCAGGTCGAAGATCCGAAACTCGCCAAAGGAATTGTCAAAAGAGAAGTGGTCAGGGTATTCACCCCTGGGCTGACGACAGATAAGATCCATCTCGGGACCGGAGAAAATAACTACCTGATGGGATTCTGTGCAGAGGGAGAAGTTTTTGGACTTACCTTTTTAGATATTTCTACGGGCGAATTGAAGGCCTGTCAAATTTCAGGGTTTGACCCATTCCTTAATGAAGCTCTTCGGAATGAACCCAAAGAGATTTTATCGCTCAAGAAATTTCAAGAACATCCCTGTTTTGGAAAATTTAATAAGGCTTTTGAAAATGGGTTGATCAACATTTTAGACGATTCCAAATTCGACTCCATTCATACTCTCAACGAGATTCAGGGAGGATCGATCATCCAAAAGGCCCCATTGGCAGGCCTCGCAGCAGAGATGGTCCTTCGCTACGCAGAGGAGAATCAGAAGAAACCGCTCTCCCATATCCGCCCCCTCTCTTTTTATCGGGTTCAGGATTTTATGGTCATCGACGAGGTGACGAAAAGAAATTTAGAACTTACCCGATCACTCTTCGAAAAGAGTCAGAAGGGTTCTCTCTTCTGGGTGTTGGATGAGACGACGACCGCTATGGGAAGTCGTAAATTGAGGCAGTGGTTAAATTATCCCCTCATGGACATCAGAGAAATCGAACGCCGTTTGGAAGGGGTCTCCGAACTGAAGGAGAAGAAGATCGAAAGAAAACAGCTCCGGGAGTTTCTAAATGGAATCCAGGATATCGAAAGATTGACCGCTCGGATCTACCTCGGACATGCCAATGCACGAGACCTCGTCGGATTAAAAAATTCGCTTAAAAACTTACCCCCTCTGAAAAACACCCTACAGTCATTTGTCGTTCCAATTGTCAAGGAAGTTGCTTCAGAAATAGAGGACTTTGATGATCTTTCTCAACTTCTGGAAGCCTCCATCGTCGAAAATCCACCATTGACCATTAAAGAGGGAGGGATCATCAAACCCAACTATGACAAAGAACTGGATGGATTAAGAGAGATTGGTAAGGAAGGGAAAGGATGGATCCTTCAGTTGGAGGCAGAGGAGAGGAAAAGGACAGGGATTTCCTCTCTAAAGGTTCGATATAATCAAGTCTTCGGGTACTATATTGAAGTAACCAAGAGTAATCTGCATCTCGTTCCAGATCATTATATGAGAAAGCAGACTTTGGTCAATGCAGAACGGTTTATCACACCGGAACTCAAGGAATTTGAAGCCAAGGTGTTGGGTGCCGAAGAAGCGATCTGCCAGTTGGAATACCGGCTCTTCGAGGATATTCGTAAAAGGGTCTCCGATGCAACTCCGAGGCTCCAAAAAACCGCTTCTGCCATCGCCATGATCGATATCCTGACCTCCATGGCTGAGATCGCAGACCGATATGATTACATCCGGCCCATCGTGGATGAAGGAGATGAAATTATCATTCGCGATGGGAGACATCCCGTTCTGGAGAGAATGGGTCTGTCTGAAAGATTTGTTCCCAATGATACTCAGATGAATAACCAAGAGCATCAAATTCTCATCATTACTGGACCCAATATGGCGGGTAAATCGACTTATTTAAGACAGGTCGCTCTCATCATTCTGATGGCTCAAATGGGGTGTTTTGTGCCAGCAAGGGAGGCTCGGATTGGGGTTGTGGATCGGATCTTCACCCGGATCGGTGCTTTGGACAATATCATGAGGGGACAAAGCACTTTTATGGTGGAGATGATGGAGACGGCTCGTATTTTAAACCAGGCCACCTCCAGGAGTCTTGTCATATTGGATGAGATCGGAAGAGGAACCAGTACCTTTGATGGCCTAAGCATCGCCTGGGCGGTGGCAGAGTATCTCCACGATCATTCCTCATTCAGGCCGAAGACCCTTTTTGCCACGCACTATCATGAATTGACCGAATTGATCCTCACCAAGGAGAGGGTCAAAAATTATAATATGGCGGTGAAGGAGTGGAGCGGAGAAATCATCTTTCTCAGAAAAATAGTGGAAGGGGGAACCAACCGAAGTTATGGTATTCAAGTGGCGAGGTTGGCAGGACTCCCCCAGAAGGTGATCGATCGAGCAAAAGAGATCCTTTCTAATTTGGAAAAGGGTGAGTTGGATGCAATGGGGATGCCGAAAATTGCAACGACAAAGATGGCGATCTCAAAGCCCAAAACCCCTTCACAACTCTCACTCTTTATTCAACCCGATCCTATCCGGTTGGAGTTGAAGGAACTGAAGATTGATCGGTTGACCCCTCTCGAAGCGATCAATATCCTGGATGGATTGAAGAAAAAAGTCGAAAAAGATGAATAGAAATTCCAAATTTCAATCCCGCCAAGGCGGGACCAAATGTCAAATGAATGTCAAAGTTCTGTAACTCAAGGCTTTAGCCTTGATTTAGATCAACCCTGAAGGGTTGAGTTACGCCTTGGATTTGGTTTGACATTGGAACTTTGACATTTGACATTTTGGGTTCAGAAGATGGTCGATTTCCCGAAGGCAAGATTGAAGATGGTGGAGGAACAAATCGTCTCGAGGGGGATCAAAGATCCCAGAGTGATTGCTGCAATGAAAAAAGTGCCACGCCACCTTTTCGTTGAAGAGGCGCTTCAGAGCCAAGCTTACAATGACCATCCTTTGCCCATTGGAGAAAAACAGACCATTTCTCAACCCTATATGGTCGCAATCATGACCGAAGCATTGCAGTTAAAAGAAAAAGGAAAGGTTTTAGAGATCGGAGCAGGTTCTGGATACCAGACTGCTATATTGGCTGAACTGGCTGAAAAAGTATTTTCCATCGAAAGGATTCGATCCTTAGCCATTAAGGCAAGACAGTTACTCTATGAGCTGGGATATTTCAATGTCGAAATCAAAATCTTCGATGGGACCCATGGATGGGTGGAAGAAACTCCCTTCGATGCGATCATTGTTACAGCAGGGGCTCCTGATATTCCTCAACCTTTACTCGATCAACTGGCGATGGACGGAAGATTAGTTATCCCTGTCGGAGACGCTTATGTTCAAGATCTGATGAGAGTGACCAAGACGAAGGAGGGAATAAAAAAGGAGGACCTGGGCGGTTGCCGATTTGTTAAATTGATAGGGAAATATGGGTGGGAAGCTGAGTAATTAGTGATCAATTAGCAATGGTCAATTAACAATGAATAAGGGAAGATGCTTCTCTTGTTAAAAAATGATCTTAAGTAGGCGTAGGCTTTAGCTTACGAATGAAATGGTCAAATTTTGGAATAGAATGTTAAAAAATATTTTATGGCTATCATTACTTTCTGTAATTCTCCTCATTGGTGGGTGTGCAAAGCATCGAGTTTTCCTCGGGAAGCCATCTCCTCCACCAGAAAGGAAAGGGATTTACCATGTGGTGGAGAAACACCAGACCCTCTATCGTATCTGTAAAACCTATGGAGTGGATATCAAAGAAGTGGCTTCCCTGAATGGAATTACTGATCCGAGCAAAATTCAGACAGGACAGCGGATTTTTATTCCTGGAGCGAAGAAGGTATTAAAGGTTGAAATCTATCTCGATGACGTGGTGGCAGAACCAGGCGAAAAAGAAAAAGTTGCTTATAAAAAACCGAATTTTATATGGCCTGTCGAAGGGAGAATCAGTGATGTTTTTAATAGTACAGAGAGCAAAAGACATCAGGGGATTGATGTCCCTTCTCCGCTCGGGACGCCGATCAAAGCTTCAAGCCCTGGGACAGTTATCTATTCCAGCAATACGATCAAAGGATATGGAAACTTAATCATCCTTCGCCATTCAGAGGAATTTGTCACCGTCTATGCACACAATCAAGTGAATCTGGTTGAGGAAGGGAATTGGATAGAGAGGGGGCAGATCATCGGAAAGGTGGGCCAGACCGGAAGAGCCACAGGCCCTCATCTACATTTTGAAATAAGGAAAAACAACAAAGCCGTCGACCCTTTGCCCTATTTGAAATAAATTCATTCCGAAAAAGGCATTTGTCGGTTACATTCTTACCCATTTGGGTGTATAAAAGGCGAAGAAATGTGATGTCGCTATCTCAACAAGTTTGCGTTGCGCTACGAAATAGATGATGGGATAAGAAAGATGGATACTTCTTTGAGAGACGGCATTCTAAATGAAACAGTTAGAAGGATTGTTGATTGTGTCCGCCCGAAGAAGATTATTTTATTCGGCTCAGCTCTTCGGGGAGACATGGGCCCAGAGAGTGATTTGAAGGTTTTTCTCTTGACAGGTGCCCTTTAATGGGTGCCCCCTAAGGTTTGTATGGGATTACAAAATTTTCTGGAAGGAGGGACTTTTTAATGGAACATGTACGGTTCGGCAAAACGAACGCCAAGGTCTCGAGGATCGGCTTTGGAGGAGCACCGGCCGGCCTGAAAAACTACTTACATGCCTTTGATCCGGCAAAGGAAGAGGATAGAAAACCAATTATTGACGCAATCCATAAAGCAGTAGAACTTGGAATTAACTATTTCGATACGGCACCCGCTTATGGGGGCGGTCAGGGTGAGGAGATCTTTGGTGAGGCTTTGCAGGGAGTTGAACCGGAAAAGATATTCTTAGCGACAAAAATGAGTGTGGGAGATAAAGACCATGTTCGTAGCTCTATGGAAGCAAGTCTAAGAGGATTAAAAAGAGAATCAATTGATCTAATTCAGATTCATGGTACGAGTTTTTCAGATGAAGAAGCTGAGTTTATCTTAAAAGATGGTGGAATGTTAGATGAAATGTATCGATTAAAGGAAGAAGGCCTGGTTAAATTTATTGGCTTTACGTCCGAAGATCAAAATTCCGCTGTTTATAGATTTATCCAAAGCGGAAGATTTGACGTGATGCAGATGTGCTACAACCTCATATTCCAACATCCTTATGACCCCGTTAGAAAATCCGGGAGCCTTTATGAAGCAAAAAAAGTGGATATGGGAATAGCCACAATGAGATCTACGACCTCCATGATATTTCGAAAGTGGATTGAGAAAGTGAATCCAAACAACACCTTTGATTATACGGGTGCGTTAGTACAATTTGTATTATCAAACCCATTGATTGATGTCGTGTTGATTGGAATGAGAAATGCTGAAAGAGTGGTGCAAAATATTGCCATCTACAATAATACATCGGGACGTATTGATATCGATGATCTCCATCATCGGTTTGTATGACTTGCCAGGTTATAGCCCGAGGAGTCTCGGAAGGATCAGGGTGAACCAGGGGAGAAGGATGACGATCAGGAGCCCGAGGCAGAGGAAGATCACATATGGCAGCATGGGGCGCAGCACGCGATCCATGCTGATCTTGGCGATCCCGCAGGAGATAAAAAGTCCCACACCGATGGGCGGCAGGAAGAGGCCAATGCCGACTGCGGCAGTGATGACAATGGAATAGTGGATCAAATCGATGCCGAACTGCTTTACGACGGGCAGGAAGGTCGGCAGAAGGATC
>Ga0315294_10001431_pt1 | contig 25950 bp, 22 predicted proteins | sample YL17G13_40_MG_FD_203626 | JGI IMG/M metagenome (GOLD analysis project Ga0315294, IMG submission 203626) | Sediment microbial communities from Yellowstone Lake, YNP, Wyoming, USA - YL17G13_40 | ecosystem: Environmental > Aquatic > Freshwater > Lake > Sediment | place: USA: Wyoming | collected... | reverse complement strand
CTGGGCGAGGCCTCGGTCACCGTGGTGGCGCGCTCGGGCCTGCGCGTTCGCGCGCTCGCCGAGGCACTCCTGGTGCAGGGGCTCGATGGCGCCAGAGCGTACGCCAGCGCTCACACCGAAACCGGTGTGTTGTGGCTCGAGCCGCTCGGCGGAGAAGTGCGCGCCTGGGCGTGGAACCTCGGCAGGATCGCGCCCGGGCCCGGCGTGCGCGTCGAGTGGATGACCAGGCCCTGACCGGCAGCACGCCACGCGGCACCTGAACCCGCTCCGTGCGCACGCTGTGGCGCGCCCGCCACAGCGGACCCGGGCGCACCCGCCACCCGCACGCACGACTCGAGCCGCAACCCCTTGCACGGCAGGCGGCCGGTCTTCCACCGCGCGCGTGGCACACCAGGTGCTCATGTTCTCCGACGAAGATCACGCCGGAGATCCCAGCGGAGGTGGCCATGAACACGAGCTCGATCGGAAACCGCGCACTCGCGCCGCTGCTGCTCATCGCCCTCGCGAGCGCGTCGCTCGCCCCCGCCGCCCTGGCGGACCGCGGCCACGGGCGCGCCAGGCGCGGGCCGGCGGACTGCCCCCAAGTGGTGCGCGTGGTCCATCGCGGACCGTACTTCATGGAACGCCGCTCGGATGCGGGCGCGATCGTCGGCTTCCTCGGCGGGCTGGTGGTGGGCAGCTTCCTCTCGAGCCCTCCGCCCCCTCCACCTCCGGCGTACGAGTACTACGATCCGTACTGCCACCGCCACTTTGTCACCGTCGGGGAGTACGACCGGCACCTGTGCCACCACCGGCACCCGCGCTCGGTCGAGGTCATCGAAGTGCACAGCGGACGCTGCGTGGGCACCATGGACTGGCGCGACGGCCGCTGGTGCAGCCGGGATGACCGCCCGCGGTACGAGGAGTGGGACGAATGATTGAATGACCGGGCTGCGAGCGGCGCGGCCGGAAGCGGCCCGGATCGGGCGGGCGGGTCCGAGCGAGTGCGGTTGGAGCTGGGGAGCGTCCAGAGCCGCGCAGCGGATCCAGCGACGGGCGGTCGTCCAGCGACGGCCGCCCGTTCGCAGGTTCCGGAACCGGTGCGCCGGTCCCCGACAGACCCGCGGGGCCGCCGCGCTACGCCGCGAGCCGCTCCTGTGCGTCGATCGCGGTCTCCTCGGGGCGCAGTACGCGCACCACACCATCGCTCTGCGGCATCGGGTCCCAGGTCTCCTCGACGTCTTCCGGGAGCGCGGTGCCGTCCGGACGCACGAGCACGCGGCAGTACGGCCGCTTGAGGTCGCCGGGGTTCGGACTCACGCCCAGCACGACGTGGTTCGATCGCGTGAGCAGCACCGAGCCCGCCGGGTAGAGGCCCACCGTCCGCACCAGCGACCAAAGCACCGCCGGGTCGAACTGCACGCGCGCGGGCCCGAGCAGGTACTGCAGCCCCTCGAACGCGGTGCGCGGCCGCTTCTGATAGGCGCGGTGCGCGGTCATGGCGTCGAAGCAGTCCGCGAGCGCGACGATGCGCGTCATCGAGGCCTGGGCCCATTCGTGCCCGACCTCGGGGTAGCCCGTGAGGTCGAAATTCATGTGGTGCTCGAGGCAGACCCGCATGGCGTCCAGCGTCAAGCTCGAGAGCCCCGGCATGCGGAACATCATCTTCACGCCCTCGAGGGGGTGGCGCTGGATGAAGCTCCACTCGTCGAAGGTCAGCCCGGCGGGCTTGCGCAGCACGTCGCCGGGCACCGCGACCTTGCCGATGTCGTGCAGCAGAGCGGTCACGCCCAGGTCAGCGAGCGCTTGGCGCGGCAGCCCAAGGGCCTGCCCCATGCTCACCGAGAGCACGCTCACGTTCACGCAGTGGACGCAGGTGTACTCGTCGTGCTCCTTCAGCGCGGTGAGGCCCACGATCGAGTACTCGTTCTTCATGATGCTGTCCACGACCGGCTGCACCAGCCGCTTGGCCTGCCGCAACTCGGGCCGCCCGGTCTGCGCCGCGCGCACCACGATGCGCCGGGTGCCGAGCACCGCGCGCCAGAACACCTTCTTCGCGCGCCCGCGCTCCCCGACCGGGTCCCGGTCCTCATCGAGCGCCCGGGTGACGTCGTCCTTGTCCAGGTCGGCCGCGGGGACGGGCAGGATGTGCTCGATGCTCGCCTCGGCCACCGCTTCGGGCAGCCGCTCCGCCAGCGTCGCATCCTCGGCCGCCATGAACAACTGGAGGAAGCGCTCCATCTCGGCCGGCGTCACACCCTGCAGGAAGCGCACGCCGCCCAGCGAGCGGCGCTCGAACTCCTCGATAAGCGAGTGATAGACGGTGAGGAGCGACGCGCTGGCCTTGAGCCGCACGCCGTTCAGGTAGAAGTTGTCGGCCAGCGCGGCCAGCGCGACCTCGTCCTCCTCCTCCATCACCTGGAGGAGCACGCCCATGAAGTCTTGAAGCTGGCGCCGGAACGCCTGGTTCGAGACATCGTAGGTGCGCGCGGTGCGCAGCAGCGCCGAGAGGCGCACGAGGAGATCCGTCCCCATCGTGAGCAGGCGCCCGCTGTCGGCTTCGCTGGAATGCGGCGCCCCGCCGCGCGACAGGCTCTCACTCATGGTCGTCCGCCCCCGCCAGCGCGTCGACGCAGGCCTTGCGCACCGGCGCCCGCTTCGAGCGCGCTCCGCGCTCCAGCACGGCCCGCGCGTGCGGCGTGCCGATGCGGGCGATGCAGCGCGCCACCGCCTGGCGGTGCGTCTCCTGGTAGCGCGAGAACCAGTTGCCCCTGTGCAGTTCCTGCTCCAGGTCCGGAACGATCTCGTCGCCGCCGGTGGCTGCGAGCGCGGAGTAGATCGCGCGCCGCACCTCGAGCGGACGCTGCTCGAAGGCCGGATCCAGCAGGTGCCCCGCCAGGACCCGCGCCGTGCGCTCGTCGCGCGCCACCGAGAGCTGGTGCAGCACCGAGCAGAAGGTGCGCGCGTCGGCTCCATTCAGCGCATCGAGCAGCAGCGGGCGCGCCTGCTCCGGATCGGCCTGGCCCAGCGCCGCGATGACCTCCTGGCGCACACGCGGCTCCGGGTGCCGCATCGCGGTCTCGAGCAGGCCGATCGTCCGGTCGCCGCTGATCCAACCCAGGATATGCACGATGTTGCGCACCACGTACCAGCGCGGGTCCGCCAGCCACGGCGCGAGCCGTTCGGGGTCGTCGCGACACAACTCGGCGATCGCCTCGGCCAGCGCGCGTCGCGTGCGCCGTTGCTGGCTCTCCGCCAGCGTCAGGTTGAGCCAGTCCACCGCCAGCGGACCCAAGTCGCGCGCAAGCGCGATGAATTCGGCCAGCGCGGGCGCCTCCTGCAGGTCGAGCTTCTCGACCACGCCCGCCACCGAGACGGGCTGGAACAGCTCCTGGGAGAAACCCTCGATCGACCACTCCGATTGGCGCCCGCACCGGCGCAGCAGCGCCAGGCAGTGGCGCGCCTCGGTCCACGCGCCCGCGGTGATGGTCTGGCGCAGCACCCGCGGCAGGAAGCGCGCCAGCTCGGTCTTGTCGGCGGCACCGGCGCCGGCGTGCAGGAACGCGCTCGAGATCGCGATGGTGGCGGTCGCGAGCGGCACCTCGTGCTCGGCCCGGTACTCTTCGAGAAAGCGCGGCGTCTCGGCGGGCGCCAGGGATTCCAGCTCCGCGAACCCCGCCTCGACCTCCACCGCGAGCTCGCCGAGCAACCAGTCGTCGGAGCGCTCCTCGGCCCCCGGGACCACCGCGCCAGGCTCGGGCTCGGTCTCGTCACCCGACGATCCGCCTGGCGTCGGCCAGGGAACGACCTCTCCCGCGTCGTCCACGCCGCCGCCCATGTCGGCCTCGGCAGGCACGTAGTCCACGTCGAGGTGCTGGAGATGCGACTCCCACAACAGCGTCACGAGATCGTCCTCGCCCTCATTCTGGCCGCTCACCTGCAGCACCGCGTCGAGGAACGTCTCGATCTCGGCCGGCGCGATGCCAGGCGAGAAGTGGATGGCGTGGATGCCGTCGCGGTAGAAGGGCAGCGCGAGGTTGTCGTCGCGCGAACGCGCGAGGTAGAGCGACTGCTCATTGCACAACACGTCGTCGGAGGTGAAGTGGAGCGTCAGGGTCCCGTGCTCATCCAGGAGGCGCCTGAGTGCTTCCGCCAGTTCCTCGCGGAAGCGGATGACGGTGGGGTTGTTCGCGTCGTAGAGCCGGCAGGTCTTGAGCGTGCGGGCCAGATGGTTCACCCACACGCCGGCCGCACGCGCCGTCGCTTCCTGCTCCGGCGACAGAACGGTCTCTTCCGTGTCGTGCTTTGTTCGAGCACTGGCGCTCATGGACGGACCCGCTCCGAGGGATGGCCCGAAGTGAAGATGGCCGAGCGTGTTATCGGCAGGCGGCCGGGGGAGCTTGAGGACGGCGCGGTGCGCCTTCAGATGCCGGCGCCGGGGTCGGGCTGCTCCCCGCCGTCGCCGCTCTCCTCCGCGCTCTCGCTCATCGAGCGGAACGCCTGCTCGACCTGTTCGGCCGTCAACCCGCGCGGCACGGCGACGAACACCGGCTGCTGGCGCAGGTCCGAGATCCCGCGCGCCAGCTCCTGCACCTGTTCGTGCAGCGCGGTGATCGCGCGGGCCGTGGGGTCGGGGATACGGTTGTGCTCGAGCTCGTGGCCCGGCCGGTTCCCCTCCTCCGCCTTCTCCTCGAGCACGCGGCCCGGGATGCCGACGATGGTCGAGCGCGGTGGGGCCGACTTCACGACCACCGAGCCGGAACCGACGCGGGAGTGGTGCCCGATGACGATGTTACCGAGCACCTTCGCGCCCGAGCCGATCACGACGTGCTCCTCGAGCGTCGGGTGCCGCTTGCCGCGGCTCACGCTCGTGCCGCCAAGCGTCACACCCTGATAGATCAGGCAGTCGTCCCCGATCTCGGCGGTCTCGCCGATCACCACGCCCATGCCGTGGTCAATGAACACGCGCCGGCCGATGGTGGCCCCGGGATGGATCTCGACGCCGGTGAAGAAGCGCGCCAGGTGCGAGAGCAGCCGGGGCAGCACCGGGATCCGCCGGCGCCACAGCGGGTGAGCGACCCGGTGCCACCAGAGGGCGTGCAGCCCCGGGTAGCACAGCAGGATCTCGAGCGCGCCGCGGGCCGCGGGGTCCTTTTCGCGGACCGTTCGGATATCCTCGACGATTCGGAGCATGGGCCTCCTTCCACCGCACCGCCCTAGCGGCCGGCGTCTCCCGCGTCCTCGGGGAAGTCGAACAACGGCGTCGAAAGGTAGCGCTCGCCGTGGCTGGGAAGCACGGCGACGATCAGCTTCCCGGCCATCTCCGGACGCTTCGCCACCTGCAAGGCGGCCCACGTGATCGCACCCGACGAGATCCCGACCATGATCCCCTCACCGCGGCAGAGCTGCCGTGCCGTCGTGAACGCATCGTCGCTCGCGACCTGGACGATCTCGTCAATCAGGTCCGTGCGCAGGACCTTCGGGATGAAGCCCGCGCCGATCCCCTGGATCTTGTGCGGGCCGGGCGCACCGCCCGAGAGCACCGCGGAGTCCGCGGGCTCCACGGCCACGGCGCGCAGCGCGGGCTTCTTCGCCTTGAGGGCTTCGGCAACCCCAGTGATGGTGCCGCCTGTCCCCACGCCCGCCACGACCACGTCCACGCGCCCGTCGGTGTCTTCCCAGATCTCGACCGCGGTCGTCTCGCGGTGGATCCTCGGATTCGCGGGGTTGTCGAACTGGCCGATGACCATCGAGTCGGGGATCTCCTGCTTCAGCTCATCGGCCCGCGCGATCGCGCCCTTCATCCCTTTCGCGCCCTCGGTCAGCACCACGCGCGCGCCCAGCGCCTGGAGGACCTTGCGCCGCTCGATGGACATGGTCTCGGGCATGGTGAGGACCAGCCGGATCCCGCGGGCCGCGCAGATGAAGGCCAGCGCGATGCCCGTGTTCCCCGAGGTGGGCTCGATCACGGTGGTCACGCCGGGCTGGATGGCGCCGCGCTCGAGGGCGTCCCTGATCATCGAGTCGCCGATGCGGTCCTTGACCGACGACATCGGGTTGAAGGACTCGAGCTTGAGCAGCACCTCGGCCTGGAGCCCCTGCGGGAGCCGCTGCATCCGGACCAGGGGGGTCCTGCCGATGGTGTCAGCGATGCTTTCGTAGATGCGTGCCATGCACGTGTCCTTTCCGGCTGGTTGGAAGGGCTGCGCCCGGGGCGCCGCCCCGGGTGCCGGGCGGAGTCTACATCCAAACCCCCTGCTCCGCCTCCCGGTGGCTTCGGCCGAGATTCGTCGCCTGTCCCGACCAGGCGCCACGGCGCTATGATGCCGGTGACCATTCCCCGTGACCCGGTTTCGACGGACGGACCACCTTGCGGAGGTCGCCGATGGCAGCCATCCGACTCATCATCAACGGTCGCGCGCACGCGCTCGACGTGGACCCCGCGACGCCGCTGCTCTGGGTGCTGCGCGAGACCCTCGGCCTCACCGGGACGAAGTACGGCTGCGGCGCCGGACTGTGCGGCAGCTGCACCGTGCTGATGGACGGCGAACCCGTGCGTTCGTGCCGCATCACGGCCCTGCACGCCGCGGACGTGAACATCACCACCATCGAGGGCCTCTCGCCCGACCGCACCCACCCGCTGCAGCAGGCCTGGATCGCCGAGCAGGTGCCGCAGTGCGGCTACTGCCAGCCGGGACAGATCATGGCCGCCGCCGCGCTGCTGGCGAAGAACCCCGACCCCACCGACGCCGACATCGACCGGGCGCTGGCCGCCAACCTGTGCCGCTGCGGCACCTATCCGCGCATCCGGCGCGCCATTCACCGCGCCGCGAAGGGAAACGTGCGATGACCGCGACCCGCGGGACCGGCAGCGGCGGCGCGCGGCCACCCGCCGCCAACCGGAGCGCCGTGCCGCGCGGCCTCTCGCGCCGCGAGTTCCTGCGCGCCGGGGCGCTCGCCGGCGGCGGGCTGGTCGTGGCCTTCCACCTGCCGGCCAGCGCGCATGCCGCCGGGGCGGAGCCCGCCCGGCTCGAGCCCAACGCCTATCTGCGCGTCGGCCCCGACGGCGCAGTGACCGTGATCTTCGCACGCTCGGAACTGGGACAGGGCTCCAGCACCGCGGCCGCCATGCTGGTGGCCGAGGAGCTCGAGGCCGACTGGCGGAAGATCCGCATCGAGCAGGCCGTCCCCGCCGATGTCTACGGCAACATGTCCACCGGCGGGAGCCGGGCGATCCGCTCGCTATGGACGCCCATGCGCAAGGCCGGCGCACAGGCGCGCGAGATGCTCGTCGCCGCCGCCGCCGCGCGCTGGAAGGTCACGCCCGCCGCCTGCCGCGCGGAGAACGGCGAGGTGATGCACGCCGCCAGCGGCCGCCGGCTCGGCTTCGGCGCGCTGGCCACCGCCGCCGCGCGGCTGCCCGTGCCCACGGATCCCCCGCTCAAGGACGCCAGGCAGCACCGCGTCATTGGCACCGCGCCCGCGCGCTTCGACGCCCCCGCCAAGGTGGACGGGAGCGCCGTGTTCGGCGCCGACGTTCGCGTGCCCGGCATGCTCTACACCTCGGTCGCACGGTGTCCGGTGTTCGGCGGCAGGGCCACGGACTTCGATCCGGCCGCGGCACTCCAGGTCCCCGGCGTCGTGCGGGTCGAGCGCGTTGGTGACGGCGTGGCCGTGCTCGCGGAGAGCACCTGGGCCGCGTTCCGCGGCCGCGAGGCGCTCCGCGTCACCTGGGACGAGGGACCGCTCGCCACGCTCGAAAGCGCCGCCATCCGCGCGACGTTCGTGGAGCTGGCGCGGCAGCCCGGCCAGCGGGTGCGCCACGAGGGCCGCGGCGCCGAGGCGCTCACCGGCGCTGCCCGCACCCTCGAGGCCGTCTACGAGGTGCCCTATCTCGCGCACACGCCCATGGAGCCGATGAACTGCACCGCCCGCCTGCGTCCCGGCGCCTGCGAGGTCTGGGTGCCCACCCAGAGCGGCAGCGGCGCCCGCGAGGCGGCCGCAAGAGCGGCGGGTCTCGAGCCCGGCGCCGTGACCGTGCACATGACGCTCGTCGGCGGCGGCTTCGGCGCCCGCCACCGGCACGACTACGTCGAGCAGGCCGTCGCGCTGGCGAAGCTCGCCGGCACACCGGTGCAGGTCGCCTGGACGCGCGAGGACGACGTCCGGCACGACCTCTACCGCCCCGCCACCTACAACGTCCTGCGCGCCGGTCTCGACGCCGCAGGCGCGCCCGTCGCCTGGACCCACCGCATCGTCGCGCCCGGCATCGCCACGCAGATGGGGATCCTCGCGCAGGGCGAGCCCGACTGGAGCTCCTTCGACGGCGCCGCCAACCTGCCCTACGCGATTCCGAACATCGAGGTGGAGCTCATCACGCACGACCCCGGCATCCCGCTCGGCTGGTGGCGCTCGGTCGCCTCGTCCCAGAACGCCTACGTCACCGAGTGCTTCCTCGACGAGGTCGCCGCCACGGCCGGCCGCGACCCGCTCGATCTGCGGCGCGCGCTGTTGCCGGACAAGCCCCGGCATCTCGCCGTGCTGGAGCTGGCCGCGCGGAAGGCCGGCTGGGGCACGGCGCTGCCCGTGGGCCAGGGGCGCGGCCTCGCCGTGCACGAGTCCTTCGGCTCGTTCGTCGCGCAGGTCGCCGAGGTGGAACTCGCCCCCGGCGGCGCGGTGCGCGTGAAGCGCGTGGTCTGCGCCGTGGACTGCGGCACCATGGTGCACCCCGACCTGATCCGCTCGCAGATGGAGGGCGGCATCATCTACGGCCTGAGCGCCGCACTGAAGGGCGAGATCACCATCGAGAAGGGCCGCGTCGTGCAGGGAAACTTCCACGACTACCCGATGCTGACGCTCGATGAGTGCCCCGAGATCGATGTGCACCTGGCGCCGAGCGGCGACCGGGTTGGCGGCATCGGCGAGCCCGGGCTGCCGCCCATCGCGCCAGCGGTGGCCAACGCGGTGTTCGCCGCTACGGGGAAGCCTGTGAGGAGGCTGCCGATCGCGGCAGGGTGAGACCGCGGCGGGGTGAGGGCGGCGCTTCCCCTGCTTCTGCTACCCTCCCGTCACTCATGCGCTTCGCCCCCTTCGTTCTCGCCACGCTGTGCGTGCTCGTGCTCTTCCTCGGCCTCGACCGCGTCGGAGTCCTCGATGAGCGCGAGGCGCGAGACGCGCAGGTCGCCCGCGAGCTGATCCAGCATCGCGAGGCGCTGACACCGCTCTACGGCGCGCAACCACTCTACGAGAAGCCCGTCGCCGCCTACGTGCTCGAAGCGCTGGCGTACCGGCACGAACCGGACTCGCCGGTGCATTCCCGCCGGCTGCGCGCGGGCCTCGCAGTGCTCCTCGTCCTCATCACGGGCGTGGCGGGCGCGCGGCACTTCGGCCCGCGCGCCGGGGTCTTCGCGGCGGGCGTGCTCGCCACCTCGGTAGTGCTGCCCCTGGCGGCGCGCAACGACGGCACGCAACTGCTCGGCTCGCTCTTCGCCTGGATCGGGTGCGCGGGTCTCGCTGACGTGGTCTTCGGCCGCGCGCGCGGTCGCGATCTGCGCCTGGTCGTCACGTACGGGGCGCTGGCGGCAGCGCTGCTGTGCGCGGGACCGCTCACGGCGCTGTGGCCGCTCGCGGGGCTCGCGCTCTACCTGGTGCTGGCGCGCGACCGCGAGGACTGGCGCCGCGCGCGTCCGCGCGCGGGCCTCGCGCTAATGCTGGGCCTCGCCCTGCCGTGGTACGGGGCGATGATCGGGCGCCACGGCGCCGACTTCCTGGCGCACGCGCCGTTCTTCCCCTACGCGGCCGGGCCGCCGATGCCCTGGCTCGCGGGCGCGGTGTTCGCCATCCCGTTCCTAGTGGCCGGCAGCTTCCCGTGGAGCGCATTGCTCCCCGACGCGATGGTCCACGCGGCGACCTGGTGGCGCGGGCGCCTGCCACTGCTGCGCATCGGGTCCACCGGACCGGAGCTGCCGCTCGCCGCCGCGCTCAAGCGCGAGAAGCGCGAGGAAGGCGCGGCGCACTTCTTCATCGCCTGCCTGCTCGCAGCCCTCGCGCCGATCCTCTTCTACCCGTCACGCCCGCTCACGGCGGCGCTGCCCGCGGTGCCAGCCGCCGCGCTCCTGTGCGGGCGCCTGCTCGACCACCTGTTCGAGGATCCACAGCGGCTGGCGCGGACGCTCACGCGCTCGGCTCTGACGCTGGCGGTGGCGGGCAGCGTGGCGGCGTTCACCTTCGTGGCGCTGGCAGCGCGCGTGAGCGACGCGGCCCCGGAACTGCGCCTGCTGGGGGCTGCGCTGCTGCTCGTCTGCTGGGCGCCGTTCCTGGCGGACCTGATGCGCCGCCGTCGCCTGGCGGCCTTGCTGATGGGGCTGCCGGTCGCGGTCGGGATGCCGATCGTGTCGCTGCAGGTGCTGCCCGCGATGGAGGACTGGCTCAACACCCGCACGGCGGCGCAGGCTCTGGAGGTGGCCGCACCGCCGCGAGCACCGCTCGTGGTGGCGGGCGCACCGCCCCCGTCGCTGCGTTTCTACGCCCGGCACGACCTGGTGGTCGTGCCGTCCGAACCGGCCGCGCTGCGCGAGCACCGCGCGGCCGACGGGATGACGTACCTCGCCTTCCCCCCCGCGCGCGAGCACGAGGTCGCGCGCGGCGCACAGACGCCGCTCGAGATCCTCGCGCGCACGCCGACGCTAGTGCTGGCGCGGGTGCGACCGGAGTAGGCGCGACGGCGCGACGGTCTGCCGCCCCACGCACGGAATCGTCCGCGGGGACGAACGGTCACACAGGGCGCTCCAGGCCCCGGCCAGCGCCAGTGACACCGCAGCCGAGCCGAACCACGGGGGCTCGGCGAAGAGCCTAAGGCACTCGAGGCCGACCGACTGAAGTCGGAGGCCCGAGTCGGGCGGGGTCTGGGTCACGGAGAAGGCGCTGAACGTGAAGAGCGCCAGCAGCGCTCCGGCGAGGGCCATGAGCCACGCCACGGCCCTGACGAACGTGTCGGCGCGGCGGCCGCCGTGGCGGCAGGACCACGCGATCATCCAGCCCAACCCCGGCGCGGCGGGCAGCGACCACGTGCCGAAGACCGCGGCCATCGCCGACCAGACCGCCACCCCGAGGACGAGCGCGAAGACCCCATAGAGCGAGGCGAGGAAGTGCTCCGGCACGGGCTGGCGCGGTTCGGCGGAAAAGGTGTCCATCGAGAGGTTTTCGACCACCCGGCAGAGGGACTGAAGGGGCCTCCGGAAAGCCGTGGCGGCATCACGATATTTCGTGACTCACGAAATGTCGTGATGTATGATGAGTCCGGAAAGAGGCCATCAATGAGCGATCAAGTCGCCATCCTGCAGTCACTTCACCCCGTGCTGACGACCATGGCCGGGGCCGCAATCGCGGCCTGCGATGGAGTCCTGGCGCTGGCCTGGCTCGTGGGCCCTGGGGACCTCTGTGACTCCTGCCCCATGCGGCCCGGGTGCCCGGGCCAGAGCACCTGCCTGCACCTGGTGGCGAGCACCGGAATAGAAGGCGACACGCCGGGTCGGCTCCAGCGCATCCCCATCGGCACCGGCTCGCTCGGCCGGATCCCGGTCTCCCATGAACCGCTGGTCGCCCGCACCGGTCTCGACACCCTGGGCGTGGCCGAGCCGGCCTGGCTCGCCCGGAACAAGGTGCGCGCCCTCACCGCCCTGCCGCTCGAGCACGGTGAGCGCTGCATCGGAGTGCTCGCGGTCTTCTCCTGCGGCGGGCTGTCCGAGGGGCAGATGCGGATCCTGGCGGCCTCGACCCGGCTGGGCGCCGAAGCCATCGGGAATGTCGCGGCTTTCCGGACTCTGGCCGCCGATCGCAACCGTCTGGCCGCGAAGAACGCCAGGCTCCGCTCGGGCCTCGGTCTGCCCCCGGAGCCCGAACCGGCTCCGCCGCCCCCCATGCCTCCCCCACTCCACGCTCAGTTCGCCGGGACCGGCGCCATGCTCCACCCGGACGCGACCGTCCCGGCGCCGCTGCGCAGTTTCGCCGAGATCCAGCGCGAGGGCATCCTGCGGACACTCGACCGCACGGGCTGGCGCGTGAGCGGTCCGAAGGGCGCAGCCGCCGTGCTGCGGCTCAAGCCCACCACGCTCGAATCGAAGATGAAGAAGCTCGGCATCCGCCGGCCGCCGCGCTGAATCCCTGCCCATGCGGATAGCAATTGCCAAGTCCAGCGGACCTACCGAAGGCCCAACCGCGGCAAGTGGTTGCCCGCCAAGGGGGGTGGTAGGACCCGTGAGAGGAAGCGGGGCGTGACTGCCGCGAAGGCCCTCCGTGAGGCCTGCAGGGAGCCGGGGCCCCTTAGTCTACAGCAGCTTGTCGCGGCTGGTCGGTCCGTCAAAGACACGCTGGAGATTGCCGGCCGACTCGAGCGGGCGGGAGCCGACTTGGTGAGCCTCTCCGAGCGAATCGACACGACGACCACGGCCGGGCGCACGGTCTTCCGGATGCAGGCGATACTGGCTGGGTTCGAACGGGACCTCTGTTCCGTGCGGACGACGTGGGCTCTGTCGCGCGAAGTCAGTGGCGAGCTTGGCGTCTTCGACGTGGCAGGCCGCGAACCGAGCTTGCGGTCGAGTGGCAATTGCGCGAACGTTGCGTCATGCTCGTCCACCCAAGGGGCAGAGTGGCCCGGCTGCTGTGACGGGGACACACACTTCGAGGTGCCGCGTGTCAGCCCCCGCGTGCGGAACGCATGAAGGACTTGCGCCATGCCAACCTACGACTACCGCTGCAAGAAATGCCACAAGGGGTTTTCACTCGTCCTCTCGGTGAAGCAGCACGACAGCAAGAGAATCGCCTGCCCGAAGTGCGGTTCGCGTACCGTGAAGCAGGAGATCCGCTCCTTCTACGCAATCACCAGTCGCAAGGCCTGACCTCTCGGGCGCGCTGCAAGGCTGGGCCGCCATTGTCCGGCGGGTGCCGGGCGACGCTGGCGGACACAAGGCGCGGCCCCTTCAAGGCACGGACCAGCGGCCCGATTACTGCCACGTGACCACTGGTTTGCGGCCCACTCTGCGGACGACAACCGCGGGTGCGCAGACTGGGAGAGCGTTCCCCTCATGTGGAGGCGCGAACCCGCCCAAGGCTGGGGGGTGACGGGGTATCGGACGGCATCCACGAAGCACCGCCGCCGGTGCACTACCCTGTGCGCGCGATCTCGTGGTCGAGCCGATGCAGGCCGTTGCGGTGGGCCACCGTCACGGCTTCGAGGAACTCCTGGCGTGTGAGCGGCCGGTCGAGAGGGGGAAACTCATCGGCGCGGAAGCTGGGGCGGAATTGGTCCATGAGGTTGAGATAGGTTTGGCGGGAGACGTTACGTGCCAGGAAGTCAAGGACGATTTCCGTGCCCGCGATGCCGCCTGGCAGCACGAGATGCCGGACCAGCAGGCCCCGTAGCGCCAACCCGCGGCCGTCGAGCGCGAGGTCCCCCACCTGGCGATGCATCTCCTGAACCGCCGCACGGTTGAAGTCCCAGTAGTCACGCGCGCCGGAACAGCGTCGAGCCGCAATGGGGTCGGAGTACTTCATGTCGGGCATGTAGATGTCCACGACGCCGTCGAGCAGCGCGAGCGCCTCGGGGCTGTCATAGCCGCCGGTGTTATAGACCAGCGGCAGACGGAGACCCTGGCGCGCTGCAATCCAGACAGCCTCAAGAACTTGCGCGACCGCGTGGCTTGGGCTTACGAGGTTGACGTTGTGGCACCCGCGCTCCTGTAACTCGAGCATCATGGTGGCCAATTCTGCCGCGTCCACCTCGCGCCCGACGCCCTTCCAGCTGATCTCCCAATTCTGGCAGTAGACACAACGGAGATTGCACCAACTGAAGAAGATCGTGCCGGAGCCAGCCCAGCCGCTGAGCGGCGGCTCTTCGCCGTGATGAGGTCCGTGGCCGTGCACCACAATGAGCTCACCGGTACGGCACACGGCACCCCGAACTCCTCTCCGACGATCCACGTGGCAATAGCGCGCGCACAAGTCGCAGCATGCTAGGCGCATGCGGGCTGAATGCACCCGGCGCTCGAGCTCACCATCGTCGAGGAGCGCGACATAGGCAGGGTGCCACTCGCGGGCGGAGGTAACGGGCTGCAGACGGACCATGCTCTGACCCCTACTTCGTGAGACACCTGCTGACCGCTGTTGACGTCTGATCGGGCCGGACTTGGTGCAGCGGGAGTTCACCGCCGCCGGCCTCGATCGACTCTGCGTGGCGGACATCACCTGCATCCCGACCTGGGCGGGGTTCCTGTACCTGGCCATGGTGCTGGATGCGTGGGGTCGGCGCGTCGTCGGCTGGGCCATGGCCAACCACCTCAAGACCGAGCTGGTGCTGGAGGTCTTGAACATGGCGCTGTGGCGTTGCCGTCCCGACGAGGTGATCCGTCACTCCTATCACGGCTGCCAGTACACCTCGATCGCCATTGGCCTGCGCCGCCACGAGGCGGGCGTGAAGCCGTCGAGTTTGCGACGCTGACCTGGGTCGCCTGGTTCAATCACCGGCGTCTGATCGAGCCGATCGGGCATGTTCCCCCGGGCGAGCACGATGAGGCGTACTATCGTCGTCAGCAGCCCCGGCCGGGCCGGCGGGACTCACGTAACGAGCTCTTCGGGAAACCCGGCGCGCTTCAGTGTATTCATGTCGATGCCGATCAACCGCACTTCAGGCGTTCTGCGACGGCGACGGTCGTCCCGCATCAACAGAACGGGCCCAGTACGAGATCACCCTCGCTGCTGCTCGCGAGGATGACCCGTTCAAGGAGCTTCTCCGGAGCCCGCGCCGGGCACGGCCCCGATTCCGGCCGCCGCTGCCGCCTGGCGGCCGGGGAATCCGCACGATCGGGAGCGGCCGCGCGCTATCGGGCTCTCAGTACCCTCGCGGCCCGGCCGTAGTCGCTGCCCTTGACCCAGAGCAGCATGCCATAGCGCCCATGGCCGGCGTCCACAGCGCTGGCCGCTGTCACGCTGATGTTCTCGTCGGCGAGTTTCTGGATGTGCCGATGCACCGCGCCGAGGCGGTCCGTGCCCTGGACGAGAAGACCCTTCTTGACCTGGCTCAGCCGCCAGCCGTTCTTCCTGGCCACCCGCCGGATCGCGCCCATGCTCTTGGCCACGAGGTCGAGCTGTGCCTTGCCGCCTTCGGTCGGGAAGCCCGAGTAGCCGAGCAGATTCACCTTGGCGTCCTTGAGCTCGCCCAAGACCTTCGCGCCCTGTCCGGCACGGTTGGGGACCGTGACGTAGCAGTAGTTGACCCTGCGGACCGACATGGCTGCCTCCTTTCGACCGGGACCGCTTCCTCCTGGACACGCAACCTCGGGCATCCTACTCCTGTCCGGCCCGCCGAGGAATCCCTCGGCAGCCGGGGGCCCCGCGGCACGATTACCGGGCACAACTCGCCGCCTCTGGGGCATGCTGACGCGCCGCGCGAGATGTGCCTCCTGTGGCCCACCCCTCCGTGGGCCACGCTGGGCGGCCGTGGGGGCCGTGATCCCCAGAACCACCAAGAAACCACAGCAACAGCGTCTCCAGCAGCCCCTCCCACCCCGCCGCCCACGCCGTTGGCACCGCCGTAAACACCGTAAGCGATTGTCGGGAAAACAAATAAGCCCTTGACTCGTTGCCCTCCCGCGACGTATTCATGCCCCTGCCCGGCCCCGGGGCGACGAAGGGAGGTGAGGAGGATGAGGCAGAGCCGGAAGGTTCTAACGCTGTGCGCGGCGCTCGCCCTGGTCGCCGTCACCGCTGCAGCGCTCCCCGCGCTCGCGGCACGCAAGTCCGAGGCATCGGCCACGAGCACGTCGGCCAAGGCGAAGCCGACGACCCGCCAGTTCACGGGCGTCGTGACCGCACTCGACAAGACCAATCTCACGGTCGAGAAGGGCGGCAAGAAGCCCAGCACGATGGTCTTCACCAGGCACGCCGAGATGCGTACGGTCGGCGATCTGGAGAAGGACGCCCGCGTCACGGTCTACTACCGTGCAGAGGGTCGCGAGACCGTCGCCCTGCGGGTGGTGGTGAAGCCCGCGAAGGACAGCACGAGCGAGCGCTGACGCAGTCCCGGACCGGGCGGGCTCCCGCGCCCGGTCTCCCCCGGGGGGCGGGTGGGGCATGCAGCCTGCGCGGCCAGCGCGGGACGATCGGCGTCACGGACGTCACGCACCTTCTGCGCGAAGACCCCGGGGCTGAAGGGCTTCTGAGGGAACCGGGTCCCCGCCTCAAGCAGGCGCACGGCTTGCCCATCCTCCACGACCAGCACGGTCTCCCGACCAGCACGGTCTCCCGACCAGCACGGTCTCCCGACCAGACGCTGCTCCGGTCGAGGCCGCGGCCACCTTGCCGGCTTGATTCGCCGGCTTGACCCGCGGCAGGTAGACGCGGAAGGTCACGCTCGAGGTGCGCGCGTTGCGTGCTCCACGCCGCGCACCTAGACTGCCGCGGTCTTTCTCCGTGGCCCCGCGTTTGCCTCCGACTGCAAGACCTCATGCCCGAAGCCAGATCTGATCTCTCCGACCTCGTCCCCCGCGAACTCGCTGCCGAGTTGCTCGAACTGGGGCGCGCGCAGGGCGCCGAGTTCGCCGAGGTCTACGCCGAGCGCGCCGTGGTCTCCGCCTTCACGCTCGAGGAACGCCGCATCCGTTCTTCGGAGTACTCGCGCGGCCAGGGGGTGGGTGTGCGCGCGATCCACGGCTCGCAGACCGGCTACGCCTACGCCGACGGCTTCGACGCCCGGGACCTTCGCGAAGCCGCCCGCGTCGCGGCCCGCATCGCGCGCGACGGCGCCGCCGGCGGGCCGCCGCGCGCCTTCGCCGTCGTCGAGGCCACCGCACCCTTCACGCTCGCCGCACCGGTGACGCTCACGCTCGACCCGGCCCGCAAGGTTGAGTTGCTGCGCCGCGCGGACGAGGCCGCGCGCGGGCACGACGGCCGCATCCACGAGGTCTCGGCCGGTTTCGCCGATTCCTCGAAGAGCTACCTGGTCGCCAACAGCGACGGGCTGTGGGCCGAGGACCGGCACTTCCACGCGCGCCTGACCGTGACAGCCTTCGCCACCGAGGGTGGGGTGCGCCAGCACGGCAACGCCGTCGGCGGCGGGAGCGTCGAGGCCGCCTACTTCGAAGGCCAGCGCACGCCCGAGCAGGTCGCGCTCGAGGCGGCGGGCGTGGCGGTCACGCTGCTGCGCGCCGAGGAACCCCGGGCCGGCACCTATCCGGTCGTGGTCGCTCCGGGCTGGGGCGGCGTGCTGGTGCACGAGTGCTTCGGGCACGGCATGGAGGGCGACGTCATCCGCAAGCAGTCCTCGATCCGCGCGTCGCAGATGGGACGGCTGGTCGCGGCCCGGGGCGTGACCATCGTGGACTCGGGGCTGGTGCCGTTCTCGCGCGGCTCCTTCCGCGTGGACGACGAGGGCACGCCCGCCCAGCGCACCGTGCTGGTCGAGGACGGCGTGCTGGTCGGCTACCTCTGGGACCTGCTGAACGCGCGGCTCACCGGTAACCGCCCCACCGGCAACGGCCGGCGCTCCTCGTACCGCGACTTCCCGCTGTGCCGCATGACCAACACCTTCATCGAGGCCGGGCCGCACCCGCCCGACGACCTCATCGCGTCGGTCCCGCGCGGGCTCTACTGCAAGAACCTAGGCGGCGGCTCGGTCAGCCCGGCGGACGGCAACTTCTCGTTCCAGGTCACCGAGGCCTGGCGCATCGAGGACGGCCGGCTCGCCGCACCCGTGCGCAACGCCACGCTCACCGGCAACGGCGACGACGCCATGCTCAAGATCGACGGCGTGGGGAACGATCTGCGGATCGAGGGCAGCACCGGCTCCTGCGGCAAGGACGGCCAGTGGAAGCCCGTCGGCGTGGGCCAGCCCACCGTGCGCTTCACCGGGATCACCGTGGGGGGTACGAGCACGTGAGCGGCGCGCCCCGCGAAGGCAGGCCGCTCGACGCCGCGGCGCTTCTGCATCTCGGCACGGAGGCCGTGGAGCGCGCGCGGCGGGCCGGCGCCGACCACGCCGAGGCCTGCCTGGAGAGCCTGCGCTCCTTCACCGTACGGGTGAACGGCGGCGCGATCGAGAGCCTAAAGCAGAGCGTCACGCGCGGGCTCGGCCTGCGGGTGCTGGTGGGTGGCGCCCAGGGCTTCGTCTCGAGCACCGACCTCGCACCCGCCTCGCTGGCCGACCTCGCGCGCCACGCCGTGGCGCTGGCGCGCTTCTCCACGCCCGACGAGGCCAACGCCTTCCCCACGCCCGCGGACGCCGGCGACGAGCAGCCGCCCGACCTCGACCTGGTGGATCCCGCGCTGCTCGCGTGGCCCGCCGAACGCCGGATCGAGATGGCGCTCGAGCTCGAGCGCATCGCCCTCGGCTGCGACCGGCGCATCCAGCGCACCGATGGCGCGAGCGTCTCCACGCGCGACGGGCACGCGGCCCTGGTGAACTCGCGCGGCCTGGCGCGCGTCTCGTCCGGCACGACGGTGAGCGCGTACGTGATGCCGCTCGCCGGCGACGGCGAGGGCAAGCAGCAGACCGGCTGGTACGGCATGGTCAAGTGCCGGCTCGACGAGCTCGAGGATCCCGAGGCCATCGCCCGTGAGGCCGCGCGCCGCGCGGTCGCGCGCATCGGCGCGCGCCAGGTGCCCACCGCGCGCGTGCCGGTGATCCTCTCGCCCGACGTCGCCTCGGCCTGGATCGGCGAGATGCTCGAAGCCTTCAGCGGCGAGGCCCACCTCAAGCGGACCTCCTGGCTCACCGGCCGGCTGGGCGAGGACGTCGCCGCGGGCCTGGTGACGCTGGTGGACGACGGCCGGCTGCCGCGCGCGGTCGGCAGCGAGCCCTTCGACGGCGAGGGGATGCCGACGCGCCGCAACGTGCTGATCGAGCGCGGACGCTTCGCCACGATCCTCTACGATCACTACCACGCGCGCCGCTGCGGCACGCGCTCGACCGGCAGCGCCGTGCGCGGCTATTCCTCGACGCCCGGCATCGGCTCGCACAATCTCTACGTCGAGGCCGGCGACGAAAGTCCCGAAGCGATCCTGGCGCGGGTAGACCGCGGTTTCTACATGGACGACCAGGGCTCGTACGGATTCAACTCCACGACCGGCGACTACTCCTTCCAGGCGCAGGGCTTCTGGATCGAGCGCGGCGCGAAGGCCTTCCCGGTCGAGGGCGTGACCGTGGCCTCGAACTCGCTGGAGATGCTCCGGAACGTGACCGCCGTGGGGAGCGACCTCCGCTTCCTCGGCAGCGTCGCAAGCCCCACGCTGCTCATCGCCGGGATGACCGTCAGCGGAGGGTAGCTCCCGGCCGGATCGGGCGCCGCTACGAATTCCGGAAGCTCGCCACCACGGACACGGCCCGGCGCGGCGTGTGCGGCACCCGGCTGTCGTGACCGCAACGCACCAGCATGAGCGGCTCCTCGCCGGTCACGCCGAAGCGGCGCAGCAGCGGGCCGCGGAAACGCTCGAGCTCGAGCGGCGCGTTGACGGGCTGGTGCGCCAGTCCAAGTTGCGTGGCCTTGAGCGCCAGCCGCTCGTAGGCCTGCCCGCCCAGGAGCCAGGCCGACTCGTCGCGGGCCGTGGTGGTGAGCAGCGCCGCAGCGCCAGCGCTGCGCATGCCTTCGCGCGCGCGCTTGGCCAGGCTGCCCGCGCCGAAGCGCAGGAACCACGAGTCGGGGTCGTAGTAATGGCCCGCGAACCAGTTCGCCGGCCCGCTCATGCCGAGCGCATCCACCGGCACGCCATCACCGCGCCGCGCCGCGTCCCGCGTGCTCGTGTGCAGCCAGCGGTGCTGCTCGGCCTGGATGCGGCGGTTCGAGACCTGCGCGTGCACGGCGTCGTGCACGAGGTCGGCCAACTCGCGGAGCGCATCGCGGCCATCCAGCCAGTGCAGGCGCGGGCCGTCGGCCACCTGCGCGCTCAACTGGGCGCGGACCTGGGGCATGAGCCCACGCCCGTCGTAGTTGCGGCGGTTCGTCCGCCGCTCCGTCAGCGCGCCGAAGAGCTCGCGGTCGCGCCGCGGGCCATTGGCGGTCCAGGTCACCTCGGCCACCACCCCGCGCGCGCCCTCGTCGGGCCGGTAGCGCACGGTCGGCTGCAGCCCGTAGGCGCGGGCCGCCACGACCAGGTTCTCGAGTGCCGCGCCCAGCGAGACCATCAGGCCACGCTGGTCGGGGTCGCTCACGGGCAGCGAGCGCTGGACGTCGGCAAACAGCCGGATTGATTCCGGATCCACCTCGAAGCGCCAGGGCTGGGTGTTCCAGTCGCTGGGCGCGAGCACCGCGGCCCCAACCAGGGCACCGGCAAGGTCGAGCCCGCCGCCGGGGGCCTCGGCCGGGAGCGCCCAGGGCTGCAACGCCACCGCGCCGCCGCGCGCCCGTCGCGCCCAGGCGTCCACGGGACGGAGGGCCGTGCACGCGGCCGCACCACCCACGACGAAGAGAAACTCCCGGCGGCCCATGCTCCGCGACAGACCGGGCTCCGGCGCTCCGGAGGCCCACTGTGAGCGAGGGGATGCTTCCATGGCCCGCAGAGAGTGCGCAGCCCGGGTCCAACGCGTCAAACAGGAGGCTCCAACCACTTGAGGGAATGGAGACTAGCGGGCTTGCGACAGCTCTGGTCGCGCGGCTACGGTCACCGCGTGTCCCCGGCTCGCTTCATCACGGACTCCTCGCTCGAGTCGCTGGCCCGTCGCCTGCGCTTCCTCGGCCACGACGTGACAACACTCGCTGGCGCGCGGCTCGAGGAGGTCCTCGCGGTGGCTGAGCGCGAAGGCCGCACCGTCCTCACGCTCAGCACGCGACGGCCACGGCGCTGGGCGGACGTGCCGGCGATCACGGTCGAGCGCGGCGACGAGGCGGGCGCGGTGCGCAGACTGGACGCCGCCTTCGAGCCCGCGGGGCCGCCCTTCAGCCGCTGCGGCATCTGCGGCACCGCACTCGAGCGCCGGCACGGCTTCGAGGCACACGGCGAGGTGCCGGGCCGCGTGCTGCGCTCGGCGCCCTTCCTCCACCACTGCCCGGGCTGCGGCAAGTGGTACTGGGAGGGCACGCACGTCGTGCGCATCCGCGAGTGGCTCGAGCAGGCGCTCGGCCGGCCGCTCGCACCGCCGGGCGGCACGCCGGGGACGGGCTGAGGCACCGGCCGCGCAGAGCCAGGCCCCGCGCCCGGTCGCACGCCCCGCCTCCATTACCGGGCCCGAGTGAGGGAGTCCACGCGCGGCTGCGTGTAGGGGACTCCGCGCGCGTAGCCCCCGAGCCGGGTGCGGATGTCCCCGGCCAGCGAAGCGGAGTGGAACCTCAGCGCCAGTTCCCGCGCGCGCCGGGCCGTCTCGCCGGCCCGCTCGAACTGCCCGGCCGCCGCCTGCGCGGCCGCCTGCGTGTCCAGCACGTTCGGATCGCGGCCGCCGCTCAGGTGCACGGCGCGGTCGGCGAGCCGGACCGCCTCGACGGGATCGCGCAACGAGGGATCGGAGCCGGTCGCGAGCAGCCAGGCCAGCTCGTTGCACGGATCCACCCATTCGGGGGAGCAGCGAACCGCGGCTCTCAGGTGGTCGAGGGCTTCAGTGAGCCGCCCCTGGCGCTCGAGCGCGAGGCCAAGGTCGAGTTGCGCATCGGCACGCCCCGGGTCGAGCTCGACCGCGCGGCGGAAATGGCGGAGCGCCTCCGCATGCGCCGCCCGCTGCTCGAGGAACGCCCCGAGCCCGAGGTGAGCCGCCGGTGCGTCCGGCGCGATGGCCACGATGTGCTGCCGCAGCGTCAGCGAGTCCGTCCAATGGCCCAGTGTGGCGCGGACTCCTCGGGCCTCCGCGGCCAGGACGACGAGCGCGAGGCCGAGCAGTACCACCCGGCCGGCGAGTCCGCCGAATCGCGGTGAGCGCCACCAGGCCGTGAGGCCGCCGGCCAGGACCACGAGGAACCCAACGATGGGAAAGTAGACGTACTTGTCGGAGGCCGTCACCCAGCTGTAGCGGACGAGACCGAGCGTCGGAGCGATGGCGATGACGAAGAACAGCCAGCCCACGAACGGCCCGCGCGCGCGCCGCGCGGCGAGCGCCAGCAGGAGCGTGAGCAGGCTGGCGCCGCCGAGCACGAGCCAGAGCGCGGGATTGGACAGGTCGAAGGGCGTGGGCACCGGGTAGACGGGTGACAGGTCGACCGGATGGACGAGTTTCGCGAGGTAGAAACCGAGCAGGTATCCCGCCTGCGCGAGCCGGCGCAGGAGGTCCGTGCCCGCTGCGGTTGCGATCCCCACCGTACGCCCGTGCGACGCCAGGGTGACCGCTCCGGCGGCCAGCGACAACAGGAAGAACGGCCACTTCTCAAGGACGGTCCGCGCACTCCAGCGCCGCAGCGGCCACAGATCCAGCAGCAGGAGCAGCAACGGGAGCATCGCGACAGTGGGCTTCGAGAGTAGCGCCAGGACGTAGAGCGCGACGGCCGCCACCTGCCCGAACGGACGCCCCCGGCGAACGTACTGCAGCCAGGACAGCAGGCCGGCGAGCGCGAAGAACGTGGCGAGCAGGGTCTTGCGCTCCCCGACCCAGGCCACGGGCTCGACCGTCAGCGGATGCAGCCCGAACAGGAGTCCCGTGACGACGGCCGGGACCCACGCGCCGAAGAGCCGCTGGAGGGTCAGGACGAGCAGCACGCTGACCAGCAGGTGCAGGACGAGGCTCGTCCGGTGGAACACGCGCAGGTCGTCCGGCCTGCCACCCATGGCCCAGTCCAGCATCAGCGAGGTCATCGAGAGCGGCAGGTAGTAGCCGGGCACCGTCGAAGGCCGCGTCACCTCGCCGAAGAACCGGCCGACGGACGACCAGCCGGGATCCGCGACGAGCGCGTTGTGCTCGATGAACTTGTCGTCGTCGAGGGCGATCGCTCCGGCGTTCAGGACGGGCCAGTGCGCGGCAGCGACGACGGCCACCACGAGCACGAGAGCCACGGCCGGAGCGAGCATGCGGGCGGCGCCGGAGCGAGCGCCGGCAACCAAGGGTCGCGGCCGCCGCGGCGCCCTGGTCCTGGAGGCCGGAGGATCCACCGGTGGATTCTAGCGGCCGGGTCCGGGCGGGTTCAATCGCGCGCGATCGGATGCGGCCGAAGAGCAGCCAGGAACCCACGCGCTCGCCCTGCGGCCACATCTGCGCCCCGCGCGCCACCGCACCGTCCGTTCGCGGCCGTGTGCTAGACTCGACCATCATCAGGCCACCGGACCCGCTGTGCGGGTACGCCGCTCCAGCCGAGGCAGATCCCCACCCGCATGGACCTCAGCCTCATCCTCGTCAGCCACCGTTCGCGCGAGCCCCTGCTCGCCTGCCTGCGCGCGCTGCGGACCGACGCCCAAGCCACCGGGATCCGCACGGAGACCGTGGTCGTGGACAACGACTCGCGCGACGGCACGCTCGAGGCGCTGGCGGCGGAGTTCCCGGACGCGCACTTCATCGCCAACCGCGAGAACACCGGCTACGCGCGGGCGGTGAACCAGGGGTTGGCCGCCACCGGGGCACCGTTCGCGCTGGTGCTGAACCCCGACTGCGTGGTGCAGACCGGCGCGCTGCGTGCGCTCCTCGACCATGCGGCAGCGCGCCCCCGCACGGGGCTCACCGGCCCGAAGATCCTCAATCCCGACGGCTCGCTCGAGTACTCGGCGCGCTCGTTCCCCGACCAGTTCACCTTCCTCTTCAACCGCTATTCGCTGCTCACCCGGCTGTTCCCGGACAACCGTTTCTCCCGGCGTTATCTGCTCACCGACTGGGACCACGCCTCGGTGCGCGAGGTGGATTGGATCTCGGGCGCCTGCATGCTGGCGCGCCGCGCGGCGGTCGAGCAGGTCGGCGGCATGGACGGGGCCTTCTTCATGTTCAACGAGGACGTGGACTGGTGCCGCCGCATGAAACTGGCCGGCTGGACCGTGACTTATGAACCGGCGGCGGTCGTGGTGCACCACATCGGCGCCAGTCGCTCGCGCGTGGCGGCGCGCGTCATCTGGGGCCGGCACCTGGGCATGATCCACTACTTCCACAAACACCACCCCAAGAGCCCGCTATTCTCGTTCCCGGCCGACGCCCTCATCCTGCTGCGCGCGGCGCTGATGGTCCTCGCGAATGCGCTGAGGCTTCGCGGATGAGCCGGTTGCGGGCTGGCCCCGCGGCACGGAAGGCACGCTGATGCCCTATTCGCTCGCGCTCGCGCTCGCCGCCTGCGCCCTCACGCTGGTCCTCACGCCGGCGGTGATGGCGCTGGCGCGCCGCGTGGGCGCACTCGACCACCCCGGGCCACGCCGCATCCATCGCGTGCCGGTGCCCACGCTGGGGGGACTCGCCTTCGTCGTGGCGGTGCTGGGCGTGGCGTGGCTGGCGCGCGTGCTGCCCGGGCCGGCGCGCCTGCTGGAGGTGCGCCCGCTGCTCGGGCTCACGTTGGCTGCGGTCCCGTTGCTCGCGCTCGGCCTGGTGGATGACCTGCGCGGCGCCGGGCCGTGGACCAAGCTCACGGTTCAGGCCTGCTCCGCGATGGTGCTCGTGCATTTCGGCTACGGCGTGCCGCTGCTCACGAACCCGTTCGGCTCGCCCCTCGAACTTGGATTCCTGAGCGGGCCGCTGGCCGTCGCCTGGGTGCTGGTGGTGGTGAACGCCATCAACCTGATCGACGGGCTCGACGGACTCGCCTCGGGGGTGGTGCTCATCGCCGCGGCCACGCTCTGGTGGGTGGGCCACGCGCACCTGGACCTGTACGTGATGTTCATCGCCTCGCTGCTGATCGGCTCCACGCTGGGGTTCCTGCGCTGGAACCTCCCGCCCGCCCGGGTCTTCATGGGCGATACCGGCAGCCACTTCCTCGGGCTCGCGCTGGCCGCCGTGTCGCTGATCGAGAACCGCAAGGAGACCGCGGCGGTGACCCTGCTCTTCCCGCTGGTCGCCCTGGGCGTGCCCATCGCCGACAGCGTGCTGGCCTTCGCGCGACGCCTGGGCAGCGGCCGGCACGTCTTCCACCCCGACCGCGAGCACATCCATCACCGCCTCCTCGACCTGGGCCTTTCGCCGCGCGGTGCACTGCTCGTACTCTGGGGGTTGTGCGCCGTCTTCGGCGTGACGGCCGTGGTGCTCGCCGCGCGGCCACGCAGGCTGGCATTCGTGACGGTTCTGCTGCTGGCACTGGTCCTGTTCATCGTCTTCGAGATCCTCGTGGCCAGCGGCCGCAAGAGGCGCGACCCCGAACTCTGAGTCGTTCAGTCACAGGGACCGCTTCGGGCGTCGCGATCCGCATGAGTCATCGCCGTTCGCCCTCCTGTTCTGCGTCTCCGGCGCCACGGCCACACGATCTTCGTGGACACGGTCACGTCCCACGGGACGGCGAAGTCCTCCTGAACCGGATACTGGGGCGCGGGACCCCGGGGACACCACCCTCCAAACCCCACCACCCGGTCCCGGCCCTGGCGCACCGTCCAGAAGCATACGCCGCGCCACCCGCAATCCGTTGGCACGCGCGGCGCGTCCTGGTTCGACCTGTCCGGCCAGTGTCCATCCGCGTCCATCCACCGACGCCCCGCGGTGTGCGGACGAACCGGCCGCCCGGCCCTCCTCCCGTCTCACGGCGAGGGCGCGGTGGTCATCCCCCGCGCCCTCGGCACTCCGATCCCAGTGGCCATCAATACGTGATCGAACAGTCCAGTTTCACGCTCCAGAGCGTCCGCGACTTCGGTTCCGTTTCGGCGAACAACAGAGGCATGGCAGGACTGGCCGGACCCTTCAGATCGACGAGCAGGTCGTCGATCTTGGGCCGGTCGCCATCCGGGCCCGGGAAAGTCGGATCTCCGTCCAACTTGTCCACTCTGGCCATGCGCACATCGAGGCCGAGCAATCCCTGCTTGTGAACCGGGATGTGCATCCCGCAAGCCAGATAGCGGCCCGGGGTGAAACCGCTCTTGTCGGCTCCGGTCCGGTAGCGCTTGTGGTACAAGGCG
>Ga0315294_10001430_pt1 | contig 25952 bp, 31 predicted proteins | sample YL17G13_40_MG_FD_203626 | JGI IMG/M metagenome (GOLD analysis project Ga0315294, IMG submission 203626) | Sediment microbial communities from Yellowstone Lake, YNP, Wyoming, USA - YL17G13_40 | ecosystem: Environmental > Aquatic > Freshwater > Lake > Sediment | place: USA: Wyoming | collected... | reverse complement strand
TCAAGGAATACGGCGATAAGGTGGACGCAAAAGTCCGCGGCGACATCGAAAGTGCGCTGAATAATCTTAAAGAAGCGGCTAAGGGCGAGGATGGCGCAGCGATTAAACGAGCGATGGACAAACTCAACGAAACCGCACAGGAACTGGGCAAGGTACTGTACGAGGATGCCGCCAAAAAACAGGCCAAAGCCCCCGGCGGCGAAACCCCAAAGGGCAAACCCAACAGCGCACCCGAAGAAGGTGAAGTCCGGCGCAAAGGCGGCGACGATGTCATCGACGCCGAATTCGAGGCAAAATAACGCAACCACAGATTTCGCAGATTGACACAGATAAACGAAAAAAGGCCCGCATCCCGCGGGTCTTTTTTGTTTTACGGCGCCGTATAATACCGTGGGTCCGTCGTGAGCCAGTCGGCCGACAATATCGTCATATCCAGAAGATCAATTTTGCCGTCGGCGGTCAGGTCAAGCCAATAGCACGCCTGTTCCGTCCCCGTGCAACCCTCCGCAAGCCAATACCCGGCCAGCAGGATTAAGTCGGACGTATCCACAATATAGTCGGTATTGAAATCGCCCTCCAGCGGTTCGAGCAGTTCAAACGCCATCGCATAATCTCGACCGGTTTTGGATGTCGTATTGGTTACCCGCACCTCATAAAAACCGTCCATCGGCAAAAGAACGTCAGCCTTGCGCAGATTGTCCGTCGTGCCGGACTCGGAAAAAATGGTATTGCCATTGGGGTCATAAATACTCAGGTTCAAATTGAGCTTGGGGTCTGCGGGGGTGTCTATTTCGTCGGCGTATGTTAAGCTGTTGGGGTCGAATGTGACCGCCCGATGCCACGTCAACGTCAGCGCCAGCCGTTCGTTTTTATACCCATAAATGCGATAGGTGTCCTGTTGATAAGCAGCAATGTTTTGGTACGTCCAGCCGGCCGATTGAATAATATTAGGTTCTGTAGCAACCTTCGGCTGACTGAGCACATTATACGCCCGCAGCGCATCGACCCGGCCGTATCCGCGCTGCGAATGCCAGACTTCCCCGGTCGTTTCCACCCCGGTTTTGCTCCGGATGTTGGGAAACGTCGTATTGACCATCACCGCTTTAATCACGACGCTTTTGCCGTCGTCGGTTTCGGTGCTGCCGTTGGCGTATTGAACCAGCAATGCCGCCACGCCCGCCGCGTGCGGCCCCGCCCAGCTTGTTTCACCGCGCGTCGTTCCCTGAAATGCCCAATAAGTATCGGACCACGATATCGGAAGCCATAAATTCTGCGCCGGCGCCGCGATTTCCGGCTTATGTCGTCCGTCAACAGTCGGGCCGGGATTGCTTGCCGTCCCCACCTGTACATAGACATTCGGGTCTGTGGTCGTAATCAGTCCGGCCGTTGTGATGCCATTAAATCCATCGCCAAACACTGTGACTTTTGAAGCATCGTTGCCCGCCGCATTGATAAAAATCATATCATACGTGTTGGCGTAATAATCATACATCAGAGAATATTTGCTGCTTCCGTCGGCGGTATTGTCAAGCTGAATCCCTGTCACGACAACTCGACAGCCCAGGTTCTTTAATTCAGTCAGCCCCGTTTGAACCCACGTCGAACTGATTACCCGGTTTGGGTCTGTAGCCGAGACCGGTTTGGTGATTTTTATACTGTAGATTTCCGCATCCGGCGCGACGCCGATCTCTGCCGGATAATTTTTCCCGCCCCGGCTGCCCACAATCCCGGCCATCGCCGTATCGTGCCAGAACGGCTCATAAGGGGACGGGGAAACGGTGTCTCCGGTTGCGTCAAACCAATGGGCATAAGATTCTCCAGTCGGATAGCCTTGCTCATTCTTATCAAAAAATGCCTCGTGGCTGACACGGCAGTGCATCAGAGTCATCACCCCCACGCCAACGCCTGCGCCAGTATATCCGAGGGCCTGTACCGCCTGCGCGTTGCATCCATTCGGACCAATCGATGCCGTCAGAGCAAAGATTTCCGGACTGCCCAATACGCAAAAAATAAGCGGAATCAGGAAACGACACTCCCATCCCACGATGCGTTTTATTGTATTTTCACCACTCTCCACCGGCATATCTACCCCATTTTTCAGTGAGGATTATTATAACATAACCGACGGAAATTTGCAAATTGAACTCCCATTAACGCAGCCCGGGGCCATTCCCGCCCTTGACGACAAACGACTTTATTTATAGGATATAGGATAAAGAAGTCTTTTTTGAGGAGAAAATCGATGGAATTATCAGAAGCTATTAGAAAACGCTATTCCTGCCGGGCCTATCAGGAACGCCCCGTGGAGGAGGAAAAGCTCGATAAAATTTTTGAGGCGGCCCAACTGGCGCCATCGGCGAAGAATTTTCAGGACTGGCGTTTCGTCGCGGTCACCGATAAACAGACGCGGATGGATTTGAGCATCGCAGCCAATAACCAATCTTTTGTCGCGCAGGCGCCGGTTGTTATCGCCTGTTGTAGCAGCCTCAGCCATTGGATGTGGTGCGGCCAGCCAACCGGCTCGATTGACGTAGCTATCGCGATGGAACACATCGCCCTGGTGGCTACGTCGCTGGGATTGGCGACCTGTTGGATAGGCTCGTTTTGCCCGGACGAAGTCCGCCGGATATTGCAAATCCCAACCCACATTCACGTGATTGAATTGCTAACCCTCGGCTATCCCGCCGACAAACAACCCCAGCCAAAACGGCTGCCGATAGAGAACATTGCCTGCCGCGAAAAATGGACTTTTTAGCGGGTTTCCCGGGGTTTGGAGCAAAATTCATTTGAAATGGACCACCTTTCGGCTACAATATCAGCCTCGTCCGCCGGCTTAAATGTTGGCGGTTCGGGGCTGTCGTATAATGGGGGTACGCCGCGGTCGCATCGCGGAGATGCGGGTCCGATTCCCGCCAGATCCAGTATTCGCCTTGAAATGCAGTGAAAAGCGAAGACAGGTGAGTTTTAACTTTTAAATTTTTTCACCAGCGCCGGTAATTCAGCCAGTTTGTTGATTACCAATACCCCTGTGGGGACTTGTTTATGTCGGTTAGCGCCAATGCGCTTAAATACCGGAATCATCCCCGCAGCCAGCGCCCCCTCGACATCCGTATCCACCCGGTCGCCGACAAACAACGTCTTCTCAGGCGCAACCCCGATTTGCACCGAGGCCGCCTGAAAAATCCGCACATCCGGCTTGCGATAAGGAAACTCATGCGAATATAACTGCACTGCAAAAAATTCATCAAGACCGAGTTGTTTAAGGTGTCGCCGCAGGCTGTCCCGGTTGACGAAGGTGTTGGACACGATACCCATCTTTAACCCCATCATCCGCAGCGTATCGAGCGTCCGCGGCAAATCTGACTCCCTATACGCCTGTTTGGATAGCGGCTCATACCAAATCCAGTTCAGTTCCCGGTATTGCTCTTCATTAAGCGTAAATCGATAGCGTTTGCCGTAGCTTTTGAGCAGTTCAAGGGAATCAAAATCATTGCCCGTCAGCGCAGATTTAGCCAGGTGCAGGTACAGACCGACGAAATGCTTGAGTTTATACCGCCAGAACGCCGGCACCGGTTGTGAATAATTGCGCAGCCACTGATAGCTGTTTTGGGCCGCCGTGGCAAACAATGATTTCACCGGCAGTCTGCCGAATTCCAGCAGTGTCTGTCCCAGATCAAACAGAATGGCCTGGACCGCCCTGTCGGCCAAAGTTACCTCCGCGGCGGCAGCTTATCGCCGAACAATTCCTTCATCCACTGTTCCATTTCCTCATCGGAAATCGCCGAAACCCTGTCCGCAACATATTCCGCGTCGATTTTATCCTTGATCGCCAGCACATGCGGGTCGTGCTTGGCAATTTCAATCTGATATCGCTCCTCAATCCAGTGCTTGATGCCCGCAGCGCCGGACTTGTCGGTAATCGCCACACCCACGGGCCGTTTGAGCAGTTTAAGTGTATCGAAGCAGTTGTAAATTTCTTCGTTCTTCAGCAGCCCGTCGGCATGGATACCCGCGCGGGTCACGTTGAAATCCCTGCCCACGAGTGGATAATTGGTCGGCAGATTGAAGCCTAATTCTTTATGGGCGTACTCGGCCAATTCCGTAATCGCGGCGTAGTTGACCTTCGGGTTGGTCCCGCGAAGCTGCGCATGTTCAATCACCAGTGCCTCCAGCGGCGGATTGCCCGTCCGTTCGCCGACGCCAAAGATGGAGCTGTTGGCGGCCCTGCACCCGTACAGCCACGCGGCCACCGCGTTGACCTGAACCTTGTGAAGGTCATTATGTCCGTGCCATTCGAGCCATTCCCCGGGCACGCCAAGCTGCCGCAGAGCATAGACCATTTTCGGCACGCCGCGCGGAAGCGCCGCATTCGCAAACGGCACGCCAAATCCCAGCGTATCGCACAGCCGTATCTTCACCGGCGATTTATATTGCTCCGACAGCTTCATCAGTTCCGCCGCAAACGGCAGGATAAAGCCGTCAAAGTCGGCGCGGGTGATATCTTCCAGATGGCACCGCGGCAAAATACCGTTATCCAGCGCGGCCTTGACAATATCCAGATACGATTGCATTGCCTGCGAACGGGTCTTTTTGAGCTTCAGGAAAATATGGTAATCGCTGGCGCTGGTCAGAATACCCGTTTCTTTCAGCCCCAGTTCTTTGACCAGCTTGAAATCCGAAGCTGTCGCCCGAATCCAGCCGGTGATTTCAGGATATGGATAGCCGCGCTGCCGGCACAGTTCCACCGCCCGGCAGTCCCTGTCCGAATACAGAAAAAACTCGCTCTGGCGAATCAGCCCCGTCCCGCCGTCAATGGTATGCAAAAAATCAAATATCTTCAACGCCTGTTCGAGACTGTATGGAGCGCGGGCCTGCTGACCGTCGCGGAACGTCGTATCGGTAATCCAGATTTCATCCGGGTTTTCCATCGGCGCTGCCTGCTCATCGAACGTCACCTTCGGAAATTCCGAATACGGAAATATCTCCCGGTATAGATTCGGCCGTTCGACGTCCTGCAGTTGCACTGGCTTTGTTTTCATCATACACCTCTGGAATTCAATGCCGTTTTTCGGCGGCTTATTTAACCGCTATACCAAAAATAAAAAATACGGAATCCGCCTTTGGCGGACAAAAAATCATTTCAGCCCAACGGGCTGTCCTTAATTTTGATATTTGATTTTTAATCTTTTATCTGAAACATGGCCGAGGAGGGAATCGAACCCTCACGCCCTTGCGAGCAGGGGATTTTAAATCCCCAGCGTCTGCCATTCCGCCACTCAGCCCATTTTCTAACACTCCCAAATCAAATTATTCACCAGCGTCGCGGCTAACCGTCACCCCGAATCCCCTTTATGGGGTGAGGGGTCTTTTGAAATTGGTTATCCGCTTCTGGCGGATTCCTTTATTTTGCCTTTTAATTTTTGACCTTTAATTTCAGAGCGTACCCATTGGGTATTTCGCGCAGGAAAACTCTCCTCTTGACCGTACAGCCCCGGCATTATAGGAAAAAGCCCCTTTCTTGCAAGGTTTTAATGCCCGCAACCCGAATTTTTAGAGGTTCCCTTAACTTTTAAACTTTAGGGCGGTACTTTCGCATTTCTTTTCGCAGAGCCTTGACTTTGCCGCCCACCAGCCCATCCAGCCTGGCCCAGAAATCCTTCGAGTGATTTTTATGCTCCGTATGCGTCAGTTCGTGCAGTATCACATAATCCTGTAGATGTTGCGGCAGCTTTAAAAGATGAATATTAAGACTGATGTTGTTTCGCGATGAACAACTGCCCCACCGGCTTTTCTGATTGCGTATCCCCGCCCTGCGATACGAAAACCCGTGCTGCCGCGCCAGTTCTTTCAACCGGCTAAACAGAACATCCTGACGTGCGATAAGGTCTTCACTGACCAAAGGAGTTTCGCGCCGCCGCGGCACGATAGTCTCAATGTGTTTTATCGTCTTGGCGATCCACGCCTGTTTAGAGCGGACAAACTCTTCCGCATACCGCAGCGAACATCCTCTCGGCACGGATACCCGAACAATCCCTCCCGGCCGAACGGTTATCCGCACATATTTCGCCCGCAGCGAACGGACGTATTCTACCTGTTGCTGTGATATTCCCGAAGACTCGGCAGTAAGTTTCGTACTCATATCCGGAGGATTATACTGGGTATGTCGTAAAAATCCCTGTCATTTTCCTCCAATGCCTTTCGTGCGACTCCCGCCGAAAGCGGATGGCTTCTTTTTTTGTCATTCCGGCCTTGAGTGTGTAGGATGGACTTTAGCCCATGCTGTTTTTCGCCCATTTCGTCCATTTTGCCCGTCGCGTCGTAGCGTAGCGAAGACGGACGTGTCGCGTCGAAGCCCGCCTTTGGCGGACGAAGACGGACTCTTCGTCTCCGGTCTCTGCTCTCTTGTCTCTTTCCCTTACGAAAGTAGTCCTCGAAATTACAAAAGTAATCCACACAAAACATCCGTTTTTGGCCTGTTCTTATAGGTATTTTTACGGACGGCTTCTTAGGAATGTCCAAAAAAGAGAAAGCGGCGGTAAGGAGGTAACCGCCGCTTTGCAGGTCCAGGTTGAAGAACCTGGCTTTAGAAGAAGGAGGGTAATGTTCTTTGCTTACTACAGGATACGATAAATCCCCGCTCTGGTTCAAGAAAATTTTATAATTTTTTCCCAAAATCTCTATCTTGAATCGAACTATTTCCATCGAACTGGCTATTTTTTCTCAACTTTTGTTCAAGAGGTTGCAAGCCCAGTAATATGACTAATGCGGGGATAGTCGTAGCGATAGCCAGTCCGTAAAGTCTTGCGCCACAGGCAATTCCGATTGCCGTGACCAGCCAGATGGTCGCTGCTGTGGTTAGGCCTTGTACGTTTCCCTGTTGATGGATGAGGACTCCTGCTCCGAGGAAACCTACGCCTGTAACGACGCCCTGAATGACCCTCGTCTCGGCATCAGGATTAGTACCGATATGTTTAGCGATGAGGGTAAATACCGCCGCCCCCATACAAATCAGCATATTGGTCCGCAGTCCCGCCGGTTTTTGGTGGATTTCGCGTTCAATGCCGATGATTGCCCCTAAAATCAGGGCTACCAGAATCGGAATAAGGTATTCCAGCGGCATCCATTCCTGAAGAAATTGTTGTATTTTGCACGTCGATTCACACATATTGCACTCTCCTGAAATTATTGTACTTGTTTTATCGACCAACTGCTTTGTGAAATTGATTTTATGAATCTAATTTCTCTTAATTTCTTTTAAGATAATACGTTACGGCTGATTTACATGCTCTGTGAAATTTTTTAAATATTTCTCTTGCATTTTCCGAAAAGATATACTATTATTCCGATGATATTAGTGATATATAAATTATGATTACATTACCTAAAAAATGTGTATATGCGTTGCAGGCAATGTTTGAGTTGGCTCAGCGAAACCAGACCGAACCGATCAATGCCAGGAAAATCGCCGAGAGCCAAGGAATTCCTTTGCGATTTCTCGAAACGATTTTAAATGAGTTGAAACAAGGCGGTTTTGTGAGTGCAATCCGCGGCAATCAAGGTGGTTTTCTGCTATCAAAACCAGCATCCAGCATTACCGCAGGAGAGATTATTGATTTTCTGCGTAAAACCGATGCCGCACCCGGTACAGAAGAAAAAGCCACGGGTATGTCCCTCCGGCCGGGGGATTTTGCCTTTGAAAATCTCTGGAGTAGACTGACAAACGCAATCTGCGAAGTGCTTTATAAAACAACACTTACAGATTTGGTCGAAAAAGAGATGCGGTTTCAGGCCGCGTATGTTGGAAATTACATCATCTAAAATTTTTTGATATTATTTCCTACTAACATAAGAGGAATACAAGGTTTTATGGAAACGCATACAAGAAGCATACTTAAAGCAATAAGCTGGCGGGCCGGAGGAACGCTGGTGACGACGCTGACGGCATGGTTATTTTTGGGCAGGGTGGATATCGCAGTGAAAATCGGCCTGTTCGATACGTTGCTGAAAATCGGGGTTTTCTATTTCCATGAGCGACTTTGGAATCGGATTCACTACGGGAAAGCCAACCCCCCCGACTATCAGATTTAACCCGAAAATCGAAATACAAACACTTTTTTGGAGGTATTTATGCTGAACGAATTCGCAAATGAAAACATTCATCAACTGGTGGACGGCCTGAATTTCGCGCAGAAGGTTGACCGGTCGCTTGCGCTGATTGAAGAGGCCTGGAAACAATACGGCGACCGGCTGGTCGTGGCCAACAGCCTCGGCAAAGACTCGGTGGCGGTGTGGAATCTGGCTAAACGCGTCAGCCCGAAAATTCGCGGCTTTATCGTCACCACACGATATAAACCCGCCGAGACGGTGCGATTTATGAACGAGGAAGTAGCGCGGTATCCAGAGTTGAAGATTTACAAAAATGATGTTACAATTCCGGACGGTTTGTACCAAACGAATCCGGACCAGTGCTGCGACCTGTTGAAGGTCGAGCCGACCCGGCGCGCCATTGAGGAAATGGATGTGGTCTGCTGGGTGACGGGACTTCGCTGCACGGAAGGCCGAACCCGCACAGATTTCAAGGAAGTGGAAGAACGGGACAAAGGATTGATTAAGCTTAACCCAATTCTAATCTGGTACGAACGCGAGGTCTGGCAGTATTTGGCGGTCTATCAGGTGCCGGTCAATCCGCTGTACGCACAAGGGTATCGATCGCTGGGCTGCCGGCCCTGCACGAAAATCGCCCTGGGGGCGGACGAACGCGCGGGGCGATGGATTGGTACCAGCAAATGCGGCGGCGAATGCGGCATCCACACGCGTCCATTGAAAACCTCTATTACAGAAACGATATAACAGTGACCGATTTAAATTCTGGTCAGCCGGTGGTCCTGCCGCAACGTCTGTTGGGGACGTATCCGCAGCGACAAGAAAGAAAAATAATGCAGCGGATACCCGTCCTCGGCGGCAGAATAAACGCTCTACAATGGCGGGCGATTGTTCAAGTCGCCCGCCGCTTTTCGCGGGGGACGCCTCTGCATCTGACAACCCGGCAGGACATCGAATTACACGACATCTCCCAAGAGGACATCGGGGCGGTTTATCAGTTGCTGAATACGGCCGGGCTAAATACCTTTGGCGCCGGCGGCGATTGTGTGCGCAACATCACGATTTGCCCGGGATGTGAATTTCACGAAGGGGCATTCGATGTCCGGTCAATTGCCAAACTGACGCGCGAGGTTTTGTTTTCCAGTCCTGTATTGCTCAGCCTGCCCCGCAAATTCAAAATCAGTTTCTCCGGCTGCACCAAAGCCTGCGCAAGACCGTTTATAAATGATTTGGGATTTGCCGCCAATGCAGATGGAACGTTTCGCGCCATCGGAGCAGGCTCGCTGGGGCCGCGCCCACAATTGGGAATGGAATTATATCCGGCTCTGACAACGCAGGAAGTGGTGCAACTGTCCGCGGCCGCGCTGGAGATGTTTGCGGAGCGGGGCGACCGGCAGAATCGGCGAAAGGCCCGGCTTCGCCATGTCCGCCAAAAACTCGGCGATAAGGAATTTCACAGTGAATTACACCGGCGGATTGAAAAGATAAAACAAACACTATCGGTCCCGGAAGTGAAACTCGCCGCGGCAAAGGTCAATTGCCCTTACCAAACGACTCTGCAATTTGTCACCGGCGAAATGGCTCCGGATGACGCAGAATCACTGGCGGATTTTTGCGAAAAAAATAATATCGTGATGCGAATCAATCTGACGCACGGGATGGAATTGTTCAGCGACAAGCCGATTGAATTGCCAGCGGAATTAAGCAAGTACGAAAATCTGCCGTGCATTGTGGCATGTCCTGGAAATGATACCTGCACGAACGGCCTGACGAACTGCCGGAAGCTGGCTTTGCGACTGGCTGAACAACTCCACGTCCCGGAATGGAAAGACAAAACCATCGCTATTTCCGGCTGTCCCAATAACTGCGCCCAAAGCGCTGTGGCGGATGTGGGATTGACGGGATGTGTCAAAACGATTGACGATCAACGACAGGAGGCCTATCAGGTCTTTGTTGGCGGAGGTTGCGGAAGAAACGATACGCTCGCTGAGATGCGGGAGACCGTATCCGCGGAACAAGCACCGGGAAAAATTAAAAAATTCGTAGAAAAACAGGGCTTGCCCCCGTTATGAATGTTTTCAAATCGGGGCGGAATTTTCCAGCCGAGCTGTACGTATCGACAATTCCGGCAGCAGTTCAGGGTGCTCTACCTGTTCGAGCGTCTGCCGAATAAATTCCTTCCAATGCGGCAGGCGGTGCGTTCGCCGCTGCAAGATAATGTTTCGCAGCGTCTTGTAATTCATACACCACATCCGCGCTTGCAAGAATCCTTCGGGCAGACGTTTTTTGACCGCGACCAGGTCGTTGGCCTTAGCGGCGTCATAAATCCACCGCAATGTTTCCACCGAGCAACTGTCGGATTCAAAATTTTCCTCTAAAAAACGCTGGGCGGATTCGGCGTCATTGATGACTATTCCCAGAAGCTCTCCAGTCAGCGTGTGCATCGTACTTTCAGACTGTTTGGTGGAAAGCCGAAACGTATCAGCCTCCTGCCAGAAATAGCGCGGGGCGCGGACGTCCAGCCAGATAATGATGCTTTCCAGAAATTTATTGTGCCCGTAGTCCTTGTCGGCCAGTCTCTCGGCCACGACCGACATCTTTTCCGGCGATTGCTTCTTATTATGCCCAAGCCCTATCAGTGCCGGCTTATACCCGGCTTCCTGCGCCTTTTTGACGTTGATGTAAATATCGCTCATTTCACAATCTCCCATTGGGCTTCCGATATACCCAACTGACACCACAAAATCAAGTCCGAATAGCCATAATGAATACTTGAGAGACATTCCATTTAAGGTATAATACGGTATGCGAATTCCTTTGACGAAATATGGCCTGCCGCAGGTGGCGGTTATTCCGGCGGCACTGGCTGCGGTGATGATTGCCTATTGGCTCATCGCACGCTATGGCTTTGCGCAAAGCAAGGAACTGTTTCTGACCTGCATGTGGCTGCCGGAAATAATTCTGTTTATTGTACTGGTCTGGGTATTATCTTTTTTCCGCGACCCCGAAAGACAGATTCCAAACGACCCAACAGCGCTGCTTTCGCCAGCCGATGGAACTGTCACCGATGTTGAATTTGTTGAAAACGACCCGGCATTTGAACACAAGGCGATGCGCATCGGCATTTTTCTGAGCATATTCAATGTCCATATCAACCGCGCGCCGTGCGCGGTCAGGGTCGGCAAAATCACCTACAGACCGGGACAATTCAAAAACGCGATGAGTCCGCACAGCGGCAGAATCAATGAATCCAACGATGTGCGGATGGCCCGCTTGAACGAGCCCAAAAATGAACTAATGGTACGGCAGATTTCCGGGGCCCTCGCCCGGCGGATTGTCTGTGCCGCCAAAACCGGCGACGAACTGGCCGCCGGCCAGCGCTTCGGAATGCTCAAATTCGGTTCGCGCACGGAATTGTATGTGCCAATGCGGGATAACGCAAAATGTCAGGTACACATCGGCGACAAAGTCAAGGCGGGCCTGACGATTCTGGTCAAATACGAATGAACGATAACGAAAAAAAGAAACGGCGGTTTTTCTTTCGCCGGGCAAAACGCAGACGGCTTCAGTATATCACGCTGCTGCCGTCGCTGGTGACGCTAATCAACGGCGTGTGCGGATTCGCGGCGATTGGTCTTGCGGCCAAAGGGCCGGACTATTTTGCCGCGGCGGGATATATGATTTTCGTGGCGATGATTGCGGACATGCTGGATGGACGGCTTGCGCGGATGGGCCATTCCACCTCCAGCTTCGGCGGACAGCTCGACAGCCTGTGCGACATCATCAGCTTCGGCGCGGCGCCGGCGTTTTTGAGCCTGAAACTACTGATGAGTTCGTTGCCGATTATCCTGTCGCCGTCGATTGACCTGCTGGGGGATTTTGTCGAGCGGCTGATCTGGCTGGCTTCGGCAGTGTATTTGTGCTGCGCGGCGGTGAGATTGGCGCGGTTTAACGTGGAAAACGTCGAAGACGAAACTGCCCACATGAGTTTTTCGGGCCTTCCCACACCGGCCGCGGCAGGCGTATTGGCCAGTATGGTCATCCTCTATCAACACATCACACAGGATTCCGCAAAAGAAACTGCTCTTTTTGTCGCGGGTCGGTGGATAATCATTCATATTCTGGCATTCGTGACTATTGCTCTGGCGGTCTTGATGGTCAGCCGAATTCGCTATCCGCACGTGGTCAATCAATACCTGCGCGGTAAAAAACCGATAACCCATCTGATTGGGGCGGTCGTGCTGCTTGGAATGATTTATCTGTGCAGCCTGCAAATGGCCATGGTCATCATATTTGGCGGATTCGCGGCCAGCGGGTTTGTCAAATGGCTATGGTTCCACACACCGCTGGGCAAAGCGCTGGGACACAAGATTCCTGTGCAATCCCCACCCGGCGCACAAACCGCCGATGCCGAACAATTTTTGAATGGGCCCTTTCAACCGTAATTGCCAAGTCAACATCTCTCGCCAACGTTCTAAGTTCTTCGCTATCGCTGGTATAGTAATCCAATGACGTTGGCCTGTGTGAGCATCTGCACATCCTGCGGCCGTTCAAGGAATGGGCTGACATCCTGCACCACCTGAGTCCAGTCGTATTGCGAAATCCGTTCGAGGATTTCTTTTCTCCAGTTTGCCTCGGTGATTTGCGGACCGGTCCATCCGGTCTGCTGCAACGCATTGTTTAAGAACTCCAGATTCGGCTCCGGCCAGGTACGGTCCGACAAATACCATACCAGATCATACATATCCCTGCCCTTGACATATCTGCGGCTTAAGAGGGCATGTAGTTTGCCTGCAAGCAAAGAGGATTTGTCGTAATGCTGTAAATTCAGCAGGCAATGTCTTCGTATAATGCTTGTCTCCAGGCGCGCCCCTGCAGGGGGATTTGTATCCAGCTCCACCTTCACAGATAAAACCTCGGATGGATGCGGCGAAAGCCCCATCTCGAAAAGCAGACCTTCCAATTTCACAAACGCAGCTTTGACGTTCTTTTCATCCTTTGCTTTGACGTGTATGGCATAGCCTTCGTCGGCCAGCACCGATTTGGCTTTTTTCATTCTTTCGATAAAAGCGTCCGGCGCCGCCGGGCGGGAAAGCGAAAAATCCAGGTCTTCCGAAAAACGCGGCATCGAATATAAAAACCGCAGGGCGGTCCCGCCCACAAAGGCCCAGGTCTCAAACGCCCCGCTGTCCTGAAGACACTGAAGCAGTCGCGCCTGCATATATTCGCTCACAACACACCGGGCGAGCGTGCCGTTCTGTGTCTTTTCCACCTGCTGTCTCAAATAGTCCTTCATAGATCAACTCCCACTTGGGCTTTCAAGATATTTTCCAGATTATCAACCGCCCGACGCAGTTTGGGCGATTGGCTTTGTTCGGCAAATCGGCGAAGCATTGCTGCGTCCATTTTTTCGATATTCTGAAGTCGCAGTTCCTTAAGAAATGCCTGCGTATCTCCCTTCGGTGTCAGGTAAATCAAATCCAACAGCGCTTTTTCCGGCCGGGCGACAAAAGCAGTCTGGCCTGACGAAAGAGTAACCTGATGGTATCCCCAAAACAGATTTTTCCGGATGTGCCGAAAGACAAATCTGCCTACGGGAGTTTGAACGGTTTGCGGCCTGCCTGTAATCACATTGGTTACCACAGGCACGTATTCCGGAATCAACCCATACCAAGCCAGCGCGGACTGAAGGCTTACATACGAGGCGGATTTCAGGCTGTTGGCAATACAGAAGGGTTCCGGCTTGATTTTGCGATATGGCTCCGACAGACAGTAAAGTCCTCTGTGCAGCCGGATTACCCTACCGTCTTTGACCCAGCGGTTCAGTTGTAGCCGGACTTGTGCCAACTTCTGTCCAGCAGCCAGAAAACGGGGCGTAAAGCAGGGCAAATCAGAAGTCTTTTTTACCAATTCTTCAAAAATCATGGCAATAGTGTGCCCCGAATATCTATAATAATATATAGTATTAAGTGTTAATAGTTAGTAGCTAACTGTTAATATATCATATCTGATAAATTGTTGCAATATATTTAATATAATCGGACAAAATTCAACCTTAATTTAGCATTAAACCACAGTTTTTCAAATTTTTTGTTGAAAATGGCGAGCAATTTGTTACTATATGATAATATAGTCATATATTCAACAGGAGATGTTATGGAAAAATTCACGATTTATGAGAGACAGGCGGAGGTGGCCAAGGCGATTGCGCATCCGCTGCGGATGGCGATTTTGGATTATCTCAAGGCCGGGCCGCAGTGCGTCTGCGACATCGCAGAGGCTGTCAACTCGGAACGCTCCAATGTCTCCAGGCATCTCTCTATTATGGTTTCCGCCGGGGTGCTGGAATCGCGCAAACAGGGCTTGCAGGTGATTTACAAAATTCGCACGCCCTGTGTGCTGAAGTGTGTGGCTTGTCTAACCGAATGCCTGAAGAAAAACGCGATTGCCGAACAAAAACTTTTGAATCTTGTATAAATTCCCCAAAGGAAACCTCTATGGACTGGAAACGGGAATGGAAAAAGCTGGCCGTTATCGCGGCGGTCTTTTTTGCATGTTTTTATTTGCCGATAGGCCGGCCGCGTTTTGACAACGCGGTGATGGAATCGCTGCATTTAGTCAAGTGGTATGCCCAGGAACACGTGCTGCTTTGTCTGGTGCCTGCGTTTTTTATTGCCGGGGCAATTTCGGTCTTCGTCAGCCAGGCCTCAGTGATGAAATACTTAGGGCCTACCGCCAATAAAATTTTAGCTTACGGCGTCGCATCAGTTTCTGGCTCTGTCCTGGCGGTGTGTTCCTGTACGGTATTGCCGTTGTTTGCGGGTATCTGGCGGATGGGCGCAGGATTGGGACCGGCAACGGCGTTTCTCTATTCCGGCCCGGCGATCAACGTGCTGGCGATTATCCTGACGGCACGTATCCTCGGCCTCGAAATGGGCATCGCCCGTGCAGTCGGAGCGGTAGCTTTCAGTATAATCATCGGCTTAATTATGCATTTCATTTATCGCAGGGAGGAACTGGAGAAAGCGAACAGCCAGATGGCGATGCCGGAGCCCCAAGTCCGCCGGCCATTGTGGCAGAATACCCTGTTTTTTGCCGTGATGATAGGCGTCTTGGTCTTTGCCAACTGGGGTAATCCGAACGATTATTATTTCAAAACAGCCGACGGACAGACTTTTCGCGCATCGGTTCTCAAGGCTCCGGAACACGGGCAGGCCGAAGAAGTCGTTTATACATTAAAACTTACTGAAGGCAAACAACAAGGCGTGGAGATAACGTTGTCCGCCGGACAGATTATTGAGAAAAAAACGGTTCCGGGAGTCTGGACGAGCATTTGGGAGCACAAGTGGGCGATAACCTGCGTCTTTGCGGCAGGGCTGGCAGCAATTCTGGTGTTCTGGTTTGGGGTTGCCTGGTGGAAGGTGGTCATCGCAGCTATTCCGGTTGTCGTTTTGGCTTTTGTGCTGCCGATGGATGGAATGATGGTGATGATACCCTTTGCGGTGGGGGCGATTGGCTTGTCGTGGATGACGAGCACAACGCGGGGCGAGGCGGAAGAATGGTTTGGTTCAACATGGGGCTTTGCGAAACAGATTTTACCTCTGTTATTTTTTGGCGTTCTGTTTTCCGGGGCGTTTCTGGGCCGGCCCGGCCATGAGGGACTCATACCGAATAAGTGGGTCGAATGGGCTGTCGGTGGAAATTCTCTGTGGGCCAATTTCCTGGCGTCGGTAACCGGGGCGTTTATGTATTTCGCGACGCTGACCGAAGTTCCGATTTTGCAGGGACTGATGGGTTCTGGAATGGGCAAAGGGCCTGCATTAGCGCTGCTTTTGGCGGGACCTGCGCTGAGTCTGCCCAGTATGCTGGTCCTCCGCTCGATTATGGGCATACAGAAAACGGTTGTATATTGTTCGCTGGTGGTGGCGATGGCGACGGTCAGCGGGATGATTTACGGAACGTTTTTCTAAGGTTTCAATATGGATAAGAATAATGAATCAACCACTTTTACAGTCAAGGCTATCGGGGTAATTCACAGTCCGTTTACGCACCCTAAAGAGGCGCCGATTCAGCCGGCGTTTGCCAAGGGGGCTGAGGGTGTGGTCGAAGTATTTGAGCCTTATGCGGCAGCACTGAAAGACCTGGATGGCTTTGAGCGGATATGGCTGATTTTCTATTGCGACAGGGCCGCTGACTGGAAACCGCTGTGCAAACCGTACTTAGATACGGTGGAACGAGGGTTGTTTGCCACCCGCTCGCCGGCACGGCCCAATCCGATCGGTATTTCTTCCGTGCGATTGACGCGGATTGAAGGCAACCGGCTTTTTGTGCAGGATATTGATGCATTGGACGGAACGCCCTTACTGGATATTAAGCCCTATTCGGGCAAATTTGATACGTTTCCGACCCAGCGCAACGGCTGGATGGATACTGTGGATACAAGCAATCCCAAAGCGGACGGCCGATTCTGGAAACCGCAAACGGGAAAATAAGTAGCTTGTAAAAGGATACGATGAGAACGAAAAAATTGAAAATTTTGTTTTTGTGCACGGGTAATTCCTGCCGCAGCCAGATGGCCGAGGGGTGGGCGAGGCATTTAAAGGGCGATTGTATTGAGCCGTACTCGACGGGGATTGAAACGCACGGCCTTGACCTTGTTGCCGTCAAAGTGATGGCCGAGGCGGGCGTGGATATTTCGGGCCATCGGTCAAAGTATGTGGATGAACTGAAAGACATTTCCTTTGATTACGTGATTACCGTCTGCGACCACGCTTATGAGCATTGCCCGTTATTTTCGGGAAAGACCAGGGTCATTCATGTTGGTTTTGACGATCCGCCGAGGTTAGCTAAAGAAGCCAAGACAGAACGGGAAGCCGCCGATTGCTATCGGCGTGTGCGCGACGAGATTCGGGTGTTTGTGGAGACGCTGCCGGGGGCACTGGAACAATAGTATGGAAACAGTGAAAGCTCAGGGCTTAAACATTTTTGAACGATATTTGACCGTCTGGGTCATCCTGTGCATTGTCGGCGGGATTGTCGCCGCCAGTTCCCTGCCGTGCAATCCCGGCATTTTCATCGTGATCGGAGCGGCGATTCTGCAAGGGAAAGTCTTCTGGGCGACACTCATGCTGGCGATGTTCGCCATTGGTTTCAGCCTGCCGCTGGGAGCGGTATTGTTGGGAATTTCGTTAAGCAAGGTCAGCCTCGCTGCCAGGGGTGCCGACGCCGCGATTCGCTGGATCGCCGGAGTGGTTCTCGTCATCGCGGGGTTTTATTTTCTGCTCACGTTTTGAGAAGCATTAATTTTGATGAACCGACACTTGAAAATCAACATCTGTTGAAAAAGGAAAAATAAAATGCTGGACACGAAAACAAAAGAACTGATTGCTATTGGCGCCTCGGTGGCCTGTAATTGCCATCCTTGTGTGAAGTACCATATCGGCAAAGCATGTGAACTGAATATAGACTCTGAACTAATAAAGCAAGCTGTTGAAGTTGGCAAAATGGTTCGTAAAGGCGCCGCAAGCCAAATGGACGAATTGCTTGGGGAATTGTCATAATACACGGAGGATTTACGGGTATGGAATCGAAGGAAAAAATCAGAGACGCCGTCCGAAAAGGGTATGCCGAAGTCGCAAAGACCGGCAGCGGCTGCTGCGGTTCTTCTGGGCCGGATAAATTGGCTGCGGGGATTGGCTATTCGGCACAAGAGTTGGCGGCTCTGCCCGAGGGCGCGAATATGGGTCTTTCCTGCGGCAATCCCACGGCGCTGGCGGATTTGAAGGCCGGTCAGGTGGTTCTGGATTTGGGCAGCGGCGCCGGTTTTGACGTATTTATCGCGGCCAAAAAGGTCGGGCCGACCGGACGGGTTATCGGCGTGGATATGACGCCAGAGATGCTGAATAAGGCGCGAAGCAGTATGGGTCATTTTGAGAAGAAAACAGGGCTGTCGAATGTGGAATTTCGTCTGGGGGAAATTGAGCATCTGCCGGTGGCGGACGGATCCGTAGATGTGGTGATTTCCAACTGCGTGATTAACTTGTCGCCGGATAAGCCGCAGGTCTGGCGGGAAATCGGGCGTGTATTGAAACCCGGCGGCAAAGCGTGCGTGTCGGATTTGGCGTTGAAAAAGCCGCTGCCTGAAGCCATTCGTGAGATGGTTGCAGCGTTGGTGGGCTGCGTAGCCGGGGCGGTGCCGATTGACGACACGGTGAAAATGGCCGAAGACGCCAAGCTCGCGAATATCCGGTGGACAGAAAAGGAATACGCTGTCGATGTGATGGAAAACTGCAATGACCGGCTGTATCAGTCAGTCAAAGAGGCTTTGCCGCAGGGCGAAAAACTTTCGAATTATATTGTCAGCGTCAATCTGTCGGCGGAGAAATCAAAATGAGTATTGATAAAACAAAGCAAGCCGGATTAGGTTTGTTTGAGCGGTATCTGACGGTGTGGGTGATTTTGTGCATTATCGGCGGGATTGTGCTGGGCAAGGTCGCGCCACAGTTTGCAAAGTCGCTCGACGGGATGTCGATTTATGTCGGCGGCGCGCCGGTGGTGTCGATTCCGATTGCGATATGCCTGTTTTTTATGATGTACCCGATTATGGTCAAGATAGATTTTGCCGAGGTCTTGCAGGCGGGCAAAAGCATCAAGCCGGTGGGGTTGACATTATTTGTCAATTGGGCGATTAAGCCGTTCACAATGTATTTTATCGCGTTGTTTTTCTTAGGGACGCTGTTTTACGGATTGATTGGGCCGGAAGCGATGGACATTGTAAAGATGCCGTTTGGGCTGGATTTGCCGGTGGGAGCGACATACGGCGTAGGAACTATTATCGAAACGAACAGCGTCAAAATGCTCGAGGTGCCGCTGTGGCGAAGTTATTTAGCTGGCTGCATCCTGCTGGGCATTGCTCCGTGTACGGCGATGGTTCTCGTATGGGGATATCTTGCCAAAGGTAATGATGGGCATACGTTGATAATGGTTGCTATTAATTCTCTGTCAATGTTGTTTCTGTATGGGCCTCTTGGCGGTTTCCTTTTGGGTGTTGGTAAACTGCCCGTCCCCTGGCAGGCTCTTTTATTGTCGATAGTGATTTATGTGGCTCTGCCATTATTTGCCGGATTCATCTCCCGCAAATGGATTATCGCTCATAAAGGCCGCGACTGGTTTGAAGGGAAATTTATGCATGTCTTAACACCTATAACAATCATTGCTTTGTTGGCAACACTGGTATTACTTTTCTCTTTCAAGGGTGAGACCATCCTTTCAAATCCGTTGATTATACTTTGGATTGCAATTCCACTGTTTATACAAACATGTCTTATTTTCGGGATTGGGTACTGGCTATCCAGAGTGCTGAAATTGTCATATCAAGATGCGGCTCCTTCAGCAATGATAGGAGCTTCAAATCATTTTGAGGTAGCAATAGCAACATCAACGATGCTGTTTGGCCTGTCGTCGGGGGCGGCCCTGGCGACGGTAGTCGGCGTATTGATTGAAGTGCCGGTGATGCTGATGCTGGTCAAAATCTGTCTAAGAACGCAACGATGGTTTGATAGATGAGATTGAAACTATGAAAAAGATTCAGATTTTAGGTACGGGCTGCCCCAAATGCAGACAACTGGCTCAGTGCGCCGAACAGGCGGCCAAAGAACTGGGCATTGCTTATGAATTGGAAAAAGTAACGCAGATTAACGACATTATGAAATTCGGCGTGATGATGACGCCGGCATTGGCTATCGACGGCCAGGTGAAATCCGCAGGCAAGGTACTAACACTTGTGGAAATGAAAAAGTTTCTGCAATAAACGCTTTTTCGGAAAGGATATAAAAATGGCGGAACAAAATAGTTGTATGTGTTCGGGCGGCCCGAAACTGATTTTCGCCTGTTCCGGCGCCGCGGATGTCGGTGCGATTGCGGATGCGGCGGCACGGAAATTGACCCGCGACGGCGTCGGCAGGATGTTTTGTCTGGCCGGTATTGGCGGACGGATTGACGGTATTATGAAGACAACCGAATCGGCCAGTAAAATTCTGGCCATTGACGGCTGTCCGCTCAACTGTGTCAAACAGTGCCTCGAAAAAGCGGGCTTTCCCAATTTTAAACATCTACGGCTCGCCGACCTGGGTCTTGAAAAGTGCAAAAGCCCGGTAAACGAGGCAAATATCGCTAAGGTCGCGGCACGAGGCGCTGAATTGCTGGCGAATTAAATTTCCGCTGCGCAAAAAACCGAATACTCCCTTCACTCATGAAAGGTTTGGCAAATGAAACCGTATGCCAAAATGGGAATTGTTGTCGCCCTGATTGCGGCTGTGGGAGCGATTGTCATTGTCAAAAACGGCGGGATTCCTTCCTGCTGCAGCCCTTCCGTGCTTTTTGAACAACCGCCTCAGTCGGCCCCGCAGCCGGCGGCCGCTGAAACTCCGCCGACTAAAGCGGACGACAAAACTTCCGTTCCTCTGCCGAGACTGGTCGATTTGGGGGCGGGTAAATGTATTCCGTGCAAAATGATGGCTCCAATTCTGAAAGAACTGAAAGAACAATATAAAGGCCGATTAGACGTGGTTTTTATTGACGTCTGGGAAAAGCCCGCCGAGGCAAAGAAATACCGTATCGATATTATCCCCACGCAGATTTTTTATGACGCCTCCGGCAAAGAATTGTTCCGTCACGAAGGATTTTTCTCCAAGGAAGAAATTCTGTCCAAATGGAAAGAGCTGGGAGTGATGTTTCCCGGATGACGAAACCTTACTTTTTCTATAGGAAAAGAAAATTATGAAAACCAAACTGTATGTAGTATTCGGTGTAGTTGTGTTTTTGTCAGGTTCTTCTTCAATTTGCGCGGATGAAAAATCCGCCGCACCAAAGATTGTTCAGGATGTTTATCCCGGCCTGACCTGGGGGGCCTTGGCGTATGCGTCGGACAGCGGCTGATTTCTGAAAGCGTTTTACGGTTTAATCGCTCGAAAAACCGTATGATAGGCTTCATCATAGAATCTCATAGCAAAACCCCCTGCGTCCAGTGTATTCCATATATTAGTGCCGGTTACAGGATTGACGACATTGAAAACAGCCTGGTCATTGCAGTAGGTGACATGCCCGTCGCTGAACAAGGCATTGAGTCCATAAATTTTATTGCTCTGATGGCTTGTGCTGTTTCTGTTGTGAATGACGTCTGTGGTTTGCGGCAAATTGGGGTTGAGATTGGTATATTTCATCCCAAGCTCTTCAGGGGCCCCATCGGCAAGAAGCTTAGGCCTTATCTCGTTCGGGTAATAGGTATATCCTATTCGCACCCACGGATTAGTGTTCGCCTCGATATTATATGCCTGATTCAGGGTACCCCACGGTTCCGGGTTTATATAGGATTCATACTTATATTGCGGCAGCGAATTGCCGGGGCAGTAAAATATTTCCGGAACATCCATATAGCCCGCTTCATACAGACGGGCAAATCGTAACGGGAGGGGTGTCACACCATCGGCTTTCAGAAATACCGCATCGTCCTTTCGATACACAACATAAGAATGTTTTTCCCTGGTTTTGTTATCATTGCCCATATCGGACGGCAAAAATTCATCGTGTGCCTGGGCGTACATTTTCATTGCGCCCCCTATCTGCCCGAGCCGACCGGCGCAAATGACCCGCTTGGCGTAGTCTTTGGCTCTTCTCAGACCGGGAAGAAGAACTGAAAGCAATAACGCGATAATCGCAATAACCACCAGGAGTTCAATTAACGTAAAGCCCGTGTTTTTCTTTTTGTATATCATTTTTCAATCCTTTACTTGAAACAGTTACAAATCCGCCCTGAGCCCTTTTTGTATCGATGCACTACTCATTCCCTATTCATGCACCTCACTTCGGGCCCGCGTTGGAAACCAACGCGGGCCTGAATCATCTTGTGATTAAAATCAATATTTACACGGCTTCATTAGTTGCCGCAATTGTCCAGTGTATCCGTGCAATTCAGCCAAGCATCAACGATAAGCGCCTTGAGATCGTCTATATCTACAAGACAGTCTTCATTTTGATCCCCCGCATTATAAGCGTTTCCTGTGTCTATATGGGAGGCATCGCAGGCATCTGTTCCGACGACAATCTGAACTGTATCAGAGGTTTGTGCCGCACCGTCGTTCGCGGTCAGCCTAAACTGATAATCCCCTCGCTCAGTAATGGTCACGGATGTATCCACCGTATTATTCGGGCTGATCACGGCTGTGGCGGGGCCGGCAATCCGTTCCCACAGATAGGTTAAGGCCGGCGGCGTCGGCAAGCCGTCATCCGACACGGTCCCGTCCAGATTAATCACCTTGGGTAAGCCCCAGGTTATCTGGTCAGGGCCTGCATTGACGACAGGCGGAAAATTATCATTCACATAGAAAGACCACTCCTCACCCGGGATAATAACGGGAATATGACTCGAATCGTGGCAATCCACAAACCAGTAATACGTTACATTATTGGCCAGAGTACCAAAATTGGGGAAATTAATCGAGTTCAGAGCAACAGTTGAAACGCCGTTGCCCAGCGTCACTTTATTCATTTGCGGACGGTTTGGATCTTTGCCAAAGTAAACATCGCAGTAAATCGGGTACGCTTGTTTAAGGACTAGTGTCTGTTGCGGATACGGGTCCGTGTCATTCCCGCGCATTTATCCCCAAGGGACTTGTCCCTACCGAAGGGGGAAGGCGGGAATCCAGTTTTTGGGCCGATACGCCTGTTTTTTCTATACGCAATTTTTGTTTTCGTCTTTCCGCAACAAGAACTATCTATCGTTGTCATTTTTGAACGTGCAGAAACACCCCGTCGAATGAACCAAAAAATGTTACATAAAAATTTGAATTATTCTGGAATGAAGACCAGGGTAGAGTTTCATAACTATATGTAGATAATGGACATATAAATAGACAATAAAGGATATAAAAGATATACATGTTCCAGTAGAAAAAATTAAAAAAATTGCTTTACAACTTTTATAATTTGCGATACACTATTATCAGTGGTGAAGTGGTGTGTTTGTGTGTGGTGTGTGTGTCAGTAAAGAGGTAGTAGCATGATGTTTTAGTTTCGGAGGAAAGACAGATGAGAAAGAAAATTGTAGCTGCATTTCTTGTAGCAGGCATTTCTTGTGATGATTCCTCCTGGTCTGGGCGGACGGACTCTGCCTGGTAAGCGTTTCTGTAAAGATAAAATAATTGAACAGTGGATTACAGAGTCCATTCGTTGCGGCCTCAACAAAAAGAGTTGTGATTTAATTTCGGAGGAAAGACAGATGAAAAGAAAAATTGTAGCAGTGTTTCTTGTAACATGCATTTCTTGTATTGCCGGTGCGGCGGATACGATTGCGCCCTTACCTGTTGCCGACATAGGCTCTAACGCAAGCGGTTTGCTCTCCGTGAAGTACAACGGCACGACCTATACGACCGCACAATTGGGGGTCGGCACAACGACCCGGTATTATGCTGTCAGTGATGGGCTGGTTCCGCCAGGTGATTCGGGTGTCAGGGCTGTATGGGTCGAAGGAACCGGAGTTCCAGTGGATCTTTTTGTGATTCCCAATAGCAGCACTGCAAAATCAAACGACGGTGCCTCTCGTGCAGATAACTTCGCATGGGCCGGCAATGGCAGCAATGCCTCTGACATGTCAACCATGGACGCTCTGCCCTATATGGAGACTATGTTTGCCAACCCGGCAACAGTCATCTTTTACTTTGAGCGCGGCACAGGTTACGACCTCGGTAATGTTTATGGCATCACGGGTGGTGTTTTAGGAGCTCCAATCGCCCTGACTGCGGCCGCTTGGACCCCCACCGCGATTGCTTACAGTGGCGGCAGCGTCAAAGCTTATTCGCTGACTTTTGACCTGCCCGTTAACGGAGTTCGATTTGCGGTTCCGGGTGGCGATGCACTCACCGTTTGCACGATTCCCGAACCGGCCACGCTGAGCATTCTGGCAATCGGTGGTCTGTTGGCGCTGCGTCGTCGTAAGTAAGAGAAGGTTGTGTCGTTTTATTGGTTTAGACGCATCTTTTCGACAGTGACAAACCATGGCGGGTACTGAACCTATCGGTACCCGCTTTTTTATCTTGAAGTTTCGAGATGAACTTGAATTCTGAAATTGTTTATTGTTTTATAGAATAATATGGCGGATTTAAATCGAAATGTTTCTTATTTTGGGGGATAATTACAATGCGAAATTGCTTGCTTCTTTCATGTCTTACCTTATTGTTGCCTGCGATGTGTTCGGCCGGAACCGTTACAGGTGAGCTGAAAGTCTGGCACAAGGTTACGATTACGTTTGACGGCCCAAATACCAATGAGCAGGCAACGCCCAATCCCTTCACGGATTTCCGGCTGAATGTGACATTTACCGGGCCCTCGGGGCAAATCTATCTCGTCCCGGGATATTACGCTGCCGATGGAAACGCCGCCAATACCAGTGCCGATCTCGGAAATAAGTGGCGCGTGAACTTTATTCCGGACGAAGCCGGCCAGTGGAGTTATACTGTTTCTTTCCGAAGCGGAACGATGATCAATATCGATTTAAATGCCTCGGCCGGAAGCAGTGCCGGATATTTCGATAACGAGGGGGATTCGTTTACAATTATCCCTTCAGATAAGACCGGTAATGATTACCGTGCCAAAGGGATGCTCCGGTATGTCGGCGGACATCATCTCCAGTTTGCCGGAGACAAAAGCTATTATTTAAAAGGCGGTGCTGACAGTCCTGAAAACTTTCTGGGCTATTATGAATTTGACCAGACGTTCGACGGCGGCGGTACCAGTACGCCTGGACTGATCGATGGTTTACATCAGTATGGACCTCATGCCGTTCACTGGCAGCCCGGCGACCCAACCTGGGGCAATGGCAAAGGAAAAAATATCATCGGCGCCATCAACTATCTCGGCAGCAAGGGAATGAATACTATTTATTTTCTGACTTACAACATTGACGGCGGAGACGGCAGAGATACCTGGCCCTGGACTTCAACCACCGAACGCTATCGTTTCGATACCTCCAAACTCGACCAGTGGGAAGTTGTCTTTTCCCAGATGGACGCAAAAGGGGTTCAGCTTCATGTGGTAACCACCGAAGCGGAAAATGATCACGGTCTCGGAGGCGGATTTACTAATGAACGAAAGATGTACTATCGGGAACTGGTGGCGCGATTCAGTCATCATCTTGCCGTAATCTGGAATATCGGTGAAGAGAATGGAAACACCAATGCGGAACGAAAAATGTACGCCGAATATATTCATTCCCTTGACCCGTACGATCATCCGGTCACTGTACACACTTTCTCTGGGCAGGCCAGTACATTCTACGACGGGCTTTTTGGCGATCCGTATTTTGAGGCGACCTCCATCCAGGGATCCGGAAGCAGTTATAACGCATGGGCGATTGAACTGCGGCAGGATTCTGCCTCCGCAGGCCGCCCGTGGGCGATATACGGAGATGAACAGGGGCCTGCGGTGGATGACCAGATGAACAACCTGGATACGCTTCGCAAAGGGGCTTTGTGGGGCAACCTTATGGGCGGAGGAGCGGGAGTCGAATGGTACTTCGGATACCAGGGTACATTTGGCGATGTGCAGTCCGAGGACTGGACCGTTGCGGAGCCGTTATGGAATATGACCCGGATTGCTCTTGATTTTTTCCAGAATAATCTGCCTTTTGAAGAGATGGAGCCGGATAATGCGTTAACCAGTTCAACCAGCGATTATTGTTTTGCCAAAGAGGGTCAGGTATATGCCGTATATTTGCCCAATGGAGGAACGACCAATATTTCCCTGCCCTCCGGTTCATATCAAATTCGATGGTTTGATCCCCGCAACGGCGGTTCACT
>Ga0315294_10001429_pt1 | contig 25960 bp, 34 predicted proteins | sample YL17G13_40_MG_FD_203626 | JGI IMG/M metagenome (GOLD analysis project Ga0315294, IMG submission 203626) | Sediment microbial communities from Yellowstone Lake, YNP, Wyoming, USA - YL17G13_40 | ecosystem: Environmental > Aquatic > Freshwater > Lake > Sediment | place: USA: Wyoming | collected... | reverse complement strand
TTCATCCGGAGAACAGGTTGATGCGATTTTAAAACTTCCCGATAGCAAAATTCTGCCGATTGACGCCAAGTTTCCATCAGAAAACTTTGAAAAGATGATAAATACAGCATCGGAAACGGAAAAAAACTTTTATAAAAAGACCTTTCTGGAAGATGTAAAATTCAAAATTAACGATATTGCTTCAAAATACATATTACCATCGGAAGGAACAGTTGATTTCGCCTTAATGTATATTCCAGCCGAGGCAATATATTATGAAATAGTTAATAATATCGGCAGAGAATTCGATTTAGCAAATTATGCCTGGTCAAAAAAAGTTATTTTGACTTCTCCAAATACTATTTATTTAACCTTGAGAACAATTGAGCACTGGTTCCGCGATACTCAAATTTCCAGGCAGACTCAGGAAATTTTGAAAAAACTTGCTAAAGTCCATCAAGACGCCGAAACATTAATGGAGGACTTTAGGAAACTGGGCAGTCACTTGAGAAATGCCAGTTCTGCCTATGGCGATTCTGAAAGACGCCTTTCTCTGCTTGACGAGAAGGTTGAAAAATTGGTAGAAATAGGGGAGACTAAACAATTAGAAAAACCAAATAAAAAAAGACAATAATTATGTTAGCAGTAATCAAAACCGGAGGCAAGCAATACCTTGTATCACCGGGTCGAAAAATAAAAATTGAGAAGATTGACAAGCCCGCCTCCGCCAAGGCTTCGGCGGGCAAGGAAGAAGGTCAAGAAGTAATTTTTGACGAGGTTTTATTATTACAGAAAGGAAATAAATTAGAAATTGGAACCCCTTTAGTGAAAGGGGCAACAGTAATTGGGAAAATTTTAAGGCAGAGCAAAGCAAAAAAGTTAATCGTTTTTAAGTATAGAGCTAAAACCCGCTACAAAGTAAAAAAGGGCCATCGCCAACCCTTTACCGAAGTAGAAATATTAAAAATAGAACCTTAAAATCTATATAGAACAAAGGGGGGGAAAGATGACAACAAAAGAAGAAGAACTTATTTGTGTCCACACCGTTGAAGCCGCTCTGATTGGTATTTGCCGAAAAGGAAATCAAATTGGGGTAAGTAGGGGAGAAAGCAGAATTCTAACTAGTGCAATTTTTTATGCCTTTTCCCGACTTGCCAAAGAATTTCCACAAAGATTTCCGCATGTCTACTTTACAGAGGGACCACAAGGAACAGTCCCAATTTCGAAAGGAATAGAAGATATTCTCTTTGATATGGGAGCATGCGGTCTTACTCGGCTTGGCGGGGACTTTAGGACAGAGGTAATCCCGAAGGAAACAAAATTAGTATGGAAAGAATCATTGGAAAATAGTGTTTCGTTAGAAACGCTAGAAGAACTTATTATTTTAAGCGGTAGATTTAAAGAACTCGTCCAAGAATTTAAAGGGGAAAAACAAGCGAGAAGAAAAATTTGTTTTCATCAAAACAACGTCAGAGACTAGCCTCAAAAACTAGTCTCTTTTCATTTGAAGGAATTTATTACAAAGACCTTTCTTTGTTAAGAAAAGTTTTTTACTTTCTGCCTTCCAAAGCAGAGCCCAAAGTTTCTTCGTCGGCGTACTCTAATTCTCCACCGACTGGCAGGCCCCGGCCCAACCGGGTGATTTTTTTTGCCAAAGGTTTTAATAATCTTTCCAGATATAAAGCAGTAGATTCGCCTTCTGTTGTTGGATTAACAGCAATGATAATTTCTTTAATTTCTGGATGATTCTTTACCATTTCTTCTAATTCTTTTGTTCTTAATTTTTCAATATCTGCTTTTTTTAATCTTGAAACCGTTCCACCTAAAATAAAATAAAGGCCATTGTATTTTTTTGTCTTTTCAATGACTAGCAAATCGGTTTCTTTTTCAATTATGCAAAGCAAACTTTTATCTCTCGAAGGATTGGCGCAAATCTGACAGAGCTCCCCTTCACTCTGAAAAGGATTAAAACAAAGGGGGCAAATTTTTATTGCCGATTTGAGGTCGGAAATTGCGCCTGTTAAATTTTCAATTTCTTCTTTTGATAATTTTAATAAATAAAAAACAAACCGGGCAGCAGTTCTGGGACCTACCGTCGGAAACTTAGAAAATAAATCAATAAGTTTTTTAATAGATGGCGGAAACATTTATTCACCGAGCCTCGCTCCAGCGAGGCGAAGGTAAAAATGAGAACAAAGTTCTCATTGCTCTTCAGAATACCCCTTTTCTAAATTTCTAAAGCTTACTATTCTTTCATCAAAATATAATTCAACGCTTCCTACCGGGCCATTTCGGTGCTTGGCAATAATTATGTCAGCAATATTTTTTCTCGGAGTTTCCGGTCGATATCTGTCCTCCCTGTATATAAACAAAACTACGTCCGCATCCTGTTCCAAACTTCCGCTTTCACGAAGGTCGGCTAATCTCGGCCTTTGGGGAGACCTCTGCTCTACTGCTCTCGACAGCTGAGAAATGGCTAAGACCGGAATATTAAGCTCTCTGGCTAAACCTTTGAGAGACCTGGAAATTTCGGTTACCTGCTTAACTATTTGGTCACCGGGATTTCTCGGCTCCATCAATTGCAAATAATCAACTATAATCAACCCTAATCCTTTATCTGCCTGCAGCCGCCTTGACATTGCCCTCATTTGTAAAATATTTGAAGAAGCGGCATCGTCAATATAAATTGGGGCCTCAGAAAGTATTCCCATTGCCTGCTGAATTTTGACAAAATCATTATCATCGCCCTCTTCGGAAAGTCTTCCTGTTCTCAGTCTCCACAAATCCACATTAGCCAAGCTGGCAATCAATCTATCGACCACCTGGTCTATTGACATCTCTAAAGAAAATATACCTACTGGCACTTTTTGGGAAATAGCAATGTTAGCAGCAATATTTGCGGCTAAGGCACTTTTCCCGAGACCTGGCCGGGAAGCTAAAATTATTAAATCGGATTTCTGAAGACCAGCCAAAATATTATCTAAGGCAGTAAAACCAGTGGGCAGACCTCGAAGACCTCCCTGATGTTTAGATAGCTTATCAATTCTCTCAAAGGCGTCTTCCAGGGTTGCTTTAACCAGTATGAAATTTTGGCTTAATGATTTTTGGGCAATACTAAAAATTTTTTTCTCAGCCTGGTCCAAAAGCAAATCAGTATCTTCAGTCTCGTTGTACCCCAAAATCCCAATTTCATGGGAGGCAGCAATTAAATCCCTTAAAATCCTTTTTCTTTGGACGATTTTAGCGTAATTTAAGACATGGCTGGCAGTAGGGACGGAATTAACCAACTCAGTCAAATAGCCGTTTCCCCCAATTTCTTCAAGTTTCCCCCTTTCTCGAAGGCGGTTGGAAAGGGACAGAAAATCAATCGGTTCTCCCTTTTCAAATAGGTCCGAGGCGGCCTGGTAGATTTCCTGATGCGAACCGCGGTAAAAATCCCGAGGTGCCAAAAAATCAACCACTTTAACTATGGCATCTTTATCGAGCATTAGACAGCCTAACAAAGATTGCTCGGCTTCAATTGACTGTGGAGGTAATTTTTCGGGAAGTTCGTTTGCCATATACCATAATTTAACACGGCCAAAAGGAATTGGCAAGCTCCCTAATTTTGAGGTAAAATTAAAGGCGATGAAGCTTTGCTTCATCTTCACTTTCGCTTTTATTACATAAAAGCTCAGTATATGAGGATTGGTCTTATTTCATTTCATTCATTTTATCAGCCGGGGGGAGTAAAAAGGCATGTTTTGGGGTTGAAGGAAGAATTTAAAAAAAGAGGAATTTACTCAAAAATTATCGCTCCGAGACGGAACTGGTTAGAAGATTACGGCAAGGATGTGATTCTTTTAGGAACCTCTTTTCCTCTAAGTTTTAGCGGCGGCCAGTCCGATTTTGACATAAATTTTAATCCCTTAGCCATTGATAGAGTCCTGAAAAAAGAGGAGTTCGATGTCTTACATTTCCATAATTTTGGTTTTCCTTCGACCTGGCAAATTTTAGAAAAATCTGAGTCCCTAAATATTTTGACTTTTCATGCCAACATCGGGGGTAGTAAATTTTTGAAAAGATTTCCGATTTTTCTTTATCTCCTTAATAAAATAGTCCAATGGAAAATTGATGGGATAATTGGTGTGGCTCCCTTAAATCTTAAAGTTTTCAAAGATTTTAAGGGACCGAAAGTGGTTGTTCCGAACGGGATAGATTTGGAAGAATTTAATCCTCGGGTTCCAAAATTAAAGAAATTCTGCGATGGTAAAATTAATATTCTATTTGTTGGACGGATTGAAAAAAGAAAGGGACTAATTTATTTGCTTAAAGCTTTTAAGATTCTAACTCGGAAGTTTCCTAATTTGCGACTGATAATAGTGGGGGAAGGTGAACTCAAAGAATATTGCCAAAATTATGTAAAAGAAAACAGCTTAAAGGAAGTCTGCTTTGAAGGACAGATTGCGGGTCCAAAACTCCCGTCTTATTATCGAACTTGTGATATTTATTGTAGTCCGGCGATTTACGGAGAGAGTTTTGGAATAGTTTTGATTGAGGCGATGGCTTCAAGCGTTCCGGTTGTTGCCTTTGCCAATGAAGGTTATAGAAAAGTATTGAAAAAAGGCAAAGGAAGAAGATTTTTAGTTAGGCCAAAAGATTACAAAACCTTAGCCAAAAAATTGGAGATTTTGATTAAAAACCCAAAATTGAGAAAAGAAATGGGAGAATGGGGGGTTAAAGAAGCTAAAAAATATTCCTGGCCCAAAATCGCCGAAAAAGTCTTAAATTTTTATCGCTTATGCCAAAAAGAGAAACAAAAACGAGAAAAAGGAAGGTCCTCTCTCGAGCAAACTTTTGCTAAAATCCTCAGCAAATTATACAAAAGAGATATCTTAGATTGGCTAAAGAAACTAAAAATAGTTTAAATTTTTTTAACTTTTGGACCTTCCTTGGTGTCCTCAACCCAATAGCCCATTTTTTTGATTTTTTGCCTTATTTCATCAGCTTTTTGCCATTGTTTTAATTCTCTAAATTCCTCTCTTTCTCTTAATAATTTAATAATTTCTTCCGGAACTCTAACTTTTTTTATCTCTAAAAGTTTTAAACCGAGGACAGAGTCAAATTTATTTATTAGATTTAAAACCTGGTTGGCCATTTCATTATCGAATTGCTCGATTTTATTTAATTTTTTTATTAAATTAAATATTGCAGCTAATGCCTTTGGTGTATTTAAACCATCGTCCATTGCTTTTTCGAAATCTTTTTTAGCTTTTAAGAGTAAACCTTTAATTAATTTTAAACTTTGCCTTGAAACTTTAACCTTTGTCTTTCGGCTTATTTCATCTAAAAATACTTTTATTCTTTCTGCCGCTTTTTCCGCACTTTTAATTCCCTTAAAAGTAAGATTTATTTTCTGTCTATAATGATTGCTTAGCAAAAAATATCTAATCGCTCTCCAGCTATAATCCATTTTAAATAAATCTCTTAAGGTGTAAAAATTGCCCAAAGATTTACTCATTTTCTTTCCTTCCACTAAAAGATGTTCATTATGAAGCCAGAAATTAACAAATTTTTTCCCCGTATATGCTTCCGATTGAGCAATTTCGTTTTCGTGGTGAGGGAAAATAAGGTCAACTCCGCCAGTATGAATATCAAAAGTTTTTCCAAGATATTTCATTGACATTACCGAGCATTCTAAATGCCAGCCCGGTCTAACCTTACCCCATTTTGTCTGATAAAAAATTCCTCTTTTTAATTCATCTAGCGTACTCCTTTTTAATAAAGTAAAGTCTCCAGGAGCATCTTTTTGGTATTCATCTAAATCAACTCTGGCACCAGGTTTAATTTTTCTTAGATCCATTCTTGATAATTTTCCATAATTTTTGAATTTTGAGATATCAAAATAAACACTGTGAAGTTTTTCGTAGGCATACCCTTTTTTTTCTAAAGATTCGGTAAATTTTATCATTTCTTGAATATTTTCCGTTGCCTTAGGATAAAAAGTCGCTTTTTTAATATTTAAAGTTTCTAAATCATCAAAAAATTCCCTTGTGTATTTTTCGGTAAAGTCTTTCAAGCTCATCTTTGCTATTTTTGAATTTCGGATGCTCTTATCATCGATATCGGTAATATTCATCGCATGTTTTACTTTATATCCCTTATATTCTAAATATCTTCTTAGAATATCGGCGAAAACATAAGAACGGAAATTTCCGACATGAGCGAAGTCATAAGCCGTTGGGCCGCAAGTGTAAATTCTAACCTGACTATTTTTAATTGGTTTAAAAATTTCTTTTTTTCTCGATAAAGTATTATAAAATCTCAACATATTTATTTAAAAAGATTTGTACTTAAATATCTCTCTCCGCCGTCGGGAAATAAAACAACAACTAAAGCATCTTTCAGGCCTTTGATTATTTGTAAGGCTCCAAACATTGCTGCCCCCGAAGACATGCCAACAAAAATACCCTCTTTTTTAGCAATTTCCCTGGCTATTTTATAAGCATCTTCATCTTTTACATTTATCTTTTTATCTAGTCGATTTTTATCATAAATGCCGGGTTTATAAGCCTCTTTCATATTTTTTAACCCTTGAATCTTATGGCCTAATAATGGTTCTATTCCGATAATTTGAATTTTTGAATTATATTTTTTTAATTTTTTTGAAACTCCCATTAAGGTACCGGCTGTTCCCATACCGGCAACAAAATGGGTAATTTTACCTGCGGTATCTCGCCATATTTCTTCGGCCGTGCCGTAATAATGAGCTTTCCAATTGTCAGGATTATTGAATTGGTCAGCCAACCAATATTTTTTATTTTTTCTCGCCATTTCATAAGCTTTCTCAATGGCTCCGTCGGTGCCATCTTTGGCTGGGGTAAGTAAAATTTTAGCCCCCAAAGCTTTTAAAATTTTCCCTCTCTCTATGCTCATTGATTCTGGCATAGTTAATAACAGTTTATATTCCTTTATAGCGCAAACCAAAGCTAAACCGATTCCCGTATTTCCACTTGTTGCTTCCAAAACGATTTTGTTTTTATTTAGTTCTTTTCTCTTTTCAGCTCCTTCAATCATAGATAAGGCAATTCTATCTTTAACTGAGCCACCGGGATTAAAAGACTCAAGTTTAGCATAAAGTTCTACTTTTTTATTAGGATTCAGACTGTTTATTTTCACTAAAGGCGTATTACCGATTAATTGTAAAATATTTTTATACATATTAATTTATTCTACCATCTTTCAATGAATTTTCAATTCATTTCAGTAGGCGATGAAGCTAAAGCTTCATCTTCATCTTCGCTTCCTTCGGAAGCTCGATTTTTGATTTTTTTGAAAATTTGTGATAAGATTCTTAAAAGAGGATCTTATCCTTAAATAATTGTGACATTAGAAATTCAGACATTTTTATTAGCCATGACTCCGATAGGAGAACTAAGAGCAGCTTTACCTACAGCGTTGGTTATCTATCATTTAAATTGGCCTATTGCTTATTTTATTTCAGTAATGGGAAATTTAATGCCGGTGGTGTTCCTTCTTTTGTTTTTAAGACCGGTTTCCAGCTGGCTTTCCAGAAAATCTAATTTTTTCCAGAATTTTTTTTCTTGGTTTTTTGAGAAAACCCGAAAGAACTCTCAGTCCGAGATGAAAAAATACAGCTATTTAGCTCTAGTTACTTTTGTAGCCATTCCTCTTCCTCTTACCGGAGGCTGGACTGGTTCCATTATTGCTTTTTTATACCAGATTCCTTTTAAAGTGGCCTTTCCTTTAATTGCTTTGGGGGTTATGATAGCTGGAATAATAGTTTTATTTGCTACTAAAACTGGAATTGTTATAGAAAAGTATTTTGGCTGGCCAGTCTTGCTGGGGGTTTTACTGGTGCTGGGATTGTGCTGGTATTTGTATAATAAGAAGAAAAAAATATGTTAAAGAAATCTGACATCATCATTAGTATTATCATTGGGTTTTTAATTGGGGTTTTATTTTTAATCATTTTTAAAAACGTTGGGGCAGAAATACCTTACAGATGGTTATTGCCAATAGTTTTTCCTTTCCTTACCTTGTTGGGAATGTTCCTGGCCGCATTTATTAGTAGAAAGATTTTAATAGTCTGGCAGGCAGCAAAGTTCCTTCTAGTAGGCGCTTTGAATACTTTTATTGATTTAGGAATTTTGAACTTTTTAATGTTGATATCGGGCATTGCTTCTGGTATTTTGTATTCTGGTTTTAAAGGAATTTCTTTTATGATAGCTATGATTAATTCTTATTTTTGGAATAAATTCTGGATCTTCAGAAGATCTGAGACGACAGCTCCAGGAAAAGAATTTCTCCGGTTTTTCATCATCAGCGCCATTGGCTTTGGCATTAATGTAAGCGTGGCTTCTTTAGTAGTAAATGTTATTGGCCCACAGTTTGGATTAATAGCTAAAGTTTGGGCTAATATAGGAGCGATTGTTGCCACTTTTTGTGGAATGGCCTGGAATTTTATCGGCTATAAATTTATCGTTTTTAAGAGCTGAGCGAAGCGAAACCCCGCCCTCTATGTTAAATGTATTATTTTACTAATACTTAGAGGGCGGGGTGCTCATTACTATTTGCATATGACACTCGTTCTCTATCGAAAATACAGGCCGCAGACTTTTGCCGAAGTTATTGGCCAGGAACATGTGGTTCAAACCTTGACTAATGCCATTTCTTCTGGGATGATTTCCCATGCTTATTTATTTGCCGGACCACGCGGCAGCGGGAAAACTACCGTTGCCCGACTTTTAGCTAAAGCTGTCAATTGCCAGAACCGAAAGAAAGGAGAAGCAGAACCCTGTAATCAATGTTCCTCCTGCCTTGAGATAATGGAGGGTCGGTCACTGGATTTACTCGAAATTGATGCCGCTTCCCATCGGGGAATTGACGAGATAAGAGAGCTAAGGGATGGTATAAAATTTGTCCCAACCAAATCAAAATATAAGGTGTTTATTTTAGACGAAGCGCATCAACTTTCTAAAGACGCTGCCAATGCCCTTTTAAAAACCCTTGAAGAACCGCCAAGTCACGCCATTTTTATCTTAGCCACTACTGAAATTCACAAGATGATTCCAACAGTTATTTCGAGGTGCCAGAGATTTGATTTTCGCAGATTAACCTTACCAGAAATCATCAAAAGGTTAGAGATAATCGCTGGAAAAGAGAAAGTTAAAGTTGAAAGGGCAGCCTTAGAACTTATTGCCTTAAATTCTGGGGGCGCAATCAGAGATGGCGAAGGTCTATTAGACCAAGCCCTGACCTTTGCCGGCTCCAGGGGCGAAATCAAAGCCGAAGATATTAAAGATTTACTTGGATTGGTTGAGGTAGAATTAATTGCCAAGTTTTGCGATTTTCTTTGTCAAAAGAAGACTTCGGAAGCCATCAATTTTTTAAACGAAGTAACTGATCGGGGTGCCGACCTCCAAGAATTTGCCAAAATTCTGATTAATTATTTAAGGCAGGCCTTAATCTTAAAAATAACTGGGGCAGGGGAAGGAAATCCGATTATCACCGGCCTAACCAAAGAAGAGTTCCAAAAGCTCCAAAATCAAGCAGCCAATTTCAAAGAAGAAGAGATTCGAAATATTTTAAATCTCTTTCTCGAAGCCGAAAACAAAATGAGATATTCGCCAATACCCCAACTGCCTCTAGAATTAGCCATTATCGAAGCTTGCGGAATTACTTAATCACAATGCGGGGTCGTCTAACGGTAGGACAGAGGCCTTTGGAGCCTTAAATGTAGGTTCGATTCCTACCCCCGCAGCACTCTACTATGTTTTGAATTTTCTTTAGGATAGAGCTATTCTGAAAGTAGATATGAAATTAAGATTTTACCGAAATGGGTTGACAGAATATTAATCTTAATATATACTATTAGCGTAGGCGATGAGAACTTCGTTTTCATCTTCACCTTCGTCCGCCCAGGGCGGACTCTGTAATCAAATCTCATAGTTTTTCATTTTTAGAGAATATTCTCATACCCGAGCGTAGCGAAAGGTGAAGAAGAGATTTATCTCTTCGACTACCCGAGCCGCAGAGAAGGGTGGAGAAGAACGAATGTTCTTCGACTAAAAATTTAAAGCCTTAGGGTTTTATCTAAAAAATTACGAGACCAACCGGTCTTTTTTATTTATAAAGACCAGATGTTATGGGGGAGACCCTTTGAGAAAAAAATATGCATATGAGAAGTTTTAACAATAGAGGACCGGAAAAATACCTCTTTCAGTCCCACTACAAAAATGCGGGCTCTTTAGGTTTGGGCCGCAGGAGGCCAGGAGGCCAGCCCAGGGAAAGAATAGACCAGGCAAGGTTTATCAACAAAGCGATTATGGCTGAAAGGGATGAAAATTTCATGCCTGAACACAAATTTCAGGATTTTAAAATTGATCAACGATTAATAAGAGCTATTGCAAATAAGGGTTACAAAATGCCCACGCCAATCCAAGACCGAATCATTCCGCATATCATTGAGGGCCTTGATGTTGTGGGCATTGCCGATACCGGCACAGGGAAGACAGTTGCTTTTCTTTTGCCCCTCATCAATAAAATTTTGCAAAATTCAAGAGAGCAAATCTTGATTGTCGCTCCGACTCGAGAACTTGCCATCCAGATAGACCAGGAGCTTAAATTCTTCACTAGAGGGATGAGAATCTTTTCTGTTTGCTGCGTAGGGGGTGCGAGCATCGGCAGACAGATTTCAGAACTTCGCTATAATTACAACTTAATCATTGGCACACCCGGCAGGCTGAAGGACTTGATAGAAAGAAAAGGAATGATTAATTTGTCCAGGTTCAACACCGTCGTGCTGGACGAAGCCGACAGAATGCTTGACATGGGCTTTATAAACGACACGCGCTTCATAATGAATGAATTGCCAAAAGAGCGCCAAGTGCTTTTTTTCGCGGCAACTCTTCCATACGAGGTGGAAAGAATTATTAAAGAGTTTCTTAGAAATCCGGTAAGGGTTTCGGTGAAGACGAGGGACACTTCGAGCAATGTTGAGCAGGATATTATTAAAATTGAACAAGGTAAAACAAAATTAGACGTTCTAAATAATCTTTTAAATCAAAAAGAATTCAATAAAGTGCTTATCTTCGGACGAACCAAGTACGGAGTGGAAAAACTCTCAAAAATGCTTATTCGTAATGGTTTTAAGGCCGAATCAATACATGGAAACAAGAATAATTCTCAGCGCCAGCGAGCGCTCGGCATGTTTAAGGATAACCGCGTTCAGATTTTGGTTGCAACCGATGTTGCGGCCAGAGGACTCGATATCGCCGATGTAAGTCATGTTATTAACTACGATATACCGGCAACTTACGATGACTATATCCACCGCATTGGGCGCACCGGCCGATGGAATAAACGAGGGACGGCGCTGACATTTATTGATTAAAAGAATAAAAAATCGCCAAGGGGGCGGTTTTTTAGTAGAATTAAGAATATGACAAAGCTAATTGATAAAAAATTTGTTTACCCTAAAATGGGATTTCACAAGAGTGTTGTGCCACAAGTTTTTGATGGGAAAATAAGCACTTGGAGACTTAGAGACCATAAGTTTAAAAAAGGTGATATCGTGGCTTTTGAAAATAGCCAGACAGAAGAAATCTTTGGATTCGGAAAAATAACAAAAGTTATTATAACAACTGTCGGACAGATAGACTTAAAGGATAAAACCCACTATAAAACATATAGAAACAGACAGGAGCTTATAAAAGCATTTAAGCGTCATAATCCCACCTATAAAGTTAACAATAATACACCAGTTTTTGCCTACACATATAAATTTATAAAAATAAAATTATGAAAATTACAATTATAGGAAACATGTCTTTCCTTGAAAAATTTAAAGAAGCTAAAGAAATTTTAGGGCAGCAAGGGTACGAGGTAATTATCCCAGAGAAAGACCCAATGCCAGACCCAATACCTCCATCGGCCAAAAGAAAAGCAATGGAGAAATTTAATGAAAATCTGAAAAAATCTGATGCGATTTTAGTAATGAATTATACAAAAGGCGATAAGGAAAATCATATCGGCGCAAACACACTTATGGAAATAGGGATGGCATTTATTCTTAATAAAAAGATTTTTGTATTAAACCCATTTCCAGAATTCTGTAAAGATGAATTAGAAGCTATTGAGGTTCAGCTTTTGAATAGAGATCTAAATAAGATTTAATAATTCATCAAACAGGTTCTAACATCGTCCAATGCCCGCAGCAAAGCGTTGCTCAAGCCCTTCTCGGGCTTGATTTTTTTGTAGATTAATGTAAAATATAAAATCAGAAATAAACCAAAGGAGGTGGTTATGTAGCTCTTACGAGATTCAGATCCATTAGCGAAAAAACTAAAATGAAGGAGGTAAACACGATGGAGAAAGCCAGTATTGTTGAAGAAAAACCAAAGGTCGTGAAGTTGAAGGACGGTGACATAGTCTTCGGCGAGGTGGAAGAGACCACCTCGCGGGCAGTTGGAGCCGAGGGCGCGAACTTAGTCAGGGTAACCTTATTTGGACCGGAGATCGTCCACACACACGAAAAGGCAGAAGAAACCTATGTTTATGAATCAGGAAGGGGCAAAATTCTGCTTGGCAACGAAATCTTTGAGCTTAATCCCGGAACCAGAGTGATTATTCCGCCGGGGACGCTCCACGCAGCCAAGCCTTACGATTCCTTCCCACGGTTTGTTTTCTTGTGCGTCTCTTCGCCACCCTTCGACCCCGAAGACGTCCATCCAGATCCTCGCGGCCGGAACTGGTAAAGCTCTCAAAGAGCAAGTTTTGTTCAAAGCCGCTGAGTAGATAACGAAAGGCGGTTTTGTTTTGTCGCCAATCCGCCTTTCGGCGTCTGCGATTTTTTGATATACTAAAAAATATGGAAATTGGAATTGCTCAGTGTCTTGATAAAAAGATATTCCTTGGAAATTCAATTAGCCAAACCAATAATTTTAAATGGTAATTTAGATTTAATAAAATGAATTTATGAAAATTACACTTTGCGGAAGCGTGAAATTCGCTAAAGAATTAGTTGAAATCTACCACAAACTTGAAAAATTTGGTCATCAACCAGTGATGCACGAAAAAATGTTCGGTCTTGCTGACGGAACAGCAAAGGAATTATTGCAAGAAATTTCTCAAAATCACCCCGAGGTTAAAAGAAAATATGGTTTTATAAAGTGGTGGCACGATTGCATTAAAAACAGCGATGCAATTCTCGTTTGTAATTTTGACAAAAATGGAATAAAGAATTATATCGGTGGAAACGTCTTAATGGAGATAGGGTTTGCTCACGTTAATGATAAAAAAGTTTTTTTATTAAATCCGATACCGGAGGGCGTTTCTTACACCGATGAAATAAAAGCGATGGTCGACGTTGTTTTAAATGGCGATTTAAGCAAAATTAAATAAATTAATATAAATCCGCTAAAAAAGTCGAAGTTATAAATTATAAAATATAGAAAAACTATGCCTTACATTAAACAAGAATACCGTCCAAAACTCGACAAACACATTGAAGAACTCGCCGAAGCGATTAAAAAGGCGGCTGTGGAACAGGGTTACGATGGTGCTTTCGCCGGATTTTTGAACTATACTTGTACCCGTTTAGCTCTTAAGGTTATTCCGGCCCGTCGCTATTGGGCCATCGCCTTAATTACAGGTGTGTTTAAAAATATCGCTGATGAATTTTATCGTCGGTATGGTGCCCCTTACGAAGAAGAGCAGATTAAAAAGAACGGTGACGTATATTAACAAAACAGCGAAAGCAAATGACTAAAATAATTTTGGCTACGACCTCTCCATATCGTAAAGAAGCATTCGGATTTTTAGGTATTGATTTTGAAGTAGAAGGAAGCGAAATAGACGAATCTCAGGTACCGAGGAATAATCCAGAAGAATTAGTTAAACAATTATCAAAACTAAAAGCCGAAGCAGTGGCGAAAAATCGTCCTGATGCTATTGTAATTGGCATGGATTCAGTAGGTTATTTCAATGGTAAAATTTTGGAAAAACCAAAATCAAAAGAAGAAGCTTTTGACAGATTAAAAGCTCTCTCTGGAAAAAGTTATGAATTTTATACTGGTGTTTATATGGTTAATACACTAACACGAAAGGCAGCTACAAAAGCTGTTAAATCAAAAGTATTTATGAGAAAGTTTTCAGACGCCGATATAAAGAGATACCTGGACGACGATCCAGATTATAATAAATACGCTCACGGCTACGACATTAAAAATAAGATTAGCTCGTCTTTTGTTTCCGAAATAAACGGAAGTTATAATAGCGCATTAATGGGTATACCTCTCGAAGTTTTACCAGAAATGCTTTCAGAGGTAGGCTACAAACCCTATGAATAATCAAATAAAACAAACTCAAGGGGTTGGGTTTGGGGTGATGATTTTAAGAGAGGGAAAGGTGCTTTTAGGACATCGCCATGAAAATCCAGAAAAAGCTTCGAGTCTTTTGCATGGCGAGGGAACCTGGACGATGCCAGGCGGAAAACTTCATTTCCAGGAAAAATTAAAAGAAGGAGCTATCCGCGAAGTTTTTGAGGAAACCGGAATTAAAGTAAAAGGTTTGGAAGCGATTAGTATTTCCAATGATATTATTCAAGATGCTCATTTTGTAACAATTGGATTTTTATGTGAAGATTTCGAGGGTGAAGTTAAAGTAATGGAGCCAGATGAAATTACTGAGTGGAAATGGTTTGATTTAAGCAATTTGCCTTCGCCTTTATATTTTCCCAGCGAAAAAATTATAAAAAATTACTTAGCCCAAAAAATTTATCAAGACGAATAACTATGGAACGAAGAAGGTTTGAAAAATTAGTAAAGGAAGGAATTAAGGACATTCCGGAAAGATTTTTGGAGAAATTGGATAATGTTGACATTATTATTGAAGATATGCCTACCCCCTATCAATTGAGGAAATTGAGGGTTAGGGAAAATTCGCTCATTTTTGGGTTATATGAAGGTGTTCCCCAGACTAAAAGGGAGAATTACGGTCAGGTTTTGCCTGATAAAATAACCATTTTTCAAAAACCGATTGAGCAAGCAGCACGTTCATCGGTAGTCGATGAGACTTCGTCTCATCTCAACGCTTCGCTCGACTTACGTCTCGCTCGCGTAATAAAAGAAATCGTCAAAAACACAGTCTGGCACGAAATCGCCCACCATTTCGGCTTCGATGAAAGAGAAGTGCGGGAAATGGAAACCAAAAGAAGAAGTTCTTGATTATTCCATCCGCCTGACATATTCGCCGGTTTCGGTGTTAACTTCGACAATGTCTCCTTGTTCAACGAATAAGGGGACATTTATATTTGCGCCGGTCTCTAAAGTAACGGTTTTTGTTCCGCCTTGAGCCCGGTCACCCTTAATTCCCGGTGGCGCTTCGGTAACTTTTAGTTGAATCTTAATCGGTAAAACTATATTTATAAATTTATCTTGAAATTTAATACCGGTCAGGGTTTGATTTAATTTAAGAAATTTTGTCCATTCGCCAATTTGTTCTTCCTCTAATTCGAAGCGTTTAGCTGAATTTTGGATTTCGGAAAAACAAAATTTTCCTCGACTTGCCCCGTTGGAAATCGAAGATTTCCTATCGGGGTGCGAATAAAGAAATTTTATTTCAATTTTCTCTAATTCAGCTTCTTCAAAGGTATCGCCTTGATGAAAGTTTTTCTCATGGACTCTCCCCGTAATTAAATTCCTGAGCTTTGTTTTTGCCACCACCATATCTTGGGCTTTATACATTTGCTGAAATTCCAAAACCTCGTAGGGCTGGCCCTCTAAAATAAATTTTGTTCCTTTGCGTAGGTCAAAATAACTTAACATATTATTTTAAGATAGTACCAATAAATTCTGGGTGGCCTCTTAAAAATTCTTCAGAGCCCATTTCTCCTCCCCCCTCCATTTTTAATCTTTCGATAACTAAAAAATCTCTCCCTCTCCCTGGGAAAAAACCGCCACCACATTGAACACCGATTTCATTCTGGGGAACGACTAAGATCTTACCAATAGGGTAACTAACCCTTCCTGTTGACTTTTGAACTCTGGCTTTCAAAATTTTTATTCTAAAAATTAGACCGCCTCTTCTCTCCCAAAAAGTGAAACTCTCTGGCCACAAAGTATAAGCCCTGACTTCTTTTTCTAATCCTCCAGCAGTTTTTTTCCAATTGATTCTGCCATCTTCCCGGGTCAAAATTTTAGTATAAGTTGCTTCAGTTTCATCCTGGGGGCGAGTTTTAAGCATTCCTTTTTGCCATTTTGGGATAGTTTCCAACAAAAGACTTGCTCCAAACTCAGCTAATTTGTCATGGAGAGCAGTTGCCGTCTCATTTTCCTCAATTTCTAATGCCCTTTGATTAACAATCGGTCCGTGGTCCATTTTCTCATCCATTAAAATAATCGTCACTCCCGTTTTTTTATCTCCATTCAAAATAGTCGCCTGAATAGGGGTTGAACCCCGGTATTTTGGAAGCAAAGAAGGATGAATATTAAAACAGCCATTTTTTGGAATTTCTAAAATTTCTTTTGGCAAAATTTGACCATAGGCAGCCACAATAATAAGATCTGGTTTACAATTTTCAATTTTTAATTTACAATTTTCAATTTTTTCGGGCTGACAAATTTCAATACCATATTTTTCCGCCAGAACTTTGACTGGTGGAGGAGTGATGATTTGTTTTCTTCCGACCGGTTTATCTGAAGCAGTTACAACCAAAATCGGCTTATATTCACTCTCGCAAAGTGTTTTCAAAATAATAGCGCTAAAATCCGGCGTTCCTATAAATATTATTTTAGGATTCATTGTTTTTTGTCCATTGTTATTATTTTATTATTCGCCACTCAATTGTTTCTTCTTTGTCGGCGAATTCCAGCCAGTCGCCTTCCTGGTTAATTACATACCATTTTTTCCTGGCTTCTGACCAGATCATCGGATCTCCTTGATAATAGGGTTTCTTGACTATTTCTTTTGGTTTTAACCTATCTAATTCTAACCATTTTTTAAAAACGGTTTCAATAGTATAATCTAAATTTCTTGATTTCGCCCAAGCAGCAACTTTATCTATGGCTTCAATTGCCTTCTTGAAGGAACCGGCCAATTCTAAAAGTTGTTTTGCCGGCTTTACGTATCTTGAATAAATTATTTTTCTCTTCTTTGCGCTCTCTTTTACTTCTTTCAGGGTCAAACCTTTAGTGTAAAAATAATGATTAACTATTCTTTGAATTTCATTTGCTAATTTCAAGGGCAACCCCAACTGTCCAATTCTTATTTTTTTTGATTTCCTTTTTAATCTTCTAACCATTTTAAGATTGTTTTGTAAAAACTTCTTGCTTTTTCTAATTCTTTTTTCCCTTTCTCGGTGATTTGATAAACCCTTCTTCTTTCTTCTAATTCACTTTTGACAAACCCTTCTTTTTCTAAGCGATAAAGAACTCGATAGGGGGTGATTTTTCCTGACTTAAAGCCGAAGTTTTCCTCGATTATGGCTGGAATTTCCCAAGCATAAATTTTTCGCTTCTTGGTCGATGAACTTCGTTCATCTCCACGTTTCGCTGTCGCTCGCGTAAGCAAAGAAAGGATGTAAATCCACAAATTTTCTATCGTATTCGATTTTAAGAGGCGTTCGACAGGAAGCATAGATTTCCACAGTTTACCTCTTGACAAACTATTTTACGCGCGTAAAATAGTTACAATAGGTAAAGGTCGCGAAACGGATATCATTTTTAATTATACACTATGTCAAAAAAAATTAAAGTCGGAGTAATCGGAGTTGGTAATTGCTTTGCCGGTTTAGTCCAAGGCATTGAATATTATAAGAGAAATAAAAAGAAAAGGATAATTGGGTTAATGCATCAAAAAATTGGACCTTATAATTTTGACGATATCGAATTCAGCTCGGCTTTTGATGTCGGGAAAAATAAAGTGGGGGAGAGATTAGATAGAGCAGTTTTCGCCAGTCCAAATTTGGTAAATTGGCTAAAATTACCCAAAAGTAAAACAGTGGTTAAAGAAGCACCGATTTTAGACGGAATTGGAATATTTGTCGAAAATAAAATAAATCCAGTAAAAAATCTCACTCCAATAGAAAAATTAGAAAAGGAAATCGAAAGAGAAATTAAAAAAAGTAAAACCGAAATTTTAGTAAATTATTTGCCGGTCGGCAGCCAAAAGGCCACCGAATTCTGGGCAAATATGGCTTTGAAAACGAACTGCGCTTTCATAAATTGCATTCCGGCTTTTATCGCTTCAGAAAAAAAATGGGTAAAACAATTTGAAAGAAAAAAAATCCCGATTATTGGCGACGATATAAAAGGCCAGATCGGAGCAACAATTGTTCATCGGGTTTTGGCAAAGCTCTGTTCAAATAGAGGAACGATAATTGACAGAACCTACCAAATAAATGTCGGCGGCAATACTGATTTTTTAAACATGAAGGAGCAAAAAAGATTAGAAAGTAAAAGAATCAGCAAAACTGAAGCAGTAACTAGTCAACTGGATGAGAAAATAAATCCAGAAAATATTTATATCGGGCCGAGCGATTTTATTCCATTTTTGGGCAATAAAAAATTGGCGTTTATTAGAATAGAAGGAAGGATGTTTGCTGATGTTCCTTTTTCTCTTGAACTACGTTTAGATGTTGATGATAAAGCGAACAGCGCCGGAATAGTCATCGATGCAATAAGGTTAGCAAAACTGGCTTTGGACAGAAAAATTGGCGGACCCTTAATTCCCGCCTCGGCTTACCTAATGAAACACCCGCCTCGGCAATTTACCGATGAGAAGGCCAGAGAAATGGTCGAAGAATTTATTAATACTTCTCAACTGTAAATCGGTAAATTAGAATTTTCTCGCGAGTTGGATCGATGCCGCCTTTTTGACAGGCAATTGAGATTTGTTTTTCGATTATATCCACTTCTTCTAAATCAGGTAGCAATAACCCAGTTTTTGCTACGAAATGGCCATTAAAAACTACATCAATACCGGTGGGGCCTTTAATCGGTATAGTCTTTACGATTATGCCATATTTTTTTGGATCAAGCTCTTTAATGCCCTTAACTAATTCTGGTTCACCGAGAATATAAACAGTATAAGAAAGGTGGGGGAGTTCCTCTTCCCGAATCGGACCAAAGCGATAATCCTCGGCAGCTGCGGCAATGGCATTATGAATGGTTTCTTCGGTAATATTTTCTTTGGTCGGCAAATAAGTCCCAATACAACCTCGCAGCTCTCCGTTTTTTTTAATCGTTACAAAAGTCCCCGCTTTGCGACTCAAAAATTCCTCGGGTAAGTCCTCGGCTGAAGAAATAATTTTTCCTTCTCTGACGTAATTTTCCACTGATAACTTCGCCAATGAAACTAAGGGATGCATGTTTTAAAAAATAGTAAAACCAAAAAAGAAACCAAAGGAATTAAAATATTATCATCAATTATATTACTGTCGATTGGCACAACTCTTTCAGCAATAGTGGCAAAGACCGCGGCTAATATACCCGCAAAACCCATCTTTATACCCATCAAACTACAGCAAATTAGCATTGCCAGGGAACCTTCCCAAGCCTTGGTTCTTTTTTTATATTTTATATTTCTGACAATTCCGGTTACTCCATCGCCAAAAGATAAAAAGAGGGCCGGAATTACTCCTAACCAAAAAGTTCTATCAAAAAACCAACCAAATAAAATAACTAATCCCCACATTAAACAAAAATTCACTTCTTTAAAATTATCTTTGATTTGAAACCATTGATAAAGCTGGCCTTTGTGATGAGGTAAATAAGTGTAAATAGCTAAAATTAAAGCCGATAAAAATGGTAGAAAGGGTTCTTTGAACAAAAAAGGCAGGGAAAGAGCAATTAGCCCCGAAGCAAAAATATGAATGGCTTTTCTGCCAAAATAAGTTGCCGAATCCGGCGGATAGCCCTTTTTCACCGCCAAATCATAAATCCACCTCGAAAAATACTTCACCACAAAAATCACCCAGACAAAAAACGGCACAGTTATAATTAAATCATGATAAATATCAGCCATTGTTATCATAAATTATTTAAGAATCAACTTAATTGCCTCATATTTCTTCTTAATCATTCCTCTTGTTCCTGGAATTAATTTCTTCCAGTCCCTTTCTAATTTATCTAATATCCACTGCTTTCCTTCCTCGGGATTCATTTTGAACCTAATAAATGCTGATTCGAAAAGGTGGGGGATCTCGTCAAAATGAGACATAGCATCGGCGCTGGCAACACATTTTGCCTCGATAGTTTTTCTCTTAATGGATTTACTTGAGCGATGAGCATAGATACAATGTTTGATTTCTTCAATCTTCTCTTGCGGATAATTAAATTTTTTAAGAATTTTCTCTGCATCTTCTGCCCCAGAAATGTGATGGTTTGCTTTATCGCCCTTAATAACTCCGATGTCGTGCAATAAAGCAGATAGTTCTACAATCTCTTTATCTGCTCCAAATCTTTTCGCCAGCAATTTAGCATATTTAACCACTGACAGAATATGATATGTCCAAAAACTATAACCAAAAATATTTGCTGGCTTTTTACATTCTCTTTCAACTAATTTTCTCACCTTTTTCACTGTTTCATTGCAAGAATATTTTTTCATAATTTATAAATTTTTTCCCAAGATTTTTGGATATCTTCATTAGATATTATTTCTAACGAAATATATCCAGTGTAGCTAACTTTATCCAAGATATGGAAAAATTTATTAATGTCTATGTCGCCCCTACCTAAAGCCAAATGGGCTTTCCCCTTAAGGGTTGCATCGTGGAGATGAATATCTAAAATTGAATTTTTGTATTTCTTTAAAAAATCAGAAATTGATTTTAAATTTTTACCCTCCTGAAAAACATGGCCTATGTCTAATGTGAAATTTAGCCAGGGAATCCTCTTTTTTAAATATATTAAATCCTCCGGAAAACCGGGATAAGAAATTTGCGGACCTCTCGGGACCGCCGGCACATTCTCAATTGTGAAAGTAACCTTTCCTTTATAGAGACTTCTAATTTTTTTGAGATTCCGAATGAGTATTTCCATTATTGTTTCTTTTGATTCGTATACGGTCGACCCACCACAATGAAATGTAACCAATCGTGCTTTTAATGTATCAGCGATTCTTAGAGTTTCGAGATATAATTTTACCGTAATTTCTCTAATTTCTTGATGGGGAGAAACTAAGCTTAAACCTACCCATGGGGCATGAATGATTATTTCATATTTTCTTAGAGAAGACTTTAAAATTTTTAATTCTGATGGACTTAAATCCTCTTCAATCCAAACTTCAAGATGATTAACGTCTTTTAAAGAATTAATAAAATTGATTTGTTCTTTCAAGTTCCCTTTATCTTTCGGTAAATATAAAAAAATTCCTTTTTTGTATTTTTTAGTCCGCATATCTAAATTAGACTTACTCCGAATTTTTCTAAAAGTTTATTTAAGGCGTTTAAAGGTAGACCGACAACATTAAAATAATCTCCATTAATTGATTCTATTAATAAGGCTCCTTTGCCCTGAATTGCGTAGGCACCGGCTTTATCTAGTAAATTTTCACCACAATTAAGATATCTTTCAATTAAATTATAATTAAGCTTGCAAAATTTCACTTTAGTAACAATAGTATCTTGCAACATCTTTTTAGTTTTTGCATCCATTACGGTTATAACTGTAATAACTTGCTGTATTTTTCCGCTTGTTTTTCTTAACATTTCTCGGGCCTCTTTTTTATTTTTCGGTTTGCCTAAAATTTCTCCCTTTAATACGTTATCCGTATCAGCGGCAATGATAATTCCGCTTGAAACTCGTGAAGCAACGTCTATGGCTTTAAGACGAGATATATTTTTTACATTTTCAATGGGGGATAGATTAGAGTCAATTTTTTCCTCAATTTTACTGGGAATAATTTCAAAATTACACCCTAACATTTTAAGTAATCCGATCCTCCTCGGCGACCTCGACGCCAAAATCAATTGCCGAGCTTCCATACTATGGAAACGAAGGTGAAGAAGAGGACGAAATCCTCTTCGCCTTACTTTTTTCTTTTTCATATTGTTATAATCTAATTTCTTTTTCGAGCCAAGCGATTTTTTCTTTGCAATTCTAACCATTTATTTAGGGCTTCGAAAAAATCTTGATTATTCAATCTTCTAATTAGTATTTCTGGCGGTCTTATTCTTAATTCAATAATTTTTTTAGGCGGGACAGCAAGTTTTGTGTCTCCTTCCCCGTTCCAATCTTTCGTTACTGGGAATCCTGCTTTTTCCAATTGCGGATCCCAAGTAGCATCGACAATAATCCATTTATCTTTAGGCTTTATCTTTAAAGCTAAGTGCCATCCAACAAGACCTTTCTTATTCTTAATGACTATCTCTTTTGGGATTGGTAGATCATTCCAATCAAATTTAATTACTAGATACTTAACTGGGATTCCAAATTTTTTAAATTCTTCTCCTAAAAACAGGTGCTTTTCACTGCAACTTCCCTTATTCTTCTTTAACAATAAATCAGGATCTCTTTCTTTTAAACAATAATAAGGAATTCTCTGGACCTTATTATATAACTCAATAATTTCCTTAATTTTTAGCATTTTGTAAAATTTGTTTTATTCTTTCGACTTCTTTTTCGACTATTGCTCCTTCGTATTCGCCGGAGTGGGCGGTGACGCCTTTGTAAATCGGTCTTTTTTGATCTAAATGTAAATTAAAAATTAAATTTTTGTTTTCAATTTTCAAATAGATATGAAACCGAGGATAGCCTTTTGGCGGTCGGGTAAAAATGAATTCTTCCTTCTCTTTCTCTTCGCCTTGAAAATGATAACCGATTTTTCTCATTAAATTGTAAATATTATCCTTAAATGGCCCTTTTAGAATAAATTTCATTTTAATTTAAAATTTGCTACTAAATAGCCGACGCCAAAGGGACCTTCGTAAGATAAAATTTCTGGTTGATAGTTTATTCCCGATTCTTCAAGGGTTCCTAAAAGAAAACAAAAAGAGCGAAGGCCGCATTCGCCGGCATCGGGATACACTTCATCTAATTTTAAAATACTCTCGATATCTTTCTTTTTTAAATACTCAATTAAAGCTTTATCAAATTTGGGACCATCGGGATTAAATCCGTAAGGGCCATCTTCTTTTAGGCAATGTGATAAATCGCCCGAAGCAATTAGGGCGACCTTGTGTTTAGTATTTAGTATCTTATATCTAGTATTGTGATATATTTTTTTACCTTCCTCAAAGTAGAATTTTGGCGATTCTAAACCAATCAAAAAGGTTTTTATTTCGCCTTTAAAATCTTTTGCCAACCCGCCTTCGCCAAGGCTTCTGCGGGCAAGGAAAAATAGGGGGACATTAAAACCCCAGTCGGGGTGGGGAGCAGAAATGATTATTGAATCAGGCTTTGCTTCTTTTAGTTTTTTGCCTAAATTTTCTAAGGCCTCAATTGTATTTTTAACTTGGGCTCGGTCTCCCGGAGAACCGACCGAAGGTAAAATTATTGGAGGGTGGGGCGAGATAGCAGCAAAAACAATTTCTGGCATATCATTTTATTTTAATATTAAATTTAAATTTTCGCCGCATTTTGGGCATTTACCGGATTTATCGTAGCGGTGGATAGTATAATTTGTTCTATCAATACAAAGAGTTTTACATTTAGGACAAAAAGTGTCTTCGGAAGGAAGGCCAGGAACATTTCCAGTATAAACATATTTTAAACCTGCTTTTTTACCAATTTTCCAAGCTATTTCTAAAGTTTCAACAAGTGTATCTGGCAAATGCGGGAGCTTCCAAGAGATTGCTCCAGAAAATTGGCTAATATGCCAGGGAGTTTCAATACCTAAGGCTTCCTTAATAAATTTAGCAATGTCCCTAAACATTTGTTCTGAGTCAGAAAGGGTGGGGATAACTAAGGTAGTTATCTCAACCCAGATTTTCTTTTGCTTCATCCCAATCAAAGTATCTAAAACTGGCTGGAGACGACCGCCGCAATTTCTTTGATAGAATTCCTCGGTAAATCCTTTTAAATCAACGTTGGCTGCGTCTAAATAGGGAGCTACTAATTCGAGAACTTCTTTGGATAAAAATCCGTTGGTCACCCAATTATTTTTTAACCCTGCCTTTTTAGCTAATTTCATTGTTTCTAAAGCATATTCGGAAAACACGGCAGGCTCTGTGTAGGTATAGGATATACTCGGCAATTTATTTTTAAGAGCAAGTTTGACAATCTCTTCTGGTGGCAAATCTTCGCCGGGAATTTCTTTTTTCCCTTTAAAACCCTGAGAAATGTCCCAGTTTTGGCAATTTAAGCAGCGAAAATTACACCCGACCGTGGCAATTGATAGAGAATAACTTCCCGGTAAAAAATGAAAAAGAGGTTTCTTTTCGATAGGATCAATGTGCATGGCTACGGCTTTACCATAAACTAAAGAATAAAGTGTTCCATCTCGATTTTCTCTCACCCCGCAAATCCCTCTTTTTCCCGGCGAAATCACGCAATAATGCGCACAGTTAAGACACTTCGCTTTTCTATCGGGTAATTCCTCGTAAAGATAAACTTCCTTCATTATTTTAATTATAATTGAATTTATGCTATGATTCAATTAAAAATATGCGGCATCGAATTTTTATTGCTATAAATTTGCCGGAGGATATAAAAAAGAAGCTAATCGATTATCAGGCAAAGTGGCCGGAATTACCGATTAGATGGACGAAAAAAGAAAATTTACACATCACATTAATTTTTCTCGGTTATCTTTCAGATGAAGATTTGTTAGAGGTTTTGAAAAGTACTAAAGAGGCGGTCTTAAAACATCAGCCATTTTTTATTAATTTGAAGAAAATAATTTATGGTCCGCCAAAGAAACTTCCACCGAGGATGATTTGGGCTGAAGGTGAAGAATCAAAAGAATTGGGAAAATTGCAAAAAGATTTAGAAAATTCTCTCTTAGCTCCTTCGGTTAAAGGAATAGAGTCTGAAAGCAGGCCTTATGCTCCTCATATTACTTTAGGAAGAATTAAAGCTTGGGAATTCCGGAAAATTGAACCTGAAGAAAGACCAGAAGTAAATGAAGAAATTAGTTTGAATTTCGAAGTTAATTCGATTGAAGTAATGGAAAGCGAATTAAAAAGAGGAGGACCTAATTACGCAATACTTGAATCATGTTCACTAAAAAGTTAAAAATTCACTTTATCGGCATCGGAGGAATTGGTATTTCGGCTTTAGCCAAATATTATTTAGCAAAGGGTCATAAAGTAACCGGCTCAGATTTAGTTGCCTCAGAAATCACCGATGCCCTGAGAGAAAAAGGAGCTAAGCTCCTCATAGGAAAGCATAGGGTTGAAAATCTACCCAAAACTGCTGATTTGGTGGTTTATAGTCCAGCGGTACCGGCAAATAATCCAGAGTTAAAAAGAGCAAAGAAATTGAGAATAAAATGCCAAAGTTATCCAGAAACCTTGGGAGAGTTAACAAAGAAATATTTTACAATTGCAGTTTCTGGAACTCATGGAAAGAGCACAACCACGGCAATGATTGGTTTATTGCTGACCAAAGCTGGTTTTGACCCAACCGTGATTGTTGGGACAAAAGTGAAAGAATTTGGTAATAGTAATTACCGGGCAGGGAAGTCAAAATACTTGGTTATTGAAGCGTGCGAATACGATGAATCTTTTTTGAATTATTATCCTAATATTATCGTTATTACCAACATTGAAGCCGAACATTTAGATTATTTTAAGACTTTTAATAATGTTCTGAAGGCGTTTAAGAAATTTGTTAAAAAATTGCCGAAAGACGGTATATTAATAAATGAAAAAAAATATAAAAAAACCGAGAAAGATGCAGCAAAACTGAAAAAAGTTTTAAAAGTGCTCGGCGAACATAATATATCTAATGCTTTAGCAGCTTTAGCTGTGGCCCGCGCCTTGAAAATACCAGATAAAGTTAGTTACCAAGCTCTTTCGGAGTATAAAGGCAGTTGG
>Ga0315294_10001428_pt1 | contig 25961 bp, 15 predicted proteins | sample YL17G13_40_MG_FD_203626 | JGI IMG/M metagenome (GOLD analysis project Ga0315294, IMG submission 203626) | Sediment microbial communities from Yellowstone Lake, YNP, Wyoming, USA - YL17G13_40 | ecosystem: Environmental > Aquatic > Freshwater > Lake > Sediment | place: USA: Wyoming | collected... | reverse complement strand
ATTCTTTTGCCATATTTGTAAATGTGAGATTGCCATTGTTTTTATAGATGTAATTGAAGTATGGATACAGTGGCATTTTGTCATACAATACCTTATCCGGAGCATTTTTATTTTCCTCTAAAGTAAAAAAGCTATTCTTCGTTAAAAACTTGACATAATCCAGATCATTGGCTCTTCGATAAATCCCGTTCGTTATAAAAAGATCTTTCCATCCGTCATTATCCACATCACAAAACAAAGGGGACCAACTCCAGTCAGTGGCATATACCCCTGCCAATCGCCCTATTTCACTAAACATCCCACCACCTAAATTCAATTGCAGCGTATTTCGTACAAACTGGTAACCATAACCATATTCCAGCTTTAACCTATATAGCTCATAATCATCTTCCCCTCCCGATTGTTTCCGGATTTTTTCCTCCTCCGGGAGCATATCCAAAACCATTATATCCAAAAGGCCATCATTGTTTATATCGCCTATATCATTCCCCATTGAGGATCTGCTTGTATGCTGTATAAATTCTGTCAATCGCTCTGAAAAAGTACCATTACCATTATTAATATATAAATAGTCATTTTCGTGAAAATCATTATCTATATAAATATCCGGATAACCATCGTTGTTAATGTCACTGATATTTACTCCTAAACCATAACCAATCTGACTGTTGTAAATACCTGCCTGAGTTGTAACATCATGAAAAAACCGCCGCCCATCGACCTCATCATTCCTATATAACCTGTCACCTGCAAGCGAATCGTGGTCAAAGCGAAGAGAAACAGCACCATAGCTGCGTGAAGTATGTACCGAATGGTTTAGAAGATACATATCCAGATCCCCATCCATGTCGTAATCAAAAAAAGCTGCCTGTGTTGAAAAACCCTGAAAATCAAGTCCATACTCTGATGCTTCATCTTTAAAAGTAAGGTCACCCTTATTAATGAATAATTGATTTTTACCATGAACAACTTTATAGTTTCCTACCAGGCAAACATAAATATCCAAAAAACCATCACCATTCACATCAGCCATTGTAACACCGGTCTTCCAATCGCCTGATCCTGCCACTCCTGCTGCATCGGTGATGTCCTCAAATTTAAGATTCCCCTTGTTAAGATATAATTTATTCGGATTTTGATTTGATGTGAAATATAAGTCTGCCAGCCCATCGTTATTGATGTCTCCGGCAGCAACCCCTGCGCCGTTATTGAAGTATAGATATTGTATGATATTGAATTGCTCGTTTTCTGTTAGTTGGTTTACAAAATCAACATTAGTTATGGCAGGAGATAACAACGAAAACAATTCATTTTTTTCTTTTTCTCTGGATTTACAGGAAAAAATCAAAAAGAGTATGATTAAAAGAAGAGTCGATCTTTTCATTTCCGGGCTTAATTTGCGTAATAATTTATAAACGTGTGATGAATCGTAGAAGTGGATGATTGACATTATTGACACATAACAATTGTTCTCAAAAATAATATTTTACAGAAACTGAGCCATAATATTTGTTTCTTAATCTTTTTTTAATATCTTGTCTGACGTAATTAACAACCTGCCACTAACCTGCCTGCCTATGAAAAACTCCAGCTCCAGGGGACTTGGAATGTTCCTGTTCTTATTTGTTATTGCTATTTTGTCTGATAGCCTTAAAGAATTTTTTATAACCTAAAAACTTACCTTTATGACAAAAAAACTTGCATTTGTTGTCTCAACCCTGTTTAAACTGAGAAGGTCTAAACCGGTTTTGAGACTCACAACATTGCTTTTATTGATTGGGACAACTGTCCTGCTCTCTTCAGCACTAATGGCTGAAGATCAGCAAAAAACCGTTACCGGACGTATCACTGACAACACGGGTCAGGCACTTCCGGGTGTTAATATCCTTGAAAAAGGAACGCTCAACGGAGCAATTTCCGATGTTGACGGGAAATTTACGCTTACCGTTGCATCATCCAACTCCGTTCTGGTATTTTCATTCGTTGGCTATACTTCTCAGGAGGTAACTGTTGGAACCCAAACCACCGTTAATATTACGTTCGTTGAGAGCGCTACTGCATTGGATGAAATAGTGGTTGTTGGTTATGGAACCCAGCAAAGGAGGGCAATATCCAGCTCAGTTACCAATGTTACAGAAAAAAACTTTAATGCCGGTCTTACAAGAACCGCTGCTGATTTTATTCAGGGTAAAGTTGCCGGATTAACCATCACAACTTCAACCGGTGATGTTACCGCTGAACAATCCATGAGGTTAAGGGGTACTTCGTCATTAACGGGAAGCAGTGAACCATTTGTCGTAATAGATGGAGTTCCGGGATTGAGCCTGAACTCAGTTGCTCCCCAGGATATAGAATCAATCAGCGTATTGAAGGATGCTTCAGCTGCAGCTATCTATGGTTCACGGTCAGCCAGCGGGGTAATTCTGATCACCACTAAAAAGGGAATCCAGAATAGAACCACAGTAGATTATAATGTGTATGGTGCTATTGACATTGTGAGCAACAAGCCGGATGTACTGACAGCCGATGAATACAGGCAATGGGCTATAGATAACAATGTTAATATCAGCGTTTTTGATAAGGGAGCCAACACCAGCTGGTTTGATGAAATCATGAGAACAGGAGTCAGCCAAAACCACGATTTATCAGTTTCAGGAGCAGGAGCAAATAATAGTTACAGGGTCTCTGTTTCTTATCTCGATCAGGAAGGAGTCATGAAGGACAACTACCAGACACGGCTTAATACCAGGTTTTCAGTCAATCAAAAGGCTTTGAAAGACCGGTTGGACATAACGTTATCTGGTGGTCTGAACCAGAGGGACTATCAGTCTACCTATACATATGATTTTGTCCTGGCTTATAATGTGGTGCCTACCATTCCGGTAAAATATGAAGACGGAACATGGTGGGATTCTGATGAATATGACCAGGGAAATCCAGTCAGGAATATAACATACAACAAGTTTCCCCGAAAAACAGGCCTGCTATTTGTAAATGGAAAAGCAAGCCTGAAAATCATAAACGGTCTGACTGCAGGAATAAATTTTTACAAGGAACGCAATGCCTACGATGCCGGCGATTACCTTGATTCAAGGACCCGTGCCGGAAGAGCATCTAATGGAACAGCATCACGCTCATCTTCCACAAGTGATAAAAATCTGCTTGAAACAACAGTAAATTATACCAGGAAGTTTGGCAGGCATGATGTAAATCTATTGGGAGGTTATTCTTATGAAGATTATAAATACCAGTCAGCTTTTGCACAAAACCGGTTTTTTGTGACAAACCTTTTTGGTTTTAACAACCTGAGCGCCGGAGAACAACTGTTAACCGGTGATGTATCCTCAAGTGCAAACATGAGTAAATTAATCTCATTTTTTGGAAGATTAAATTATTCATTTGCTGATCGTTACATTCTTTCAGCTTCGGTACGCCGTGATGGCTCATCTAAATTTGGTCCTAACAATAAATGGGGTACATTCCCATCAGTGTCTGCTGCCTGGAGATTGATCGATGAACCATTTATGCAAAGTCTTAAGGGTGTATTTGATGAATTAAAATTGCGCGTGGGTTATGGTGTCTCCGGTAATCAGAGTGGTTTGTCACCTTACCAGTCTTTATCACTGTATGGTTCCTCGGGATTGTATTATGATAACGGAGCGTGGCACACGGCTTACGGGGTAAGCCAGAATCCAAATCCGAATCTGAAATGGGAGTCGACATCAATGTTCAATGTGGGAATTGATTTCAGTCTTTTCGATGCCAGACTTAATGGAACAGTTGAATATTACAAAAAAGTTACAAACGACCTCCTTTATAATTATGCAGTACCCGTGCCACCTTATATGTATTCAACCATTGCAGCAAATGTCGGATCCATGGAAAACAAAGGGCTTGAACTTACACTGACGGGAGATGTCATCCGGAAAACCAATTTAAGATGGACTATATCGGTAAATGCTGCCCATAACGAAAATAAAGTAATTTCGCTTTCAAATGATGAGTTTACTACATCATTTATCAAAACAGGAAGCGCATGGGTAAGAGGAGGTTCGGCTAATACGACTCATATAATTCAGGAAGGATATCAGGTAGGTCAGTTTTTTGGGCCGCAATGTCTTGGAATCGATGACGCCGGAAAGTATATCATAAACGACATGATTGACGGGATAGCTGGTTTTACTATTGCTGACTATACTTACATCGGAAAAGCGCAACCCCAATTGACCTATGGCATTAGTAATAATATTTCATACAAGAATTTAGAGTTATCCTTTTTTATCCGGGGAGTACTTGGCAATGATGTCCTGAATTTTTCAAAAATGTCATATGCTAATTTACAGTGGCTGCCAGGGGCCAATGTGCTGCATACTGCCTTAACCATGGGATTAAAACAGAGTCCGTTTTATAACAGCTTTTATATTGAAGATGGATCTTTCGCAAGATTGGATAACATGACCCTTGCTTATTCATTATTACCAAAAGACATGCTGGGAATTAACAGGATAAGATTTTATGCAACGACTCATAATTTGATCACCATTACCAAATATAAGGGAGTTGACCCTGAAGTGCCAATGTCCGGACTTGATCCCGGCGTGGAGGGAAGGGAGTATTATCCGAAATCAAGGACCTATATATTGGGCATAAATGTAACTTTTTAACTTTAAAATTGATTTATTATGAAAAAGTTAACACTATACTTAGCATTGGTCATGCTTATGGGATTATTGACTGTTAGATGTACAAATCTGGATGAAGAAGTATATTCTCAATTACCAATGGATTCATATGGGACAACGGAAGCAGAGATAAATTCATTAATTGCTCCGATTTACACACGTCTGAGGGATTTTAATGCAATACATGGTATAAATAATGTCTCAGATGAGGCAGTAACTCCTACCAGAAGAGGTGGAGACTGGTGGGATGGAGGTGTATTTAAAGAAATGACGATGGGGACCTGGAGGCCACTAAGTGGTAACGCCATCAACGGTGTGTATAATACCAGTTATTCACGTATAACAAATTTCAATCAGATTATTTATCTGATTGAAAATAGTCCGGCTATTCCTGATAAAGTGCCATATTTATGCCAGGTCAGAGCTGCAAGGGCGCACAGGTATATGCAGCTGGTTGACTGTTATGGGAACGTACCAATTGTAACTGATTTCACTGATTTATCGAAGCCAACTACAAAAACAAGGGCAGAGGTTTATACATTTATTATGTCTGAACTCAATGCTATAAAAGATCTTATAAGGTCAGATGTAAGTGCGTCAAGTTATGGGAAGTATACAAAGGGAGCTGTTTACACAATGCTTGCTAAAATGTATCTGAACGCCCTGATATGGAATCCTGCCGGTGGTCCGAAATGGCAGGAGTGTATTGACGCCTGTAATGTTGTTATGTCCCTTCCTTATTCTCTTGAAGTTGATTGGAAAGGTCAGTTTAGTGCCAATAATGAAAATTCCAAAGAAGCGATTTTAGTAGCTGTAAACAGTATCTCATCTTCATTAGGAGTCCGTGGATATACCCTTCATTATCTGGATCCGAAAGCCTTGGGAATTCCTGGAGGTGCAAATAATGGAATCGCCGCTATGGCGGATTTTGTCAGATCATTTGATCCGGATGACAAACGGTATCTTGGGAGTTTTCTGATCGGCCCGATGATAGATCCTTCAACCGGACAGGTCATTATAACGGCGCACGGGCGACCACTTATTCATACTATTGATATCACCATGAAATACGCTATCGATGCTGATGGATGGGGACAAACAGAACAGGAAGACGGGGCAAGATGCAATAAGTGGGAGTTTAAGAAAGGTGCTACCGCAATGGAAAATGATTTTGCAATTTACAGGCTTGCTGACGTCTATCTGATGAAAGCTGAATGCCTTGTAAGGCTTGTACAAAATAATACGGAAGCAACCAGGCTGGTGAATGAACTCAGGAAAAGAGTTTTTACCGATCCTGCAAAACTTAAAACCAGTGTAACACTCGAGGATATCCGTCTGGAACGCAGGTGGGAGTTGGCCTGGGAAGGATTTGGCAGGCAAGATCTGATTCGTTTTGGTAAATTCTTGAATCCAATCCCCGGCTGGAGGCCTAATGCGCTTCCCTCGTTTCGTTTATTGTTTCCTATTCCACAAGCTGCGAAAGATGCAAATCCAAATCTTGTGCAGAATCCTGGTTATTAAAAAAAGTTAAAACTGTCTCCGGATAGTAGCTTTATTTAAAATGTAATTAATTTTGAGAGGGTGTATTGAGACACCCTCTTAATTATTTAAAGAGAACCTGCTTATCAAAACGTGTTTATCGTAAATCGAAGTTATAAATCAAAACAATTTTACTCAAATGAAAAAATCAGTGATTTTTGGATTAATGCTGTTGCCTGGTCTTTTATGTCATGGACAGGAACAAAGGCAGCAACCTACTGCAACCAGGCAACAAACAACTACAGCTGGACAGAGTCAGCGTGTACCTGAGGATTCAACCATAAGAATGACTCACTTTCAAACAGAAATCTGGAATCCGGAAATTCCAATGGTACAACCTGCAGCTAAAATTGGTGATCCGCCCGCTGATGCAATCATCTTATTTGACGGAACGGATATTAATAAAGAATGGGAAGAAGCTTCCCGTGCAGGTGGAAAGCCCGCAACCTGGATCATAAAAGATGGTGCAATGGTTTCGGTAAAGGGTTCCGGCTCATTAAAAACTAAACGTGTTTTTAATGATTTCCAGTTGCACGTTGAATGGAAGACACCTTCAGAAATAACAGGTTCAAGCCAGGGCAGAGGTAACAGCGGCGTTTATTTACAGGATTTGTACGAAGTGCAGATACTGGACAGCTGGCATAATCGCACATATCGCAATGGCCAGGCCGGGGCTTTTTACAAGCAATATGCTCCACTGGTAAATGCCAGCAGAAAGCCCGGAGAATGGCAGACCTACGATATCGTGTATACTGCTCCCCTGTTTGGCAAAGACAGCACTACTTATTTTACTCCGCCAAGGGCAACAGTATTTCACAATGGTATATTAATTCAGAACAATGTAGCTTTACGTGGTCCGACTACGTTTGTCGGAATCCCGGAATATCTTATCAGGAAACATGGTGCCGGCAGCATACAGTTGCAGCAGCATGGTAATCCGGTTGCATTCAGGAATATATGGATAAGAGAGCTCTAAAGCAATTTATTGCGAGTTGCAGGTTGCAGGTTACAGGTTGTTGCCTTCCTCGTACCCCGCACCCCGAACCCCATACCAGGCAACTGATGCTAATTATTAATTGATTTCATTTAGAATTTATTATTTTTACATATAAATCCAATCTTAACAATAAACTTAAAATACCTGACAATGAAAGAAAATTCAAAACAATTTACACGCCGCGAATTTATTGGAGCAACCGGTGCTGTTGCAGCAGGGTTGACAATACTTCCGAGCTCCGTTGTAAGCGGATTAGGCCACAGGGCTCCAAGCGACAAGCTTAATATAGCTGTTGTTGGAATCGGCGGAATGGGGAATTCAAACCTCAAGGCAGTCTCCCCCACGGAGAATATTATAGCTCTCTGCGATGTTGACTGGGGATATTCAAAAAAAGTAATTGAAGCAAATCCAAACGCCAAAGCCTACTGGGACTGGCGTAAGATGTACGATGAGATGGGAAAATCGATCGATGCGGTTATCGTTGCGACAGCTGACCATTCCCATGCTATCGTTGCATCAAATGCTATGACAATGGGCAAGCATGTTTATGTTCAGAAGCCTCTTACCCATACTGTTTATGAATCAAGACTCCTTACAAAACTTGCTGCAAAACACAAAGTTGCAACACAGATGGGAAACCAGGGTTCATCGGCCGAAGGTGTTGACCTTATTATAGAATGGCTGCAGAACGGAGAAATAGGTGAGGTAAGAAAAGTTGAAGCCTTCACCGATCGTCCGATCTGGCCTCAGGGTTTAAATGTTCCCAAAGGAGAATGGGTTCCCGAAACACTTAACTGGGATCTCTTTATAGGTCCGGCAAAAATGCGTCCTTATAACAGTCTGTATACTCCATGGAACTGGAGAGGCTGGTGGGACTTTGGAACAGGTGCTCTCGGTGACATGGCCTGCCATATTCTTCACCCGGCATTTAAGGGTCTGAAGCTTCAGTATCCGATCAAAGCTCAGGGCAGTTCAACATTATTATTAACAGATTGTGCTCCGAACGCTCAGATGGTAACCCTTGTTTATCCTGAAAGAGTTACGCCGAAAAATGCCAAGATGAAACTTCCGCAGGTTGAGGTTATCTGGTATGACGGTGGATTGCAGCCACCAAAACCAGCAGGATGGCCGGCTGGGAAAAATATGAATGACCAGGGTGGCGGAGTTATTTTCCACGGAACAAAAGATAAGATTATCTGTGGCTGCTACGGTGTTAATCCATGGCTGCTGTCAGGTCGTAAGCCTGCTGCCCCTGTTACTGAAAGGAGAGTTGCGAATGCAACCAGGGGTGGACATGAAATGGATTGGGTACGTGCTTGTAAGGAGAGTCCGGAAACCAGGGTTCAGACTAAATCGAACTTCTCTGAAGCAGGTCCGTTCAATGAAATGGTTGTTATGGGTGTTCTTGCTGTCAGGCTCCAGGGACTGAATAAAGAACTCGAATGGAACGGAGAAAAGATGGAATTCACCAATATCAATGCAGATGATAAGGTAAGACTCACCATATCAGATAATTTCACAATCGTTGACGGTAATCCTGAATTCAAAAGGCCAAATCTTACTCTGAATGCCAGAGAGTTCGCCTCAGAAATGATTAAACATACATACCGTGCAGGCTTTACGTTACCTGCAATGCCTGCATAGTTGTTTTAACATAAACCAATATTATTATGAAACTATTAAACATTCTTTTATCAATAGTTATAGTAATTGGAATTACGTCCTGTGGATCGGATGCCAAAAAGGAAGCAAAGAAAGAAGCACGTGAAGGGTGGGTGAGACTTTTTGACGGCAAGACAACCACAGGCTGGAGAGGTTATAATATGCCTGATTTTCCTTCAAAAAACTGGGAGGTGGTTGATGGAACCTTTCATTGCCTTGGCATAGGAAAAGGGGAGATGACAAATACCGATATTATTACAGTAAATAAGTATGGGAATTTTGAGCTATCGCTCGAGTGGAAACTTTCACAAGGAGGAAATAGCGGAATTTTCATTTTTGTTCAGGAAATTCCTGGCGTTGAAATTTATAAATCATCCCCTGAAATGCAGGTCCTTGATAATGAGAATCATCCGGATGCAAAGCTGGGCGTTAATAACAACAGGCAGGCAGGCTCACTTTACGACATGATACCTGCAGTACCACAAAATGCAAAGCCAGTCGGAGAATGGAACCAGGTTGGAATAATGGTCAATCAGGGAAAAGTAGTTTTCAAGCAAAATGGTGTAAATGTTGTAACATTCACACTTGGTACTGAAGAGTGGAAGCAAATGTGCGATAGTTCCAAATTCAAAGATTGGAGTTGGTTTGTGAATACAGCTAAGGAGGGTCACATCGGTCTCCAGGACCATGGATTTGAAGTCTGGTACAGAAATATTAAAATTAAGGAAATGTAAAAATGTCCTGAATTTGGATAAAACAAGTAGAGATGTTGCATGCAACGTCTCTACTTGTTTTTGCCCCCAACCCCCTAAAGGGGGCTTAATCTGTACATTTTATAATGTCCCCTTTAGGGGATCAGGGGCGGATTTCCTTTCAATCCGATTTCCTCCGCCACTTCCCGCATGCCCATGATACAATCATTTATCAGCTCATCAAGACTGACACCGAGCATCGCTGCACCTTTTTCGATCACTGACCTGTCGACTCCAGCCGCAAATCTTTTATCGTTCCATTTCTTTCTGACCGACCGTGCCTCCATGTCAAGAACACTTTTAGAAGGTCTGACAAGCGCGCTGGTAACTACCAGTCCTGTCAGTTCATCGATAGCATAAATTGTCTTTTCAAGCTTTGACACCGGCTCAACATCTGAAGCGAGCTCCCAGCCATGGCTTATAACGGCTCTTATGTACTCTTCCGGCCACCTGTTTTCTTTCAGAATCATTTCAGTCATTTTGCAGTGCTGTTCCGGATACATTTCATAATCAAGATCATGCACTAATCCTATTATTCCCCACATTTCTTCATCTTCACCTGATTTTCTTGCCATATACTTCATTACACCTTCAACAGCATAGGCATGCCTTAACAGACTTTCAGACTTATTGTATTTCCTCAGGAGAGCCAAAGCCTGTTCATGTGTGGGAATGATTTCACTCATGATTTTCTATTGTTTAAGTTTTATCAGGGGATAAGCTTTTGAGAAACTGGTGCCCTGAATATTCAAAATGTAAAGCGCCGGACTTAGCTGATAAGTATTAATGAAGATCTGGTTTTCACCCTCTGTTAATTCCCTGTCGGTCGCAAAAACCTGCTTCCCGGCGACATTAGTCAGACTTATACGTAATGTTCTGTCTGATTTTGAGTTAATTATGATATTCAGCTGATCAGTAAAGGGATTTGGGAACATATTTACTGATTCTTCTATTTCAGTATTCTCGACACTTATCATTAATGTGTCGTTCAGAAGATAATCATCATTATTATCATATCCGAAAACCGAAATGCTGTAAATCCCGCTCATATCCATATCAGCTCTCCTGTCAAAATCGACAGTAACTGAATCCTTGAAAGGAATCAGCACGGTTTTAAAATGCTGGGCCACAGGAAACTTTTCATTTAATGAATAGGCAAGGTTAAACCCATTCAGGGTATCTCTTCCGACGTTAAGTACTTTTACCGAGACCACTTCCTGCCCGTAAACTTCCTTTTGCACAGGAGTTATAATACGTGCCACTTCGATATCTTTCTGTATATAATTGACCCTGACTGAACCTGAGAAATCAATCAGGTCTATCCATGCACCGTCAGCTCCCTGCGATACAGAGTTATCTTTCTTATAAGACCATTCCATAGAGTTCAGTCCTGCCGGTATTGCAACCTTTTTAATTTCCCAGTTTGTTTCTCCCGATTTCCTCATTATTTCAGTGTCATTCAGCTTAAAAAGGAAATAATCATAATTTGGTTCAGAGGAGACTTTGCTGTAAAATTTCAGGGTATCTGCTTCGGGGAAATATGTTCTCATTATTAACGAGGAGGTTGCGTTGTGGCTAATGGCCCCGGACCGGGCTGAAACAACACCATCAATGGAATTTGTTCTGCTGATGGTCCATGGTTTACTGCTCATATTTATCCATGGAAACACCTTGAATGTTGACGATTCAAAGCTCTCCCTTATTCTGCCGACTCTGAACATGAAGTTTTTATTCACAATAAACGGGGAACAGTCAAGTGTCGACGATAATGAGATAAAATCGCCATATTGAGAGGATGCAGACAGTTTTACAGCCACAGGTATATCTGATACCTCTCCGAAATGAAGCAGTCCTGATTTGATGTTGGGATCCATTATTTCAAGCTCGGCCTCATGGCTTGTAATAATAAATTGTCCCGATGTATTGCTGCTTCCCAGATTCCTTACCTGGAAAATGAGGCTGAAATTTTCACCCGGCTCCGCAACAAAGTTGTTATTGCCGTAAACTGAATCATCAATAATACAGTTGATTATCTCCAGCCTGGGTGCATGTACCTTAATATCTATCTTGTATTTCTTTTCGGTCCTGTTGTCCTTCAGCGTAAGGTCAACTGTAACAATGCCAAGATCAGGCACATTGTCATCAAGCGTCAGCTGAAGGACGTTATCAAGAATTACTTCTGATTTTCCGGGTAGAGTTCCGATTGATGCACTGGAATTATCCACTTTAACCCATTGAGAGGTTGAAGAAATGGTTGCCGTAAGGTTTGTGGCACTGGTCAGCCCCAGATTGCTGACTTTCAGCTTCAGATAAAATGTTTCACCAAAATCGGCTTTGCCGTTATTATCTTCTCCTATGTCATTAATTCCTGACGATGAGAGGTTTATAAATTCTTTATTGACATCCGAGAAATAGATGGTTTTCATAAGGGGTATCCTGTTCTGACCGGTCACTACCACAAGACAGGAATCATTTGATAAACCCGGAAAATCAAGAACTACAGATCCTGAAGGGCTTGCAAATGAAGCATCCCAGAGAGTATCAAAATCAGAAACGGCAATATAGGCAAACGGATCTATTGAGATCGACCACGACCTGATTCCGTTTGGCAGGGTGTCGGGCAGTGAAATATTGAATTTTTGAGGAGTTCCAATCACAGGGATGACACTGGGATCACCCAGGACAGCATATGTTTCCCAGTAATATTTCTTTCTGAGTGACGTGGTCGAGCTTACAGCAAGATTCCCTGCATAATTGACCTGACCCATAGTTATATACCAGTCGGAAGGTAATTCATTGTGAGTATGAAATAACCTGTCAAGAGCGCCAAGTCCTGTTTCAGTATATTTTGGATCGGTGCTGGGAGTACCTGATCCGACAGCCCAGTTAAAATCTTCATCCCAGTAAGAATCATTTGTACAGCCTATGAAACCTATTGCCCCTTTCCCGGATGAAAGGAGCATTTTGTTTCCAAATGACGCCGTATCGTTGAATTGTGCTGTCCGGCATGCATTGCTGATTATAAAGGGATACATGCTCCTGTTGGTTAAATTCTTTATATCCGGCGATTTTATGTCAATATGCAGCCAGCCAGCTGATGAACCGTGACCTGTATAATTAATAAACGAAAGACCCTTTGAAATCAGTTTTATCACTGAATCCTTTTTTGTAGAACCTTCAGGATAGTAAAAGTGAAACTCTTTGATCTTATTTGCAGGTGTAAGGTAATTTGTAACGCCGTATTTTACCTGGCCGTTCATGTAATTTGCATAGCTGGCATCCTTCCCGGCAAAAGTCAAGGCATTATTGTAGAATTTATTGGTGTCGGCGAACTGGAATTTTTCATATTCAATTATCTTTTGCACAACCGACTTTGCCGAAGTGGTATCTTTTGCAGGAATTCTTCCAATGAACATGTCAGGCAGATAGTCTCCGTTACCGTCAAATTCACCATAATACATGTCGGTCACGTTGTCTGAACCTGTACCGAAATAGGGAATCTTCAGGGCATCTCCGATTATAAGCAAATATTCCGGGGCGTGCCCGCCGGCAGAAGACGTCGTATATATATTCGATATTGATTCTTTCAATTTGGCAAAACTGTTACCGGCCAGCCCATCCCCATAGTAAAGTATATCAAGCTTGAATCCTTTTTGTCTTTTCCACCTGTAAAATGGCTCAAGATATTTACTGTAGGTCGTGTCAGTCACTATGATCATCTCCACAGGCTGGTCAGAATATCCTGTTATAAGGTCCCCGGGGTAGAAATTAAGAACCCCCTTGTCAAAAGTCTCATTGAACAGGGCAGATTCGGAAGATGAAGATTTGGAATAATTTCTGATATCATCAGAAAATGTTATTTCAATTTTCATCGACGTTATCACTTCCAGGAAATTCGAACCAGGGTTATACATGACTGGCGAGATCACCAGGCTTGAAAGATTCCTGCCCCTTATCTTTCCAATAGATTCGATCTTTACAGTGTCGGTTTTAACAATGTCGCGCCTTGAATATAATTCCCTGTCAATAACAAATCCCTGTTTCTGAGTATCTTTCTGCTTGGTTTCTCCATGCTGGGAAGGAAACAGGATCCCTTTAAAATCATTAATGGAAGGATTTATTCTGGAAGATTCCACCTCTGAAATTCTTATCTTGTATGCTGACCCCTCGGGGATGGCTATAAGCCGGCTCAATACCGGAAGCTCTGGTTTTCCAGGATCGCTTGTACGTGCATGACCAGGAACCGCTATCCTGTAAAATGTTCCGTTATCATTGATTAAGTTATCAATGGTAAGCTCTGATAATCTGTAGTTTATTGTGATAGAACGATCTCCGGTAATTACATTTTTCTCCTGCAAATCACCGTTAAACCGGTACTTGATACTTTTTCCTGTCTGCGCTGAAGCGGAGATCGAAATTAACAGGAAGCCATATAATATTTTAGTCAGCTTACTTTTCCCTAAATACATCAATGTTAATTAATTAACACTGTAACCTAAATTCTGCCTAAAGATATTCAAAATTTCAATACATTGAGAAACACCAAAATAAAATTTGATCAACACCATTAGCTGATATATCAACAAAGCTAAGGATTAAGTATTCTTAACATTTAAACATCAGGCATTGTTCACCTAATAAAACAAATATTTGTATATTCGGATTTTTAAAAGTGAGCTCAATCAGATCTAATCAACTGGTAATGAAAAATATACTTATAACCTTAATATTTATTGCTATGACTTCTCCGGTTTTTTCCCAGAATCTGCCGGAAGTTGACAAGGTCAGCACTTCGGCGGGAGATGTTGAAATGTTCTTTATCGGACACGGTTCTCTGATGTTCAGGATTAATGATTTTGTTATTCATATTGACCCGGTAAAAAGTTCAGGTAAATATGATAATCTTCCAAAGGCTGACCTGATACTGGTCACACATGAACATTACGATCACCTTGACACTGAGCTTATCAATGCTCTCCGTAAACAAACTACTGTAATGTTCTGCAACAGCGCTTCTGCGTCGAAGGTTCCATGGGCCCAGGTCATAAAGCCAGGTGACATTAAAACTGCCGGAAATGTAACTGTCGAAGCAGTGCCGGCATACAACATTGTTAATGAGCGTGCCAAAGGTCAGCCTTTCCATCCCAAAGGAACCGGCAATGGTTATATTGTCAAAATAGGGGATAAGAAGTTCTATATTGCCGGTGATACTGAAAACACGCCGGAAATGAAAGCGCTGAAAGGAATTGATGTCGCTTTCCTGCCAATGAACCTTCCTTACACTATGACGCCGGCAATGGTAGCTGATGCTGCAAAATCATTCAAACCTGGAATATTATACCCATATCATTATGGCGATACAGATACAGATGAAATTGTCAGATTAATGAAAGGCACAAATACGGAAGTAAGAATAAGAAAACTGAAATGAAATAAATTGAAATAAGCAAAGTAAATGAGAAATATAGACAGGAGAGGGTTTCTTAAAACCGGGATAGCCGGAGCTGCAGGTATAGCATTGTCACCAGCTGTTATTCCGCCTGTTTCTCAGAGCGTTAATGAGAATATTATTTACCGGACCCTTGGCAAAACAGGCATGAAGGTTCCTGTAATCTCTTTTGGAGTTATGCGTGCTGATAATCCTGGTTTATGCAAAGACGCCTATGAAAAAGGGATAAAGCTTTTTGATACTGCAAACGGATATCAGAATGGTAACAATGAAACCATGCTGGGGGATATTCTTAAAAACTATCCGAGGGATTCCTTTTACCTCGCCACAAAAGTAAAATCAGCCGGGATGTCAAAAGAAGGATTGCCAACAGCCGAAACTACAGCTGAAGATTTCCTTTCTAAATTCAATACGAGCCTTTCGCGGCTTCAGATGGATTATGTTGATATACTTTATGTTCATGATATCAGCAATCCTGAATACCTGGAATTTAAACCCATTATTAATGCTTTGAAAAAGCTCAAAAAAGACGGTAAAGTAAAGTTTATAGGATTCTCAACTCACAGGAATGAGGCGATTGTTATTGATGCTGCTGCATCCAGGGGTGAGTGGGATGTTATCCTGACTGCCTACAATTTTCAGCATGCCTACAGAAAGGAGCTTGATGCTGCTGTACATAAGGCAGCCGGAGCTGGAATAGGCATTGTAGCCATGAAAACCCTTGCCGGAGGAGGTTTCCTTGACAGGGAGAGAACAAAACCGATGAATACAGGTGCCGCTATTAAGTGGGTTCTGTTAAATCCCGATATTCATACAACAATTCCCGGAATGACGCAATTTGACCAGCTTGATCTTAATGTAAAATTGCTAACGGATATTGCCCTGTCAGACCAGGATAAAAAGGATTTGCTGATAGCCGGCGCACAACCCGGTCTGTTTTGTTCAGGCTGCCAGGAATGTATTCCTGCCTGTCCGTTGAGACTCTCAGTGCCCGATATTATGAGAGCATATATGTATGCTTACGGATACTCCAATCCTTCTCAGGCCCATTCGCTTCTTGCAGAACTCGGATATGGCTCAGATCCATGCAAAAGCTGCGGAGGTTCATGCAATGTGAAATGTTCAAGGGGTTTTAATGTGCAGGAAAAAATAGCCGATATTTCGAGGCTCGTGGATGTTCCTGCTGACTTTCTGACTTAATAAATTTTAATCCCATGCGAAACAGAATTTTGCTTTTTCTGGCATTTGGATTTATTTCAACTGCGTCCCTTTCTCAGGATATAGTGTTCCCCCAGCTGAATGGCTATAAAATAAGGACCGATTATCCTGTATATCTGCCTGACAACCTCTGGGATTTCATTAACGGGGCTGCTGACAATTATCTTGCAAACGGATTTGTCGATCTGCATGTTGCAGAGTATAAAAAAGCCAAAGCTGTTATAAAACTTGAGATCTACAGGCACAGCGGGAATACTCTGGCTTTTGGGATCTATTCATCAGAACGTTCTCCTTCATTCAGGTTTATGAATCTTGGAGCACAGGGATATGCTGCCGATGGGTCAATCAACTTCTTTAAAGGGAATTATTATGTGAAGATCAGGACATATTCAAAAAAGGGAAAAGTGCTGCAGGCTAAAGAAACACTTGCAAACAGAGTTGCAGGAATGCTGACAGGAGAAGCAGCAATGCCGGCTATGCTTTCACAATTTCCGGCTGAAGGGAAAAAAGTCAACGAAGAGACTTTTATAAATGAAAGCGTACTTGGTCATGGTTTCCTTAATAAAGCATTCAAAGCTGCTTACCAGGTCGGAAGCGATGAATTCTTAATCTTTATCTCTGATGCCAGTTCTCCTGAAGCTGCAAAGAAGACTGCAGAGACATATATTGCTTCCACGGGTATCAGTCCTGTAGGGACCGGCGACAGCAAATTCATGCTGTCCGACGGATACAACGGCACAATTTTCCTTGCATGGAAAGATAACAGGATCGTTATAATTTCGGGTCTTGCGAAAGATCAGGCTCAGATAGCTGACAAATACACTTCTGAAATCCTTAAATAGTATTAGAAATACGTGTTTCTGTCTTTCCTGCGGGTTTGGAGTTACACCAGTTCATGAAGCTGTGGAAACATATGTTACAAGTTTTCCTCCTCAAGTATCCCTGAAACCAGATGCTTCAGCTGGGAATATGAGTTTACGGTCCTAATATCCGGATTGTCGTCAATCACGTTCTGCGGGGGTCTGTAGAGTATTCCATGCTCCGCCTTACGCAGCATCGAAACATCATTATATGAATCACCAACTGCAATAACCTTGAAATTCAGATTCTGTAAGGCTTCTACAACCCTTTTCTTTGCTTCGGTCTGGCGCAGGTTAAAATCAGTAATATTCCCCTCTTTATCTATAGTCAGATGGTGGCAGAACAAAACAGGCCATCCGATTTTCTCAAGAAGCGGATCGGCAAATTCCCGGAACGTATCAGAAACCACCACCATCTGGACACGGCCATGGAGCCAGTTTATAAAATCCAGTGCACCCGGCATCAGTTCAAGGAGAGCTATGACTTTCTGGATGTCATTTATTGTTATCCCATGCTGTTTTAAAATTTCCAGCCTTCGCTTCATCAGCGCATTATAATCGCTGATATCACGTGTTGTAAGCTTTAATTCATCAATACCTGTCCATCTTGCTACATTGATCCAAACCTCCGGAACAAGTACTCCTTCTAGATCACTGCAAAGCATATACATTTCTTACAACATTAAAATATTAATAATTCTGAATTATGAACTTCTTAAACAACTCGTAATTATTTTCTAAAGATATATATTCTTCTGTTCGGGATTCAATTTTACGGAGCGAATCGGGAAGCTCCGGGTCGATATTGATTATACTTTTAATTTCACTGCCGAATTTTGCAGGATGGGCGGTTTCAAGACATATGCAGAATACTCCCTTTTCATAAGGATCCGGATGATTCCTGGTATATATCTGCAGACCCGTCCATGCAACTGCTCCGTGAGGTTCAAGAAGTTTCCCGTACTGATTGTAAAATGACCTGATAGTTCTCCTCGTTTCTTTGTCAGAAATGCTTATTGCAGAAAATTCCTGTCTCATTCTGTTCAGGTCCGGAGCCTTAAGGATTGAGCCTTTCTCATCCATCCTCCCGCCGTACATTGAAATTATCCTTGCCAGATTACTGGGATGCCCGACATTCATAGCGCTGGATATACAGTTTCTGGATGGAAAGACCGGGTTATATTCTCCTGTTCTGAAAAACAACGGAACCTCATCGTTCTCATTAGTGGAAATAACAAAGCGCTTTACCGGCAACCCCATATTTTTAGCAATAAGTCCTCCGGCAAGATTTCCGAAATTTCCACACGGGACGCTGAAGATAAACTCATCGCCGGTTTTGCCCGATAACTGAGCCCATGCCCAGAAATAATACACAGACTGGGGAAGGAGCCTCCCTATGTTAATTGAATTTGCAGAAGAAAGAAATATCCCTGTTAACAGTGGATCCATAAATGCAGTTTTGACAAGTCTCTGACAATCATCAAACTTTCCGTCAATTTCAACTACCTCTATGTTATCATGAAAAGTTGTCATCTGCTTTCTCTGCATTTCAGTAACTTCTCCGGAAGGAAATAATATTAATACCCTGATATTCTCCAATCCGTGAAAGGCATTGGCTACGGCGCTTCCTGTATCACCAGAAGTAGCGGTAAGAATGGTAATATGTTTGCCCTCCCGGTAAAGAAAATGCTGCATCAGCCTTCCCATCAACAGTGCTGCAAAATCCTTGAACGAGGCCGTGGGCCCCTGGTCGAGGCGCATAAGATATTTTTTGTCCGAAACATATTCCAGGGGAATACTGAATGTATAGATCTCATTGCAGATATTTCTCAGATCATCCTTACTGATCTCAATGCCGGCTATTTTGCTGAGAATTTCAGATGCCAGCTCAGGGTAAGTTAATTTGGAAATCGTGTAGAGTTCACCGGAACTCAGCTTAGGCAGATGAAGCGGCATATAGAGTCCGCCATCAGGTGCCAGACCCTTTAGAAGAGCTTCTCTGAATGAAACTTGAGGTGCCTTAAGGTTTGTAGAATAATATGGAGTTCCCGCTTCCAATTCTTTTTGTGCTAAACATTCACTACTCTCATGATATCGGCAAAGACCCCGGCGGCAGTAACATCAGCCCCTGCACCATATCCTTTAATTACCATCGGGAGCTCACGATATCTTTCAGTTGTCAGCAAAACAATATTGTTGCTTCCTTCAAGATCGAAAGTGGGATGGCTTGAATCGACGGAAATAAGTTCAACCTTTGCTTTCCCGAGGTCCATTGATGCAAAGAACCGCCATTTTTTATTCTGTTTTACCAGGACTTTCCTTTGCCTTTCAAATTCGTCATCAAATTGCCGGACTTTATCATAAAAACTTTCCAGGTCACCCTCAAAGCAATCTTCAGGAAGAAACCTGTTTACAATAACATCTTCTTTTTCAATTGTATAGCCTGCTTCACGTGCCAAGATAAGTATCTTTCTTACAACATCAATGCCACTGAGGTCAATGCGCGGATCAGGCTCTGAAATACCTTTCTCCTTCGCGATCCTTATAGTTTTGCTAAGCGGCATATCGGGACCCAGCATATTGAAAATGAAATTCAGCGTTCCGGAAAGAACAGCTTCAATTTTAAGGATCTTGTCGCCGCTCACCACCAGGTCATTAATGGTCTTTATAACAGGAAGACCGGCACCGACAGTCGTTTCGTACATGAAACGCACACCTCTTTCGCTGGCAATTGATTTAAGGAGGTGATAATAGGAGTATTCAGATGAGCATGCTATCTTGCTGGCCGTTACAACAGAAACATATTTCTGCAGTGCTTCCTTATAAGTTGTTGCTACTCTTGCATCAGCAGTGCAATCAATGAAGACAGAGTTCCTTAAGTTAAGCTTTGTCATCTGGCTTATGAAAACATCTATATCGCTTTTTTCACCTGTATTATTTAATGATTCTTTACAGGTTTCAAGGGAAATAGGTTTGCTTCCAAGAAGCATCTTTCTTGAATTGGTAATTCCCAGGAGATTAATATTAAGATTATGCTCCTTTAAGAGAGTCTCCCGCTGTTTCAGGAGCTGGCTGATCAGGCTGGAGCCTACAAATCCGGTACCCGCCAGGAACAAATGAAGTTCTTTATATTTAGAGAGGAAGAAACCGTCATGAATAACGTTAAGTGCCTTCTTCAGGCTCTCGTTCTTAATCACTACCGAAATATTAAGCTCCGAAGAACCCTGAGCAGTTGCAATAACGTTGATCCCGTTTCTTCCAAGTGACCTGAAAAGAGTGGCCGAAATTCCCGGTGTATTTTTCATCCTTTCACCTACAATGGCAATGATCGAAAGATCTCTTTCAATAACTATCTTAAGCTCTTTCTTGAAGGTTATCTCCCTTTCAAACTCCTGATTTATTGATTCCACTGCCTTTTTAGTGTCGGGAGGGTTAACTGCAAATGTGATCGAGTATTCTGAAGAAGCTTGTGTAATAAGAATAATATTCACATTTCGTTTAGCCAGAGATCCGAAGAGTCGCATGGAAGTACCGGTTACTCCAACCATCGATGGCCCCTGAAGAGTTATAAGATCGATATGGTCTATTGATGAGATTCCCTTGATTGGACTTCTGCTTCCATTTGAAGATTTTTCACTTATAAGGGTTCCTTTAACGTCGGGATTAAAGGAATTCCTTACCAGGACAGGGATCAACTTCTTATAAACCGGACGAAGGGTAGGGGTATAGATTACTTTTGCGCCAAAATGTGATAATTCAATTGCTTCCGAATAAGTGAGTGCTTCAATGGCATAAGCTTTTTCGACTTTCCTGGGATCGGCTGTCATAAAACCATCAGTATCGGTCCAGATTTCAAGTATATCTGCATTGATGGCAGCTGCTATAATAGCCGCAGTATAATCTGATCCCCCTCTTCCAAGCGTGGTCGGCTCATTTTCAGACGTACTTGAAATAAAGCCCGGAACAATAATCAGTTTATTTTTTTTCAGGATTCTCTTTCTGACCAGGGAATTTGTAAGAGTAAAATCTACGTTCGCTTTACCATAGTTGTTATCTGTTTTAACTATTTCCCTTGCATCGATAAGCAATGAATTTTCAAAAAAAGCAGAAATGATGGTTGATGACAATCTTTCACCGGAGCTCAGTGCCTTGTCGAGAGAGTATTTGCTCAGTTCCCTGAGAAGGTACAGGCCACTGAGTGTTTCGCTCAGTTCCTGAAAGATCTGGTCAACTTTCGAAAGTGTCGATTTCAGAAAATCCCCGTCAAGAAGCTCCTCGCATATACCATGATGTTTTTTAATAAGCTCTTCAAGCCTTGGTTTATATCCTGCATCATGGCTGGCTGCAGACTCGCTTATATTCTTTAATGAATCAGTGACACCCTGAAAGGCTGATACAACAAGCACAATGGGTAATGGTTCAGATGCAGTTATTTTTTTTACAGTTCTGATCCTTTCAGAATTGCCAACGGAGGATCCTCCAAATTTCAGGACCTTCATAAAAGATTATGTTTAATTCCCGGATTGCGCACCCGATCAGTTTAAGAAATAAAGGTGCAAAAATAATAAAAAACAGTAATATACCTTAAATCTCACGTATTATTAGAAAATCAGGCCTTTTTGTGAATTTAATAAAGTAGTAGATTAAAAATGCTTAATAAACTCTTAATTCTAAATTAACTTGCTGCTGCTTTTTCGAGACGTTTCAGAATTGAGAAAATGAACGTTGCAGAAATGAGACAGCAAACAATGAATACAAGCCATAATGTCGTCAGTTGCACCTTATCCCATAAAAGTGTGCCAACAAAAAGAAGATTGTTGCCAACTGCGGTTGCAAGAAGCCATCCACCCTGCATTAATCCCTGGAAACGCGACGGAGCTACCTTAGAGACAAAGGATAATCCCATAGGACTCAGGAAAAGTTCAGCAACGGTGAGGACAAGATAACTGCTCATCAGCCAATACGGTAATACCCTGACGCTGTCAGCAGCAGGAACACCGGCAAGTGATATGGGAGATGGAGCTCCTATTGAGGCGAGAAGTATTATTACGAATCCCAGCGCCGCAATTATCATCCCAATTCCGATCTTTTTTGGTGTGGATGGCTCGATTCCCTTCTTGTTCATCCAGGCAAAAGCTCCCATAACTGGAAAAGTAAGGGCTACAATGAATAGAGGATTAAATGATTGGAAAACCTCCGGTGCGATTGAGTTTTGTTGTCCGAATGATGTCATATTACTTCTTAGAATTGTTGTCAAATCAAAACCCGTAAGATAGAATGCAGCCAGCCAGAAAGAGATAAGGAATAGTATACCTCCAATGATCCTCGTCTTTGTATTGACATTTTTATATAAGATAATTACAATTCCGGCTATTGAACCTATAACTGCCAGCATCGAAGGAAGGGTAAAGAAAAGGTTGGTTAAAGGTCCTACCTGTTTAACGGTGTAGTCCCTGGCAAAAAGTGTAAGTGTCAGTCCGTTCTGATGAAACGACATCCAGAAGAAAACAACCACGATAAAAACCAGTACCAAAGCTGTAATGCGAGCTCTCTCTTCCTTGCGCGATGTAAGGATGATCCAGGTCACAAATGCGGCAAAAAGGCCAAAAGCAAAACCTCTTGCCCATCCAACCTCCTTAATGAAATGGAGTCCGAAAGCAGTAATACCCATAGCTATTGCTGCTGCAATGAAGGGTACAGGTTTGAAATCAATTTTTTCGGATAATACTGCTGCTGCTTTAACCTCCTTATTTGGAAGGAGCTTGTTGAAGATTACATAAACCAGCAGTGAAATCACCATTGCTACTGCAGCAATTCCAAAGGCATAGTTATACCCTTTGGAGAAGACATCAAGGTAGTTGTGTGAAAATGCTGAAAGATCTGTTACCGGTCCGGACAGGTTTACCTTATCGGCAAGCTGCTGAAAGACTCCGGTATCGGTAAGGGTTCCATTGATATATTGATGACAGAGAGAAGGAACGCTTCCATCATGGGCAAATCCGTTGGTTTTCAGCCACCAGTTGCGCATTCCGTTGGCTGCATAGGGAGCAAAGAAAGCTCCCACATTAATTCCCATATAAAAAATCATGAACGCAGTATCCCTTAGCTTGGAATATTTAGGATCGTCATACATCTGCCCGACCACCGCCTGAAGGTTGCCTTTGAAAAGCCCGTTCCCCAGAGCTATTGTCATTAAGCCTATAACGGTAATTGTCAGCGACATACCCGGCACGGCCATTATTATATACCCGGCAAACATGATAATTATCCCTGCAAGAATTACGAGTTTGTACTTTTTGGTTGAATCTGCCAGAATACCACCCAGCAGAGCCAAAGCATAAATGCCGAAATAGAACCAGCTGTAGATACCTCCGGCCTTTTCTGCCGAAAGCCCAAATTTAGCCTGGAGAAAAAGAACCAGAATTGCCATCATTGTGTAAAAACCGAATCTTTCTCCCATATTTGAGAAAAATGCCACCAGCAGGCCTTTGGGATGATTTTTTAACATATTTAAGCGGATTTAGATGTTTATTAATTGTAAAACCTGATTGAACCTAATTTGACAGACTTCTGAATTAAATCACAGATACCGATAATTTTTGATCAGTAACAAATATATTAATCTTTTTAACATTTGAACAAAAAGATATAATATTGTCACCAGCATTATAAAACAGGTTCAGAAAAACTGAATGACTGGATCAAAATTCTTATCAGGCCTGATCATCATTTTAATGATCCTTACTGGTTGCGAAAAACCTCTAGTACAGGATCCTGTACCTATTTATCCGCCAGGTGAACCTCCCTATTCAGAACTTGAAAAGCGGATCAGGGAAGAGTATGATTACAGGGCGGTTTTCACCTGGGGCCAGTACAGAGATCTGCTTTTTGAGCTTTCGAAGAGAAAATACCTGGTTTTGCCATTGTATGAGATGAGGAAAACTTTTGATGATTCGAAAGTGGTTATTGGCTTGCGTCATGACATCGACATGAATCCATTTAAGGCACTTGAGATGGCCAGTATGGAAAAGGATTTCGGGATCAGGGCTACCTATTTTATTCTTCCCACTGCTGATTATTACGGGAATATTTACAGGACAGGACTGAAAAGGAGCATCGGACTGGATTCACTGATAAGGGAATTGTATGATACCGGAGCAGAAATAGGCATTCATAACGACATGCTTACAGCTATGATAGATTATGGATTTGATCCGCTTACTTTTAACAGCAATGAGCTGGCTTTTTTAAGGTCGCTTGAAATTCCCGTTTACGGCACTGCATCACACGGTTCTCCAATTGCCAGGAAAACTGTTCCCAATTACCAGATATTCAGTGATTATGCAAAAAGCGACTCGGTTTTTTATGAGGGGAAAAAATACCCGATTGGCAAATACAGCTTAAAAGATTTCGGGTTCGAATATGAAGCGTACTTTTTGAATTACAATTTTTACTATTCTGAGTCAGGAGGCAAATGGAATGATGAAAATGGATTTGCCGGCACTTTACAAAAGCTTGATAAAAGTGTTCCTGGTGACCGGATACAGATCCTGACTCATCCTGACTGGTGGGGAAGAGTCAGCAATTAGAATAATTGGGATTGATTGTTTAATTTTGAGGATCAGAATTTTAATAACTTCTGCAGTCAGAAATGAAAATATTCAGTACCCGGCAGATAAAAGAATTGGATGATTACACGATCAGAAACGAACCGATAGCTTCAGCAGACCTTATGGAAAGAGCTGCGGATCAGTTGCTGAGATGGTATGTCAGGAACTTTGACAGATCGAGAAGGGTTCTCATTTTTGCCGGTCCCGGAAACAATGGAGGTGACGGACTTGCGCTGGCAAGACTGTTGTCAGTGAACAGGTTCAACGCCGAGGTTTTTTTCGTTAAGGACTCAGGGAAAACATCTGAGGACTGGAATCATAATTATCAGCGGCTGGAGAAAGAAACTACTGTTATTGTCAACACTGTCGAGAGCATTGAACATTTCCCCTTCATAAGTTCTGATGATATTGTGATTGATGCAATACTCGGTTCTGGACTGACACGGCCGGCAGAAGGGCTTGCCGGTGGGGTAATAGAAAAATTGAATAAGACAGACAGTGTTGTTATTTCGATTGATATCCCGTCAGGATTATTTGGAGAAGATAACGGCTCAAACAAACCTGATAATATTATTTGTGCGGATTTCACCCTGAGTTTTGAATTCCCGAAACTTTGCTTCATGTTTGCTGAAAACACGAGGTTCACCGGTGAATGGCATATTCTGCCGATAGGTCTGAGCAGCAATGCGATCCGGAATACTGCGACTCCTTATTCCTTTCTTGAGAATGACTATGTATTTTCCCTGCTTAAGAAAAGAGAGAAGTTTGACCATAAAGGTAAATTCGGACACGGACTTCTTATCGCCGGATCTCACGGGAAAATGGGCGCTTCTGTTCTTGGCGCCAGGGCTGCGCTCAAAACCGGGATCGGGCTTATCACATGTCATGTTCCCGGGTGTGGTTACCAGGTAATTCAAACATCAGTTCCGGAAGCCATGGCACACGTTGACAAAAATGAATTATATACTTCAGAAATAGAAACTGGTGATCCCATCGATGCTGTGGGAATAGGACCGGGGATCGGAACTGATACTGTTACACAGAACGCTTTCCACGCATTTCTTGCAGTCCAAAGTAAACCAGTGGTGATAGATGCCGATGGTATAAACATCCTGGGTCTGAATAAGGATTGGCTTTCAGAATTGCCAGGTAAGACAATTCTGACTCCTCATATCAGGGAATTTGAAAGGAT
>Ga0315294_10001427_pt1 | contig 25963 bp, 12 predicted proteins | sample YL17G13_40_MG_FD_203626 | JGI IMG/M metagenome (GOLD analysis project Ga0315294, IMG submission 203626) | Sediment microbial communities from Yellowstone Lake, YNP, Wyoming, USA - YL17G13_40 | ecosystem: Environmental > Aquatic > Freshwater > Lake > Sediment | place: USA: Wyoming | collected... | reverse complement strand
CATATGTTGATTCATTTGATTCAGGGGAAGTAGGGGTTGTTCAAGTTAATCCCGATACAGGCGACGTACAATTTTCTGACGCTGACCAAGCCACTTTTGATCATGAATCAGTCACACTGATCAAAGGTGATTTGACAATTGAACGGGGAATTAAAATCCGATTTTTGCGAACCCCTGTAAATTTAGATGGTCGCCAAGGAACTAAAGACGTCACGGCCATCTATTCTGTTTCAGGTGCCACGTGGGCAAATCCTATTATAGAGTCCCCACAAGTTTCGCTGCCATCCATTCCCATTAATACTACTGAGTACCCACTTACAGTAAAAATTCTTCAAGGGGAAGGTTTTTACACAAGTAATAATTTTCCTCGTCTGGATGTATCTTCTCCACCTACGAGTTTTGGTTATTATATTGATTTTGACTCAGGAACTTTTTATTTTGCTCAACGTAAGAGTAACGTTACGGTTCCGATAGTTCAAAAATCTAATGCTGTTTTATTGTCTGACCCGTTAGTGCAAAGCATTAGTGATCCATTAAAGCTCGACGGTAACGACCAATTTATTGGCACCGACGTTTTGGTTGAACAAATGTCGGGAATGGTTTCATTTATAACCGTATTTGGTGAAGTCCTAATCGAAGGTACAAACACGACTTTTGTTGGCACAACTTTTACGGATACAAATGCCGATTTTGTTGCTGCTAGTATCTCTCCGGGATATTTACTTGAAATAAATGCCAAGATTTATACGGTTTCCAGTGTCACTAGTGCCCATATCCTAGAAACTGATGTTGCTCCTTCGGCCCCCGTTAATGGTACATCTTATAGAATTCGGGATGGTCGTGAAGTACTTGCTGACCGTTATTTTGAAGAAGTGTCTTTGATAGACCCATCTACGAAAGTAGAGCGAATCAGATTCTTAGGTATCACTTCTAACACCCCTCGGTTGAATATTCCTGTAACTTATGTATCCCGTTCAAGATTTAGATTTGGGCCTGCTGCAAACAATCAATTTGCAACAGTAGTTTTGGTGCCTACAGACGGGGATTTCACAATACCCACAGAAAATGTGGTAGAAATTAGTGAAGCCACAGGTCACTTAAACTTTGCTACGGAAAATATTGGGCAAGGGGCTTATTGGGTCAAAGAATTAAAGCCCAAAGTTGACTTTACTTTATCAGCGGGGTTGGGACTAATACAGTTCACCGAAAGGATGATGCAACTAGAAGAGGTTTTAGTTACTTATACTACAGCCCCGCCATCAACTGATCCTCCAACGCTTCCGGGTCCCCCAATACAAGAGTACGCCAGTTTTTTAATTAGAAAAGAAGTTACCGAAGATCATCCAAGTCCCACAACCACGTTGAAATTTAATACCGTTGGCTTGTATGTTCCTTCTGTAAGTTTACCTGTAGTATCTACTCCGTCGCCAGCAGTGTTTCGTGGTGGTCGTCCACAACAATTGGAAGTCCAGTGCGTTGTAGATATCACCAATTCGACTATTACATTTTTAGCCGATAACCAAATTACTGATGCCTTACCGCATGGTGCTACAGTTAATCCTAACGAACGTGTGTATATTGATTACTATGTGGCACAAGCGGTGGGTGGTGAAAAAACCACTTCGGTACTTTATCCTCCACTTTTGACGGCTGTTGTAAACATTACCGATGGTGCCAACAACTTTGAAATATATGGTGGTGATTATACCGCCAGTTTTCCTGTTAATTATCTTTTTCGTATTGAAAAAGAACAAATATATTTGATTGCTAACTCTACTTATGATGCCGGGAATAATAAAACTACGGTTACATTATATGGGAATCAACAGTTCCAAGATTCATTTAATGACCCCAAGGTTTATGTTTCTTCCGGTGCAACGCCTATTGTGTCTGCCCCTTTAATCCCGTCCTATTTTACGATAGAGATCGGAGTCTACGAAACAATAGCTCGTGGCAGTAACCAATTTTATATTGCTGGGGACCACATAAATTCCTATCGAGTTGGAACGGTTCTTATGTTTACGAACGGGGGTGCTACTTTTACAGATCTCTATCAAGTAGCAGGTGTTAGCTATGATGCAAACACAGGACGTACCGTTGTTTCATTGACTGCAAATACTTTACGGCAGTACCAGAATGGGGTTCAATTTTTATACCATTCGGTGCGACCCGTTTTTGAACCGCCAACAAAAGAACTCACAACAAGTTGTGTTCCCGTTCTAACGCAACCTTATACTGTATATCGACGTACAACGGGAAGCTCTGGTGCAATTATCACATCTCCTACTGATTATACAATTGACGAATCGGGAAGAATAGTTTTTGCTTCGGCTTTGGCCTACGGAGAAGAATTTTGTATCTTCTATACAGGCTATAGAGTTATAGAAGCGGGATCACAACTAGAGGCTTCTTACACTTGTCAGATTACTCCCAATGATACTAACGGATTAGTGGGACAAGTTTTATCTGCTGATTATTATATTTGGGCACCTGACTCATTCTATTACCGTGTAGAAACGATGACTAATTTTAGAGGGGAGTATGCAACAGAAATTGCATTAAGTGCCAGTAGTGGGTCATCGGGGCCACAAACATCAAATGTAAGCCAACCCAATCTTTATAGCCAAGGGCGTCCATCACTTTATTTTGATGAGAAGCATTTGGCTAATCAAGATATAATCGCAAGATCAACTCTTCTTTTCTACAATGACGCTATTAATTATTTAGAGGCGTATTTGAAGGCTCTTGATGGACGTGTTGTAGGAAATAATGATGGCCCATTTTTATTTGACGGGACTACGGGTATCACCAATCCAGAGGGTTCCGCAACATTTCCAAACGCAACCACATTAGAGGATACGGACACTGCTTTCACTTCGATTTTTATTGGCAGATATGTCAAAATTCTTAGTGGTGATAACCGAAGTTTAAAACGGAAAATCACTGGGGTTCCAACAATTCATCGTTTAACTTTAGACCCTGCTTTACCTACAACTGATAGCGGGAGGTATCGAATACTTCCTCTAAATCAAATAGACGATACAATCCGTATTTCTCCCGCTCCTTATTCGGTTACATTTGCTGGTGGCCATTTTGTGGTTACGTCTATTGGGACGTATGCAAAGAATTATTTACCGGGGACATTGAGCAGATTTTATCCAACAACCAAAAACTTTTATGGTGTATCGGCTGTAACGGATGAATCAGTTACAGGTGACGAGGTTCTAGATACAAAATCAACCCAAGTCACACTGGTATCAGAGTTACGTTCAAGATTAGCATGGGCTTTGGTAACGGAATCTACTGCTTTTTCAGGGCCTACAACCCTTAAAGTAGACGACGCAAATGGTTCTGGTACTCGCGCTAGACCCCCATTTAAGGCTGGTATGAAAGCTGTTGTGCAACGGCGTGACGGGACTTTTATTAATGATGTTGATGACCCAATTACAATAACACATGTTAGTGCAACAACACTTACAATCTCCGGTTTGAATGCCACGGCTGCTGTTGGTACTACGGTATATCGTTCACCCGCTGACGACTCGGCACAGACTGGTTCAGATGTTTTGGCTTATTACGCATTAGGTCGAGACTACTCATTTAATGGAGAAAACGGACAAGTTATATACATCGAAAAAATTGATATTGCAGCCTTTGAGAATTATCCAATTATAGAGTTACAGGCTATTTCAGGAAAAGTTAATCTGATTAATACTTTAACCGAACCCCTAAAGTTTTCGGGCCTTTATGGTGGAACATTGGATGATGATGGGGACGTGAGTTTTCCAATTCAAACACCTGACCCGGAGTGTGAATCACGGGGTTATCTACGCACTGAATACTCTATAATTGAGTCTCCTGATGGCATTATTCGGGATTTGACAACAGCACCTTTTGTTTCGACGGGCACATTAAGCGGTTCAACTATTACCAATGTTGGGGGAGCTTTTCCGGCTCCTGAACCACAAATTTGTGATTTAGTTCGTATCCTAACTGGTACCAACTATAATTCGGATTTTGTTAGAATTGTAGCTGTGAATTTAGGAGCACATACCATTACAGTTGACGGTGGCTTTGTGCCAGATCCGGGAATTTTTACTTATGAGGTTAGCGTTAGCCCTGACATAGCTCATGGTGCTGCAACATTTCCAGACACAACGCATCTTGACGCTGTTGGGGCACATTTTTTAACAACCGCAAAGGTTGGTTATACTGTTGTTTTAGGGAATACCGGGGTTCTTCCACCATCTCCTCCTCCTAGTAATAACGCCCAACGTCGTCAAATAACTGCTATTGATAGTGATACTCGGTTAACTCTCTCCCCCGCTCTACCCACAATTATAGGTTGTGATTATAGAATTAGTAACTCCTTAGCAACTTATGGCGGGGCTTCAACTGACTATCTTCATGCTTTAGTTGATGCTCTAACAGGTGAGATAGCTGTTTACGCTGAAGAAAAACAGTATTTATTAGATTTTCTAGATCAAGTTTTCACAGATATCTCTACAAGTACTACAGGACATACACATGCCACAACGGTTGTATTAGACGATGTGAATGGTTCATTTTTAACTGACGACGTAACATCAAACGATTACGTCTATATTGTATCAGGGTCTAATGCAGGGATTTATCAAGTTGTAAGTGTGCCTCTTGAAACACAGTTAACAGTGGATGTCCCATTTCCTGCTACTTTATCGGGGATTCATTATCGTGTTGTTTCACTTTTTGGTATCTTAAAAGAATCCGCAAAGGCAATTTTTGACCTCTACCAGAGTATTGATGCTTTAGCCGCCGCCGCTGCCATTTTTAAAGCCCTTATGACAACTCGTGTTCCTGTTATGGCCTCAAGTGGCATGGAAGGAGATTCTTTTACAAGAGCCACATTGGAAACAGACTTGGATGATCGTGAAGCTTTAGTAGTGGATCGACTTAATATAGGAATCCCAGACGACATTGATTTGATAAATACTCTTTTAGAGAGTACTGATGTCCTTTATGACAAGCGATATGTGTGGATTTCCACACGTATCGCTTTAACGAATGGGCTAATTGTTCAGCAAGCAACTGCAGTAACGAATCGTATTAAAGCACAACAAGATATTTATAATCAGTTAACTAAGCTGTTGGCTGTGGAGCTATGATCAAGAAATTGGGAACAGAACGCATAATGGATGACACTACTAAAGAAGAGGAAAAAGTAGAACCACTTAAATGGGAAAAACGTGATTTTAAAATGAATAAAAATATGGAACACGTCATTAGACTAACCATTGATGCTACTAAAGCGGAAATTGATGGATTAAAGAAAAAATTGAAGAAGCTTCAATACGGTAGTTAATAGATCCTAACTATGTTTAAAGTAAGAAATAGCTATTCTGAAAGGCATGGAGAGAAGCAATTCTCTAGGATTAGCCTAGATCTTCGAGATCAACTGAACCATCTGGAGTTGGCAACTCAGAAGTATGTTGAGGGTACTACCCAGTCAGTGGTGGAGGAGTAAGAACTTATAACGTTCTTGCATAAGGAAAACTTCGGATGGCATCAAATCCAAATTGGGAATCTTTTTCAATCCAGCTTCCGGGGCAGGATTTATTAGAGAAAGCTCGGCAAGTTTTAGAGACTTTAGTAGTTTACCTCGAAGTTCTTAAAACAATTCTAGAAACTGTAAAAGCTTTTTTAGTTGATTTTGGAAATCCAATTAGGGCTATAGTTGAAGCTCTAATTCAGCTAGTACTTCAGCTTTTTGAAACTTTAAGGAGAACGGGAATTTATGCATGGTACGATATTCCCGACCCATTTCATGACCCTAATTTCACCAAATGCGCTGGTGGCTATGAAGAATTTTTAAATCGTTTTACGGGGGGTCTATTCGATCCACGTGACCCTAATCGACCTCAACCTATCCCGGGTATCTCAATGGGGGGCTTTACGCTCATTGTAGCGGACGCTGATGGAATTTTAGGGCTGTTACGTTTGGTTAAAATTTTACTTGATTTTTTGGGAAAAGATTTTCTCACCCCTCAGTATTTAGCCCCAGCGAGCATTAAAGTTTTGCCTGTTGGAGATGCGGGGGACCCAATTCTCTCAATTGTAAAGGTATTTCAAGAGCAACCTAAATCAATTGTCGTTGAATGGACTTTGCCTCCTTCATCAGTGGTGGGTGCCGATGAATTTTCAGACCTCTTTGGAGCTATTGCAACAAACTTTATCCCACCAAATTTTTTGATTGAAAAGAGTGAAGTTCATCCTCTTGTCAGTGAAATAGATGTAGCAGAAATGACAAACGCTGATTCAGCAGGAATCATTGTTGCAACTTTGCCGACACCTTTTGAAGCCAGAGGTAAACCCGGAAATATCATTAAAAGAAAAACCAGGATTAATGATCAATACGGGGACACTTTTATTAAATTTCAAAAATATATTGTTGTCAGCACAACTTCTAATACGGCAACTTTTTTATTAGGGCAACTTGGTACTTTTCGCTATATCGATAATGATGTTGAGTTAGATAAGACTTATTACTATCGCGTTCGAGCTTTTAGTGGGAATCTTGATATTTCAGGAACAACGCTCAACTTTATGGGTCAAGTACAATTTAAGGAAAACGAAAAAATTCCATATATTCAATGGCCGGGCGATAACGTAATGGGAAGGGCAACATCAGCGGTGCCCGTAAGGATACCAACTTACCCCCCTGATTTTGATGTCATTGAGTCCCTAAATCGATTATTTCAAACAGCCTTTTCTTTAAATTTTCATTTGCCACCAAATGAGTGGATTGACGAAGATACCAGCATTGGAAAAGGATCTTTAACATCTTTCGCGGGTCCTCTTACAGCATTTGAGAGTGTCCCACTAGTTGGAAAATATGCTGCAGTTTTAACACCGTCAGGTTCAGCTCCCTTACCTACGGAAGCTTACATGCCTAACTTTCAAGGGGAGTACCCCGAACTGCCGTGGAATAATTTATTAGTTCAATCGAACTCAGCACGGTTAGCAAGTATTGTAGCAAGTGCCATGCTTCAAAGCGGTGGGGCATTCCCCTACAAAACCTTTATGGAAGGCCCATTTCCTCAAGGTGTTCCTAGTGTAAAAGATTTAGATACAAGTAATCTAAATGCAATGGTTTTTTCTATTACCAATGTTCAAGATGTTGATGAGTCAACTTGGCAAATAACTGTTCAAGATGCAGGAGTCTTATACAGCAACGTTTATGATGATAGTACGGTTCGGAAAAATGTCTTGGCAGCGGTGAACTTTTGTAAAGCTTTCACATTAGGCGGGACGCCACCAGACTGGATACAAGTAAGCCTTTTGAGGGATATAATACCGTGGGGTGGTCAACTTTTGTATGAATTGCTTGCAAAAATGCAAGCCCTGCTTGATGCCTACTCAGGCGTTATTGAGGAACTTAAAGCTTTTATTGATCTCATAATTCGTAAAATTGACACATTGGAACAATTTTTACAGTACTTGATCTCTATCCTAGATTTTGTTCTCAGTTTACAAGTTGGGTTCTATATCCTTACTGTGCCTAAAACATCAGGCGACACTACTGAATGGGTAACTCTTATTCAAAATGCGGGTGGGTCTCCTCCACCGAGTGGTGCCGGTGGTTATACAGCGGGAGTCGCGTTAGCATATGTAGCGCCAAATGTCGATGCTTTCGCTAGTGCCTTCGATTTGATTTTTTAGTCTTCTTATTATTTCTCGTATGAAAAAGGGTGTGAATAATCAGTCCCATGAGAAGTTTGGGAGATCAACCTATTTTGAGGAAAAATCTTCAAAATACATCGGCATTAAAAGTTACTTCCTTGGTATCTTTTGATAGCGAAAAATGATCGGAGATGTAAATTTTGGCCTACGATTTTCAGGGCACTTTCACCGCCAGTCAGTTTAAGAGGCTCCAAACTTATATTCAAAATCAAGTTCAGCTCATTGATTCTCGTATTGCACATCTTAAAGTTGAGCTTGAACGTATAGGTGATCTGGCCTTTGCTTACGACGCTGGAGGCGTTCCAAAGGCTTATGCCAATGACCCTCCCACCACGTATTGCGGTAAGCTTTATGGGGCTTATCAAGCCCTTGGGGGCGACGTAGAGTATGATTTACAAGTCCGTAAAACCTCTGATCCAGTCTTTCTATTGACAGGTTCTGAAACGAAACCTGTACAAATGGTCAGTAACGGCGAAGTGCTAGGGGGTTTAGGTTTGAATAACGCTACTTCGGCGGGTTTAGTTCAAAATTTACGGAATTGGGTTGAGGGTGATTTACAGAGACGACGGAATTCTTTAGAAAGAAAAATCCGTCGTGCTATTGATTATGGTGAGCAATTAAAGGCGGAAATTAATGAATTGGTGCTTCTTAAAAAGGATATAGAGACTGAGGGCTCGTTAGGATTCTATTTTGCCGCAATAGAAAATTTGAAAAATGATAGGCAATATTTGGCTATTACAAATGATGAGAAGAATTTAGATCCACATGGTAAAGGGGCTTATGCACCTGAGTTTCCTTATATGCCTGGACCAAAAGGCACCCCTGCTGCGTCTTATGGCAGGAGTCGGGATGGCTTTGTAGTACCGGAGCAGGAATGAGATGTCTGTTGATCTTGCCATAGATCAGCTTTGTCCACATGCCGTAACGGATGAGGCTCTTTTTTTGGATGCTGATAGGCAAACGATAAGACCTTTGCGTCCTATTTCCTCCGCAATGTCTGTTAAAGTTTACCTCAACCATACTATTGAAGTCCCACCTTTTGGCGTAGCATTGCCTGCTAAATCATCTGGGACTCAAAAAGGGCCTTTTACTATCACAACAGGGGCAACGGATGTTATTGAGTTGAAGGTAAATGATGGTGTTGTTCAAAAGGTGGTGCTTCCTGCTTTAGCTCAAATGAGTCCTATAAGAGTTGCTGCTTTGTTAAATCGGCAATTTACGGGTATTGTTTTTTCCGTAGTGCATGATCGGTTGGCTTTTGCTACGCAGGAAACTGGTTTGTCATCCAGCATTTTCTTGAAAAGCACAAGTACTGCAGCCAGTGTGTTTGGTTTCACCACTAACCGAGAATATCGGGGTCAACAATTAGTCCCCGGTTGGACTCTAATTAATGACCCAAATACATTAGAGGATCGGCCTACTCGGTTGATTGTATTTGATGCCCCCTTAGTGAGTGATTCGGATTTTGTAGAGGTCTCTTATGTAACGGTTCGTGAGGAATGTCGTCGTTGTGGGGGGATTGGGGTTGAAAATGATTGGCGTTATTCCTCAAATGGGCAAACTATTGTAATTCGAAACGAATCCTTGCTTATGCAAGAACTCCAAAAGATTTTTTATACCATTCAAGGAAGCAACCCATTCCATACGTGGTATGGAACGCAACTCATAGATGCAATAGGTAAAAAGTTAGCTCCAAATGGTTTCACGCAAAATTTAATTGTGTCTAATCTTTATCAAGCATTTAGCCGTTGGCAATCAATCAAACGTCAACAAGAGGAGAATGTTCCTCAATTTGTATCTGATGAGGAATTTCCATTTCGTTTATTATCTATTAACTTAGAGGCAAGTACGGATGATCCAACAATCATATTTATCACGGCTACAATTCAAAACAGGTCAATGAAACCGATACAACTTACACGAGGGTTAAAAATACCTCAATCTTTAGATCAAGGAACCCCGGGGTTTCGTTTGATACAATAGAGGAATAAATGGCATCGGCTCCACAAGTAGCTCTTCGAGATGGGTCTGGATACACCCAAAATTTGGTATTCACTACTAATGAGGCCACAATTTTTATTGAGGGCACGGTAGATATAAATACGGTTTCAATCCAAATTTCAATAAATGGGGCTGCTTATATCTCTGACCCCAATTTAGTAAGTTTTGTTTTCCAAGCTTTTACGGTGCCCAATTTGTCAATTTATCCAACGGGGCTGCCTTTAGAGTTTGGGGTCAACACAATTCTTATTCGCTCAATTGATTTGGTAGGTGGTATCTCTGCACCTGCCTCAGTTGTTATAACTCGAGTCAGCGAGACCACCACCCCGGGCACTCAAACCCCTACGGGAGTTAGGGTTCGTCGTAATAGAAACACAGTAGCTATCCTTGTTGCTAAACCTAAACCTTTAACCACATTGGTTCCGGATGGGAATGGTTCTCAAGTTCTTGTAACAGTTGATGTGGCTACATTTTTAGGGTTTAACTTTTATGCTTCATCTGAACCTGCGGGAGCTTCTGGTTATTATCGTATTAATGAAAAGCCTGTAAGCACACCTACGGAGTTCGTGGAAGACCCTATTATGTCTTACGCGGACGACATCGCTATTTGGGACGTCAGTTCAGCGAAAAATCTTCGACTTCGTGTTTCCGAGGAAGATGAATTTGGTGTTGAGACAACAGTTCGACTGAATACCTATCATGATAACAGCACATTATCAGGGAAAGTAAGGTTTACGGGGGCTTTCGAAAATTATGAATTTAATGAGTTCGTAGTTTTCACTCATAACCGTGCGGGCGGTACGGGTATTATTAATACGGATCAGTTCTCTAATGTTCCGGACACAAGCCCCCTCTATTATGTAGTTACGGGGGTCTATTATTCTGTATCAACGAATAGTGAAATAGAGACTCCTTATTCTCAAGAAATTTTGGGGTCCCCTTTAGTCTTAGACACAACAATCAGAGACTTGCCGGGGCGCACTCAATCTGAGATTGTTACGAATTATATTGATTCTGTTCTTCGGATTAATGCCGAAGTTTCATTAATACCCGGTTCGATTTCTCGTGACATTAGCATTGATCCGTTTGCATCAGAGGCCGAAAGGATTTGGTTCATAATAGATTTCGTGCATCGCAGCCAAAGTTTCCTAACTCTACTTGCTATTGATAATGTGAGTGGCAATGGGACTTCAGACCTTGTTGCAGGAAGTGCCTATAAACAAGCAATTAAAGCGGCGCTTGGTTACACTAGTGATTCCTCAGTTCAATCTTTGATTGATCAGCAGTTTGATAAGTTAGCTGCTAATGTGAATCTCACAAGGCTTGGAGGTCGACCTGCAACTGGAACACTTGTTCTTTATACTACGACAAGGCCGTCAAATAATATTTCTGTTGCAGCGGGATCTTATGCTTACTCAACGGCTGACGCATCTACGGGTGTCACTGCTCAACGGTACAGAATCGGGGGTTCTTTTGTTCTTCCTGCAACAAATGCTGAAGCCTTCTATAATTTTGAAGCAAGACGTTATGAGTTACGAGTCTCCATTGTAGCTGAGCAAGCAGGAACAGCGGGTAATGTTCCTGCTGGTTCAATACAAACATTGTCCGGTGTTAGTGGGCTTCAATGTATTAATGAGTCCGCCACGGTATTTGGTACGGATCGGGAAACGAATGCGGAATTAGCAGCTCGTTCTATTTTAGCTTTTGCTTCGGTTGATACTGGCACAGGTACAGGTTACGCCGCGACATCTGCTGCAAAGATAGGCATTATTAAAACTAAAATTGTTAAGAGCGGTGATGCTCTTATGATGCGGGATTATGACCCTATCAGGGCTAAACATATTGGCGGTAAAGTAGATATTTGGGTGCAAGGAGTTCAAGAACGGCAAGTTCAAGATATCTTTGCGTTTACTTTTGATGTAGCACGCGATATTCAGTGTGAAATCATAGACCCTGTAAATTTGATTTTTCGCGTTTTAGACTCACGTGTCACAGTCTCAACCCCTCTTATTGAAATTTTAAATAATCCTTCTCAGGGGTTGGGCGTTAGGAATGCAACTCTTGGAGAAGATTATGATCTAACTGGGGTCATTATTTTAACTTATCAAACATTTCAAATTAGCACATCGATTCCGCAACCTGTAACGATGCTCGATGACATCATTTATGCAGATTATCGATTCCGTGTGGTGGATAAGTTTTATATGACTTTACAACCTGTACGACGGGTTGTCTCAGTTGTCGGTGAAGTCTCTGGATCCCTTACATTAGACACACATTATGAGCTATACAAGACTGATGACCCTTTGATTGAGGGCGAAAGCACAATTGCTCAAAACTATGTGGCCATAACACCTGTTAGTGGAGTTCCGAGCGGGGATACAATCACTATTAACAATGAGCTTCATGTGCTTATCGGTTTTGAACAAGAGCCCTTAGCCTCTATTGGTATTAATACTGCTACTACTATTCGTGTCTTTAGTGAGGACCGTATTACCGAGTATGCAGGGCCAGGAACGGTTGCTCCTGATTTTGACATTATTGATGGCACTCCTACAAAACCTGCTCGAATCATACGAACTTCTGCTTCTACAATTGCAAGTGGTCAAGAGGTGTCTGTTGATTACATTCATGATGAAAACTTTACGGTTACTTATGTTGTTAATTCCCTTCTGCAGCAGTTACAAGACATTATTAACGGAAAGAGACATGTAACAGCAGACGTGCTTGTTAAACAAGCTGTTCAGAATTCAATTGATATTGAGACTACAGTTCAGCTAAAACAAAATGCGACAAAAGATAACACTGATCCTGCTATTCGTAACAATGCCTCTCTTATGATAGACAAGAAATTTATCGGGGAAGATGTCGCTCAATCTAATGTGGATGCGGCTATAAATGATAGTGCTGGTGTGCAATTTAACGTTTTGCCAATGGCTAAAATGGCTTACGCTGATGGTAGCCAAAAATTAAGAGAGGATATTCGTTCAACAAATCAATGTATTCCATCTCTTGATATAGGTGGGAATATCGCATATATTTTGACGGATGCTTTAGAGTTTCCTACGACAGACGGTGGGGGTTTAGGAACTGAGCATAAAGGAGTCTTTCAAAATGATGTAAGTATGGGGATGGCTTCTACATTAACTCTTGTATGTCAGGCGATGAATCAAGCTTATTTCATTGGATCAGGTGGCGCTATAATTTCTGGGTACTCTGATAATGCGACGTTAGCTGCTGAAGGCTTTTTACCTGATCAATATGAAACTGAACGACTAAATAGAACGGCTAATCATATAGTTTTATCCCTACTTGGAACAGGGGACCCTGTTGATAATCCTGAATTTCATGTTTATGCCGCAAGTTATATGGTGCGTGGAGATGTTGGGCCTCACGATGTTACGGCTTCGTCGGTTGAAAATTTGAATCTAGGAATTTTCACGATTACATACCGTGCCTATACGGAGGTTTAAATGGCACGTTTTGTATTTGACCTTAATCGGTTAAACTCTAACACGGTTGCCAAAGGTAAGGAGTATAATTTAAGGCTCATTCAACGAGCCCAGACTATATTCTCCACATTGCTCTCACTTCTTCCAAGCAATTATATATCAGCGGTGCAAGGACCTAACTACACGGATGCACTTAAGGCAGTCGCGGTAGAACTTGCACGAATCGAATTAGCTCTAGAAGATATTGACAGAGATCGGCAGTTCTCTACAACGAGGTCAGATTTTCTTTATTCTATTGTTGGCTACCTTGTTCTTGTTAATAGCAAGGTTCCTGAGCTTGAATTTTCTGATGAAGAATTTAGAAGTTTTCTTATTAATTTAATCCGTATTTACTTTCAAGGGTCTATCCCAAAGTCTATTCAAGACGCTGTGGCCCTATTTATATCGGAAAAAATCACGGTTACGGAAGCCTTTTTACTTTTACGACAGGGTGCTAGTGGTTTAGACATATCTGATGAGTTCGTTTTCAGCGTTGATTATTTAGTGCCAGCGGGAGCGGGATTCCCACCTGACGTTTTCGCAGCTATTTCAGCTATTCAGCAGATATTGGATCTAGTACGACCCGCGCATACGTTATTTAAAATTCGATTCATTTTCAGTGATCATTACTTGCCTAATGACCCGATTGGCAAAATTCTAGACTCTATGCATTGGGATATGTCAGCATATTATTATGACGACATTCGTTCTTACTGGCAGGGGATACGAGATAGAGATCGGTTAGGGAAAAAAGTCAATCAGTATGTAACGGGAGAGGATCACTCAAATGACTTCTAGAGTTTCAGCACAGCGAGTGGTTCGTCGGTATCTAAAAGCCGAGGTGTTGACAAAATCTTGGCTTATGGGAGTTAGACGAGGCTGGCTGTCTTTACTTAAACCACATATCACTGATTGGAATGATGTTTTTAGGGCTATCCAAAAACTTGAAGATTTTGTTAATAACTTCAAAGATCAAGTTACTATTGTGCGTAGAGACCCTTATAGCTTTGACACCCCTGAACTCAAAAAGAGTTTTGAAAATTTAATAAAAGCTATAAGTAGTCAGTATGTAACTGCCGTAGGCTGGAAAAGCATGGCTGATACACCGCATTTTGGACGGGCAGATGATGCTGCTAAGATGCTTGAAATTTACAAAGCATCATTTTCAGGGGTAATGACGACTCGTGTAAAGACTCGTAGAAAACCGGGTGTGTATATTAAAGATAGAGAAGCTGATCTAACTGAATTGTTGGACAAAATCTTGGGTATTCTTAGAGGAGGTGCCGCTGTTTTGGAGAGAGGTGATGCAGAAGCAAAAGAGTATTGGGGGACACCTTCATTTAAAGAGTTCTCTTTTGGTAAAATGAAAGTGGTTGTCAATGATCCGAAGTCGCATGGTGGAAGTATCCCACGTTATGTTAAAGAGATTGATAAAGCTTTTCAACTCACCGATCGTAAAGGTTTTGGAAAACTTTGGTACGGTACCCTTTTTATTGAGTCTAGTAGTTATAGGAATTTAAGTCCTCAAGAGATCGAGGCATACAAAGCTTGTGGGTATGCAAACTTACGAAGTACCGCCGGTACTTACATGGCAAGTAATGATGTTGTTACACTAACACTTCCACCCGATGGGTTAGCTGAAACTTTGATTCACGAATTAGGACATCGTTTTTGGTTTAAATTTATGGGTCAATCACAACGGGCTAAATTTGAGACGCTTGTTAAAGTTAATGTGCCCGGAAAAAAACAAAACATTCCACAAGAGTTGGAGGTGGCTTCTCTTTCAAAGGCTGAAAAATACATTAATGATAGTTTAAATGCAGTAAGGGAAGCGGTCTATGATTTGGTCTATAATCCCCGTCAAAATGCAAAAGATGTAAGAACAGGGTACCAGAAAATCAAAACAAATTTTGATAGTTTTATTACCAATATTTATTTGGTGTCAGGGGAATTAACGGCATATATGTCTCAACCTGCAATTAAGGCTTTTCACCAAACCGATTCAGATCGAAGAAATCAAGAAAAAAGAGTAATGGCTTCTTGTGTAGAAGCCATTAAGAAATTAGATGAATTTATAGATTATACCCCATATGATGAATCACAGTGGGCTGAATTCTTAATTAATTGGAGTGAAACTGCACGTACAGAACTAACCACGTTGGGGGGTCTGGTCTTTCAATTTATTAGTGGTCTTGATCAAGCTCAATCCGAGTACGTCCAAAAAATAAAAGATGAGACAGAACCACATATAGACCCTAATGACCCTCGTTCTATTTTGCCCGTGTCCGAGTACGGTAAATCACATATTGATGAGGCTTTTGCGGAAGCTTTTGCATTTTATGTTTTGGGCGAAGATATGAACCGGGATCAATTAGAATCTTTCCGCTCCGTTTTAGCATCTTCAAAGACAAGGACAAAAGAAATGGAAAACTGGTTTGAAAAAAGAACCAAGATGCACATTGACTTAGTACAAAAGTATTGTCGGCTTATTGAAGCTTATGACGCTAGATTTAAAGGGCTTTCAGTTCAAGCAGAAAATCATGATCAAAGCAAGTACGAGGAGCCTGAAAGAACTCCCTATATTTACACAACATGGCAGTATTATTGCAAAGGACACAATAAAAAGTTTGAAGCACCTGAAGGTATGGAAGAAAAAATGAATGTCGCTACGCAACACCATGTTGTGCATAACCTTCACCACCCAGAATACTATCACGTTGGGCCAGTTGTTGATTTTATTAATCGAGAAGACCGTGATAAACCTCCCAAAACAATGGTGAATGCTACAAAAATGCCGGACTTGAGTATTGCAGAAATGGTTGCCGATTGGCTGGCTATGTCAGAGGAGAAAAAAACAAAACCTAAAGAATGGGCTGATAAAAATGTGAATATAAGGTGGAAGTTCACTCCGGAACAAAAAGAGATGATTTACGAGTTAATTGGTATATTTGGGTAAGCTTATGTCTAATTTTTTAAGAGACGATACTGCTTTACTAGCTACATGGTTAAACACAAATGGCTATTTAGTCTGTTCAAAGGGTACCTTAGCTGAAATAGCCCAAGAGGCATGGCGAGGGGATAATTATTATTACAATAATTGCACTAAACCCAATTATTTCTTAGCTGGCTTTATGCTCAGAAATGAAACAAAAGCAACGAAGGTCATAACTGATCTATTAGAGCTTTTAGCATTAGATGTTGAGCATCCTTTATACAATAAAATCACAGATACTTACTTGACTATAAAAAATAAAACCGATGCCATCCCCCACGCTCAGTCTCAATCGATTGGCGCGTTATTAGTCAGATATTTGAAAAGCACAGAAATTGAAAACCCTGAAATTTATCTCATGGATAAAATAAGAAGCTTGTTATCTTTTGAAGAGTGGAAAGTGGGTTTTTAGCATGGCTTTGATTTATCCAGAATCTTGGGATTTACTGACCAAAGATCCAAGTAATGCTGTAGGGCTTAGGGAGTCAGAAGAATTTGGATGGGTTTTCCCGACAGGTATTTATGGTACGTGGCAAACTTTAGCTATGACTTCTGATGGGCAGCATATTGTAGTTGGTCAAGCATATGGCAAAATATTTGGGTCAAACGATAGTGGGGTAACTTGGACAGAGTTTAAACCAAAAGGGGATACTACGGATAACTGGACTGCATGCGCCACTTCGGGACAATATCTACTTGTGGGTTCATCCAGTGGTACCTTATACCTTAGTTCAAATTATGGCTTATCTTGGTCAGAAATATATCCTGCATGGTTTACTTTTCCTCATTGGCGCGTTGCATGTATTGACAGCACAGGACAATACATGTTGGTTGCAGGGGATGGTGGCCGTGTTTATAGAAGTACCACTTACGGAGTGTCATGGTCTGAAGTGAGGCCAGCGGGAGATATATGGAAGTGGTGGGCTGACGGGTTTATTGGCAATTCCGGTCTTATGCTATTGTGCGCTTATTCAGGGCGAGTCTATATAAGCAGTAATTATGGGGCTTCGTGGGGTGAAATTAGACCAAAAGGTAATGTTAACGGATCTTGGTATTCTTTAGGAGCTAGTAGTGATGGTACTTATATCCTTGTGGGTGAGTACGGCGACTTTTCTGGGGGAGGGAGATTGTATTTAAGTTCTAATACCGGAGCTTCATGGACCGAAAAGAAATTAGCGGGTGACATTGGGTATAGTTGGTTCGTTGCAACTATTAGTAGCTCCGGTCAGTATATGATTGCTAATGGTTTTGCAGGTGGGCCTCCTGGACAAGCCTATAGAAGTAGTAATTACGGAGTTACTTGGGATCCTATCAGTATGTCTGAATTTGGGGAAGGTATAAGCACACCTCTTTGTGTTGCTATGAATGCAACAGCAAGCTCTATATACGCTGGTACTTTATACGGTAGATTCTATCAAAGTGTTGACGCTGGCGTTACATGGGATGAAGTTAATCCTTACAACTTTTTTCCGGACTACTATAATATAGTTACATCTAGTTTTTCCGATGGTAATGCTTTAGAAATAAAAGATTATGAGGTGCTAAAGCATGATTTTCAAATTAATGGTGATGTGTTTTTTATTAATGCTGCTGTTAAATTTGCTGACTTAAACGACAACGGTTGTATCTCTATTCTTTATGCTAATGACACTAAGAAGTGTTTTGCTTTACGAACTAATTTGGGCAGTTACTCTGATAGTTATTTTGATGTTTACTCCGAAGATGTGTCAGGTGAAACAACGGAAGGAATTTTAGTAGCAAATACTTGGCAATGCTTACAAATTGAGTGCAAACCAAGTGCAACGGAAGGCTATCTTAAAATTTACTTGGATGGAGTTCTGATTTTTAATAACACGTCATGGGACTTACCTGATTATGACGCTATCTCTACAATAGAGCTGAGAGGGATCTCTTCCATAGACGAATTGATTTTATATGACAACTCCGGTGATTCGATCAATCAATTGTTGGGTAGGTACACTAGATTTAAATACTTATTACCCAATAGTACCGCGACTCCTGATGATTGGACGCCGGTAGGTGGTGACGCTAGTTACAAAGTTATAGATGACCCTTTATATTCTGGTCATGATGGTGACGTGACATACCTACAAGGTGGTGCTTCAGGAAATAAGTCTAAAGTGGGATTTGCCCCGTTAGGGATAACTGGAGACGTGGCGATTAAAGCTGTATTTCTAGTTGATATGGCAAGAAAAACAGATTCAGGGCATAAGAATGCAAGAGTTAATTTATTCTATGAATCGGCATACACAGAGGGTGCCAGCATAGGTGGTGACGTTCAAGAAACATACGGAGCTTTTATTGACATATTTGATAAAAACCCCAGTACCAGTAATCCTTTTGAACAAGATGAAATTGACGACTTGAAAGCTGAATTGGAAATTTTATAAATGGCCATAATCATCAGGTCAACTAGATTAGTTTTAGGAGTATTATATGCTCCTATTCCATATCTGGTTGATAAAGTACCATCCGAAGATGAGACCGGGGTTGACCCTGATGTTGTTATTTCGTTTTCGTTACGAAGCTTTTTGGGGGCTGTTTCCACTTTTTATGTAAAGATTGATGGTGTCACGGCTTTAACCGAAGCAGGATTTGAGGCGGGGTTTGGTGGTACTTGTGTTGCTAACGCATTTAATGGTTTCGATATTACAATTACGCATCCTGATTTTGATTTTTATTCTGATCATACAATAAGAGTTTGGGCTAGTAATTCAGAGACATTAGACACATCTTGGGGTTTCACGGTGAGACGCCCAAACTCATCGGTTATCTGTGACAACACTATTTTAAATGTTATTTTCAAGGATTTAGAGTCCTTCCAAGACGCTTCTGACCCATCTCATTATCACGTTATACCAGGAGTAGGTGCTGTCCCTGTTGACATCTATAACGTTATTGAGCTTCAATACACGGTAATTCAATCAGGGTTGGGCTCTACTATTTGGCCACTTCAAAATGGAGTAACAGCAGAAGTTGTAACGAGCACTAAGATAAATCTTCCAACTGGCGTAAGTGATCCCTCATTGGTAGAAAAGCATATAACTTTGAGTTCACACCTAAACAGTGGCACTTATCGTATTGTTGCCCAACAAGCGGCCATAGTTGGATGTGATGTTTGGGTTGCAGAAACACTCGTAACTCCTGACCCAGAAAGTGGCTCTATTGTTTGGAGCATCGTTGATTCCTCTGCTGTAACGAGAAAGTTTCTACCTTTTGGTGCAGTACCAGTGCCCTCGGTAGGAGAATTCTTATCTATAGTGAGTGATTGGAATAATGTGCAATTCGCTAAAGTGTTGCAAACATTCCCCGATGGTTCGGTTGAAATAGACAAAGAGCTTTTAGCTTTAGACCCTCTAAATGGCGATATCTCTTGGAGTCACACGAAAGGTTTAGATGGCGTAATTTTAGAAACCTCTAAGCCCACTTCCGGTACAAATTATGCCTTAGCCATTAATCTTTATGAAAAATCAGGGGAGCCTTATATTGAGAGTGGAATAGCCTATGTCGCAGTAGCACCAAAGCCAAGAGTTCTTGGAGCTGAACAATTAGATGAAGGACAAATAATAATCACTTTTTCTGATCCTATGCGGCAGGATGAGATTTTACTAGACCCGACAGAGTACACTATTACGGGCCCCTCTACTGTGCTTGTTAAAACCGTTCAAGTAGCAACTCTTTCATAAGTAATGATTACTACAGTAGGCATGGGCGCTGGTTCTTACACTTTGACGGTGAGTTCTTCCAGCCCCCACGATATTGCTGGCAACCCAATTGATCCTATATTTAATCAAGCAATCTTTACAGGCTCTCCCACTATTAATTCCCGAAGTATCTTTACTGATAAAGGGCCAATCACAAAACCAGCTTTGACAATTCAAACAGGATTAACAGCAGAAATCTCAACATTTACAAGAGTCTACCTTCCAACAGGATCAAGCACACCTTCTTTAGTTGGTAAATATATTAATTTAACTGGTACAATAACTAATGCAGATGATTTTCGCGTCACTTCACAACAATCTGCGTCTCCTTTGACAGGTTGTTATGTTGGAGTTGCCGCTAGTTTTACAATGCCTGATCCTGCTAGTGGTTCAATTACTTGGACTATATATGACCCGCGTGATGGCCTTATAGCAGACGACCCTGATGATGTTGTAGTTAGAATTAACGGAACGCCTGTCACGGCTGACGCTGTTATTGGTTTACTTGGTCAAATCGTAATGCCAACGGTTCCGCTCTCTACTGATACTGTGGTAGTGGACTATTGTTGGATTAATAATCCCGTGGTAGACCTTAGACGATTAAATTCAAAAGAGTTCAAACTTAATAACTGGAACAGAGATAGCGGATACATTTCAAATCAACATAGATATCGTTTTAACAACACCCTTATTCGTCCTGAAACTTTTATACCGTTAGATATACGATCTACAATTGATCAACCATTACAAAGAGATTTGAAATACAGAGCTTACGAACGGGCTTATTCATCCGCTTTGAATGACCCTAATCTTCTGTTGCTCAACTCTCCTGTACATCGAGTAGGGTATCCGCCTCTTTCTCGAACGGTGACAACAACTTTTGTCAATTATCAAGCAACAGCTTTACCCGATGTTTATCCTACAAATCCATGGACGCGGCATGGCTCTGGTTCTGCAACAATTGTAGGCACTGATCTCCTTGTTGTTGATAATACAATGGGGCCGTTTCCCGGAGGGGAGCCGATCTTTTGGACAAGACCGATTGATTTGACCTGAGTGAAAGATAAATGCCTGTATTAAATGCCACAGTTTCAATGCTTAGTAGCTCTTCTTTGACAGGAGACGCTACCAGTCATGTAAACGCAACAGTTTCAATGCTTAGTAGCTCTTCTTTGACAGGAGATGCTATCAAGCATGTGCCTTTCCCATATGTGCTTGCTCTTGCTTGGCGAATGCGGGTAAACACTTATTTAGTAACTGATGGCGTTTTCACGGGTGTTGCGGGTGGTTATACTGATGATAAAAAAGCCGTTATCATTGGTTTTTTGAAAGACGGAGCAACTTTTAAATTTGGTGCTCTTCGTGCTGGCAGAGGTAATGACCCTTCGGCTATTACCGCGTGGATTGGGGGCATTGATGGTTCGGGTAACCCTACCTATGCTCCGGTTGATCTTGATTGGTCTGTTTTACGAAGTTATCGTATTTTCAGAGATAGAGCAGGGGTTATCAGTGTTTATGTTGATGGTTCTATTGTGGCCTCTTTGAGAGTCACAGCAAACGATCTTCCTTATCTTTTCGAATTAAATGATCCTTTCAATTCATTACAAGGAACTTTCTTCGGTTCTTTGTCGCGAATGACTAAAAACACGTCTACATGGAGCTATGTCCGTTATACAGTGATTCCAACTAATCCGATGCAAACAAGCCCATCGGTTTATGTCTCTTATGAAGGTACAGCACCCCCCGAGAGTGTGCCTCAACCGTGGACTCCTGTAGGATTTCATGGCACCGAAACTATTATTGGGGGCAACTATCTTTTGTTGGACTCAACAAGTGCTACTGATTTAGCTACTGAAAGTGTAGCAGGTCTGGTTAGTGGTGACTTTAGAGGTTTTTCTAGGATTGAGCCGTTGATCGCTGCTTCCTATGACACAATTCTAGATGTGAATGTTGCACTCCTCACTTACACTCACGGTATTACTCCAAACGCTGTTTTAGCCGCTTTTGATGATGGTGATCGACTCATTCAATTGAGTTTTTTCCCTGATAGAGCAGCACCAAAATTCAGTTATGGTGGACGCTCTTTACCGGAGAAATTTTCCCCGTATTTTTGGGAGTACTCTTATCTGCATACCCCTCCATTGGGGAACATTGAAGTTTCAATGGTTGGCCAATATCTGCAAATTTTAGACGACACAACTACTGATGGTATTGTTTACCATCTAATTGATCCAACTATCTCTACTGATGCTAATCGCGTTTGCACTTACTTAAGTGAGTACATGTTTGAGTTTAAAACTCAAGTTTTGAGTTACACACCTGATTTAGTCGGATTTTGTGGCGTGACGGCATCGGTTTATGATGGCGAAAAAGATATTGGATTGTTGTTGGAAGATATTGCAGGGACTCCTTATGTCACATTTCATTCTGAGGGCAACTCTATTGTAGCGGGTCGTTTTGCCTTTACATGGAATGACGGAAATTTCCACACATATCGCGTTGTAAAAGCTATAGCTGCTCCTGTAGATCAGGTCAGCCTCTTTATTGATGGCATCTTTATTGGGCAAATAGACTATACAGATTTCACAACACCAGTAGCATCTCTTACAGGATTGGTATCTTTTGGTTCATCCACGCCATTAAGTGCTCAAGCTAAATCAACGGTGTTGTGGGCTTATGCAAACTACTGGAGAGTAGGCTCTAGCACTCAAAAGTTTGCTGGTATTTGGAAAGGGTATGATCCCAACTCATTGCTTGGTTATCATCTTCCTCTACGTATATCAGGACGTGATGCGTCAGTGAACGGTAATGTTCTTGCGGACCTTACCGCTAATTTTACAACTGCTGGAGTGCTACACGACGAGAATCTTATAATTGACGATGGTCCCAACAAAGGGGTTTATCCTATTGATGTGGTGGCTCCAGCCGGTGACGTAACAAGGGTAACAATTAGCGGTACTTTTCCATTACAACCTTCCACTGTAGATTATCGTATTGTAAGAGAGACTGATTGGTCTACGTCACATAAATATAGGATTACAAAAACTCTTGAAGGTGTATTTGTATTTCTTGATGCTGCTACGGATGCTTGGATCTCAGTTGATTATAGTAGTCAAACGTTGCCACCAAGTTCTAGTGGTATCGGTTATACTATAGCAGGGGGCTTGCCATCGGTTCTTTGGGGTGCTTTTGATCCAACAAATCTATCTCAAACATTGTGGGATTACGTGCATTTTGGGGCCGTTAGGTCACAGACAGAAATTGGAATTGTACCACCACATCAAGTTCTAAATCAACGAAATATAATGGCGTCCTTTGAGCATCACAGGACAAATATCCCCCATTCTCACACAGATTTTTGGAGTGAATCTGAAGGCATTCCACCACAAACAGATCCTGATCTTTTAAGAAATCCTAATCTTGTTGCTTCAACTTTATTGAATGAAGGCACACCTTTGGTTCCTTCAACTCAAACGTATGAAATACGTCAGCCTACTCCTGTTTTAGTACCCATAGCAGGGCTTAATAATCCGTCAGATGTACTAAATACTCCAAGTTTTATATTGTCTGATGGTGAGCAAAAAATTGAAATCGTTGTTCCGGACGATATTATATATAATAGCTTGCGTGTTATTGAGAGCACGACAGGGGAGCAAGGTTTAGTTGCTCCTTGTGACGATTATCTTTCTGATTTAGGTACTTGGTCGTTTCAAAATACAGTCTGTTTGGATTATGATGGTTCAGTTTTACCAGAGGATGACACAGCGGCTCCGACTCCATGGTCACGGATCAGTGATGATCCGTCTCATGCTTTTGCTTCGGTAGCAGGTGGAATTTTGACTTATGGTACGGATTCCACGGGGACTAAGACAGTTTATAGAAATAATACTCCGTTATCTGATTCAAAGAGCTTGCAAACAGAAGTTATTTTTAGACTTAAAGTATTGAATGATTCCTCTAGTGGCTTAGGGGACAGTCAAGTTCGAGTAGGATTTTCTTCTCCCGGGGTGACAATAGGATTAGCTTTTATGACCACTTCATTAGGAGAGCGTTATGTTCTTGCTGTTGATCTGAATAACGGTAGAACAGTTGGTGGTATCCCATTTGATTTCCTTGATGGCTCTTATCATGATTACCGATTAATTAGGGATCCCGGCACGGCGGCAATTCAAATTTTAATTGATAGTTGAGGGGTGATTAATGCCAACTTTTTTTGCTGTTGCTACAAAAAAGACCAGAGTTCGTGCAGTATTTTCAGAAGCAATGCTGCAAAATGCTGATCTTACAGATTCTACCAAATACGCTCTTATAAGTTTGGATGGAACTTCCGTTAGTATCAGTTCGGTTGAAACAGAGCAAAGCTCCCACGTTCGTTCCACGGTTTTATTGCTGGGTGAGGATCTAGTAGACGAGCGACATTATCGGCTTACCGTTTCAAGCTCTATAGTTACTGAAAGTGGTGGGCTTCCTGTGTCCCCTGATACTTCGGTATTTCAATGGGTGGAAAATGCTTTGCGGGTATCCATCCCATTAGATCGATTTTCAGGTGAAGTTCAAAATGGCCTTTATGGGATACATGGTGGGCTTGTTTTCTTCTCACCTGCTTTAGTGTCGGCGGCAGCGGATTCGGTTATTCAGGTAGATAACGTTAGCGTTTGTACCAAAGCTTTCGACGAGTATCATTTTCCGCAACCAATAGACCCTCCTGTGTTTTTCACACATGGTTCAAGTGTTACTCCGACTCCACAAGTAACAACTTTGAACTCAACGGCGGCTTTATGGGCCAAATTCCCAAGGATATGTGATGCTAGGTTTGAGTTAGAAAATCACCTTAGTGATACCGTCCCAACCCCTGTAAGCGGCCCATGTACGGCCACTTTTACCGAGCCTTGGGACTTAGCGTTTATTTCATTGCTGAATAACACAAGTTGGAAGCTTTTTGATAATGCAGGAACACCACCCGCGTATTTCATTACGGCTAATAACTTAGGGCCAATTCCTCCGGGACCTACTGTAACGGTTATTTTGGAATAATTTTGGTGCCGTATATTAATCAAAACTTTTACAAGGGATCTTTTAACAAGCTGAAAAATTTGGGATCAAAGATTTTTACGTTGCAACAATATAGATGTAACTGTATTTTCTAGCCCTTTATACCACACCTCACTAAGAACCCATTTGTGCCTCACAAAAGTCAAAAGATACCCTAATTCTTCTATTTTATCAAAGAAAACGGGGAACCTTACCCAAGCTCATTTTCCCCTTATAAAATCTTCTTATTGAGCGTCTGTTTTTGCTCAAATAAAAGGAGATGCAAATGAAGATGAGCTGCCCATTTCATAGGCTGAAAAATATCGCTTGGGGGCGGTGTTTTATTTCTCTTATAGAAACATTCTTACGAGGAGTGTTGTGATGAGATTCTTAGAGCAGATTAAAAAAGCTGTGGATCGGGCTCCCTCGTTCTCTTTAAGTAATTTTTTCAAGGATAACTACAAGGGAAAAATTAGGGGCGATGTCTTTATTACTTTGCAGGATGCTGTGACGGGGGAAGTACAAGAACGGCGTGAAATTAGAAATTTAATTGTAACAGACTGCTCGGTGATGGTAGCGAGACTTCTTAAAGACCCAGCCGAGCCATGGCACGGTTTTTATGCTTTAGCGGTTGGAACTGGAGATGTAGGCTGGGATCCGATGGCCCCTCCTGCGGCGACGGTAACGCAGCGGTCATTGTACTCTGAAATTTGTCGTAAAACTTTTACTGTCACTCAATTTATTGATGGTGCAGGCGTTCCCACAGCTATCCCAACGAATGTGGTGGACTACACTTGTACATATGTGGCTTCGGAGGCGGTTGGGCCACTTGTGGAAATGGGGGTTGTGTGCGGCAACCTCTCTAACAACATGAGCAAAAGGAATTCTATTTTGCCACCTAATGGTCCTTATGATCCTACTGTAAATCAAACGAGTTTCGAATCTATTGGGAATTATCTCTGTTTTCCTGTCATAAACAAACCCGCCACATCCAATCTCACAAT
>Ga0315294_10001426_pt1 | contig 25965 bp, 15 predicted proteins | sample YL17G13_40_MG_FD_203626 | JGI IMG/M metagenome (GOLD analysis project Ga0315294, IMG submission 203626) | Sediment microbial communities from Yellowstone Lake, YNP, Wyoming, USA - YL17G13_40 | ecosystem: Environmental > Aquatic > Freshwater > Lake > Sediment | place: USA: Wyoming | collected... | reverse complement strand
ATGATGGTTATTCCATTAAGCATACACACTGTTTTTTCTGATAAAGAATTCAGCACACTCCTGATTGCAAGAACAAATTAGAAATATAATATTCCAGATAAAGTAAATTACTCGGCGGCTAATTTTTAGCGGCAGTCCTGGTAAGAAAGGAGGTGATTATAAACGCAACATTAAATCTGCCGGGTTTATAGAGATGTTATTGTCGTTTGTTGAATTTGCTTGTTGAGTTTAACACGTCAGAAGGGGGAAAACCATGAAAAAGCCAAGTTTATTGACAGTAGGGTTACTGTTGTTTTGCATGGGATGGGCAAGCAGCGTATTTGCGCAATTGCCTAATCCTAATATAGGGTCAGAATTGCTTGACCCTCTGACAATACCCAAGTACGCTGATCCGCTTGTAATTCCGCCAACAATGCCTGCGGTAAAATTAATCGATTGCGGCGGAAAGCAGGGTGATTACTATGAGATCGCGATGAAGCAGTTCGCTCAGCAAATTCTTCCGGTGCCATTTAAAAAGACAACGGTGTGGAGCTATGGCGCAGAAGGCATGCCTGGAACATTCAATTATCCAGCTTTTACTATTGAAGCCAAGGTTGATAGGCCAGTAAGGGTCAAATGGATAAACGGCCTTGTAGATTTGAATGGCAACTATCTGCCGCATCTTTTTGCCATTGACCAGACGCTGCACTGGGCGAACCCTGTCGGCCCGCGAGATTTTCACGGAATGGACCCGAATCCATATACAGGTCCTGTCCCGATGGTAACGCACGTTCACGGTGCACATGTAGATGAAGAGAGTGACGGCTATCCCGAGGCGTGGTGGCTGCCGGCTGCCAAAGATATTCCACCATATATACAATTCACTACCGGCACCTATTACGACCAGTACAAAGCCATCGCAGAAGCAAAGTATGGCCAGACATGGGATCCAGGCAGCGCTGTTTACCAATACCGCAATGACCAGCGTGCAGCGACTCTATGGTATCACGACCATTCGCTGGGCATGACTCGTTTGAATGTGTATGCAGGGCCTGCGGGCTTCTATAACCTCCGCGGCGGCAGCAGCGACCTTCCGGATGGAATTCTGCCGGGGCCCGCACCTATGCGTGGTGATCCGGCAGGGATGAAATATTATGAAATTCCCATTGCCATACAGGACCGTATTTTTACTAACGACGGCCAACTATTTTTCCCTGACAACAGGGCATTTTTTGAAGGTTTGCTGCCTTCACAGCTTCAGATACCATTTCATCCGGCTATTAACCCATTGAACGGGCTTGTAAGCGACGTTGCACCGATATGGAATCCGGAGTTTTTTGGAAACACAATGGTTGTCAACGGCAAGACGTGGCCCTATTTGAATGTTGAGCCAAGACGCTATCGTTTTCGTCTCCTGAACGGCTGCAATGCCCGTTTTCTGATACTTGCTATGGATAACCCGGCGGTATCGTTCTGGCAGATAGGCTCGGAAGGCGGTTTCCTGCCTGCCCCTGTTAACCTCTCTCAATTACTCATCGGGCCTGCCGAGCGTGCGGATGTAATTGTCGATTTCACGGGGCTTGCCCCAGGGACAGAAGTTGTGTTGCAGAACTTAGGACCTGATACACCGTTCGGCGGCGGGGTCCCGGGCGTTGATTTTCCGCCGGCCGATTCTGCCACAACCGGCCAGGTTATGAAATTTATGGTTGTGGCTGCCGGTCCAGGGTCTTTACCTGATACGAGCACGCCTCCTGCATCATTAGTATTGCCGGCATTTACGCCTCTTGGTATGCCGACCGCTACCAGACAGTTATCGCTCAACGAGATGAATTCTGCAACAGTAAATGTCTCTTTGGATATCAACGGTAACGTTGTTCTCGACGCCGCCGGTTTGCCGTTCGGACCTACGTGGGCGCTGCTCGGAACTCTCAATCCTGATGGTACAGGTAATCCTTTGTTGTGGATGGACACTGTTACCGAGAATCCACAACTTAATGATACTGAAATTTGGGAGATACACAACTTTACAATGGATGCTCATCCTATACACCTGCATATGGTGATGTTCCAGGTTGTGGACCGAACACCGATGGGTCAGGTAATCGGCGGACCGTCCACAAGACCGCCTGAACCGTGGGAAGCCGGCTATAAGGATACCGTGATGGCATTGCCGGGCGAAATCACTCGTATCAAGGCCAAGTTCGATATTGCAGGGCGTTACGCATGGCACTGTCATATAATCGACCATGAAGACAACGAGATGATGCGGCCGTACGAAGTTGTGGCTGCACCGGCACCTGCTGAGGTGATAGTTGATAACAGAGACCCCAGCACATCATCTGTAGGTACGTGGGAAATTTCAGGCGCAGCCGGTTTCTGGGCAATTGACTCGGTCTGGAGCAGAACTTATGGCGGCAGATTCAGATTTAGTGCCAACCTCATGCCGGGAACTTATGAGGTTTATGAATGGCATACTGAATGGCCAAGCAGAGTTACTAATGCTCCGCATAGAATAAGAAATGGCACCACCCTGCTTGGTACCGTAAACGTCAACCAGAGAATCAACGGCAGTCAGTGGAATCTGCTGGGTACATATACCTTTAACAATGTTGCAAGCGTGACTATCTATGCTACGCCAGGCAATACCAACAGTACCAATGCCGATGCTGTAAGGTTTGTGTCGGTACCTTAAGTAAATAGATTAAGGAGATGTTAATTGTTTTATGATAACAAGATGATGGATAAAATCGCTGTGAACATAGAATCGGTTGTTGTCATATTGCCAAATGTGTTTATGTTCGCCGGCTGCAATAAAAAATCAGCAGTTATGCAGCCGGCGACTTTTTCTGAACCTGCTGAAAAACGAAACGATTCAGTAAATGGGCAGAATTAATTTCATATCGGCTTATCAATTGTCCTACATACCAGCCCTGGCAGTAAAATGTGTAATTCCAAATTAAGCTCGTTGACGGAGAGGAAGGAATAGACAAACACTCCTGGTCTGTCAACATTTCTGTTTCTTATATGTTCTATCGCAGTCAATTATGAAAACTACTGTTTCAAAACTTACAACCGAACTACAACCTTAGGTAGCATTATCAGCAAGTTTGGCAAAATTGCACGCTCTATAAACCTTGACGCCTTTCTCGTGAGTTTTGGGGGCAGCCAAGTCCAGAATATATGACCTATTTTACGCTAATTAGTGCTATGCTTACAGTTGCGCCCACAGCTTTTCGATGTGGCTTTTATTTAGCTCCAAAAAAGGCTCACACGCTGTCAGTGAGCCATAGCAGGCTTCAGCCGCAGCCTTGCACCCGCCGAGACAATCTTTTTCTAAACGGCATCCTCTGCAGAAATCTGGGCGGGCTTGCCGAAAAGCTTTGAGTTCTTCAGATTTTAAGATTTCTTTAAGCGATGTTTTAAACAGATTTCCTATGATAGTTGGAGTATGGTTGCAAGGTCGAATGTTACCAACCGGGTCGATGGTATAATATGCACGGTCGGTACCGGCAGCGCAAAAACCAAATCCGACATGGGGAAAATTTTTTGTATCAATCAAGCATGGCGGAATAGCGATTGATGCACCAATACCAATTCCGTAATTCTTACAATATTCCTCAGATACGACAAGGCCATCGCGCACTTTTTCAACAGAAGGCATTAGTTTTTCTGGCTCTCCGTGACATTCGCCACCGGCATTGTAACGGTTAAAAAGGAAGCCTCTTGCACCAAGTGCAATTCCAAGTTCCAGGGTTTCTTTCCAATGATCAATGTTAATAGATGTGCCAACGAATACGAATGCCAGCTCAGCCCCATGATATCGAATATTGGCGGCAGCTTGCGTTACCTTATCAAAACAATCAATACCGCCAGCCATATTGTTGTGCATAGTCCTATCAGCTGAGTTAAGCGGTAATTCAAAAAGTGAAACACCAGCAGCGATAAGAGACTTGATACGTTCTTCGGATAAAAGGGTGCCATTTGTAATAAGTGTTACATTTTCACAACTCAACGCCACACAAGAGACGAGTTGTTCAAGGTCTTCACGGAGTGTTGGCTCACCCCCTGTAAAAGTGAATTGACGGCACCTGCTTTCTTTAACAGCTTTTTTGATAAGTTCAAGAGCTTCCTGTGTAGTTAGTTCTTCTTTTGTATACCCAACTCCATCTTTCCAGACATTGTAGCAGTGTAAACATTTAAGGTTGCAGCGCGGTGTAACCTCGTATAGAAGCGATTCGTGAGACCATGGTAGGAAAATACGATGTAAAATACTCATTCCCACCATCATCTCTTTTCAAGAACACCAAAAATTGGAATCTCAATTGAATCTTCAATGGCTTTAAAGCTGTCTTTGTCGACAAGGCCGGTTTTGATAAGTGCCCGGCAGATTCTACGAATCTTCAACCGGTATTCGGTATCCGCCTGAAGTATTTGCCAATCTTCTATTTTTCCTTTTTTATCTTCGGGAAAACTGATGTCATCTTTGCTCTCTAAGAGTGTTTCAAATTCGGCTAATTGTTTCTTTGCATCATCTGATAGATCAGGTTTATTGTTCCCGAACCATTCCATAATTAGACGATGATTACAACCTGAGGGAATTAGCTTTCTTTTTTCAAGTGTTTTTAAAACTTCGTCACCGACAGGTTCCCAAAATAATGATCGCAAGTGCCATCTTACATCATTTCTTAATGCCTTGGTGGAATCAAATGAAATAATCTCAATATCCGCCGCCTTTTCAATCTTCTTGACAAATGAAGAGGGTAATTCCCCATGTTTATAAAGCAAACGCACTACTCGCCGCACTTTTCTCTGGTAGTCCCGTATATCCGCTTCGGTTGCATAGTCAACGTCAGGTTCCTGGGTAGTAGCTACTGCAGCTTTTTCCGCAACTTCGACATCCAATACACCAGCCTTAACATTTTTGTCGAGTAGTTCTTCTTGCAATTTTTTAAGTTCTTCACTACGAGCCTTCACCGGACCTGCCATCCGTTTATAACATTCGACCATAATCCGATTAGTAATCAAACCTGCCTTTTCAAAAAGCTCTGATATATTCGGCTGGATACCCGGGTCCATCCAGTCGTTGCGAACCGGGCAGCCATCAGTATTATCCCTATCTGTAAGTAGCTTTTCTATTCTTTCCTTCATCAATGCCAAACGCTTTGCTGGTGTTAGAGCAAATGCTTGACCTTCTTCCATTTCAATGATAATTCCCGACGCAACCGATGCCGAATCGCCGGGGGTAAGTTTGTCCGTCTTATATTCTTCAATCAGTCGTTCTTGTGCTGTGCGGTCTTTCGGCCGTTCCAAACCTTTTGCTTGGTAAAGCATCTCCACTTCACGAGCCAAAACTGCTTGAGCTTTCTTGGCCGTTTTCTCATTAATCTTGCCTGATTTTCGGGCATTTTCCAATAGTTCAAGCTGTTGCTGAGCATTTTCTCGCACGGTAAAAATAAATGGCATCGCAATATAACATGTGGCGAGTTTTCTCTGCTTATGGTATGACAATTCCGAAAAAGCTATTGCGAGCATATCTGCTGTTTTTCTACGAATTACCGATTGGCCGACTGCTTCCTGGAGCTTATTGCGAAACTCTTCAGCTCTATTTGGATCAAGTGTTCGCCACACAGCTTTTAGCGTAACAGCAACTTGTTGGCGTCTTATAGGTAGATCAACTTTTGTAGGTAGCATTATATCATAGCACATCACCTTAGGCTTTTGCTCATCACCTTTAGCCGATGTTACCCCAAACAAGCCCACAAAAAGTAAGGTCGCAAGAATAAACCGTCTTCGCAAACCCTTGGAGCAATTTGGATCAGGCAGTTGTCGACGTAGTATCACTAACCATGCCGCATATAAAAACGCTGCGAAAGTTAGAACCGCAAGTGTTATTTTAGGCACTTTTATATCCTCCCATATTTACTTTATCCAATATATTCGACACCACAAACGTGATGTTGTTCCAGACTTTCCTTGATTAACATCATCATAACACAAATCCAGAGAACCGTCAAAAATCTAAGTTATCCATCTCAGAACTTTCGTTACCCTTGTACTGGAAACACCGAGATATCTTGCTAAATCAGCCTTGGATTGGATGCCATTAGTTCCGACCAGTGCCTGCATTGCAGTACCCTTTGAATACAACTGCGCTACAACCAAAAAACTAAATAGCTCAGAAAAACTGATAAAGCAAGATTTCGTAAGGCTAGCAAGATTGAGGACTTAAAAATTTTTCAAAAAACACGAACAGTTTACAAATCTGGTTGGGTTTTTGGCGTATCAGCAGGCTCTCGTAAACAACCCCCCTTTCGTTTTCCTGGTACTTGTGCTGGAAACGCGGGGGCTAAAGTGTTCGCAGCTGGGCGCCGGTAGATTCAGATAAACTGGCGACGATGTCGGCCTCAAGACGGTCAACGGTATCGTGAGTCAGTGTGCCATCTTCGTCTCTAAATCGCACGGAAAGGGTGACACTTTTTTTGCCGGCTGGGATACCTTTGCCGCGGTATATGTCGACAAAGCGAACGCTTTCCAGCTGGTCTGATGCTTTTTTGTTTACGGCATCAGCAATCTGGGCCCAGGAAACTTTTTCATCAACAACAATCGAAAGGTCACGGTCTATTGCTGGGAATTTTGGAATGGGCTTAAGCTTTATTCCGGCGGTCTGCAAGGCCATAAGCTGGTCAAAGTCGAGCTCTGCGGCGAGCGGGGAAAGGTCTTTGAAATCGAATTTTTCCTTAACGGCGGGTGAAACAATTCCTACGGAACCGATGACTTTGCCATTAACCACAACTTCGGCACCATCATCGGCCCAGACCAGATGAGCAGGAGCGAAAACTATCTGGGCGTCTTTATCGATGTTTTTCATCAGGCCTTCAATCACGCCTCGTAAATCCCTAAAGTCGCTATCACAAACCATGGTCAGCTTAGTCTTTTCAATGGGTAGGCCGCCCTGCTTTTCCGTTGGAATGAAAGTATCGGCGATTTCAAATATCCGGCATGGTGTGTTGTCGGCGTTGAGATTAGTTTTCAAGACGCCGAGCAAAGAGCCTATAAGGGTCTGGCGAAGCAGATTGGTAGTTTTCCTTGATATATCCTTTACCGCCAGATGTTCTTTATTGCCGGGGCGGATAAAAAGCTGAGCAACAGCGTTATCAACGAAACCGACATTAATCGTTTCATAAAACCCACAGCCATTAAGATATGCCCCGATGGATTCGGTCAGTTTATGACGAGCGTCAACCGGGGTTACTTCAATTCTAATTTTCCGGTCGGTCGGTATCCTATTGTAGCCGTACACGCGTGCAACTTCTTCGATTAAGTCGGCTTCACGATAAACATCGCTGCGCCACGAAGGCACTGAGCAGGTTATCAAATCATCGTTGTGCTGGGGCTGGAAACCTAATCTGGAAAGAATTTTCAACGCCTCCTCGGCTGGAATGCCTGTGCCAAGCAGCTTGTTGAGCCTAGAAAGACGCAGGGTTGCTTTTTTGGGGGTTGATTTGCGAGGATAGACGTCAAGTACGCCTCTGGCCAGTTTGCCGCCGGCTACCTGTATAATCAACTGGGCGGTGCGTTTAGAAGCCCAGTCTACCATTTCAATATCGACAATGCGTTCAAACCTAAAGGCGGCCTCGGAAGGCAGAGCAAGCCTGCGAGAAACGGTGCGCACGGTGAGCGGGGCAAAATACGCATCTTCCAAAAGGATTGTGGATGTGGTTTGGCCGACCTCGGTATCAAGGCCGCCCATTACACCGGCGACGGCCACGGGGCCGCGGCCATCGGCAATAACCAGCATATCAGTATCAAGATCGCACTTTGTACCGTCGATACTGACGAGGCGTTCTCCAGCGGCGGCCTTTCTGACTATTATTTTGCCCTGTGCAAGTTTGGCATAATCGAAGGCATGTGGTGGTTGGCCGGTTTCCAGCATAGCGTAATTTGTCGCATCAACGACATTATTGACGGTTCGCATACCGACGGCTTTGAGCCGGCTGCTGAGCCAATCGGGCGATGGGCCGACTTTGGCGCCTTCAATAACCCGTGCGGTATATCGCGGGCACAGGTCAGGCTCGAGAATTTCAACACTGGCAAAGCCGGCAACGGCTTTTTTGGATTCGTCCAGTTTAACTGCCGGCATCTTCAGTTCTCTTGCGGTGGCCGCCGCTAATTCACGAGCAATACCGATATAGCTCAGGCAGTCACCGCGATTGCCGGTTACCTCAACATCGATTACCGCATCGCCACTGAGGTACTCTATCTGCTCGTATGGAAGGCCGAGGTCGCTCAGGATTTGGGCGATTTGCTCAGCAGCAAGGTCACCAGTTTCGACGTAGTCATTTAACCAACTCAGCAAAATCTTCATAACCAGACCACCGATAAACAGAACCTTAATTTTGGCAATAACTTAACTTTAAGAAAGAGTGCTGTCAACGATTTTGAATTTCCGTTTGGGCTTTTCGGGGAAAGGGAGGTAGATTGGCTTAGATTAATAGAACTGAGGCGGTTTTGAGGCAAAGTTTGTGTCTATATGGAAAGGCAAAGCAGGGTTTTAAAATTGGCGTGGGTACCCCCTATTGGGGTCATCAAGCCATAAGAACAAGAAAAGCCATTGCGCCCAGGCCACAAGAATTATTTTCTTATGGATTTACAGGTACATTCGGACGTTTTTTTGCCGCAGCCTGAGCAAACACCATCCTGGATTGGCCTGCCACATTTTTTACACGGCGTGCAACCGCAGGATTGACACATTTTCCTACCCCCTTAAAAATACTAACATCTTATTACAATTTTATAAGGTAATGATTCAATAAACTCCGTCAATCGGGGTTAAAACTAATTTCCCTTACAGGAAAAACCCCTAGAGGCACGTGCAAAACAGGGGCTGCTATCAAAGAAATGCAGGTAATAAAAAAGCCAATTTTGAGCTTTCGTCTTTTTGGGTTTTGCTTATAATAGCGTAATTAACATTTTAAGGGTGCCTATTATGAGGAAACATGATTCAGTGGCACTGGCGGTTGTTAGCCTGGCCACGATAATAATTCTCTGCGGATGCGTAGAACGTAAGCTGACAATCAACACAAAGCCACAAGGGGCATTGGTAACACTTAACGATGAGGAAGTAGGCACTTCGCCGGTTACGGTCTCATTCAGCTGGTACGGCAATTACAACGTTAGAATAAGTAAAGAGGGGTATGAAACGCTAAAAACGCATCGCAAACTAAAAGAGCCCTGGTATGACTACTTCCCGTTCGATTTCTTCGCCCAGGTCCTCAGTGCAAAAAGAATCGTAGACTCATACGAATGGACGTTTGAACTGACGGAAAAAAAGCAAATAGGCCGAGAAGAACTAATTCAAAAGGCAGAGGAACTTAAGGAAAATCTTCGTTAGATATACCCCCGGACGATAGAACTGGGATAATGGCAAAAGTGTTGCCTATTTTCAGAAACAAAGACAAGTGGCTTTCTCGGAGGTTGTAGAAATGTGTGAAGAGATACCCGAAAAAAAACCATACAAGCCAGAGGGTATCGAGAAAGATTTGATAGTTGAGGAATTTAGACAGCGGTATAATCAATACCGATGGGAAGATGAAACTCGCGTTAAGTTTATCAACTTCCACATAATCTTCTACTTAGCTTTTTTCGGCCTAATCGGGTTTTTGTCTGAACATCAAGATATCTTGGAGAGGATGCCTTTCAGTGAGCAACCTGCCCTACAACATGCAATCATCTTTTTGGCTTTTGCTTCTCTCGGAGCAATTTGGCTAATTTCAATAGTAAGCTTTCGAAGCATACAAATACTTGAAGGCAGAACAATCAAAGACATAAAGGAACTATCACCGTATTTAATCGATAATGTTAAATACCCTATAGATAGGCGAATTCCAAAAACCAATAAGCTTGTTTACAGCACAACCCCACTTGTTATAATAGTTTTTTTACTAAACCAGGTCCCCTTCTGGCTGAGTTTTTACTATTTTTGGCTCTCCTGCTTCCCGCAGGGTAAGTATATAACACTTTGCATCAACTTGGTAAGCCTCGTAATTCTAATCCTTTACGCTCGCTTTTGGCAACCGAGTGAATCATCAATAAAAAATTTGGATTACGAAAAGATTTGGTAGGTACTCTTTTGAGAGAATCTAATCCTTATAAAATATGAGCTAAATAAAGTTTTTGCGATACAAGCCTATTGTTTTTAGGAGGCATTGGTAGAAAGGGAACGTTGGGTTTGTAGAAATTTTTTAGGAAACACAGACGATTCAGCCGAAACACTGTGAAAGGTGCGATATGGCTATTCTGAAGATAGATAAACATAACGAGGACAAAGAAATCGAATTTGAGCTGGAGTATCTTACATCCTTAACAACCCGCCAACGCTTCCAGATGATGTTTAAAAAAACCAAAGAAATGATGTGTTTGCTTGGCAGAAATGACCGCAGAAAAACTACTGAAATTATTAAAAGAAAACCGGATTAAATTTGTCATAATCGGCGCTACGGCTTTTCCTGTTCACGGCTACTCACGCGCAACATTAGATATTGATATCTTTATAAAACCGGAAAGAGCAAATGCCCAAAGAACAAGAAAGGCATTGAAGAAATTTGGGTACGATGTGTCAGATATAACCATAGATGACCTTCTCACAAAGAAGGTATTAATTCGACAGTATCTTATAGAAACTGATATTCATCCCGTTGTAAAAGGGGTAACATTCGAGAGGGTATGGAAAAACAAGATAAAGGCACGATTTGGAGAAACGTTTGTCTGGTTTGCCTGCCTTGATGACCTTATAAAGATGAAAAGAAACGCCGGCCGTCCTAAAGATATTGAAGATTTAAAGTATTTACTCAGGCTGAAAAAGCCGGCGAAGAAACGCCGAACATAAAATTTATACCTCCGGCATATTTTCAACAAAGGCGCTTTATAAAAGGTTGTCGCGGTACCAATTTATTGCTTTTTCAAGACCCTGACGGAATGAAACTTTGGGGGTGAAACCTATCAGTTTTTTGGCTAACGTGATATCGGCAAGAGAGTGTTTAACGTCGCCGGGACGAGGGGGGGCATAAATCGGTTTGACATTTTTACCAAGTAAATCATTAATCATATCGATAATCTGATTTACGGTTACAGCCTGGCCGCAGGCAATATTGATAACTTCACCAGCGGTATGCTTGGCCCCAGCGGCGAGTAAGTTGGCGTCAACGACATTTTCGATGTACGTAAAATCTCTGCTCTGCTGGCCGTCACCAAAAACGGTGGGCGGTTTGTTTTTCAAGATGGCAGTTACAAAAGCCGGTATAGCAGCGGCGTATTGGCTGGTCGGGTCCTGATGCGGGCCGAAGACGTTAAAATAGCGCAATGAGATGGTCTCAAGGCCGAAAACTCTGTAAAAAACAGAGCAATAATACTCACCAACAAGTTTAGCGACTGCATAGGGCGAAAGAGGGTTAGGGGGCATGGTTTCAACCTTTGGCAAAGTGGGCGTATCGCCGTAAGCCGAAGAGCTGGATGCATATACAAATCGTTTTATGCCCGCATCACGAGCCGCCAAGAGAAGAGTAAAAGTTGCATTAACACAATGCTTATGCGTGGCAGCGGGGTCATCAACACTGCGCGGCACCGACGGCAAAGCGCCCTGGTGCAAAACGACATCAATATTTTTCATGGCCGAACGGGCTATTTTTTCGTCACCCATGTCGGCTTGTATGAATTCGATCCTATCTATAATATCCGCCAGATTGCTTTTTTTGCTGGTGAGTAAATTATCGATAACGCGTACAAAACGACCTTGCGAGACGAGTTTCTTGCAGATATTCGAACCAATAAAGCCGGCTCCGCCGGTCACTAAAAACTTTTCCATCCAAAAAGCCTTTCAGAAACAGATATGTGTTATTAATTTAGACACTTTTTCAGCTAAACTGAGTGAGCAACCAGTACCTGCTGATACTGCCTATAAGACTCGAACTGCTCGCGGAAATAACCGCCCTTCATGGCCTTTACGCCAAGGAGGACACAGCCAACTATTGTAGCGTTTATCTCCCTTAGTTCGCGAATAGTTCTCTGAGCAGTGCCTCTTCTGGTAATGCCGGCGTTGAACACCAAGATCAAACCATTAGTAAATCTTGCCAGTATCTTGCTATCACTTACCAACAACAGAGGGGGGCCATCAATTATGATATGGTCATAGTTCTCTCGCTGTTGCTTAATGAGCCCTTCCATTCTGGGTCCGTCAAGCAACTCCGCAGGATTAAGAGGCAATGGTCCGGTATCGATTACGTCCAGGCCGGGGATACCGCTGGGCCTTATAACGTCTTGGTAACCACAATGCCCCATCAGCAGATTGCTCAGTTCGAAATCGGATTTCTCAGCCGCTGTGTCGTGGGCCTGCGCCCTCGGAAATATGGCATGAAAAGTCGGCCTTCTGAAATTTACATCTATGAGCAGCACCTTTTTATCTTCGGCAATGAAGGTTGCTGCAAGATTGACCGCGACAGAGGTTTTGCCTTCTCCGGTCAGACCACTGCTGACAAGTAAAACTTTCAAAGATTCTGCAGAGCTTGACAGTTTTAAATTAGTCCGGAACCGTCTGTAAGACTCGCTTATAATAGAATAAGGCGCCTGGCGAACGACGTGGCAAAGATCCACGCCCTCGACTTGTTCGTCCTCGTCTGCGTGTGGGATAACGGCCAAGAGTGGAATATGCAAATATTTGCCTACATCTCTCGGTGTGCGTACGAGGTCATTTAGCAGCTCGATAAGGAAAGCAAGGCCTATGCCAAACATAAAGCCCATCGCCGTTCCAGCAGGGAAAAAGGCTTTTGCTTTCGGGGAACTCATTTGTAGGGGCTCAGGGGCATATCCGACGAACTGCACCTTAGGTGTCTCGGGGTCCTCGCGCACTATTCTGAGCTTTTCGATTTGCTCTTTTATCGAATCGACCATCTGCTTTCTTTCATCTCGTATAGCCTTCCGCTGTTTATATTGTACACGAGCCGAATCAAGGTCTTTCTTTTTTGCGGCAGCCTCTTCTCGCCTCCTTTCGAGGTCTTCAAGCGTACTTTGCAATACAACCAACTGATCCTTTGCATTTAGAAGGTTGGATTGCCGAAGTTGCTCTGCTATTTGTGCTCTTCTCATTTCCCTCTCTTGCTTGGTTCTGTTTATCAGTTCCTGTGCTTCGCGGACCACTTTGTGATTTTCGCCGAACTTGGTAAGCCTGCCTGCTAGGTAGGACTCCTGTATGGCAAGCTGCTGAGCGAGCATAGTCATAACAGGATCTGTCTCTATCGCATGCTGAATCTGCTCATTAATCGGGCCCATGGCCTGCTTTTCAAGAGTTCTAATATTAGCCTGAACCTGCTTTATCTGCAGAAGATAGGTGTTTTCTTCAAGTTCCAGGTCATTAAGTTTCCTCTCGAAGGTATGCTCAAACGCAGACTCTTCAAGATCAGAGATATTGTATCTTGCACGAACATCCTCCAGCGATTTTTCAGCTAAATCCATGTCTTTCTGAACACGAAGCCGCTGCTCTTCAATCCTTGCCAATCTTTCAGCGACCTCATCTTTTTTGGTACTTCGCTGCTGAGCAAGGAATAGATCTACCATTTCGTTCAATATTATTGCAGCTTCGGTTTTATCGCTGCAAGTCATCGACACTACGATAGAATCAGCATCTTTCTGGGGGGTAGCACTAAAATTGTTCTGCAACTCCTTAATAGCTCTGACCATACGTTTGTCTTTAATCTCGCCGAAACGTTTAAACCACATGGTTTGCTGAACTTTGTCCCTCTCAATCAATTTTTGCAAGGCACCCTGCTGTTTTATAAGGGCCGCTATTGATACACGGGCGCTAAATTGAATATCCTTGCCGACCTCTCCCCCGCCAATAGTCATGGGGTCACGTGTTATAGGCGACAGCACTCTAATCAAAGTCTCTGCTGTGTATTTCGGAGCGTATTTCCTCAAAAGATACCAGCTTACACCACCCATCATGAAACCTGCCACAGTCAGAATAGTAATCAACCACACATGCCGACGCAATATTCCAAGAACCTCCTTTGGTGTCATCATTGTGTCGGTCGGCGCCGGCCTTGGCCCCGGTATTCTGCTTACAGCCATCGGGATTTGTTTTTGTTCTACCATTTTGACTTTTATCTTTAATCCAGCGTTTAGAGCTTAAAGTTGTTTTTTGATCCAGCATTAATCTTTTGTATTGCTCTGCGAACCAAGCCGTTCAATAGCGGCCTCAATTCGCTTTTTGGCTGTTTCCGAAAGAGTGTTTTCTCCTTTTTCCAGCGCTTGCCTATAAGCTGCGACAGCCTCGGTTGCCAAGCCGAGTTTTTCTTTTACCATACCTAAATGCTCATATACATCCGACGTTACGTCGACTTTTTGAGTCTGGTACTGCTGGAGAGCAGATTGCAAAAAGTCAGATGCCTCTGAGAACTTGCCGTTTTTATACAACACATAAGCGTGTGTATCCATCAGGTCCGGATTATCCGGCAGCGCCTCGCGTGCACGTTCGATATATTCGAGAGCTTTGGGCAATTTTTCATTATTTTCGGCTAACATGTATGCCAAGTTATTCAAGATGCTTATGTTATCCGGCAATTCGGCGAGTAAACTTTCATACTGCGCGATAGCTTTTTTGAGATAATTACTATCGGAAGTTTTGGCATAAGCCGACTGCAAAACCCCTACTTTTCCCGATATATAGAGAACCCTGCGTGGGCTAGTTGGGCCGGCTATCACCAGACACTTGTCAATATAATCCACAGCTTTGTTGTACTCATTGTTCATATTTGCCAAATTAAACATAGCAAAGTTAAGAGCAGGCGAATCGGGGCTGGCTTCGAGCTTTTCTTTGCAATATTTTGAGACTTCTTCGGTTCCGAGCAGTGAGCAGGTTCTTTGCAAAACATTGGCTGCAAAATTATCATCTGTTCCTTCGAACGCTTTATCCAAAGCCTTTCTGCCGTGTTGGATTGCACCAGGTTTGTCAGCGAGCTTCAACTTTGCTTCGGCCATTCTCAGATATGCTACTGGAGCAAGATTAGTGTCGGTACATTTTCCAGCTTCCTCAAAAACCTTGTTGAAGTTTTCACCTGACAGCAGTGCGTGCAAATAGCCGTCGAGAGACTCTACGCTACCCCTGCCGGTCTTTTGGCTTTTCTCCCACGCTTGCCCATATAATTGCTCTGCCGTGGCGAAATCGCCTTCTGTCATAGCGAATGCCCCGGCGTGGTTGTACCAGAGCAGGCTGTCGGGAAACTTCTGCATGGTTTCCTCGTAGAATTTTTTGAGTACATCCTTTTTGCCAAGCGAGGTGTAGATTCTTTCAAGCAATATTCTGCCTTCTATCGGAGCTTGTGGATCGTCGATGGTATTTTTAAGTTCGGTTATAGCATCCTCAACTCGGCCCGCGTAGAGATAAGCTCTTGCCAGAGAAACTCGGACCACAGGTTCATCAGAAAACGACTTGCTGCTTTTAAAGTCACTGATCGCCTGTTCATAATTTGCCCTCAAAAGATTTATTTCACCTCTTATCCGCCAAGCCACTGGGCTATCCTGATTGCTTGCAAGGTTTTGATTGACCAAGTCTAGTGCTTTTTTGAGTCGTCCCTGCCTCATAACCAACCATGCTTCAAGCAACGTAGCTCTAGATTCGCCAGGATATTTTTCCTTAAAGCCTTGTAACTTGGCCTCGGCTTCCTTTAAGAGTCCCACTTCAAGGAAAAGCTGAATTTGAAAAAGACGGTTTTCCACGCTGTCTTCGAGTGATAAAAGTTTTTCAGAGTACTTTCCAACAGCGTCTCGGTCAGCAGCTTTTTCGGCAATAAACAAAAGACCTTTGACCGCATTACTATCTTTTGGACCGGCCTGATGCAGCTGCTCCAAAATTTGTTTAGCATCATCAAATCGGCCTGCGCCAAGATAATGCTTCCACAACAATGCTTTATCGTCGGATTCGGAGAGTAATTGTCTAGCTTCTTGCTCTTGGCCTTTGACACGGTAGTATTCCGCATAGTTTGCAAGCATATTCTTATCGCGGGGGTCGATTTTCTTGGCCTGTTCGAAGGCCGAAGCTGCCATGTCGAACAACGCATTTTTGCGTTCGGTATCAGTTTCAACAAGGGCCAAGGATGTTGCCAGTCTGCCCAGCGATACGGCATTCTGAACACTCGGAACAGCTTTCTGCAAATTCTGCCGGATCGCCAAGGCTCTTACAGGTTCGGTAGGAATTATGTAGTCGGCATAGAAGCTGAGTAACTCCAAGTCACCAGAATTTAGTGCCAAGGCTCTGTCCAAAGCAGTTCTGGCTTCGATTGCCTGGTTAGAAGATACACTTGCCCCGAGTCTTCGATTGCGTTGATGCAGTGAGTTCATCAATACTTTTGCAATAGTTCCATCCAGGGGATTCAAAGATGCGGCTTTTTGAGCATCTTCAATGGAAGCATTCTCATTTCCAAGAACGGCATTGACATTGCTTCTAAGCAAAAGGGCATAGGAGAAAACAGGCTTTTGCTTCAAACATTCATCGAGCGCTGCCAGCGCATCTTTATACTGTTCTCTCATCACAGCGCAACGCGCGGTAAAAAACTTGCCTTCACAACCATCTAGATTTCCACGCTGCGCTATATCTGTGACCTCCGCTGCCAGATTCAAGTTCTTTGTCTGCACTGCTATATCAAAAAGGTAGCCTGCGGCAAGGCTTCTAATATCCTCGATATCTTGGTCCTTTACTTTTTGCGGAGCAAGATTAACATCCGACGGCAACTGGTAGGCAAGAACTTTTTTGAATTCTTCGGCCGCTTTATTGGGTTCATTATTCCGGCGATAAAATGCACCAAGATTCAAGGCTCGGCGGCTTGGTTCAGCGATACTCGACATAATTTCCTTTTCAATTTCCATGCGCTTTTGTTGAGAAACCTCGTCTGGCTGAGGTTCGGAAAGCAGGCGTTTGTAAAACAAAGCTGTTGTATTTGCTGAAGAACGCTTCAAAACTCGACCGACCAAATTACTGGCTGATTCAATCCTCCCCTCTTCTACGTAAATATCGCAAGCAGCAGCGACAGTGGCATCTCCAACAGAATTTGGTTCCCTGTCCAACAATTGCGTCACCAATCCAGCAACAGCACTTTTATAACCCTTTAATTCAGCTGTCATTAATTTGCCGGCGGATTGAGGCTCACCAGGCTTTTTTTCTGAACCTGGCAACTGCTGCGCAATAATACCCAAACCTTCCTCCATTTGCTTTTGGTCCATAGCCCTTTGAATTTGCTCGACCCTTGTCTGCAGTAACCGCAAATTTAGCTTAATTGCGTTGGGATCATCCGGCTTGAACTTAGCCAATTTCTCTTCAGCGAGGTCAAACTGCCTGGCGTTAATATAAGCCATGACGCGAAGTGTCCGGCTTCTTTCATTACTCCAGAAATTCTGTTCAAAGATGTCAATGTTAGAGATGGCCTCGGTCCACATATTAAGCTTGAGAAAAACCTCGGCGCAATCTAAAAGAGATTCGGGCCAAACATTGACTATACCTGCGTTGATAGCAGTTGTCAGGAATTCTGCAACTACACCAACTTCGACGGTGCCTTCGAAGCTCTTTGCAAGAGCATAGGCAGTCTGAGCATCTCTTTGTTCAACTGGCGCAGACGCTTTTGATTGCTCGTAAACTGCATACAATTTTCTGACGGCAATATCTCTATTACCCTTCGCAAGCTCAAGCATTCCTCGCCACTTGATAACCTGTTGGTCTTCACCGCTGCCAAGGATCTGCTCGATTTCGTGTACTGCCCGCTCAGCATTGCCGAGCCATTCCTGCTTCTTCGAGTCTGTTCTTACGCTGGCCAGCCGGGGCTCAAGTACCTGCTGGATGTAGCAATCTGCGAGAAAAGAATACAGTATGGTTCTATTCCATCTATTCGCAAACTCTCTAGGACCGGGTTTATCCTGTGCACCAAGCAATGCCAGCGCGTTATTTGCCACTTCTATTGCTCTATCTACCTCTGACAGTTGTCCGTAAACAGTAAACTTGCGGTAGTGCAAATCGGCCAGGGTTACTGCATAATTCACATTTTCCTTATCCAACTCCACAGCTTTTTCGACGGCCTGTACAGCCTTATCAAGACTTTTTGGGCCCAACCACAAATAGAATTTGCATAACGCAGAATAAGCCTCTGCATCTGAGTCGAACTTTTTCACAAACGACAAATATTCGGGCTCGAGAGATTGGACCGGCTCTTTGCCACTCTTTAGAACACGCAAAGATTTTACCGTTAAGAAATTAATATGTGCTCTTACGTCGCCGCTTGCAAACCTGAGAGCCTGCTCGGAAAGTTCGGTGGCGTGGTCTAGCGCTTTATCTCTTTCTTCAAAATTACCTTTCGACGCAAAAATCTCACCCTTTTCCAGAGCGGCCTGGGCTAGATACGAATAGGCATATACGTTATCAGGTTCTAGTTCTCGAACTTTCTCCAAATCAGCACCTGCCCTAGCAAGTGACTCTTCGGGGTCGGTCGCTGCGCGCCTTCTTGTCAGTTCAAGAGTGGCTCTACCCCTAAGCAAATAAATATAGGGGCCCAGTCTAGTGGCAATTTTTGTTTTTTCCTGCGCCCCCAGGAATTGCCATCTGGTCACATCTTCCACGAGGCGGTTTGGATCTATTACGTCTAAGAATTCCGATGTCTGCAGCGCGACCTCCTGCCAATACGGAGCCACACCGCTATCAGCCACCGTGTAAAAGTATTCCAACCGTCTGAATCGAGCAGTGATATTTTTGGGGTCGATCTGGATTATTCTGTTCCAGCAGCCAAGGACGTTGCGCCACTGGTCGGTTTCGAGATTAACGGTGACTAGTCTGAAAAGCATCTCTATCCTGAGGGAATCGGTTTTTGCCAAGGTCCGTGCCTTATTGTAACAGCGTCCGGCTTTTTGGTAATCTTTTGCGAGGAATGCCGCATCGCCGTCCCTGATAAATTTTTCTGGATCTCGACTCAAGTAGAGAATTACACCGATAGAAGCGAGCACCAAAAACACAAAAACCGCCGACCCAATAAAAAGGACTTTCTTATTCACTCTTTCCCTTGCCATGATTTCTTTTTTCCCTTTCCCTCAACATCCACAATCGTATTTCGTATATACCATGTCGTATTGCGCTTTTATTTTTCGGCGGCACAAGTTGCACTTTGCGCAATACGAATTACTCTTTCCAATCAGGCCAATACTCTTTTTCCAATATAGGCAAAATCACAGCTAAGAGCTTTTGGCTCGCTGCAACTGCTTCACTTTTCTCCGGATAAATTGCTATACCGAATCTCGAATTAAAAAACTTCCATTCAACCTTAGAAAAGTAAGAATACTTGCCCAAGATATTTTTGTTAAGAGCTAAGCGAGCATCTGCTCTATTATTTCCATATTCTCCATTTACTTTAAAAAAATACAAAACTGAAAAATCTGCATCACTCTGCCATTGGCTGGACCTCCCGCCGCCAAAGGTAAGATATCTTACCGGGATTTTCACGTTAGTACCATCTCTTTTCACTTGCAGTGTCATGCTCTCGGATGAAAGTCTCCGATAGCCCCCTCCAGTATAACATTCTTCCGGCACATGTGGCACGCGGTCGGGGACTTCGTAATAAGTAATGAACAACATGCAACGGCGAACAGCGCTGTCGGTTGCCGCGTTGGAATCTTCCAGATACCATTGAATATAATATTTAGTGCCGAGGCTTCTAAGGACATCATCGTTGTCAATTTTGTCTTTTGATATTACTTTATATGGTGCCAAACCTTTCTCATCCAACAAATCCAGAGGTTTTTTCAAGGGCAGCGGTTCTTTAGAGACAGGTTCTATCACAACACTTGCGGCTGTTGCGAGCACTGCCACGCATATCAGAAAGGCTGGCTGCAGGTAGAACTTTATTGTATTTAGTTTCATAGTTTACACTTGCGAACCACTATATCTTCGGTAACTGTGGTCGTTTCTCCGATAAACAAACTCTCCATAAACCATGCAATAACCCCATACAGGGCAAATGCCAATGGGAGCATTGCTATTCCAAGCATATCGTGATAAATACCTTGAGCATATTGGGGCTCCCACAAGATGTAGATGAAGGCCGTAATGGCAACTCTGACAATGTTGCAAAGTATTGCTATGGGTATTGTACTAAGCAACAAGACGATGCGTTGCCAGAAAGGTCTGTAGTGCAGATAGGCCATAGCAACACCCAAAGCGAGGAAGGCCATCAGCAATCGCATTCCACTACAGGCCTCGGCTACATTCAGGGAAGGCTGCAATCGCTGGCCCTTATAAACGACATCTATTATCACGCCGCTGGCGGTAGCTTCCAGGTTTCTGACCAAGTTCAACAAAGCGGCGGCCACCTCAGTAGAAAGAAGTTGGAGTTCCATAGTTACAGCGACATAAAATCTATGCGGCACCGGTATGGCAAAAAGCAAATACGCGATCGGAAGCCAGGTGTATTTAACCAAACACCATCCCCCCAAAAACAACACAATCGCACCTAGTGTGGTTATGATGCTGACTTCCTGAATGTATGCGTATCCTGAGGGGCTGGCTTTGTCAAAGGCGTAAAGTACCAGCGAGCAAAAAAGAAGGAGCAAACCCAAGTAGTTCGGCTTGGTCTGAAGGTTTAAGATTTGCTGTCTGCACTGGTTGATGAGATACAAACTAAAAAACGGGATTAAATAACCGTGCGACCAACTGCTATCGGAGCCCCACATATGGACAACAGACTTAATTTCGTGGCGAAATAGATAACAGAGTATCCCGCCAATTATCAACATCTTTATGTAGTTATGGACACCCAGTTCCCGCCAGTTATGTTTGACGGGAGGCGAGGCTAAGCTCTGTGTCCCTGAAACAGAAGCTACAATATTATCTACATTATCTACCATATTATCTACCATAACCAAACCCCTCGCTGGTGCCGGAGTGGCCATGCCTGCAGAGTTAGAAATTACCAAAACCAATTAGGTATAGGCCTGCTGGTTCCAAAATCTCTATCTGCGAAATTACGGTCATAAATAAACCCGAATCCGTAAGTTGCCCTGAAGGCATTTCTCAAAACCGCGCGCCATCTGGCGGTTGGGTGTGTGCCGACATTAATTGTATCGTTCGGCCTGATGAAGAAATCTGGTTGTTCGCCGCTGGCAATTTTATCCAAATCCACCAGGACCGTTTCTTCTTTCTTTTTGCCGATCCTTCTAATGACCTCACATCGCTTTGGCCAAGCCAAAGGTCCCAAGCCACCCGCAGCAGCTATAGCCATTTTTAACGTCATCGGTCGACCCGTCAAATTGATATATCCCTGAGCATTGACGTTACCCATGATACAGAATTCGCCAATGATATCAACAGGCACCTGGATATTATCACCAGGCCTTATGACAACGTTGTACCGAGGGTCACCAGCTCGCAGTGCATCGGCATCTATTTCTATAACCCGCGTTTGCACTCCACCCGCACCTATTTGGTCCAAGCCGAAGCCTTCCGGCACCTCTTTTCCCGGCGGTTTGCTTTGTTTCTTTGCCTCACTTTCGGCGGGCGCCTTGTCTATCGGGGTTGGCTGACCGATCTGAACCGGGACCCATTTACCATCCTGAAAAATCCACTCGATACGGCTTTCTTGGTCACCTATTGGTTCATCTATCGTTTCCCGATTTGCCTGCTGAGGCGATTGCTCCGATGTGTTTGCCCCCTTTGTCTCTGCCTGCTTAGCGCCACTTGAGGATTCAAAACCTTCTGGTAAAGCGGTGTCAGAAAGTTCTTTGTCGGTTACCATCTCCGAGGAAGTTGCAACAAGTTTATTTTGTGACATCTGCCGCTGAGCTCTGGGTGCTATTATCTCAAGCATTTCACGCTGGGGTTCAATTCGCTGCTCGACTTTTTTCGGCTCAGCAACTGCTGTTCCAGCAGGCTCGGTTACTGCCTCTTTACCGGTGACGGCACGCGCAACATAGACGTAGCTTATGTTAAATTGGCTTATTCCACCTGCTGTCGCAAGTGCATCGAGCAGTCTAAAATCGGACCGTGGAATACTGTATCTGCCAGGCTGGGGAATACCATTGCCGGATATTGAAAACGTACGCTGCTGTGAGTTAACCAAAGTTGCGGTAACCGACGGCTTTTTCAATACACTTGGCGAAAGGATCTGCTTTATCTCCTCCTCAAGTTGCGATTCAGTCAAGCCTGCTGCTTCAATTACCCCCACTTCTGGTATAGATATTTTGCCGGTTTCGGTAACAATATAATCGTTTACAAACGTAGCTCCCTCTCCTAGCAGTTCGTAGATGGATACCCTGACAACATCACCCGGGCTGAACGTGTAGTCGCTCTCATAAGTTACAGCATCGACGGGGCGGGGTTCTTCAGCCCCTTCCCATACCGACGGCGTTTCATCAGCTACGCCCAACGAATCCAGTATTACATTAACAGCTGGAACAGGGCGAAACCTGCCTATTTGCGTGGGATCAAGAAACTTATCGGCGCAACCCGCCAAGTAAATGCTCAGAGCAAATAAAAAAACAAACACAATTGTCTGCGTACATGCTCTTTTCATAACGTCATATTGCAAAAAATCAAAAATACAGTCACTTGGAGCTCTTTCAAAAAGCTCCAAACCGTCAAAATACCCTTTTACTTGATAAATTTATCGGTTTAAGAATTTGCCGGCTTAACTTTTTTAAGTGTCGTAACACCAATATTACAAAGAAATTACATAAGAATCTCTACGTCTCAGGCAAGACACCTGTGCGATATTAATTCCCAAGGGGAAAAAAACAAGAAATCGAAACAATATGGGCAACCCAGGCTTAGCTCTATTCGTTATAAGTATAAGCTGGCAAAGTAGTTACAATGGTTACAACCGAACCGCTCCACCTTTTCAGCCTATTCTTGGCTTTGTCCAAAACAACCAACGACATTTTAATTACTGCTCAAATGAAGGGTTTGTTCACCAATTAGCGTCTACTGAGCCCGATAATTACCCCCCCATCAATGTAGATAAAAAGGCGTTTCGGCAGGAAAAAAAATTTATGACTATCAATAAAATTAAATATTTTGAAACCGATGATTGTTTTTACAAAAAGTATCGGTCCGAACAGCTAAATCGCCTTTTTGTTCAACCGCCCCTTGTTACGTGTATCACCGCCTGGAGACCGCAGTGATTCGGCGATCCAGAAGCAAGAACACAAACACCGTCCGACATGCCTAACCTAACGACAGACTAATCACCTTATTGCCTTGAGTATAGCTTGAGTATAGGCAGTTTACGAGCCGAACTGCAGAACTCAATCGCAGCGCAATTTCGCAAGCTGCTCCATCAAAGAATATCTTCCAGCGGCATCGCTCTTGGCAAGCTTGAGCAGTTCTTCCGCCACCTCCGGCTTTGACTGGCGCAGCGAGCGATAGCGATTCTCGCCATAGATATACTCTTCCAAGTTGAGCGTAGGAGCTTTTGAATCAAGCTGCAGCGGGTTCTTACCCTGGTCTTTGAGCAGCGGATTAAACCTGTACAAGGGCCAATAGCCACAATCTACGGCCTTTTTCTGCTCCAGATAACCTTCGGTCATATCGATACCATGAGCGATACAATGCGAATAAGCGATTATGAGCGAAGGGCCGGGATATGCCTCGGCCTCGACAAATGCTTTTACCGCCTGATTGGGATTTGCACCCATGGCCACCTTAGCAACATAAATATTCCCATAAGTCATAGCGAGCAGGCCAAGATCTTTTTTAGGTCTTGGTTTTCCTGCTGCTGCGAATTTAGCAACAGCTGCTCTGGGGGTTGACTTGGACATCTGACCTCCGGTATTGGAATAGACTTCCGTATCCAGAACGAGGACGTTGACATTGGCTCCGCTGGCCAGGACGTGGTCCAGCCCGCCATATCCGATATCATAAGCCCACCCGTCACCACCCACGGCCCAAACCGATTTGTGGACAAGACAATCTACAATACTCAAAAGCTGTTCGCAGTTGGCGCACTTGCTTTTTTGGCACAGCTCCTTGAGTTTATCGACGCGCAGCCGCTGCTCTTCAACAGCAGCCTGAGTTGGAACATCAGCCAATGCAGTTGTTCGGATTCGTTCCGCCAGTTCCGCATCAACACAACCTGCTGCCACCACTTTAGCGAGCAAATCAAGCGCATATTCTTTGAACTTATCGACTGTCAGTCGCATACCCATCGCAAATTCGGCATTATCCTCAAACAGGCTGTTGCTCCAGGCCGGCCCCCTTCCGTCCAAGCCTTTGGTATAAGGGGTGGTCGGCAGATTGCCGCCGTAAATCGATGAGCAGCCGGTCGCATTTCCAATTAGAAGCCTGTCCCCAAACAACTGTGTGAGGAGTTTTATATAAGCTGTTTCCCCACAGCCTGCACATGCGCCGGAATATTCGAACAAAGGCTGAATCAACTGACTGCCCTTTACGCTATCAGCCCTGAAAAGTTTGCTGTCGGTATTCGGTATCGACAGAAAGTATTTATAATTTTCCCGCTCCTGTGCACGCAGCGGCTCCTGCAGTGTCATATTTATTGCCTTTCGCCCGGTAGGCTGCTTGTTTTCATCCTTTTCCACGGCAGGACAGCCAACCACACAGGCTCCGCAACCAGTACAGTCTTCAGGAGCCACCTGGACGGTGAACTTCATGCCGGCTAACTCTTTGCCTTTGGCATCGGCACTTTTGAACGCAGGCAGAGCATTCTTGAGGTGCTTGGAGTCATAGGCCTTTATTCTTATAGAAGCGTGCGGGCAAAGCAAAGAACATAAGCCGCATTGAATACAAAGACTCGGCTCCCAGGCAGGTATATTTATGGCTATATTTCTTTTTTCGTACTGAGTCGTGCCGGTCGGGAATTTGCCGTCAACTGGTATTTTGCTGACTGGCAACTGGTCGCCTCGAAGGGCTATAATCTCACCGGTAACGGCTTTGACAAAATCGGGGGCGTCGTCCGGAACCGGAGGCGGCATCTTTATCTTGCTGGTGACTTTAGCACCAACTTTTACCTGGTAAACTCTATTGATAGCGCCATCAACCGCCGCATTATTCATTTGAACAATCTTTTCGCCTTTTTTGCCATAGGTTTTTTTAATTGCATCTTTGATTGCATTAACAGCGATATCGAGCGGGATGATATTGCTGATTTTGAAAAAGGCGGTCTGCATAATGACATTGATGCGTCCGCCCAGACCAAGCTCTTCAGCGAGTGAAATGGCGTCGATGACGTAGAACTTCAGTTTCTTTTCGATTATCTGCTTTTGAACTTCCTGCGGCAAAGTGTCCCACACATGTTCTTTGTCGTGAATGCTTGTCAGCAGGAACGTTGCCCCATCTTTTGCTCTGGAGAGCATATCGTATTTTTCAAGGAAGCTGGGGTTATGACATGCGACAAAGTCGGCTTTGGTTATGAGGTAGGGACGTCTTATAGGATTCTTGCCGAACCGAAGATGCGAGACAGTAATAGTGCCGGCTTTCTTGGAGTCGTAGACAAAATAGCCCTGGGCGTAATTGTCTGTCAATTCACCGATAATTCTTATTGAATTGTGATTTGCACCCACTGTGCCGTCAGCGCCAAGCCCGAAAAACATAGCGGTGAAAAGACCTTCGCTAGTGATTTGAAAAGACTCATCAACCTTCAGGCTGGTATTGGTGACATCATCTACGATGCCCACGGTGAAACTGTTCCTGGGTTTTGCAGCATCGAGGTTATCGAAAACAGCTTTTACCATGGATGGGGTAAATTCCTTTGACCCCAGTCCGTATCGGCCGCCGACAATCAAAGGATGACTGGCGAAAGGCGCCCGCGGAGAAATCATGGCATCATCGATAGCGGAGCAAACATCCAGATAAAGCGGCTCGCCGGTCGAACCCGGTTCTTTTGTCCTGTCGAGCACAGCGATTTTCTTGACGCTTTTTGGCAGACAATTGATAAAGTCGGTTGTACTGAACGGCCTGTA
>Ga0315294_10001425_pt1 | contig 25965 bp, 45 predicted proteins | sample YL17G13_40_MG_FD_203626 | JGI IMG/M metagenome (GOLD analysis project Ga0315294, IMG submission 203626) | Sediment microbial communities from Yellowstone Lake, YNP, Wyoming, USA - YL17G13_40 | ecosystem: Environmental > Aquatic > Freshwater > Lake > Sediment | place: USA: Wyoming | collected... | reverse complement strand
CTGGTATTGAAGAAGTTCGATGCGATCAATACCAGTATCGCCCAGGACAACGATTTCGCCAAGGCCCACGAGATGCAGGCGGGGGTTCAGGCGGTGATGGGGTCGATGAAGGACGAGGAAAGGAACATCTCTCAGAACTATGGGACGGACAGCAAGGAGTACCAGCAGTTCCAAGCCAGCAAGAAGACGACACTGGCCACGGTGCAAAGCAACATCCAATCGAATTTCTCCAAGATTCGGGCACAGCAGCAGGAGAACTATCTCGCTATAACCTCCGACGCCTACACCAAATCGAACATGTACGTTGGCTACCAGGAGCAGCAACACGTCGAGATGCTCAAGTATCAAGAGTCCAACCGTCAGCAGTATGCGTTGCAGGGGGCGCAGTTGGAGGCTACCCTGGAGCAGATGAAGATGAGCGGGATGGAGAACCTCGCCAACTGGATTGTCCAGAGTCCGACGTTCACTATGGATATCACCCCCACGCTCGTGGCCATTGCCCAGATCGAACGCACTGCGGAGGAAGAAAATCAAGCGTATACGAAAGCAAATTTCGTCCCCTACCATAGAACAACTAACCTGACTACGGGGGAGTGGGGTCCAAGACAATCTATAGGAACATAGTATGGCAAGAGCACCGGATGCCCCAAACGTGACGGGGGGACAACTTGATCCTTATGTGTCGCAATCCTTGCAACAGGGCCAGCAGCAATCGAGCAATCGGTTGATTACGGCCATGCAGCAACAGGGTGAGACGCAACGGGCCGGGATGCAGACCGCCTCCGCAGAGAAGCAACAGGCGATGGCCGGTCAGCAGGCGATACAGAAGCAGGCGGCGGATTTGGCGATGCGGGATAAGGAAATGGCTGCGGAGATTGCGTCCAAGGGGGAGGATCGGAAACATACGGAGATGCTCCAGACCCAGAATCAGGGGTTCTTGGCCAAGCAGAGCGAGCTTCTACGCGAGGCGGAATTGGCCGACCAAGGCCACGACGATGCGAGGGCGGAGAAGGCGTATAGGCGGCTGATGGCTTTGGAGGGAGCAAGGGGGGCGGCTGCATTGGCTTCGGCCAGAGAATCCGCCAAAGTAATGCTCAGTGCCGTCGATCTTTCCCAAATGCAAGAATCTGCTATGGCGACGTATGATGATGGATTGACGTCCAGTGCGGAGAAGGCCGAACAGGACAAAATAGTGCATGATGGTCAAATAGAATTATCCAAAAATTCTATTCTGCAGAATAAGGGATTTGATCTAACTATCCCTATGGAGGTACGAAACGCTGTAACGGAACGAACCCAAGCCGGACCTGCCACTCGTTATGTGCCTGAGACGATCACTGTCGGGGGTACGCGTTCTATTCTTGGGGCGGTTCAGGAGAGAGTGACTGCTAATGGGTCCAAGGTGGATATCACCGCATTGAGTAGTTCCGATGCCCATAAGATCAAGGACGGGATTGCACGGGGAGAGATTGACTATATGGATGTTCGGAAGGCTATCGCTGGTCTGGATGGTGGGATGTTGGCGGTAGATGAGAAGATCAAGGAATCCTCAACGGAGAGCGACAAGAAAGCGTGGGGGAGAGAGAAGGTAAGGTTGGGTCTGCGGAGGTCAACGTTGATGGGATTGGGTGGTGAAACAGGGACGAAGATTGCAGGGGACCAAACTGGTAAGACGGTGGCCCATGTTATACGTGAAGCTACAGGGTCAATCAGCGGGTCTACCGTAAGTTCGGAAATAGCGTTGCGTAAAGTCCTTATGGGTGATATGAGAAAAGCAACGGCTTCTGTCAAAGAAGGACTAAGGAAGAAGATGGAATATAGTGACCCGTATGCCTACCCCCCCAATGCTACTCCAGAGGATGTTGAAGCGTATGATTTTCTCAACAAGATGAAGCTATCCGTGTTTCCCTCCGCAGGGTCAATAACACCTGTGGTTCCCGCGAGGAAACTGACGTTGGATCAATTGGATACTCGTGGTATTGAAGGACTGTAACTATGCCTGCTGCATTGCTCAAGCTGTTGTCTCTTCTTGCGATGGTCCCCGGTGGATTAAAGATGTTGGGTAGAGGGGCTAAGGCCGCGGGTAAGGCCACGCCCGGACTGGCCAAGGCAGGATGGGGGAAGGCGGAAGAAGCTGCATCGACTCCTGGTGGTCTTGCTGCTTTGGCCGGTGGGGCCTACTTTGGGAATGAGATTCTTGGGCAGTTCGGAGCAGCAGGACAACGGAATATCTCCCGCGCGGAACTTGCATTGCAGGAGAAACTCGCCGGGATGTCTGCGGAGGCTACCAAGTTGCTGGTGCAAGAATCCAGAGCGGGCACGGAGAAGTCCTTAAAGGAGACGAGAGAGATACGGAAAGAGGATCTCCGTCGAGCACAGGAGGATAGGATGATGGAGATGTTCCTATCTGGACAGCAGAATCAAGTGGCCATGCTACTCCAGGCCGCGCAGGGGATGGCGGGAACACCTGGGATGGCGGGGAGCCAACCGGCTGCTGGCGGGGGGATCACGGGAATCTTGAGGAGTAATCTGTAATGGCAACAAAATCCGCACGGGAGTTTATGAGAAGAGCCTTGCGTGACAGGGTAAGCGGGTCCGTGAAAGAAAAAATGAGACTCAACCCCAGGATATCGAAGGTTACAGGGGGAATCCAGACTTTACCTGCGGAAGGATTGGGTACGAGAGTGGCCAAGAAGGTCGGACCCTATGCTCCGGGCCTCCTGCTATTTGCTGCCATTCAAAAGATGCTCAATCTTCCTACGGAGATGGGAGAGGCCGACCTGCAACGGGAAGCCTTACAGTCACAGGGTAGGTCCGTGACCCCAGAGAGCTTGTACTACCAGGCGGCGTTACCCCAAGCTCAACTCGAAGAGTCCGAAGCTCGGCAAAGCCTGATGTCCCACCTGTCGGGAGGCGTTATTGGTCCTTCTCTTGCAAGGGGCGAAAGACTTATCGGCGGGCGTTAGGAGATGGGCAAAAAATATGAACTCGATGACGACGCTCCCTATGGGGTAGCCTCCGCAGACTTCCCAATCACCGGGTATGACAGGCCCCAACTCGCATTTGCCAACCTCCTCCGTGGCGACGTTGATGGTATTACCAGAGCGATGCTGTCCCCCTCTACACTCACCCCCACCCAGATCAAGACGGTGCGGGATACGCTCCTGCCCGGCAAGCACCCAAACCCAATCCTCAAGACCATCACCGACATAGCCACCAACCCCCTCGTGATCGCCGGGCTGGTCGTGGGCCTTTGGAAATTTCCCCTGGGCACGACCGAACCTCTTCTCGCCCTGCGGAGGGGTTTATTGCCCAAGGCCGCTGCGATGGACTCGTTGTTCGCCGGGATGCACGGGGCGATGATGAACCTGCGCACACACCCCGGACTGTTCGAGAAGTTGAACTCTGTGTATGAGGCCACGGCTGCGTTCAAACTGAAGTATTGGGAGAGGGCCAACAAGATATTCCTCGATGCCGGACCCATGAGCAAGGTCGAGCGTCTTGCGGTGGCGGCACGGATGGATGGGTTACAAAACGCAGACCACAGTATGGTGAAGCTGCTTGGGAATGAGCCGGAAATCATAGCACTTATGGGGGGAAAGAATGTTCCCGTTGCAGCGGGACTTCAAGGCAAGATGCGGAAAGAGGTTGTAGGAGCAGCCGATAAGATGCGGGACTTGCAAGATGACGTATGGAAGTGGGCCACCAGCAATCCAGAGGCGGAGAAGCGTATCCACGATGCGGTTGAGAAGAAGGGGTTGGTTTCTGGGGGGAGGATAGATAGCCATTTCCCCCGTTCGGTAAAATTCAACAGGTACGAGAATGACTACCACCGAGGAGTGAGCGGTGTACAGAGTCGTAACTACGTGCATGATGAGGATTATACAAAGGTGAGTGGGGCCTATGTGGAACGCCCTGATTACTCAATGGGCAACTTGGATAACCTGTTGGAGATGGAAAAGGCCGGGATGATTCCGCTCGGATACAATAAGGCGGCTCGTGCGGTCTTGAATAGGTGGTCGGGAGAAGCGGCGAGTACAGTGGAGAGGGTGTGGAACGAGGTCAAGGTGATCGGGACGGACGAGGGGGCACACCGGGCCATGTTCGCCCAGAGGATGACCGAGTATTCCGAGAAGAGTAATATGAATTTTGTGGCTCGGTTGGGTAAACCAGAAAAGGCTAGGTCTACCTTGGACGCAATGGCCCTATCTCTCCAACAGGCACGGTTCGGGGGGCAGGAGGCAATCAAGAAGGAGTTCCAAAGCATCGGTAGGGTGCTGGCAGAGCCGGGACAGTATTCCCTCGATCCCCATGAGGCACTGGGCCGGTACGTAAGCACCGTGGCAGATACCCATGCGTGGCATGGGACCGGGTATGGTAAAGAGATTGAGGCTATTGTCAAGCGTAAAGGGGAGTTCGATAAGGACCCGTGGGCCAAATCCTATGTGGAAGACGGGCTTATTCCTCACGTCCGGGGAGTGATGACTGACAAGCAACTGGCACGATCCTTAAATGCCACTATACACAAGGAGAAGATATACAACTGGCTGGGAAGCCACCCCATGATCGACTCGGTGATTGGGCCGGAGAACAAGAAATGGTTGATGAACTACTACAAGGACTCCAAATTCTTCTCTTCCCTCGATTCCATGAGTAGTGCCGCAGCGAGTAACTTCTACCTATCCACTTTGGGGGGTAACGTATCGTCGGCCGCAGCTAATTCACTACAACCCCTCCTCACAACCGTCAACTCTGTGGGCGTGCGTGGTATATGGTATGGCCTCAAGGGATTCGCCGGTCAAGAGGGGATGCTATCTCGAATGAGCCGATATGTTGGAGACTTGTCTAAGGGGGTGGGGCGAGACGAGGCGTTCAAGGCGGCGTTCCCCGACTTCGTAGAAGACCTTGGGACAGCATCTAAGGCGATCAGCACCCAATTGGCTATAGAGACGGAGCAATCGGGCGCGTTGAGTGTGGGGGCAAAGACCGTGTGGGGGAAGGTCAAGGATGCGATGATGCTCCCCTTCTCCACTTCCGAGACTCACAATAAACTGCTGGCCTACTACTCCGGGAAGAATACCCACCTATTCCATAACGCTACCAAGCTGGCCGAAGCCTCCGCAGAGGGCCGGGCAGCTATCCTCAAGGAAGCGGGTGAGGTGGGGCAGACCCTCAACATGGTATCCAATTTTACGGGGGGACCACTGGGGGTACCCAAGGCCATTATGAATTGGTCCCCAGCGGCGAGGCAGTTCATGCACTTCCCCCTTCGCATGATGGGGGCGTTGCATGGCTCGCTACGTATGGGGATGGACCCCAGCAAGCTCGATTTTGGATTCATCGGACGGGCTACGGCTGGATCAGCGGCGGCATACCTGACGGCGCGGGACCTTCTGGGGGTCGACATATCCAAGGGGTTGATGACGGGGGCATTGCCTATCCCGGAGTATGAGAAGTCCCCGTTCTACCCGTTCCCATTTGTACCTCCGATTGCACAGGTGGCGGGAACGACAGCGATGGGACTGTTGAAGGGGGATACGTCCCAACTGGCGGGGGCTGCGGCTATGGCGGTTCCGGGTGGGATCGCACTGAGCCGGGCCTACCGGACGCTCTCCCCCCGGTACGCGGACTACACGAACCCGACTCCGGAGGGCCGGGTGCCCCTATATGACCATAACAAGTCATTGATCGGGACACTCTCCCCGATGGAGCTTACCCTACGGTCTATGGGTCTGCGCCCCACCTCCGTCTCTGCGGAGGCTGGCGCGGCTAAGTGGCTGGTGTCCCAGAGAGATCGTATTCGGGGATACCGACGGGATTTCACCCAAGCGATCACGGACAACGAGACCCAGAAGGCCGACAAGATCAAGGCCGAGTTCCAGAAGGTGTACCCGGAGCTTGGGGAGTTGCAGATCAAGAAGTCTGACCTGAAAGCTATTGAGAACCGCAAGCAGATCAGCCGACTGTCCCGCATCGAGAGGGGAATCCCCACCGCCTACCGTCCGATATTCTCACAGGTTATCGGAGAGGCGGGGCTGGGACGGATGACGGAGGATATCGAACAGGGCGGACCCGACTCCGTGCAGAGATATTACGCCTCCCTCCAGTAGATTTCTCTTGCATTGATACCCCGTAGGTAGTACAATGTGTGCATACAGAAAGGAAGAAAAATGGAAAAATACAAAATTGGGCCAGACGAGTTCTCCGATTGGGACTGGAAGAATATCCTTGAGGAAGAGTACGAGTGGTTCGTGTACTGGTACGAGGCAAGTGGTTATGAGGGGAGCGGAGTAGCAATCACCAAGTGTAAATCAGGTGGTTATGATCTGTTTGGTCTTGGTCATTGCTCAAGCTTCGGTCCATTGGAGGATGGGCCTATTCATCTTAATGACGTGGCGTCCGTACAGGCGATGTGTCTATTGGATGAAGGACTACCTAACCGCCCTCGTAACCCTGAGGACTATGACCATGAACGATACCACAAGTTATGGATGTGGTTGAGGAATAGATCGGAGTTCGTGGGTCTCCCAGATATTACCAACTTTTAACCGTAGTAGATTTCTCTTGCATCCAACCTCCGCAGAGGGTACAATCTACGCATGACGATGAAACCCGTACCATATTGCCCCGGATATCAAGTAACCGATGATGGGCGTGTATGGTCCAATCCAAAACCAGGAAAAGGTTGGAGTAAACATGGACGTTGGTTGAGACTCCGCCACGATTCTTTTGGGTATAGGAGAGTACACCTATGCGCCGGGGAGAAAAGATTTGAAAGACGAGTTCATGTGTTGGTGCTGGAGACATTCGTGGGTCCTTGTCCGGATGGGATGCAATGTAGACACTTGAACGGGGACCCAAGTGATAACCGACTGGGGAACCTTAAATGGGGAACATGGAAAGAGAATGTCATGGATTCAGTAAGACATGGAACAAAGGTCAATCCTCCAATTGGCATAGGGGAAGATAATCCTGCGGCAAAGCTGACGGAGAGAGACGTTAGGCTCATCGTCTACATGTGGAGGACCGGGGAGTTTACACGAAGGGAAATAGCAGAAAGCTATGGTATAAGTGTTGTCACAGTCGGGCAGATCGTGAATAGAAAGACATGGGGCTATTTGTGGGCAGCCTGACGTTTGAATCACATTCAGATTGTAAACTATGCCCATTGTACCAATCGGCAAGGAATCCCGGACTACCCACAAGAAGTCTCTATGATGGACAACCACTACAAAAAAACGTAGCAATCTTATTTACCGGCCAAAGTCCGGGGCACCAAGAGGATATGAAAGGGAAGTCGTTCGTTGGATTCACCGGCCAGTTGTTGGAGAAGATGGTCCGGGCGTCGCGACTGACGGACTACGCTGACGTGTACTTGGTCAATTCCTGCCGGTGCAAACCCCCGCAGGGGGCGGACGAGTCACAGTCCAATATCCGGGCGTGCCTCCCGTACTTGCAAGAGGACGTAGCTATACTTGGAGGAATGTATGAAGAGGTCGTTATCGTGGCGTTGGGAGCTAAGGCAGCCTATTCCGCCCTTCACCTGTCCTCATTGGGTGCGGCCCTCAAGAAGCAGGGTCAGAAGAGTGCTGTATTTGGTGGTAAGGTTCGTGTGTTTTGCACGTTCCATCCTGCTATGCTTCACCCATTGCGGGAGCCGGGGAAAATATTCGCCGTCGAAACCCATTTCTCGTTGATCCTTCGCTACCTCCGGGGGGAGTTAATCCCCAATGCGTTGCAGATTGATCCGGAGGTGGGGATTGATCCTCCGCAGGTTCTACCCCCGTTCGTCACAATGGACATCGAGACCTATGGAATCTTGGAGGGTAAGGAACAGACGGTGTTCCACCCGATCAAGTCGAAGGAGATCGACGGGGTTCCGTTCGAGGACCAGATCGTCTCCGTAGCGTTTGGATGGAGGGATGGGGACAGACTGAGGACGGCGCAGTATGTGTGGTCTGAACCCCATCACAAAGAGCAGATACGGGAATGGTTTTACCGGATTAACGAACAAAAGGTTGTGGTGGTTGGACAGAATATCAAGTTCGATCTCTTGTATTTGTACTTGTCAAAAGACCCAATACTTCCATTCCTGATTAACCAAAGACGAATAACTCTGGACGACACGTTGTTGTTGAGTTTCCTCCTCTATGAGCAGCAGCCGGAGAAGGGCCTCAAGGAATTGGCTACGCTATTCGGGATCGCGGACTATTCCGAAGTTAACGTAACCGGAAAGTCTGGTAATGCTAAGTCCTCGTGGGATAAGGACTTACACTACTACAACTGCCTTGACGCGGCGGCTACCCTCGTCCTGTACGAGGAACTCCTGCGGAGGATCAAGGAACGATACGGCCCCGACTCTCCCAAGTTGAGCAAGACCTGCGCTTGGACTCGGAACATGATCCTGTGGGATACGTTCTACCTGGAAGAGACGGGTAGCTCATTTGACGTCGCCAAGCTACAGGCTTTCCATGAGGAAGAGACCATCCGATGCCAAAATCTCTTGACCTCCGCAGAGACGGACCACGAGATCAAACTTTGCGGGACCGGATCAGATGCTCCCCTGAGACAACTCCTACTCGACTGCCTGCGAGAAGCAGGGTTGTTGGAAGACAGCCGAGTGGAGTGGACGGGGAAGACAAAGAAGATTTCGATAGGGGTCGAGAACGTCAATCTCATCTTGGAACATATTCCGGAGGGAAAGAACAAGCAACTTATTGCGATGTTCCAGGACTACAAGGAACGATCCAAACTCGTTTCTACTTACACGGGTCCGCTCCTGATCGATCCTCGGAAGGGGATTATGCCACACACCGGGGACGTGGGGATGGTCTATCCGACGTGGTACGCAATTCCTATGTACTCGGAGCGGGGGGGAAGTTCGGATGTCAAGAGCGGGGGTCAGATTCAGGGACGGTTCTCGTGCAAGAAACCCGCCCGGCAGACGGAGCCACACAGCATACGTGATTGCTCGTGCTCCCGATGGCCGGGGGGGAAGATCGTTGAGTACGACGTGAACCAAGATCATCTACGGATGGCAGCGTTGCTGTCTGGCGACCCCCTGCTCATGGAAGCCTATACGAAAGAAGGGGAGAGCATCCATACTCGAACCGCCTTGACGCTGTTCCCCAACGAGAACCCGGTGGGGTTCAAGAAGCGGGAGCCGGTGAAGTACGCACTGGGGAAGACGCTCAATTTCCTCGTCCTGTTCCGTGGGGGGGCCGACGCCTTTCAGAGCACGGCCCGGAGAGACGCGGGAATCGAGGTCGATATTGAGTTCTGTGATCGGGCGATCAAGACGTGGTATGCCAAACACCACGTATACAAGGCGTGGCAAGATGAGATGATAGCCTTGGCCGGTAGACAGGGGTATCTTGTTCTGCCCACCGGATGGTCCAGGACGTTCGGGGTCGGGTGTACGGCTGGAAAGGGGGGGGAAATATGCAACTTCCTCCACCAGACCCCCTGCGCCCAACTGCTGCACTCAGTCCAGTACCGGGCCCAAGCACGTTTCATGGAAGCAAACCTCCGCAGTGTGATATGCCTGCAAATCTACGACGCTCTGTTTGTGGACACTTACCCTGCGGAGGGAGAACGAGTGGACGCGATCATGGGCGACTGTATGAAACATCCCCCCCTGCTCGAAGTGTTTTCGAGGTGGGTGGGAAGAACAGTGCCGTGGGATTATGAAAGGAAAGAGACATGATTCCATTCCCGGACAGGAAATACACTGTGATCTATGCTGATCCCCCGTGGAACGGATTGGGGTGGAATAACGGTAGTGGGCTGAAATGCCCGGCGAATCACTACGAAGTACAGGATGAAGAATGGATACAGAAGCTACCAGTGCCTTCCTTGTCGGAAGAAACATGTTTTCTGTTTTTATGGGTGACGTTTCCCAATCTTCCTTCTGGATTAAAGGTAATTGACGCTTGGGGATTCAAGTATGCTACTTGCGCCTTTACATGGATCAAGAGGAATAGGGTATCGGACTCCTACTTCGTAGGGTGCGGGAACTACACAAGGGCCAACTCGGAGATTTGTCTGTTGGGGACGAAAGGACATTGCCAGACGTTGAGAAAGAGTAGAAGTGTTCTACAAGTTTGTGACGCTCGAATTGGAAGACATTCGGAGAAGCCTTCGGAGATTCGAGATAGAATAGTTCAACTCTGCGGAGACGTTTCTCGAATAGAGTTGTTTGCACGAACGAAAACAGAAGGATGGGACGTATGGGGGAATGACGTATGACCAACAATGATGTGTTCTATAGGTATGCGATTCCGCAGGGGATCACGGTGCAGATCGACACGAGGGAACAGTGCCCAATTCTGTTCCCGGCAACCATCAGGATTGCCCACCCAGAGTTGACGTTCAAGGAGTTGGTGATCCCCGTCAAGGAGGAACGGATCGCGCTTCCGTTTGGGGACTACCGGCTGGTGGAGTACCCAGACCTGTGCGTGTTCGAGAGGAAAGCGACCCAACTGGAAATCTTCAAGAACCTGAACGATACCCATGACCGGGTGAGGCAGGCCAAGGCGTTTCGGAAGCTGTCGTGTGGGTGCAAGTTCCCGTACCTGCTGGTGGAGGCGTCCCCCGTGGAGTTGCTGGCGGACGACCCCCGTATCAAGCAGCCGGAGTTCGTGTGCCACCGGCTGGCGATGGCAATGGCCAAGTACGGATTCCATACGATCTTCCTCCCGTGGAAGTCCCGTAGCCCCGACGTGCGGAGGAAGGTGGGGACCCTCATGCTCCATATAATGCTGGCTTGTGCGCTGACGGATGTATTCGATGTTCCCCCGGTGTTGCTGGATGGGGGCAATGAATGAGACCAGAGAAGGAAATCATGGAAGAATTGGAAGCTACCCGTGCCGATATGCCAAAGACGGATTCGACCAGTGATATCTATACGCGGATCAAGTTACGATGCTATGCGTTGGCACTTCAATGGGTCCTGGACGAGGACGAAAAAAATGTTGAGAAATCGTGATTTTCCCTTGACCTATGGTAGCAAATCGGATACAATACAGTTGTGGGTGTTGCACAACAAGTCCTGTTGGACCCACGGAAACGTAAAGAGTTGGCTCGCAACACCCACCAGATTTGACCTCCGCAGAGTCGGGCGGGTCGTTGGCAGTGTCTTCGATCCGCCCGCTCGTTTTTCTTAACCAGAGAGAACCAATGACTGACGATAGAACATGGCGAAGACTTATCGACCTAGAAGCCAAGGTTATAGTCCAACAAGAGACTATAGCGAAACTGGAGGAGCGGATAGAGGCCCTGGAAATTCAAACACAGAGTGGGAGATTTGAACCACAATGATTGATCCAAACAAGGGCGTGAGCACAGAGAAGTTGGAACTCCTGCGGCAAGAGTCGTATGAGAGAATGTGTACCCAACTCAAGACGGCCATTGAACAGAAGCTCACCGACTTTCAGATGACATGGGATGACCTTGCCAATTGTGTACATTGGGAGGATGTCTACTGTGCTCCTGGGGAAGACCATATTTCTGGACTTGAGGTTAAGGGATTGATCGGCGATTGTGGGGGGGGAAGAGTAACTCTGAGTGGGTTGAATGACATTGCCCATTCATTCTCTGCGGAGGTGTACGTTATCTTCCGTCCGAGATATCCGTGGATAGCTACGTAGGAGAGATCAATGAAACAAGAGCAAATGTTCAAAATTGTCGAAGACCTGTTTACTCTTAGCGAGTACCGACGATGCTTCTACTATGATGACGGGGATTGTGCCCCTTGGAAACAGTGTTCGGAATTGTTTCCTTCCTGCCCCATCGTTCTGCTTGCAATTGAGGCAGGTTACCCCATGACGTTGGAGGATGATAATGGACCTGACCAAGCTTGAACCTATTCCGGTGGTGTGCAGCCAATCGAAGTTGGCGTGTGCCTTGGCGTGCAAGCGCAAGTGGTGGTGCAAATACCGCATGGGGATCGAGTTGCGGGGCACGGAGCGAAAGGATGCCGCTACGCTCGGTACGATCTACCATCGGTTGCAATGTCTGGGGCCGGGCAGCGAGATGACGGTGATGGCCGAGGTACAGAAGCAGCAGACGGCCCTAATGGATCGGGTAAACAAGGGGGAGGACCTCGACGGGAACACGGCTCGTCAGGCTGGGATGCTGACCGAGTTGTATAATAAGGCCGTCGCCATGTCCCAAATCTTCTGGGAACGATTCCCTCAACCCCTCTACTTCGAGACTCAGTGGGTGGAGACAAAATTGCAAGTTCATTTTCAAAGTTGGCCCTTCCTATTCGAGGGGACGGTCGATAAAATCCTACGTGATACATCGACGACTGAAAATTCAGTGTGGATTCGAGACCATAAGAGCACCGGACGGTCTTTGGAGTCAATCTTCGGTGGAATCGCGTGGTCGTTGCAGGCAAGGATATATAGAATCTTGGTATCTCCTGGGTACGGAGTTATCAGAGGATTCATACTTGACGGGATCACGACGCCAGGGATCAAGTTGTGCAAGACGGACGAGAAGCACGCCAAGGAGTGGAACGTTCCCCTCCCCGATGCCTACCTCCGCAGGGTCAAAGAATGGTATGCCGAGAAGCCCGATGATCATATCCGGTCGAGAGGGATCATCTACACCGAGCCGATGTGGTCGGAGGAGTTGGTGTATGCGTGCAATGTTTTGAGGAATTTGCAGGGGCGTAGGGGCGTCATCCCCGCGTATTTCGACCGAGACGTGACACGGAGGGAGTGCTTCGCGTATGAGAAACAATGCGTGTACCATGAGTTGTGTGAGACGGACCCAAAGAATTGGGATGCGTTGTTTGAAACCAGGTATCGGTTCGCAGATCGAAAGGAGATAGAAAATGGAGAAGAAAAACATGAAGAGATTAATGAAGACGGGACGAAATGACAAGTGCCCGTGCGGTTCGGGGCACAAGTACAAGAAGTGCTGTGGTAAACCCCCCACGGAGGAACAGAAGACCATGTGGGCGAAACTCAAAGCAATGTTCGAGATTGGAGATAAATGATGGGGAAGACAATCGTGGTTATGGTGTGCTTGGTCGTGATCGGGGCGGGGCTGGGGTGTGCGGCGTTCAGCGACGTTGTTACGCCAGCTACCCTTGACCAGAGGGCCAAGGAGTACGCGGTCGAGAGCGGGGCGGCGAGTGTGGGGGACTTCGATGGATACCCAAATCTGGCCAAGGCGAAAATGCTTTCGGGCCGGGTGGATTCCGCCCACCAGTCAATCCAACTGGACTTGCAACAGAAGCTACAGACGGATACCTTGGTGTATGGGACTATCAAGGACGCGGTGACGAGCAACGTGACGATGGCGCAGCAACGGGAGGAAACCCTGTTCGGAGAGAAGGGCCTACTGTCGATGGGCCTGGGCCTGGCCGGGTTCGGGACGCTGACGGGATTCCTGGGCCTGATGCGTAAGAGGCCTGGTGATGTTACCTCCGCAGAATTGGAACAGGCAGTAGACCAGGCCACTTCGGAATCCTCTGCGGAGGTTCAGGCCAAGGCTAAAGCGTTCACGGAGGTCGTGCAGAGCGTCTCGGCAATTATGAAGGAGATGAAGGACGCGCCAATCATGCTCGACAAGATCAAGGTTGTGATGAATGGGATTCAGGATACCGATACGCAATCGGCCGTGGCGGTGGTGAAAGCAACCCTTAATTTGTGAGGTGATATATGGCACAAGGCCAGTTTACGAAGGAAGAAGCGGCAGCAACATTGGATACCACCAATGATATGTTTGAAGCGATTCCCAAGTCAAGACGGATGGAATATCTCGGACACCTAAACGACATCTGCCTGTTCATTGAGGCGGCTGCACGAGCGGCCCCTGCGGAGGAGAAGTAATGGACCAACCGACTACGAATCCGATAGTGGAGGTTACGCCCAATACCGTGCCCGTGGTGCCTGACGATTGGGCGGCTCTGGGGGCAAAACGTGGGTATGATCCGAAGGTGGCGGTGGGGCTGAGGCTGTTTATCGTGGGTCCGAGTGGGGAGGGGAAGACTACGTTCATCTCCAGTATCCCCGACAATCTGATCTTGGATTTCGATGATGGGGCCAACGCGGTGCCGGGCGGGCACGCGACGAGGATTTACGTCAAGGACTACGCCAGCCTCGACGCTATCGTGGACAAGCTCCTCGTGGACGCCAAGAACAACAACAGGCGGTTCCGGCGCGTGACCTTTGATACGGTGGATGAGTTGATTGCGATGGTCAAGCATAAGCTCGAAGAGGAGAAGGGCGTCGAGGACATCACGGACTACCGGAGCGAGGGGTACGGGTACAACCTGATCCTGCAACGGTTCTGGTCCAAGATTCTGGACATCGAGCAGGCCGGGTATGCGTGGGCAGTGGTGGGGCACATGAGGACCAAGGATGAGGTCGATCCGGCGTCCAAGAAGATGGTGACGAAGATCAGGGAGAGCGTGTATCCGGGGGTGGCCAAGAAGATTCTGACCAAGGCGGACTTCAAGCTCACGGTGTACTGCATCCCCCAGACGGTTGAGAAGAAGGTCAAGAAGACGTTGCCGGGGGGCCAAGTGATTGAGGTCCCGGCCGGATCGGAGACAAGGCATGTGTACTACGTGGATTCGATGACCACGGAGTCAAGGGACAACAAGAGCCGTGGTGTTCCGAGTATGGAGCGCAAGTTCGAGTTGCCCTTGGTGGAAGGGTGGATGGCGTTCGTGAATAGGTATGACTCGGCCGTTGTGGTCGAGCGTGCGAAACAGAGTTCGTAATTTGGAGATTCAAGATGTCAGATTTGGGGTTTGAACAACTTTTGGCGGAACATAATGCAGCTTTCAAGGACGCGCGGGAGTTCTCAGATTGGATGCCTCCGGATGACAAGTACATCGTCACCATTATCAAGTGCGACAAGGGCGTATTCGAGGGTACGCAGGGTTGGTGGAAGTTGACGGCACGGATCGAGAAGCGCGAAGATGGCAAGCTGAACGGGCAGGAGTTCAGCGCGGGGTTCTACAGCACCAAGCAGTTGGGGATTCTCAAGCAGACCGCGCGGGTGCTGAACAACGGTGCCGCGATTGATTCCCTGGCACTGGCCAACGACGTAATGATGAAGTCGGTTGGGACGATCCTGAACGTCGAGATCATCACCACCACAAGCAAGAAGGACGGTAGGGAGTACACCAACTGCCGCTTGAAGGAGGTTATTCCGGTGCAGGTGGGGGACAATACTACCCCCCCGTAGGGTTGGGTTGATCTGAGTGTAGGACCCCGGCCGTAAATCCGTAACGCCTCGCAATAGCTGGCTATCCGGTGGGCCGGGGTTGTGGGGGCGGGTGGTGCAGGCCACTTTCAGGCTCAAGACCTGTCCCGCCCCCTGTTGCTCCAATCGTCTAAAGGGCTACGTCCCCAGGAAGGACCCCGCCGAGAGCGGGTGATGCGGGTTCGATTCCCGCTTGGAGCGATTACGCGCGGAAGCTCTCGGAGAGCACCAGGAGCAACTATCAGATGGTTGCAAACATCAGATGGCCGATAAGTCCTGGAGGTGTAGGTTCGACTCCTACTCCGCACTTTATGGAGCCAATTCGTATTCCAGTTAGCTTGTGCCCTCATGTGGTCAAGGGGAAACCGAGGGGGTACTACGTTCTGTGCCAGAGGATATTTCCACGAGGGGCACCCATACTGGTCAAGCAGCAATTCGTGGGGTTCTGCGGGGCACTGGTCATAACGGCCAATCATCCTCCGCAGAGTGACTCGGTGCTCAAGATGGCTATTTACTGCCCAATGCTGGGTGGAGAGGGGGTGACGTGGCTGGGGGGGGCACCGATCTACCCTATGCCTATGGGATTCCGGGCTTATGTAAGCCGGGATATCCTGGGGCCGACCACTGCGGAGGCTCGGAAGGTGGAAACGACCGGGATATTCATGCGGAATGGGGACGTTTTCTACGTGAAGATTCCCCTGTTGTCAGGGGATGTAATGCTTGGTAGGAAAGGAATAGAAGATGGCAGATGAACAGATTAGGACGTTCGGCGGGGGGGCCACGAGAGATACGGTGCAAGGGAAGTTGTCCTACGTCAAGGCACTCTCTCCAATTGTGCTGCGGAGATACGTGCAGTACCTCGATCAGCACAGGACCTTGCCAGATGGATCGAGAAGGGAATTTGATAACTGGAAAAAGGGGATTCCGGTTGAGACGTACTTAGATAGTCTCATTCGTCACGCGATAGCCTATTGGTTGATCCAACAGGGCTATGAAGAGTTTGACAATCATGGTAAAGTGATAGCCGAGGATACCCTGTGCGCCATTATATTCAACGCTATGGGGTGCCTGCACGAAATCATCAAATCTGCGGAGGATAAGTAATGAAACGAGTATACATTGCGGGGAAACTCAGTGATGATGCGTGTGGGTACTTAAGAAATGTACATCGGATGATAAAATGGGGGGAACGGGTTAGGCAGTTGGGGTACGCTGTGTACGTCCCGGCTATTGATATGATCCAGGGGGTCGTATTCGGGAATTGGGAATACACTGACTACTTCAACAACAGCCAGGCTTTCCTCGACGTATGTGATGCAGTGTTCCTAGTTCCCGGGTGGGAGACCTCCGCAGGGACGGCGCGGGAGATTGAGCGGGCCAAGGAGAAGGGTATTCCCGTATACGCAGATTTGGAAACGCTGAAACGAAAACTGGAGGTGGAGTCATGCGTGTAATGGTGATCGGGGACCTGCATGAGCCGGTGACGCATCCGGGATACTTGGCGTTCTGCCAAGACCTGCGGAGGAAGTACAAGTGTGATACGGTGGTATTCATCGGGGACGTGGTGGATTGGCACGCGATTAGTTTTCACGCTAAGGAACCTGAGTGTCCGGGGGCGGGTGATGAGTATGAACAGACCCGTGAGAAGATTCACCTGTGGCACAAGGCGTTCCCTAATGCTATGGTGTGTATCGGGAACCACGATTGTAGGCCGCAGCGATTGGCTAAGACCGTGGGAATACCGGAGCGGGCCTTGCTGAACTATAACACGTTGTGGGGATACGAGAAGAAGGACAAGAGCATCAAGCCTCTTACCTGGACCTGGGGTTTTCACTTCAAATTCGACAACGTGTATTATTGCCATGGTTCCAAGTCAGGGGGGATTCACCCGGCATGGACCAAGTCGGGCAAGATGCTCAAGAGCGTGGTCATGGGCCACTGCCACAGTAGGGCCGGGGTGAAGTGGCGTGTGAACTGGGACGAGCGGGTATTTGCGATGGATGTAGGGTGCGGGATAGACATGGATGCCTTCCAGTTCGTGTACGGTAGGGAGATGGATGATAAGCCCATCCTGTCGGCGGCGGTGGTGTTGGACGGGGAACCGATCCACGTGATGATGCCTATGGGGCGCGGAGAACCCTACCACAAAAGCAATTTTTCCTCGAAAAAAGGATAATTGCTCTTGACAAGCGTTGTACTATAGTATATCATAGAGAAAAATGAAAGGGTTGAACGATGACAGAGTACAAGGTAGACCCCAATTACGATGACCGGATTAGCGACTTGGACCCGGACGACTACGAGGATGACTGTGACGATGATGTGGATTCTGACGAGGATGAGCAAGACACAGACGATGAGGATTGTGGGGATGATTGCATGGACGACAAGGACGAGGACTATGATGGAATGGAGGACTCCTATGAGGATGGACCCTCATACTATGATACGTAGATGAGCTATGGATACCCTCCGCAGGGTCAATAGGGGGGGTCTAACGACCACCATCCCCGCCCTGTGGGGGACGTTTTTTTCTACCAAATGGCCCGTAGCTTAAAGTAGAGAATGTCCGGCGAACGCGCGATATCGACCGGAAGGTGGGGGTTCGAGTCCCTCCGGGCCAATTTTTTGAAAGGGTGTGGTATGAGCAAGGGAAGTTGGTACAGGCTGGTCGATAAGAAGAAGTACGATAGGAACTACCTGCGTCTGTACGGAATGAGATGTTCCTGTTGTGAGAACACGGAGAAGAGACATAGCTGCCCCGCCTGTGGTGGTCTGGGCTACGTGGTGAAGCCAACAAGATGATACCTACCAGGAGGAAGATGTCAAGTGCGGCGGCGGAGGAAGTGGCTAAGGGTATAGGGGATATGCTCATGGCGTCGTGGGGATTAGGGAACGCGTCGAGGATCGTGGTAGCCCTCCGCAGGAAGATGAAGAAGGAACGGGATAGGAGGGCGGGGATAGAGACGGGGCGGGGGCGGGCCGGATCGTAATTGGGAACTGCGGAGGGAGTCGGCTCGTAATTTGGTCGTGGGAATGAGTGGACATGGATGGGGCAGATGTTGTGGGACGCCTACCCCCTTTACGTTATGGGACGGAGGGGCCAGGGGCGCAGACAGAGACATCCAGGGGGATTGTATCACGGGTGGAAGGGGGAAGCAAGAAAAATATCAGATTGACGCGTAATTTGCTTGCAATAGGTATTGGGATAGTGTACACTATGCATATGAACACCATCCGAACACGATTGTACTTTTGAGGAGAAGTAACGATGTCGAGGAAGCACTTCATAGCATTGGCAAAGGCATTGGCAAGCGTGAGGCCGTTGGACACAAGTGAGACACCGGCCCGGTTGCAATGGGATTGTTGTTGCAGCGGGGTGGCCGATGTATGCCAGATCGAAAACGGGTTGTTCAACAGGGGACGGTTCTTGAAGGCTTGTGAGGAGTGGTAACGATGGAGGCTGTGATTCGAGTGAATATGGACAACGCGGCGTTTGCGTTTGATCCACAATGGGAGTTGGCTGGAATCCTCCGCAGAGTGGAGGAGAGGTTATTGAAGGAACCCTTTGTGCGGGAGTGGTTCCTTCAAGACACGAATAGGAATACGGTGGGGACGCTGGAGATACAATAATGGCAACGACAGAACGCACACCAATAACCGAAAAGGCTGTGGCACGGGCGGAACAGTTTGCAGCCGTGCCGAAGCAAGAGAAGAAGACCGGTGGGGTTGGGTACGTCAAAGGCTACCCGACCGTCTCTCGGTTATGGAACCAAGAACCGTGTGGGGATAGGGAAACGTGCCGGTGTGATGAGCACTATTAAGGGGTGGAAACACCCTTGGATTGAACACCTTTCTTTCTCACCCTGAGCCTCCCAGAGACCATCTCTGCGGGGGCTTTTTTCATGCGCTTGGGTCGGCTCGTAATTTGATACTGGTGAGGGTATGTGATTATAGGACCTGGGGAGGGGTAGACGTTATGGGACGCTTGCCCCTATTGTCGTTATGGGACGTTGCCCGTTTGTGGGTGGACTACAACCGGAATATGGACAAGCATAACATATGTGGGTAAAAAATACAAGAGGAATCGACGCAAAAAAAGTTGACTTCGGTAGGCGCATAGTGTATACTTTGGGCATGGGAATTGTGCCTATTATGGAGGAACAAAGATGAACACCGTGCCTAATTTAGACTGCATGACGCGCGATGACCTTAGCGCGTGGTTGGCCTATATCGGTCGGACGGGCCGACCACAACGCGATAAGGCTGCCGCACTTATCGGTGATAGGCGAAAAGGTTATCTCGCTATTGCAGGTCACATCCGCAATTATGCCGTCAACAAATACGTAGCTATGCAGTGCCGTACAGCGGGACGTGTTGGCGCGGCGATTGTGTATGAACGTATCTGCGATATGATCTACTCGAAACTGCCGGATGATCTGCGTTGGTAACAATTGTGCCTATTGAGGAGGAACAAACATGGTATTACCGCGTAACAAACGAAAAAAGTTTCTCGCCGCCATTGACGCCGCCTACGCCGACGCCAAGGCCGCTGCAGACGCCTACGCCAAGGCCAACGCCGCCACCGACGCCGCCTACGCCGCCTACGCCGACGCCAAGGCCGCTTACGCCAAGGCTGACGCCGCCACCGACGCCGCCTACGCCGCCTACGCCGACGCCAAGGCCGCTTACGCCAAGGCCAACGCCGCCTACGCCGACGCCATTGACGCCGCCACCGACGCCAAGGCCGCTGCAGACGCCTACGCCAAGGCCAACGCCGCCACCGACGCCGCCTACGCCGCCTACGCCGACGCCAAGGCCGCTGCAGACGCCTACGCCAAGGCCGCTTACGCCAAGGCTGACGCCGCCACCGACGCCGCCACCGAGGGTAAAAAGATCGACTGGTAGAGGATCAAAATCGAAGCAATGAGGATAGCTTGAAGGAGGATTGAACCATGAAGGTCCGAATTGACAAAATTGTTATCGTACATGCGATAGATACGGACCCGGATACGTCATATCTGGGCGAATACTCGGAGGATCTTGGTCCGGCCGACAGAACCATCGACCGGAAAGAGAAAGGCTGCGCCGGCAGGCACGAGTATCGGTATTTCATCGCTGCGATATCCGGCGCACAGTCCGGCAATCCAGAATCGGTCGAGCAGGATTATCGGCGCATGGAGTCTCTCCGGCGGGGTGATTGGTATTTCGTCGGCATTCATGCCCGTGCGAAACTGTCCTATGGGGACGAGATGGGAGACAGACGCGACGTCGTGTTGGAGTCAGGCGGTCTACGGAGCGTGGAAAGTGACTCGGACGCCGACTACTATGCCGAGATAGAAGCAGAGGAACTGGCCGATCTGCAAAGGCTTTTGGAAGTTTTCGGCGTCGATTGCAGTAACTTCGATGAGCTTGCCGAGAAGGCAGAACACAAGGAGAATTGACCATGAAGAAGATCGAAGACTATGAAATTGTGTTGCACGGCCTGGAGTGGTCAGACTACTTCCAAGGCTGTGGTGTATGTACTACAGAATTTACGGACGTAGCCACGGGTATTGGCAACAACGACCGAGAAGCGTTAGAAGACGCGATGGATCAACTGGCGCAAGGTGACTGGGATTTGAATGGGAGCCAAGCTCTGGCGGACGAAGTTGCAAAGGCCAGTACGGTTGATCAAGTGGCCATAAACGAGAAGGATTATATGGTTGAAAACGGCGGAGAAGGCTTTTCGGATGAAACACCTTTCGTATACGCCAGTATACGCGTGAGATAGCACTTCAACGACTTATCCTTATTCCTGGAGTTTGGAGTAACGACAATGAACACCAGCCCGTACATTGGAAAACACTGTCACTATAGAGTCGGAAATGGTATGGACCATGTGTGTGGAGGGAAAGATGATCCAGACGAGAGAGACGGTTCCTGGGCCTTCACGATACCGCGGCTTCGCCAGGGAGATATGGGTACTGGCGTTCTGGACATATGTAGGGGAATTGAGCTTCTACAAGTGTAGTAGGTAGAAAAAGAGAGATGGGGGTTTTTCGGGCTTTTAATACCAAAAATTCTCCTTGTACATTTGTAAAACATGCCATTTGTATGGATTTCGTTTGCATTCTCCGCAGGGTATGCTATACTATCCATAGGCGATAGTGCCGTGGAGGATTGAACGATGAGCCGTGAAATTTGGGTATTGACGTTATGGGTGTTCTTGGCATTGTTGTAGCACCTGGAGGATTGAACATGCTGACGCAAAGAGAAAAAGCAATCGACAGACTGGCACGCCAAGCGCGTGTGGACACGATACACGGTGGATGGCGTGCGCTGATGCTGGCCAGACGGATGGATGGGATTAGTCCAGACGCCGACTACATGGGCGTTGTGGGCGATGTCTATTCGGCCAGCACGGGCAAGAGGAGCACGCAATGGGAAGCATGGGATTGCCTGGAATGTGGTAGTGTGTGTTTGGGGATGGAAGCCGCGAATGCCTGTTGTAGACCCGAAGAGGAGGATTGAACTATGTGGTATGTCGTCTCAAATGATGTAGTATGGTCCACACATAGGAACCGCTCAAATGCCAAATCATCTGCTCGCCGGTTGGGCATCAAAATGGCGCACAAAGGGTATCAATTCCGAGTAGCGAAAATACGCTACCGGTGGTCTAAAGGAGATAATCCAGCAGCCCGATATTACTGCCCATTGTCATAAACAACAATCGTTATTTGTGACATAGCGTTTCATCCTTCGCACAGCCCGTCCCGTGTGGCGGGCTTTGTCTTGCGTCCCACCCGCCGAGCACGCCCTACAATGCCTGATCCTCCGCCCGTCCGACCCATAGTACCCAATTGCCCATAGTCCGCGCCCGTTATCGCAGCCCTCCGCAGGGTCGATAGTGTGTGTGCCCTCCCATACCCTCCACAGGTAGATCGCCCATTGTAGCGTATTCCAGACGCCCTCTTTGCCCATGCCCTGGGACCAAGCACGCACCATTAGTAGGCGCCCTCCCCTATCCATGCCCATGTCTGCCTCTTCTCTGTGGAGGAAGCCCACGTCCGATAACACCCAGGTCCGATAACCACACCGTCCGATAACCCAGCCGGCCCCCCGGAGACGCGGGCGAACCCCGGCCAAAGACCTCCCCCACGCCGAAAAAATACAGAAAATACCAACCCCTACAATCGTTACAGTCTATACCTACGGAAGGTCGCAAAGGAGGGGAAGGTCGCAAATACACGTCCTAAGACACCCCTTTATACAACCTTCCACGTTATTACTCTAATATCCTTGAAGGGTGCAAGAAGGGGGGGGGTGAAAATGGGAAGGTCGCAAATATGGGGGTCTCTGGGGGAGTTTTTGCGACCTAGCGTTTTTAGCGTCTAATCGAGGGTAGGCAGGGACCATTCCCAGTATCCCCCCCCTTCCGGTAGGGTATTCTTCACAGCCTGTATCTCATCTTTCTTCTTGACGTTTTGCAGGGTTCTCTCCGAATATCCCTCCGTTTTTCCATCCCTGTATACATCTGCTGCTGGCTTCGGCCCATCCGATAGGTACTTCCACAGCCAATCCCCTGCGCTTTCTTGCTTCCTCGGCCTCCCATTCTGACCCTGCGGAGGAGCCAACTCTTCCTTTGCAGTCTCCAACAGAATCCCTTTCTCGAACAGGCAATATCCAACCTGCCCAGTCTTCCCATCCTCCGTTACGATAGGAGCAGACGTAATCCTGTACGCCAGCCCCGTGGTCTTAGGGGACAGATTACCCTTGAAGAACAGCATTTTCCTGCGGTCTCTATCCTTCTGGTCCGTCTGTATCAACCACATAGCTCGCGCCGTAGCGGAAATCCCCGTGGACCCAATAACCCTGTGCTCTGCGGAGGCTGATTCATTTTTGTTCAGGTGGCTGATACCCACGATAGCGATATTCTTCTCCGCTGCCATCACCGACAGGGGCATAAGGTACTCTCTCACTTCCGAGTTCTTGTTCTCATCCTTCCCCTCCATGTACGCCGAAATGGGATCAATGATAATGAGTCTCAAGTCCGGTATCTGCTTGACCGCATCCCATAGTACGTCCAAATCTTTCGTAAGATTGAACAGCCCTTTGGTCTTATCCCCAATGTTGAAACTGGGTATCACAGCGATCTTCCCCATGTCCGCCTGTGCAGCCTGCAACCGTGGTTTGATCGTCTTCGAGACCGAATCCTCCGTGGACAGTATGATGGTGGACCCAATAGTCTGCTTCTTTCCTTCCCCGTCCGCCCACGGTCTCCCCGTAGATATCTGCGCCGCCATATACAGCGACAAGAAGGATTTCGTCCCTCCCTGTACGCCCACCAGCATGGAGTACATCCCCAGGGGTATCTTATCGGGCCACAACCACTCAGTTGTTTCCGACTTAACATCCTTTAGGAACACTACGTTGGCAGACTTTTGTATCTCAGCCAAGTTGGCCTTCTTTCTTCCTCCATATTACATCCTTCTCGTATCTATAGCACGGAAACCCCCTTCTCAATTCTATTGGTTTCGGATTTCCTGGATAGTACCCACAAAGGTTAACCCCCACCGTAGAGTAACAGCATGTCGAACATTCTGCCGGTATCTCCCTCTGGCGTTGTATCTCTTTGGACATCTCTTCTTGATGCTCTCTAAGACCCTTCTCAAATTGGAAATCACTCATGGTAGGTTCCCCCCCATTGTCCCTCCCCCCCATCCCTGCACCACCTTCTACCGTCCCAGGCCAGCCACTTACCGCTCGTGTGGTCGTACCTCACCTTGTTCCCGTAATCCGTGGCGAACCGCAGAGCGTTTCCCATGTCCGTTTGTGGATAATTCAAATCAGTCACGATTACTCCCCACAGCTTCCAGGGCCTTGTCCACCATTTCCATATCAAGATAGTCGAGAGTCCAATCATCAAATTTCTGACGTACCGTCTTGAGGGTCTCCACCAACAGGGGGAATGCTTTGTGAAGACGTGCGTACTCCTCCCTTATCTTACGTTCACCGTCCCACTTTTCTTTCTCTTTTCTGATGGACTCAGCCAATCTCATCTCCACCTGGGCTGGATCGTGCTGTTTGCAGTACATCTTTCTGCCCCGTTCCACCGTGGCGTTCCTTGAGCACTGGTGCCGATGAAATTCCCCCCCTGGTCCCTCCCCCCTCAACGATGCACAACACTTCTGTTTTTCGTCCACGGTCGGTCCCTTTCAAAAAGAGGCGGGGGATAGTGGCTGGGAATAGGCAGGAAGAGTTCCACGCCCCCGCCGAGGCTTGTATGATGGCAAGTTGCCAGATTCCCATACCCCTATTATACCACCACCCCCGCAGGGAGTCAACCCACCATCTTTTTTTTCTTAAACCTGTGATTGGGTATTGCATTGTATGGTAGTTACTGGTACAATGGGGGAATGGAAGAACAACGACCGGCCAAGAACTCACCCGAAGGGAAACACCTTATCGTGGTGGAGGCATACAACCCCTGCCGGTGCCATACCCTGGTCCGTGCCAGATTTAAGACAGATGAAGGCCATTGGTTTTTCTTCTTTGTCCCCATCCGTCATGGCGTCACATTCGGGGACCATCTCATTTTCCACACCAACAACCATGTTCCTCCCACCTTAAGCCTTTTTCTCGACCGGGGGGAGAAACTCCGATATCGTCTCCAGATGGACGATATACCGAGTGGGATTTTCGATAAAGCCCTAAGAGAGTTGTCGCCATTGGTGAATCCACAACAGAAGGAAGAGAGAGGAGAAAACAATGTTTAACATTGAGTTCAAAGCCGGTAAGACCGACACGGCCGTCGCCGTAGAAATCGAAACAGACACCCCATGTTACCGTCCCGTAATTCGTTTACTTTGGGATACCGGATTTCAAATAACGGCCCAGTTGCTCCGGTCTCATTGTGAGAAAGAGCTACGAAAGGCCATAAGAAACTTGGTCAAGCAGGCCTACGAACAAGGCCTCGTAGATGGGAAAAATCACCGTCAAGTCAAAACGGATTTCGTGGAGTCTCTCGTACCCTCCGATGTAATTGGGTGGTGACGTATGATAGAGAAGCACTGTAGCGATTGCGCCTTCTACGACCCATTCGGACTCAAGTGCCGCTTGACGGGGGACCACGAGTGGTCCACGAGCAGGGCCTGCGAGGCATATGAACCCATGTCCGATCACGCCATTGAGGACCTTCTCGACAGCATCGAGCAGGATAACATCCTCCGTGACGCAACGTGGAGGCCCGAATGAGTAAACACGCCATTCTCTGTGGGGATTTCCTGAAAATACTCCCCACTCTACCTCCAGCCACGATGATCTTCGCTGATCCCCCCGACAACTTGGGTGTAGTCTATGATGGCGGTGTGTCGGATCAGCGTAACGACTATCTGCACTGGCTTCTCGAAGGGATAGCCACAGCAGCTTTGTTACATGATCCAAAGGTATTCTGGCTAAGCATAAACCATATTTACCTCTCGGATGTACTAAGGTGGTTCGGATGCTGGAGATCGGATTCCCCCTCAGAGTGGCAGGTCCGTTTATTTCTGTGGCGGTTCACCTTCGGACAGCACCGGAACAGCGACTTCGGCAACGGCTACCGTCCCATCCTACGCTTCTCTCGGCCTGGAACCGAGTGGTACACAGACAGTGTACGAGTGCCCTCCGCCCGGCAGACCAAGTACCACGACAAGCGGGCCTCTGCGGAGGGACGTGTTCCCGATGACGTGTGGGACTTCCCCCGCGTGTGCGGGA
>Ga0315294_10001424_pt1 | contig 25976 bp, 28 predicted proteins | sample YL17G13_40_MG_FD_203626 | JGI IMG/M metagenome (GOLD analysis project Ga0315294, IMG submission 203626) | Sediment microbial communities from Yellowstone Lake, YNP, Wyoming, USA - YL17G13_40 | ecosystem: Environmental > Aquatic > Freshwater > Lake > Sediment | place: USA: Wyoming | collected... | reverse complement strand
TTTTTAGCTGTTCAAGGGTTATGTCAGATAGGGGCTGAGCTTCTATTGATAAGGGAATCAGAATCAACTGTAATGCCAAAAATATTCCAATGATGATTTTCATGGTTTGCCTCCAAATGATTTGAGTCTTTGTTGCCTGTCTTAATTGGTCTTTAGTTAAATCAAGAAGTCCCATTTTTCAACCTCCCCTGACTAAGGCAATGCAATAATTGTTAGTTTTAATACGAGATTGTGTATCTCCTCCCCAACCAACCGACATAGACCAAGCATAGGTTGTATCTTCTTTTACCGTTGAACTTGTCCAAAAACTAGCGGTCCAGCCGCTTGGGAAAGCTATAATATCTGGTTGCGCTGAGATTAATTCTATATTAATAAGTGATTCTAATTCAAATCTATTCGCTACTCTCCAATCCCCATATCCCCCTAACAGTGCAACATTCGCTGCTGCACAATAAGAGTAAATGGATCGGCAGACAATACTTATCCCAAAATTCCCTGTGGCTTCTGCAATCAACACCTGGTTGCCTGGATCAACCACGATGTCAGTATTGCCACCTGTGAAGCTGACCGATTTGACCACTAATCCAGGTAAATTGTTGACTGCGTTCGCAAAACCAGAACATACCAAAACTGCTCCCGCAAAAAATCTTGATGCTTCATCTAACCCAACAATTCTCAATATATTCCCTGCTACCATACCAACATCGGCATTGGCGGGATGAAGTGTATAGCATCTAGTTGCATCATACCAATTTAACTTCCCGTCACTGGCTGGCCCGATCTTGCCAGTTTGGACGTAACGTGCCCATTCCAAGCCAGTATTCAAATCTTTAACTGTATTGTTTGAGTGGGTTGCCCTTTTAAGAATAGTAATATAGGCCCCTGCAAGTCCGGCAACGGTCGCTTCTGTCGTCCTGATTGTTCCTGCAACACCACCCGTTGAGACATTGTATTCAACACCAGCATTATCATTCAGGGCTGATCCACGGATTCTTATCTTATCTCCCGTTAAGACTGTTGCCAAGAGATTCGCCGAATCGGTTATCGTCCCTGGGGTTGTGGCTGCAAAGGCAATAGTGGCAGCGGCATAATGCGGAGAGTCAACGGTTGCATTCCCGCTTTGTGATCCAGCACTATTAACAACATAGGCTTTTGTAATGCCCTTTTGTTTATCCCCATCATCTCCGATGAGATAGGCGGTTATCTGACCTGTTTTTAAGAGCAAGGTTCGCCAAAGGGTTGAAGATCGGGCGGCAACTTCAGAGTTAAATTGTTGTCCAAAGAAAAAACTACCAATTAAGGCAAGAGTAACAATCGAAGAAATAAGCCATTTCTTTTTCATCTTTTATCCTCCGTTTATTAACTTCCGTCTATCCAATTGACATTTGCACCTGGTAAAATATACCAGGTGTTTGCAGCACCACAACTCCAACAGAGAGTATCACCTGTCACGCCAGTTGAAGTCACCTTGTTTCCTGCTGTGAGTGCGGTTCCATTCAATACCCAATGATCGGCTATATTCACATCAACTGAGATTGAAAATGTCCCCGTTGACATCACGCATCCATTCATTCCTGACACGGCAGAAGGAAGGGTAAGCGTGGCCGCTGCTGTCAAATATACCAGACCTCCATAATTTTCTTTTGTGGCATCAGTCCCGAGAGTATAGGAAGCGTTTTTTGTAACGATCACTTCAGGGGTCGTTGGAGCAAGATAATCTGTTCCAGCGGTGGCAGCACCTAAAGTACCAGTTGAGGCCAATACCATACCTGAAAGGCCGGTTACTGTCAATCCTCCAAATGTCGGTGTCGAAGCCGCCTTTACCGCTTGATCGAACCAATCATTGAGAGTAGTATTACCGGAGAGAGTGACTGTATAGGTTGACCATGCCGGAAGTGAGGCTCCCATTTGTAATATTTTATTTTGGGTTCCCGCAGCCAATACTGAAATTGCTGTTGTGTTTGAGCCATAAAAGAGGCCGCCTGTGGTTGGAGTTGCTATCGTCCAACTTGATACCGACCATGCAGGAGTCGAATTGCCGATAAGAATCTTATTTTGAACTGATGTCAATCCCCCTATGGTAGTAAGATCGGAATCAAGAGGTTGATATAGGTTTGATGGCAACCCCCCTATCATTCCGGCTCCTGGACCTATTTGCTGACTCCACAAATAACCAGCAAAACATAATATGAATAACAATGGGAATATTAATTTTTTCATCTTCTCCTCCATTTAAATAGATTTCGATCATTCATAATTTATACCCCACCAGAAGAACTAAATTCCAATCCCTCGATATCAATAAGTTGGTCTGATGGTCTTTCAATAAGTTTTACAGTTTTAAAATATAAGTTATTAAAAGCCGCTATAGTTGAAGTCACTGTAAAATAATCGCAATGTTCCAGTATCATAGCATCCCAATAGGCTTGAAGTTGAACGGTCTTTTTAAGATTCCTCTTTTCAACCCAAAGCCAGTCGGCAATACTCTCAGCCATCCCATAATCACCAATGCAAGATAGTTCAATATCCTCCTGTTGTTCCCCACCCCCTCTTTCGACAACACTTCCATATATATCGCCCAGAGATCCCGTTTTGCTATAATCTCTGAAATAATAACCTCTGATTTTGGTCTTCAGGCCTGAAACCCCTGTCTTTCCAAAAATAAAACTTCCTTTAACATTATTTTTACTAAAGGTAAAATCTATAGGGGGATATGAACCATTATCATTGAATTTGAGTTCAAATTTACCCCCGCTTTCAATCATGTTCGTCTGTGAACAGAGATCAAGTTTTTCAAAAAGATCCATTGTTTCCGTAGCAACCTCATGGAGGACAAAAGCAAATTTATAAGGATCGCCTGCATAGGCTGTTTGATAAATAGTCCCTACCGTGTCAAACGTATCTCCAATATCTCCCACTACAAACCCCAAAAGAGCCATTAGAATGTGCCTTCTTATATGATCTGGCCTTTCAATTAAAGTACCAACCTCTTGTCCATAAGATCCATCATCTGCATATCCCTCAACGTCACAAGCCACCAGATCTCCAATGGTTGTATTGGCTACGCTGTTACCTGTAATGGTAGTAACAACATCCACACCCGAAGCAGCATGGGTATCAGCGGTGGCGGTAGGCGTATATTCGACTTCTTTGTAAACCTCATAGATAGAATCCCCAAACTCGATCCCCGTTATATCAATATCATCTCCCCAGCCATTGGCGGTCGTTTTTACAAGCCTCGTCCATGATTTTATGCCTGGAGCCGTAAGCCCTGCGCTTATTTGGGCATTCCCGCTTTCAACTATCCCGGTAGCCGATGTATGAAGAATATAAATATATTGTTTGTTTATCGTTCCAAGATTATCTTCTGTAAACGTGACGTTTAATACTTGGGCGTCTGTCGCGCTTGCATAGGTGTTTTCGTTCCCGTCTATGGCATTGGCTGGATTTGTTCCTCCAGAAGAGCCTGTTGGGTAACATTTTTTATTTGAATAACCAGCAAATGAAAGATCATGGGGGTGAGTGCCCTCATCTATTTCATTTTCAGCAGATATATCAATCTGTTGTTCAAATGTTATTTTATCAGAAAAAACAACCCTTGCCCTATAACCCCAATTCTGATCAAAATAGTTAATTTCTTTTGTTATCCCTGTTAGGACACGAAACCATATATTCCCCCGCTTTATATATACATTATCAATTGATTTAACAGGATGTTGGGCCACTTCAGCCTCAAAAGAAGTTAATTCCTCAAGGATAACCGTGCCTTTGCTATGGGATTTGGGAGTAGTGCCATTATAACCCCTTTCAACCGTTGTAAAACTCTCCCCTGTCCTTGCCGTTACTCGAACTTCTTCATTATCAATCGTGGCTGTGAATGGTGTATTTGGGGGGTATCCTGCCTTACAATATGATACAACAAAACTGGTTGCATTTATAGTTATATCTGCTGTAAGGGTGGAAACCCATCCAGCAACAGTCCAGGGACAAATTACTTTTTTGACCGAACCATATATGATATTTCGGTATTTTCCAACATCATCAGGATCTGCCTGTGGGAAGAGAGTATAATTAATTACATTAAAAGGCAACTCACTATTTTTGCCAAAGAGCATAGAGGAGACATCTACCTTGAATCCGATTGGGGGATCAAAAATCTCATAGGGTGCTCTCATTTCGCCTTTAAAGACTTTGGTTGAAACATCAGTCACAAAAGTTTCTCCCGTATCAATCAAAAGTTTATAAATTTCTATATACCTTTTCTCAGTTGGATAAAGTTCAAGAAGATCAATCAAAGTATCGAATGTAGTTGGTCCTGAGATTGTAATTGCTTTATTTACAAACTCAAGAACTACGTTTGCGTTATCATACCCACCTAAATTTCTAACCTCATTACCAATGTTTGAGAGATCTTTTATGTATGCCTCATAGTCGTGTCCATTATAATTATAATCTCGATCAGAAAAATAGAGGGTTAAAGGTTCCGATGTATCTTTATGAAGAAGAGATAGATGAACCAAGTAAATTGGCTGGATATAAGTCCTTGCTATTTTAGTATCTTGATTGGGATCAAGGTCTCGTACCATTTTAAAGGGCCTCTAAAAGTTCCAACTCACAAGTCCAATATTTATCTGACACCGGAACAAATTCCATTTCGTTCAACATTTCCATTGTAAAATCATCTCCATTGTGATCCGTAACAGCAAATGTTTGTATCCCTTCAAGTGCAGCTTCCATAGTCTCAAGATTTTCCTTATCATCATCCTCAATTAAAAAACTATATTTTCGATACGCTTTATCCTCTCCAAGTTTTACCATTCTGAGTATTCCAGATTGAGTCTGATCCCTTATAATATTTCTCCGTATTCCATCAATAAGACCAAGTTTAGGATAGAGTACAAAAGAAGTCCCACTATAAGAAATGGTTATACCCATTCTTTCTCCAGATTAACTATTTGCTACTTGCTTGATCGCTTTCGCAAGATTCCCGCTTCTTTTGTAAGTCAATATATTGGCCACTTCTTCGGCGATCTCTTTTGGATTATTCCCGGTGATATAAAAAGTATTTCCCCCCATTGCGAAATTTTGGTTGGCTGGAATAATCTTTTCTCCTTGATGAACTAAAGCAAGGCCAGTCCTCGGGACATAATCTGTGCCATGCTGGAAAGACCCATATTGAGATTGAAAAAGACTGTAAAATTCTTTCTCTGCCCCTGGTAATCCAAGGCCAAATTTTAATTTAGCCAATTGTAGATTATAGGTTTGCATTTGAGAAAGAATATCCTCTTGAAATCCTTTTGCCTCCTTAATCAGCCAATTCTGCATCGGATCTGCCGACGAAGTGCTATATGTCTGTATCTGATAAACCCGTTGTTGAATAATTCCTTGGTACATATCATATTGTTTTTGGAGACCCTTAAGTTGATCACTTATCCCCGCAAATTCAATCGTTGCCTCCATTGCGGAGGTTTTTTCCTGCATGGTTTTAAAACTGGATATTATTTTAGTGAAGGCATCTCCTAAAGGGATTTTAGGAGACATACCAGTCGCAGTGAAATTTACATTGGCTTCTACATCAGAAGCAAATTTTATGGGAGAAACTCCGCTTATTTTGCCTTCCGCCGATCCCATCCCCTGAAGGATTTCTGGAAGATAATTTTCTATCTTTATTTTTATTGGATTGCTTTCTATCCCCGTTTTATATTTTTCATATTCTTTTTGAAGTTTTTCAAATTCTCTCTCGGCTGGTTTAATGTCGGCTATGATCTGAACCGGGGTCTTTGTTAATTCAAGTATTTTTCCTCTGGCCTCGATCCATGTATCTATGAGAGTTTGAACTTTTTTCTTCCTATCTGGATCTTCCCATGAAATTCCTTTGATCTGTTTTTCTAAATCTTCTGATAAATCAAAAAGTTTTTGGGTTTGATCTCCCTGATCTCCCATACCCTTCTTTAAAATATCGCTGGCCGCCTTCATAGAATTGTAATAATCCAATCCAGTCGCTTTCCCTTCTTTCCATGCCGTTTTAATAATTTCTAAATTCTCGATTGCTGATTTTGCGATTCCTTGATGAACTATCTGGGCCTTTATTCCCAAATCTTCCATCGCGGTAATATTTTTATTCCATTCTTCTGCCCATTCTTTGATCCAATCCTTGTCCCAAAGTCCAATCCCAACTTTAATCTGAGATTTTCCACCTCCAGCAAGTATATCTGATTCTTTCCCCATTCCAGAAGGAATAGTTGCTGGAATAGGTACTTTAGGGGAAATAATTTCTTCCAAACCCCGCCCAGTCAAGAAAGCCATTATATGAGGATTATCGGCCGTAAATTTCATTAATGAAGTAAGATTCGGCAATAATTTATCGGCTATTTTTGAAGCTACTTTCGCCATTGATTCAGAAAGTTCTTCCCATGCGGTTTTCGCTTTTTGAATCCTCTCAAACTCTGTCTCTTGGAGTCCTCCCAATGCCTCAATTTTAATTTTTGTTTGATCAATTATAGCTCCCGTTAAAGCCATTGTTTTCCCATAATCATTCAATTCATCTACACCAACCTCAAGAGTTTTAGCATATTTTTTGAAAACTTCATCTGTATCAATGACAAATCCCGCTGTCTTCAATCCTCTTTCTCTTAGATTTATAAGAGAGTCAATCACACTTTCAAAAGCGGATTTTACGTCTGTCCCCATATACCGAGCGGCTACTCTTGCGGCTTCACCTAACCTTATGAGTTGATCGGGTGAAAACCCTTCAGAAAGTCCTCTCATAGCTTTTTGCATCAATATTGTATCATCGATAGTCGCATTGGTTGTTTCTTTCATTTTTTTGATCAATAAATCTCCAGACACCCCGATATTCATTGCCATTGATTTAAAAGAATCCTCGATTGCCTTGGCTCTGGCACCCATCTCGGCAAAGTCAAAGGCTCGTTTGAGTGCTGATCCGGCTCTTTCTGCCAAATTAATAATTGAATCCCATTTGATCAATTGCAAAGATTTATCCATTGAAGATACTTCTTTTGTGACATTCCCGATATTGCTTTTGATAGTATCAAGTTTCATACTACCTTGATCATCAACTTTAAAAACCATCTTTACTTCACGTTCCTTAGCCATTACAAATCCTTCCTAAAAAGTTCTGCAGAATAAGCAAGAATCTTTTCAAGACATTCTTGTTTTTCTTCTTCGTCTATTCCCTGAATTTCCATCGCCGCCTTCACTGCCTCAATCCTAACCCCAATCACATCTCCCATGCCAGATATTATAAGTTGATTCTGGCACAGATTCCATACCGACATCGCCTCAAGGTTGTCAGGGAAGATAAGAGGTCTCTCACATTTGTTCTCATCGCAGGGAAGAACCTTGTTCATTTGCCCATGGAGTTCTTTGCAATTGTCACAGTTCGCAAGGAGTCCTGATCGCCTTATCCACCCTGCGAACTCTACAAGTTTTTTATTTCTTCTTCCCTTTTCTCCGTTTGAAATTTCTCAATATCCATCACGACATTTTGGATGAATGTATCAAAGTCGTAGGCTTCTCTCATTAATTCGATGGCGTTCTCCTCGGAATACGGGATTTCCATCTCGGGATTTTCAATGGCAATAGGAAGTATCTTTGCCAAAGTTTTTACTTTTAAACCATTCCATCCGACAAAAACCTTTGAGATGAAGTCCTTATAGAATTTCTCGGAATTCATCTTTTCCTTTCGGGTATGATCTTTCTGATCCCAATAATATTCGGTTGCCTTTTCCCCGATCTTCCGCATTTCGGAGCGAGGAAGATAGCGAATTTCGATCTCAAAATCATCAATGTATTTGATTTTGATAGTTCTCCCGCTAAGACCAGGAGCCATCAAATCCTTGATCGATGGCATAAATCCTCCTTTTTAAATTTTAATCAGATTTTAATAAGTATCGCAAACCGGGCCAACACCGACTACATCAAACCGAACAGGAATCAAATTATTCACGGCAGGAGAAATCTCGAAAGCCGTGATATAGGCTCCGGCACCTGAATCATTGGTTAAATCTGGGCAACTATAATCCGTATTGTCGAGATAAAACCGGATATCTGTTATTTTATTCCCTGCCCTTTTTGCCGTCTTGATTGCTACCTGTCCGGTCGTATCTTCTGGATCAAGAAATCCATTGATAGATGATCTCCATTTTTGCTGCCCTGGCATCGATCCGCCCCATCCGCCACTTCCGAATACAGAAGCATCAAGTTCATCTGCCGATTCGTTCAGGGTATAAGATGCAATGTTGGCAATTGTATCATCCCCTATCGTTACTTTCGCATACCTTCCGATTAACGCATTTCCCATTTCTCTACCTCCTTATTAGATTATTGTTTCCATTCCAAAACTCCGATCCCCATCCAGTTTTTATCGTTAGGGTCGATGATCTCAAAATGATTGAATTTTCCTTTAATAGAATTCCAAAAATCACATACCTGACAATTTAATTTTCTTTGATATTCCGTATCCAAGATATCATGGAAAGCAATAAAACCCCCGGGTTTAACCAATGGAGAATAGTCTTCAAAGTCTGCCTTGGTTCCGGCAAGTGTATGATCCCCATCAAAAAATAGAAAATCAATAAACCCACCGTTTGAAGCAATAACTTCTCGAACCTTCCCGATGGTCTCAGAATTATGGCTATCCCCTTTGATTTCTGTGATCCTGTCCTTAAATTCTGTCTCAGAATATGCCATTTGAGGCTGAAAGGCTTGATCTATACAATAGACATGCCCTTGCCTTACCTGAACCAGTTTCGCCCAAAGAAGGGCAGTTCCGCCTCCCTGAGTGCCTATTTCGAGGACGTTCTTAACCTTTTTCCCCAAAAGAAACTGATAAAGAAGGCTTATCTCATAATGTTTCTGATTAATAGACCAATCAATTTCAACAGAAGCTCCGTTGATCTCCCTTTCGATCCACTTCTTATCTTTAAGTTTTTTGAATAGAGCAATAATTGTTCCCCAGTCTCCGCATTGGGTCAAAAGGCCATGGGTTAGCCAAACATCACGGTTGACAAAAAAATCCCTAACGTGATGGATATCATACTTTGTCATAATCCGCAGTTTAAAACCAGCTTCGGTTGCTTTCTTGGTAAAATAATAATCCTCCCCTGTGCGAGTTATTTTTGATTCTTCTTCCGCCTTTTCATCCGCTTCTTTAGTCACCAATTTTTCATATTTATATTGAAACCAGGGCCGAGGTATTTTCTCAAAAACTTCCCTCTTGACCAAAAGACAGGCAGCTCCGCACGCCGAGGCATCAACAACTTGTCCGAATTGGAAATCCTTGAATGGGGTCATAAGCCTATGTTCGGTCAAATGCCAAAGAACAGGCTCATAAGGAGGATAACCACGATAACAGAGACCACTTGCCAAATCTGCGCCATCATTCAAAACCTTGAAAAGATCGGGAATCGTATTTAAAGGATATACCATGTCGGCATCGCAAATAAAAAAATGAGTGCATCCATGTTGGAGGCCATCTGCTATCTGTCTTTCTCTCTTTTCATCAAGTTCTCCCCCTCTTCCACTTTCAAGGTAAATCAACTGGGGTCTTTTCATTGCCATCACCGAGAGATGGGTATTGCTGTTAATTTGAGACCACGAAAGAGGCATCGCCCATCCGAGTTTACAGTTATCGGGCCACGGCATTATTTCAGATGGCATCGAAGATAATTTTTGAGAATGCCACAAATTTATAAAATCATCTCCCCATTTTTCACGAAGTGATTTATCTCTCGCCTTGATAAAATCGTTGTAACCTTCTGGAGTATTGCCAGTCAGGGGTTTTAATGTCTGAGATCCAAAATGATGAATATAAACATCCCTGGCAATCACGCATTTGAGGCCAAGTTTCTTTTGCATCCGAATGATATAATCCCATTCCTCGGACCCGCCTGGGGAAAACCGTTCATCAACTTTCCCGATTGCATCGACCACACCTCGTCTGAACATCAAGAAAAATCCAATCAACCAGTTGACTTCTTCTTCCCATTCTCCCTTATTGCTTTCAACTCTCTGGCGACCTAAGACAAAATTCGATGTAGGTCCTACGGCTCCCACTCCTGACCGAAAATGGGCGATCATCTTGGGAAGCCAGTCTTTCTCAAAGAGAATATCGTTGTTGGCCCAGAGGACGAAATCGGAATTGGGAGACATTAGTTTATATCCTTCATTCAATCCTTTGCACCATCCGGCATTAAAACCCATTTTTTTAAAGTAAAAATTTTCTTTATTCAATGCCATTAAATACTCAATCGTTCCATCCATTGATCCATTATCCACCACGATCAACTCAAAATCCTTCTCGTCCGTGAATTGATAAAGGCTCTCAACGGCCTTTTTAGTGAAATCGATTTGGTTGAAAACGGGCATCAAAATGCTAACCTTTTCAGGCATCTGGATTCCCATTCGTATTCACATACTGAATTTCGAGTATTACTTTTGCCATCATAATCTTGTTTTCAAGATGTTCAATGTCCATCTCATCTGATTTCAATTCCATGTCTAAAAATCCACTAACGGAAAGGGGAGTTCCAATCATTTTTTCAATATCAGAAATGCAATCTCTCAAGTTCGATTCTGGATTACTTCCAGAGACTCCTATTTCACATTCCAAAGACATTGTGTCGAGAATGCTTTCAAAGGTAAGGAGTTCATGTTCAATTGTTCCGTCTTTATAATTCAATCCTGGCAATTCTGAAATCTGAAAAGGATTCTTCTCAAGATCACGCCAAGCAAAGATATTGTTTCCGAGATCGGTTTTATACCCTCCTGCGGTGTAAGCACTTCCCGTTATCCATGCGATCCCCGCCGATCCAGTTTGTGTCCAATAAGTCGCCCAATCTGCTCCCGTTATTGGTTTATTAGTGCTCGCGGCGGTATGTACCAGTTTGCAGGTATAATTTTTGGTATCAGAACCGATTACCTGGTCTGTATCCTTTATGGTCTTGAACCGAGTATCGAGGGCGTCGATCAGGGAATGTCGGATAGAATCGGTCAAATCGGCCTCCTTACCAGTAGGCGCATTTAAGACTTGCGTCGGTAGCCGATGATCTGACAGCCTTGAATTTTGTCATCAGATCCTGGTTTGGGAGATAGAGACTTTCTCCGATTTCAAGTTTCATTCCCACCCCTGCCGATGTTGGGGTCGTTATGCCATCAAGCGTAAACCTGATTGAGTTAGTCTCCGTCCTAATCAGGGCGTGTTGAAATTGGGTATAATCTGCCGCCGTTAATGTTTTTGCCGTATATGAAACGGTGATCGATTCATCTATCGCATAGGCAATTCCAAACAGAGATAATAAGAGCAATCCTATGATTCCATATTCCCATTTTTTTAGCCTCATCTTATCCTCCCGCTAAATTTAGAAACACTTATGCAAGTTGAATTAAAACCCAAGCCAACAAAAGGCATATTGTCATAAAAATAAAAGCAATAAATATTTTCAACATCAACTTTCAATCCTTTGAGAGTTCAATCACGGTCTCACCAGAATCTCCTGGAGAGACCTTGACAACTTTATAAGTCACTGAATCTTTAACAAAAGTGCTGGAATGAGTGATTCCAGATATGTCCGAATCCCTTGCCATAAGATAAGGATGCTTCGATTCTATCTCCCCCCCAAAAAGCAAAGCTCCCTCATATTCATTGAACCATTGAACCCAAATCGTTGTACTTCCGAAAGTAACCTGAACGCATCCGGGAGTATTTGCTCCGTAAAATATGCTAAGATCACTTACCCAAAAATCTGTCATGGTCCTTTCTTTTGCAATCCCTGTTCTGGAATTGGAAGCGTCCTTTGAACGTTCATCTGATCCGTTATTCTCTTTAGCAAAATATCGTGATTATTGATAATCATGGTTGCCTCATTTTGCCATTTTTGGAAATCATTCTTTTGGCGTAAAAGAAGATGATCAACCCCAATGGCAAGAACAAGAAGAGTCAAACAGATCAGAAAAATCTCATATACGGTTAATTTCATACACCCCTCCTTCTCTTCTATGTGTTATGGGCCGGCATCCTGTTCCGCTCTCCACTGTTGAGGGTTGAAGATTAACTTAATTAGTCGACCAAGTTCCCTGATCGCTCGTGCAAATCCAACCGTATGGAGGAGTATAGGCCGTCGAACTGGTAAAGGCTTTCGTTGTGTTTGCATCATCAAAATTCGTTGTTCCCCATACGAAACCTGCTATGTCAGTTCTCATTGCCGTCACATACCCTATCCGAGTATGGGCTGCCTCCACAACGGGAAGGTCTGCCACGGCCCCCCCTGGTGTATCAAACCCTGTTGCAATGTTAGTGCATGAAATAGGATCGATTGTCCCATCTGCACCAATATCGAGAGCTTGACACCCATATTTATTTTGTGGAGTCGTTATAGCGTTTAATTCTTTTCCTACGGCATCTGCCGTTTCTGCATAACCCTGCCCCACTATATCAAATTCAAATGCCCCGTTAGCAACCTTATCTTTGGTTGACCCCATCGCCAATGCCCCACCAGTCTTTATTCCAGTTGACGCAATTTTTGCGGTATGGCAGGTAATCTTATCCCCCATTGTGGGCGTATCAACCGAAGCATATAACTTTCCACAAGCTCCATTCAAGCACACATAATCATCCGGAGTCGGCCCCGTGTTTGCTGTGAATCTCCAGTAATTAGTCGCAGCAAGAGTCTGACCCACAAGGCCAACAAATGAATAACCAGCTGCTGCAACGGGAAGAGTATGACTAACATCTCCAACAATCTGTCCAGTATTAGTAATCACGGTATCGCTTACTTGGGCCGCCGATAAACCAAGTGCAGCAGATCCGTCAACCATCGCCTTGGTGGTGATAGGAGTGGTTATCACGGGGGAGGCAATAGTTGGAGCCTGATTGAAAACGAGAAGCGGAGTTCCAGAAGCCGATCCTGTCTCGTCACTAATTTTTCCATAAAGCTGAGCAGATGTTGTGGAAGCAAAATCACCCAAGGTATTCTCAAGTTTAGCAAGTGTTCCAGTAGTAGCGGGTAAAGTAAGAACCGTTGTCCCTGCTGTTGCAGTAGGAGTCAAAGTGATTGTTCCAGAAGTGCCTCCATTAAATATAGTTTGGCCTGCTACACCTGATGCACCAAGGGTTAAGGAACCTGTTGCCGTGGCCTTTAAAGTAGGAGCGGAAAATTCCAGATTCGCTGTCCATCCGGTTGACGCACTCGTCAGGGTGTTGCCTTGATTCGCCTGTGCATAAATTACTGCGCTATCTGTCAGGTAAATATGACCCCATTCAAGGGCAGTCGTACCAATCGTAGACGCTCCAGCAGAGGTGGGAGTTATAGAAGTTGTAAAAGTAGGAGCAGTAAACACGTTGACTCCCGTGAAGGTCTGTCCCGCATCCGTTCTGGCAAGGGTCGCCGTTGCTCCTGGGAAGGTATAAGTCGCAGCACCAGTTCCAGAAAAGGTGTATCCCGCATAAGCTGAAATTACTCCAATACCACCTGAAAGCAATGGTTGACCAGCCGCAACACCAGCTAATGAGGCATATGTATTAGAACTTGTCGCCTGTAAAATGTCTCCGATTGTAGCAGCATTAGGTAGAACAAGGGTTGACCATGCGGGGACTGTTGTGGTTCCAGCTCCTCTCAAAAATTTTCCTGCTGCGCCTCCACCCAATGGAGACATCGTATTAGTTCCAGTAGCAGCCCAAATATCCCCAGCCGTACAGGTGTTGGGGATTTTTATGGTTGAATAAACTGGGGCTGCTGTAGTTCCATTTGCTCTTAAATAAGAACCGGCCGAAACAGCCGCCAATTTTGCAACCGTAGTAGAGGCACTTGCATAAGGAATATCGCCGACAGCATAAGACGTGAGTCCTGTTCCCCCCTGGTTAACGGGCATTGTGCCGCTTGAAGTCAAAACACTGGAACTATCCGTAAATACAGGTTTTGATGCCGTTAGATTGCCAATCACGGGCGAGGTCAATGTCTTGTTGGTCAGGGTTTGGGTCGCTGCCAATCCGACTATCGTATCAGCTACCGATAGGGTCGGGACAGATAAAAGATAGGCATCCTGAGTATTCGTGGAAAGGGTATATTTGTAAAGCCCCGGAGTGGCAACTCCATAAATCTGCCTATTGACCGTCTGAGCGTAGACAATTGTCGCTACTGCAAGGACAGCAATCAAACCAATGATAAAATTTCTTTTCATTGGGATACCTCCTGATATTTTATTTTTATTTGCCTGGAGCCTTAACGGTCAAGACTCCAGGGTTAAAGGGTTTAAGAAAGGAGGATCACGATGATCAATCATCCTTCGGAAAAGTACTGGCCGCCAGATTTTGGATCCAGTAAACATAATCAACCGCACCTATTTCCACATCCCATGCCACTCTTGCTTGGAATGCAATCCTTCTTTTCAGGTAGGATTCGGTATCCGTTCCAAGGGTGACATATTCAAACCGGAGCTTCCATTTCCGCTTCATCTCTTTCTTCGGAGCGCCATAATACCAGGCCGTTGTTGAGAGATCATCCAGCTTGGGAGAGCTCAACCTTCTTTCAATCGGGAAATTCCACATCCCTCCAGGCCCCCAATTTGATTTCTCGTTTTCTATTCCTGGAACATATTCGGAATTCATAATCTTATTGAGCTTTCCGATAAGGGCATCAGGAACCAAAATCACTCTCTCGGATTGGGGAACACTGATTCTTTTTCCCCTACTATTCAGCATGGTGGCTAATCTGACACGAGCATTCTCCAAGTCTGTTTCATCTGTAAGTGCGTTGCTCTGCACACACGTCCCACTCGGTGCTCTTGTTCCTGGAGTGTTAGCCGTAGCTGAAAACAAAGATGTTCCCGTTCCGTTTGGTCGGTAGACATAGGGCTCTGCCGCTGAAGCCGCCGAACCGTCATAGTCACATATTCTTTTCAGGGTCTGTTCCTCTACCCAATCGGCTGCGATTTCACCAAGACCGTTGATCTTGGCGATAATGTCTGGCAATTCGTTCTCCTCAATCGCCTCTTGGGTGATGGTCAGCATTCGCCCATTTCTCTTGTGCCTAATTTCCGCTTTCTCTTCGGTTGCCCCGATTTCGGGAAACTCCTTCCCTTCTCCCACTTCTTCGATATCTTTATCGAGAGTCGAAACCGCTGCAATGGAAGTGACCTTTTTAGTGTCCTCAAAATCCTCTACTAATGCCTCCCCGATTGTCGGAACCCCGGCATAGGCATCGTTAATCATAGCGATTGCAAGATTCCCCGTGAGGACTGGAAACGCCGAAGCCATGACCGCTCTTGTCCCCATACCCATCACATCGATTCTTACCGGGACTTTCACGTCACAAAGAGCTGCAAAAAGATCCTTCAAACTCCTCATCTTTCGGAGCGAAAGTTTCTTGTCATCAATTAATTTCTGTACTCGCTCCATGAACAAGGCGGGATTCTGTTTTGCCATATCTCGGATATCTCTTAGAGAAATATCGGTCCCGCCCGATCCGATCCTGATATCCCCAATAATTCTTTTTTCCATTTCTTCTTTACCTCCTTTTCAATCAAGTTTTGAAATTATCCTTCTACGGTGATCTCGCTATCCGCACCACTGAGACTGTTGGCAGCGATCCAATTAGTTCCATCCCAGACCAGCTCGACAAAATCCCCGATATCAGTCATGGAGATATATTTTCCGGCTGCTTGAAGGGCACCCTTGATATAAATTCCTGAAGTGTCCGGTTTTGGATCGATTACCACAGTGGCATCTCCACCAACAACGATTTTGACGTTCCATCCCACAGGAACGATTGCGTTCGGTAAGGTAATCGTTTGTGCTTCTGTAACCAGAAATAGCGCACCGCAATCCTCAATCTTGAGAGTAATATCATCGGTTACAGTCACAACTTTCATCAACTTATTTTTAAGGACCCTCTGCATCCAGTAAGAATAAACTGGATTGAAAATCACTTCAGCCGAAGAAATACTTCTGAGTGTCGTCCCAGATTCGGGATAGTTTGAAACTCCAACCACAAAGGCAACGGCATCCCCATCGACATCTCTCGTGAGCTTCTGGCTATCGCTTGCCGTCAGTTCAAGTCCGTCTCCGAGGGCAACCTGGGCAGCCGCATCAAGGGCAAACTCAAAAACATCGTCTGGTCTCAATGCCATAAATTCCATATAGCGGGCAAGGCCATCGGATTTTTGCTCCTCATTTGCGATTGCCAAAGCATAACGCCGATCCGCTACGGCACTAACAGGAATGAAATAGGTTGATGTCTCATCGTAGGTGCAGATTTCACCTCTCTTGATCTCCGCAGTCGAACCCGCCTGCACCAATCCCGGGAAAATCAGAGGTTTTTCCCCACTAAGATTTTTGACAAATGGATATTTGTTTACAGCAGTCATTTTTTTCTACCTCCTTTTGATTTGATTAGAAGTTCATTAAAACAGGATTTGAGATCGCATCCACAAGGGCATCATCCGAGATCCCTTTTAAGATTGCCTCGCCGGATTTTTCATCTCCCTCGCCCCCATCTCCTGGTTTTCCCCTATCCTTCCCGACCTGTTTGAAGAGTTCATCCATGATCTCATCTTCTTTTTTCCCTTCACTTAATAGGCGGAATGCTATTCCCTCAAGGCCCACCGCTGCCGCTCGGTTGAATACTCTCTTCAGCCCTTCTTTGTCGGTATCCTTTTGGGTTTTTAATGCCTCATCGATTTTCAACTGAAGTTCTTTTTCTTCCATTTCTTTCTTCCCTCCTTTTTCCTCTATTTGCCGGTTGATCTCTGACTCCGGGTTAAAATTTTCATCTTCGATAACTGGCTCCTCTATCTCTATACCATCAAGGGAGCGGATCGCCTCCCTTCCAATTCCAACAGTATGATCGGCAGGAATTGGAGTTAAAGAAATCTCAATCGGCGCCCATTTTTCAGCAATATAAATTGGATTTGAATCCTCATCCTTTGGTCCTTTGACTTTCTTTGTGGCAAGCTCATATTCCTCGCCTATGGCAAGTTTCTTGAATTTCGCCACGGCATAACCAACAGAGACACCCCTCAGCGATCCACTCTTTACCCTTGCCAAGGCCAACTCTCCTTCGGCGGTTTCATCAAAGTGCCCCGTTCCTCTTCCTTTCCCATCATCGTAATTAATATTCTTGATCGGTCCCACAATTGCCTTGCTATCATGCCCAAAAAGCATCGAATGAAGACGACCTTTGATAATAGCATCCTCTTTATGGGATAGGATTTCTTGGCCAAACCACCTTTGAAGTGCTATTTCAGAAGAGAAAGATAAATCAACTTTTCTTCCTTCGGTATCAATTGTTCTTTCGTCAATCTCTATGTCTCGATAGAAAAGATCATTCCCTTTTATTCCATCCATTTCTTTTTCTCCGCTTGCGGCCTCAAATGAACCGCCTTTTGATTTGCAATGAGCACGAGCGTCACTGGCTTTCCAGATGTCTTTTGGATACCTCATGCTATGAAGTTCAGATTTATTGTTTTTGATTCCATACAAAAAATCGATACACTTTTTATTATGTTTTATTTTACAATTTTCTCTCGCAAACCGATCATACTGATCGGGAATAAGATCGCATGAATGTTCGTTTGGGAAAGGGCGAGTTAATAATTCTTCTTTTGAAAATTCATTCTCCATTTAAACTTGCCCTCCCACTTGTTGGGGTTTTTGAAATTCCACTGCATATTTTTCTTCAAGTTCTTTCATTCGGGCCAGTTCCTTTGCCCTTTGTTCCAAAGATTCCTCCCAATCGCCACCCCTGCCCGTAATGAGTTCTGAAAGTGTAGTCACATTAGTTTCAAGCAAATCCACCCTTGCTCCTTCTGCCTCGGACTGGGGATCGATCCAGTCCCGCTTGGGAGGTATCCATTGAGTCCTGCAATAATCTTTCATCCTGGGGGAAAAGCCCGGGGCATTCACAAGACCCTTCAGAACGCAATCGGTTGCAAACAATTCCCAATGCGGATTACACCAATGATCGATCATCTGTTGCTGATAGGCTCTGATACAGATATACGCAAGAATCAAAATTGTGCGAGCATTAGAATAATTGAGTCCCCCGAAATCCCCAGTCAAAATCTCATAAGGAAAATCGGCGGCATTCGCTATTTCTCTATCGAAATGTTTTAAGAAAGCTGTCAATTCACGATTGGGACGGTTAGGATTAAATATTTCGACAGATTGTTCCGGTTGCAAATATTCGATCATTCCAGGTTGAAATTCCTTTAGTCTTTCCGTCGTTTCATTTGTCGGATTTGCAAGAAATTGATTGTATGCTGCCGGACTTTTCACAAATGCGGCAAGGCAAGCTCCTACCCTGGAGGCCACTATTTCCGCCTCTCGGTATCTTTTCCGATCTTGGATGTCCTCAAGTGCTGCCGCAAACGGAGCATATCCTCTCGATTGCCCCGGTCTTAAAACATTGTAAAGATGAAAAACCTTTCTCTGTCCATTTATTGCGAAGGCATCAATCTGTTCGGTCTCATAGGCTTTTTTCATGTCGATCAAGGTTTGAGATCCAGGATGTCGTTTAAGGACATAATATTTGAAGGGGACACCCTCCTCGTCAAATTCGATCCCATTCCTGATTTTAGAATTCGATAGCTCCGAGAATGGAGTAGCAAGCCGGTCTATCTCGATTACTTCCGTGCAGAGAGGAACGATCCTCCCATATTTTTCGCTTGATCGGGCTACTCCTAAAACTTCCCCATCGGCAAACATCGCCCTGAAAGCAAGGGCTTGCTGTTCATAATGATTAAGTCTCAATTGTGCGTCCGATTTTTCGACATATTGGGGCCAATAAAATTCAAGTTGATAATTCACTTGTTGGGCTATTTGTTCAGTTATGGTTGGCAGATTTAAACTTTTCAGTATAGAAATTGATTCTGGCGGATCAGCCTTCACTCTTGCCTGCGGCCTCAATCCAGTGCCAATCACATAATTTGTGATTCTACGAAGCGGTCCTGAAATAATCCCGCTGGTCTGGGCAAGGCCTCTCAAAATATTCCGAAGTTCCGTGAGACTTGAAATATTTGCTGCATCGGCATCTTTTGTAACATTTGTCCAATCATGGCGGATCCGGGAATGAGAAATGGAATCGAAATCCCTTCTTTCGGGCATCACTTCATAAAGCCTTCGAGCTGCAAGCCTTCGTAATCCCCTTTCGGGAAGAATATGGGCAACCGCCCTATCAATCCAATTTCCCCTTTTCCCGTTCCCGTTATTCTTCATCCGTACCGCCTGGACGCTCAAACTTGGCGTATGCCGTCGCCCCCCCGGCTTCAGCAGATATTTGCATATCGCAAAATGATATCAAATCCTGGGCTTCTTTTAATGATCTGAAGGAAATCGAACGACCCCCGATGGAATATGAGCCAGCCAAAACATTGCCAGCCACTATCGAATCAAGTATCTGAGTTTTTAATGCGCTCCAGCTTGTGAATGCCATTTTAGTTTCTTAATTTTCCACGCCATGGACATGCACGGCAACGACATGACCTAATCAGTTTGCCGGCCAAATCAAAATATCTGGTCATTGTGACGACAGGCTTTTCCCCGCATTGAGGGCAACCATCCTTAAAAAGTGGATAATCAGAATTGATTTTTGCCTCCGTCGTCCTCAATTCTGAAAATCCAATTTCTTCTGCTGCTTTTATCTTGCTTGCATTTGAGGGACGACCACGCTGATGAAGATTCATTTTATTTAAAGAAGAAACACGATTTAGGAGGGAAAGCAAGATAATAAAGTTATATTGCTTTTAAAGGAAGAAGAAATGAAGAAGAGAATTTTAAAGTCTTATATATATTTCTGGTATTGCATAAACTGCTTTCGCTCTATCATCAGATACTGTTGTTATATCAATTTTCCTAATTTTAATATCATCAACCATCATCCCGGTTTCTTTTGAAAACAATGTAATAATATCCCAAATGGCCCTTTCTGTTTCCTTTTTCTTCTTTTGCATTTCAAAAATATCCATCATTCTTCTCCTTTCAGATTTCTATCTCATTCTTGACCCATCTTTCGATAAGTCTGATTATGACACCATTGATTTTCTGATTCTGTGTTACCGCCTTGATCCTGGCGGCAATCCAGATATTTCTTGGTATATTGCCAGAGACTAAAACCTGAACCAATGCCTTGTCATCTTTTTTTTCTTCAAGATATTTTATCCATGTCGGATTTCCGCCTCCGCCCATTTTAGACCTCCTTTCCGTTGCGTTTTGCTTCTTCAATACCTGCTTCAATTATGGACCTTTTAATCATTTGCCGTTCATTGTATTGTCTTTCTTCATGGATAAAATATTTTCTTTTTTTCCAAAACCAAATTAATCCGATTATTGCCCAAAATAAGCATAAAAGCAATCCCGTTTTTTCCATTTTCTACCTCCTTTCAATTCCATATAAATTTATAAAATCCATTGGACCATACCAATAAGTATAAAAATGAACGTTTTCAACCTGATCGAACCACTCTGAACATATTTCTGATAATTCTTCATTATCATATCCAGACTTTCCTGGGGGTCTTATTTCCTTAACCATTTTATTTTTTATAATAACTAAATGCCAAACTTCAAACTTATCATAAATAATTTTTCCATCGATTTCTTTTTTTTCTCGCCATTTAGTTAACATCCAATAAATTCCATCAATTTGTGGTTTTTTTCTTACCCAATTCATTTTTCTACCTCCCTGTTATCCAGTTTTTTTTGTTATCTTTGCCAGTAATCCAATTTGATTTTTTCTCCTCCCTATCTATTTTCGGTGGCATCGGAGATAAGACCCTAACCCCCCCGCCCAATTCTGGGTCGGCAAGACTATACGCAATTAAACAGGCATCCAGCCAATGATTTTGCCTCCGTATTCTAACCCATTCGGACTTTCCCGTCTTGAAATCAATTCTCTTCTCCTCTGCCAGAAGATGGGATACAAAATCCGTCCCCGTGTCTTTATGAAAGGTGAAGCGTCCAGGATCTCCCTCCTTGATCTGCAATCGATAATGGATAGCATCCTTGAAGGCATTGGTATCGAGATTAAGTAGGATTATCCCCCCAGGGATCGGCTGACCCTTCGGCATTTTATCGATATTTGAAATCTTAATCTTCCGCATAGAAGGATGAGACATTCCTTTTGTGCCATAGCATTTCCCCCTGCCATGCCTTCTGAGCCAATCGTAAGCCTCTTCGGTCATCGTCAGGTCGTATGCTTCCCTTTCCCCACCTCCTGTGTCTATGCCCGCCCTCCAGACTGAAAGTCTATCTTCGCCCCCTTCGATCTGATAGGTGTTTTCCCAGATAAGAGACGTTATGGCTTCCCAACCCACTAAATAGCCGTAATGAAGAAGGTGAGGAGCGCCATCTCTTTTCCATGCAAGCACCACGAACCAATATCCTTCACCGCTGGGGTCTATTCCGCAAGTCAGGGCTATGCTACCTTTTGGCACAACCAACGATTCAATCTCGATTGTGTTTGCCAATATTTCCTTTTCTGATCTTGTCTCATACTTTTCAACCCAGGGCTCGGCCATCCAAGAGTTCCGCCAGTTCATCAGTTTTTCAGGGTAATCCTTTGATTCAAGAAATTCTCTCGCTACCATCCCGAAAGTATGCCAGGGGGAATAGAGTCGATTAATTTGAAAACCTATTCTTTTGGGCCTCAATTCCTCGAGGCATTTCTCAAACTCCAATTCGGAAACGAGATCGATCCATTTCCCCCGCCTCACCATTTCCGCCTTCTGCTCGTTGTATATTTTCCCTTTGCATTTCTCACATTCATAAAATGATTGGTCCTCAACTTTTTGGAGATTGTCTTTGAATTCCCCAAATTGAACTTGATCAAAACTTAAAACCTGTCTATATCCACAATGAGGACATGGCACATGATATCGAAATCTTGCGTCGCAGGATTCCTCCCCTTTTGTGATATATCCAATGTCAGTTGTCGGCGTGGAGACATGGACGAGTTTTCTTGTGAAAATAAAGGTATTCGTCCTTTCTTTTCCGAGGGCAAGAGGAGAGGCCTCCTCTCCCGTGAATTTCCGGTATTTATTTACTTCGTCAAAAAAACAGTATCGTATCGGTCTCGAGGCAAGCGAGGCAGGGCTGTTCGACCAGGCAAGATAGACGGTCATCGATTGGAAGGTCTTTTTTCTCTTTGTCAGATCGTCCTGATCAAAACTTTTGATCTCCTTCAGTTGGTCACAAGTCTCGATCATTAAATCAATCCTGTCCTGGGATATCTCATCGGCCAATGCCTCGGTAGGTTCTACGATCATGGCTGGCCCCGGGTCTTGGAGAATAGCGTAAAGAAGCATATTAAGTAGGGCTTCAGTTCCTCCTTGTTGGCTTGGTTTAATTACCCATATTTCTTCAACACAATCAGCCGCAAAGGAATCCATGATGTCCCTGAGAAATGGAAGGAAATCCGTCTCCCATTGCCCAGGCTTCGACGATCCCCTACCCAATACTCGGTTTTTATCGGCGCATTGGCTCACCGTGATCTCCTGCGGAGGTCTCCATGCTTGGACCTCTTCGTCCCACCAAATGTTTTTTTTTGTTCTCATTTTTTAATTTTCAAAAAACCCATTCTTATTAGAGATTTTTTAAAATAAAATAAGATACTATGGGATATCATAAGATACAATAAAATCTTATATCATGAAATCCAATTGCATGAGATCCAATTGCATGAGATCCAATTTAATTAGGATCGAATCACTCCAACTGTTTTGCAATCCCATATCCCAACTGCTTCATCCTTTCAACCACAATGGCCGCCCTTAATTGGGCGGTTTCCTGTTGAATCATTGAGATTGCGGCATTGACATGCGTCCCCATTGTCCGAATGACTTTAATCTTTGCATGGTCATCCTGGGTAAGTTTTTCTTTTTTTAGCAATTCAACTCCCGTATCTAAAATCTCATGAATTGAATTTGCTACTTTTGCCCTATCCATTACTTTTTGAATTTCCATGTTTTCCTCCTTTTTAAATGGAAATTACTTGCGATGTGCTCTTTTCGTGAAAGACATATCGCTACAGAAAATTTGGAATAAAATGACATTCGATCGGATGAAATTGGATGCCATGACATACGATGCAATTTAATTAAATCCCATTCGATATAATTATATTCAATCGGATTTAATTGAATAAAATAAAATAATATTTAATCTTATCCTATATTGTCCCATCCAAATTTAAACAATCTCAAACTTTCCAAATCTTTCTCTAAAGGCTCCCACCCCGAATCTTCCGGCTTTTTCAAGAATCATTCCCATATGTTTTTCGCTTAAAAGAGAATCATCAAAAATTGTCATGAATTCAAAGGTTGATCCTTTTGGTATCCATTCATAGGCCTTAAAGAAAGACCGCTTTCCGACCGTGACCGTATAAGTTCTAACACCCGAAGGTTGAATTATCTTTTCCTTTAAATCGATATCTTTTATGTCTTTTATTTCAAAAATTTTTTCTCCTCGATTATGAAAAGGAGGCCGACCATTTCCCTTTTCATTCCCATCATAAAGGTTGATATATGGGATCGGTTCAACTTCGATTATCGCATTGGCGATAATATCCCTTTTAGGATGAGTTCGGTCTTTCATGGCATTGAAAATGGATTGGCCTGTTTTGATTAGGCATTTTTTCAACATCCAATTTCCAATGATCGGGTTTCCTTTATCATCTCGATGAAAAATAGAAAGAATTTCGGCGACGATAGATTCCGCCGTATCACTCTTTTTTTTGATCTGATCGGCAAAGGATAAAAGGCCCTTGTCAATTCGTGTCTCAATATATTTCTGTAAAACATTTTGATCTCCTAATGCTGGAGCGCCTCCATAAAAATCTGTGATGAATTTTGCTTTTTTTGTAATTTCCATCTTGGCTTCCTCCTTTGGTTAGATTTTTAAAATAAGATAACATTTTATCAGATAGAGTATCATCGGATCAGGTCTAATTTCATGTCATATCTTTTCCTCCTTTCTATTTTCTGATTTTAAGAACTCCGCTCTTCTTTGAGAATTTTCCTATCAACTGCCACGTATGCCTTTTTAGTATATTTGCCATTTCCCTCGCATCCTTCCCGTAAAGAATCGGAGGCAATGCCCTATGAAAACTCATCAATCCCTGTTTTACAATCGCTATCCTTGCAAGGAATTCGTTCAGGATTTCAATTCTCGGTATTAACTCTCCAGTTTTTAATAATTTTTCCATAGTAAGAAGATCGTTTTTAAGTTTTATATTTTCAAGTCTGGCATCAGTCAGGCCCATGATTCCCTGTCCAGTGGCCAGTTTTCGATAATATTCGATCAGCATCTTCGAGGCATTGATGAAATCAATTTTCCCTTTGATGACCGGCGGAACGATCTCCTCGTTCGCCATCTGACGGTATCTGCGGGAGGTTATACCAAAGACGGATTTAGAGACTTTCTCAAGTTCTACTTCGTTTGCCATTAAATCCTTTTTATCTCAATCCCGGGAAATGCCGTGGCCATGCGCTCAAGGATAACGGCACAATAAGCAGGAGAAATTTCTATCCCCCGACATTTACGGTTAAGGTTCTGGCAGGCTACAAAGCCCGTGCCACTTCCACCAAAAGGCTCAAATACGGTTTGATTTTTTTCTGGCGTCATGCGTTCAATAAGCCACTCCCATACCTTTAGCGGCTTTGGCGTCGGGTGTCCATCAGCGCCTTCGCGATCCGATGCCATAACAACACTATCTGGGCGGCTTCCCTTCCCTGCTTTTAAATAAGGGTCTCCGCCATAATATAAAATTGGGTTGTTTCCGTTAAAACCCCATGGCCCCGGAGCCATTGCCGCAGGATGAACCCATGTTCCAATCCATTTTGGCCGCGGGTAATCCCATAAATTCATCACACCAGTAACAACGGCCGCCGGAAGATTATTTAAAATAAAAGGCATGAATCCCTTGATAAGTTTCTTTACATTTTCAGGTGTATCGTCGAACGATTCATAGTTGACGCCGACGCCATATGGCGGGTCGGTAACCGTGCAATCCGCTTTCTCTCCCCCCATAACCCTCTCCACGTCCTCGGCCTTCGTGGAATCTCCACACAGCAACCGATGCTCCCCAATCTGCCACAGATCTCCCGTCTTGACCTGCCATTTCTTATTCAATTCTTCGGCCCGATCAATCTGCGGCTCGGCGTCTTTCAATTCTTCTGAAAAGTAATTCTGCTCAAATTGTTTGAAATCAATCCCTGGTAAATCAATCTCTTCCTTCAATTCATCAAAATTCAGTTCTGAAGTCATAATGAATTCATAAAGGCCATCGTCAGTAATATGGCCATATCGGGAAGAGATTAATAAAAGCAGGCGTTTGGCTTCTCTTTCGTTCTCGGCTTCAATCTCTATGATGGGGATGGGACCGATAGACCAGCCTTCAGAGATCATCTTTTTAAGAACGAGGATCCTTTGATGGCCGTCTAATATCATGTTGCCCCAAACAAAGATAGGAAAACGGAAGCCGTATTTCTCAATAGACCTGCGGAGTTTTTTGTATTCGGACTCCCTTAATTCCTTTAGGTTGCCCTGGAGATTCTGGAAGGAATCAAGGGGCAATGCTGAAGTGCCTTTACATCTGATTTGTATCTGCTTGATATTCATAATGAATTGAAAATCTCCATACATTCAGAATGCCAATCTGCCGGTGGATATCCTTCGGCAATATAACAATGGCAACAAAGAAAAATTAAAATACCTTTTTGAAATAATTTATGTATTGCTTTTTCTTTTCCACATTTATTACAATTCATATCATCCTCCTTTTGTTTAATATATTAAACTTAACGCTTTATATTATAAACAAAAAATCCGGTAAAAAATCCCTAAATTTAAGACAATTTTTGTCACCATTTTAAAGCCTAAAAATTCCCTAATGATTATAGGTACTTTGTGAAGTGAAACCCTGTGAAAAAAATTCACAAGCGGCTAAATTTTGCGGGCTTGCGCT